>OGGJ01002291.1_pt1 | contig 13669 bp, 10 predicted proteins | sample 1571071 | NCBI WGS metagenome assembly OGGJ01 (sample SAMEA2581954, study PRJEB24529) | metagenome | biome: Human gut stool | place: China | collected 2011
TATGTGCAGATTTAATTCTTTAAAAAGCTGCAAGGAAACTTTTTCAGTGCCCTCCTGATGTGGCGGGCTTTTTTTATGAGTATGAATTTCCTTCGTAAATAGATAGTATATGTACACAAACAAGCAAATTTGGAATGTTAGTTATCCAATCTTTTTGAGTCTTCTGGCACAGAATGTCATTAATGTGACGGACACTGCGTTTTTGGGCCGGGTCGGTGAAGTTGAGTTGGGAGCTTCGGCAATGGGCGGCTTGTATTATATATGTGCCTTTACGATCGCTTTTGGTTTTAGCACCGGATCGCAGATCATCATGGCCCGCCGTAACGGGGAGCGAAATTATAAGGAAGTCGGACCGGTGATGATACAGGGTGTCTTTTTCCTGTTTATGCTGGCTGCCGTCATGTTCACTTTGTCACGCCTGTTTGCCGGAGATATTATGCGGATACTGATATCTTCCGATACGATTCTGAACGCTACGGAAGAGTTCCTGGACTGGCGTGTGTTCGGGTTCTTTTTCTCTTTTGTGAATGTGATGTTTCGTGCATTATTTATCGGTATTACCCGGACGAAAGTGTTGACATTGAATGCGATTGTGATGGCGTTGACGAATGTGCTGCTGGACTATCTGCTGATATTCGGTAACTGCGGTTTCCCGGAATTGGGAGTGAAAGGGGCAGCTATCGCTTCGGTGATGGCGGAGGCGGTGTCTATCGTGTTTTATATGGTCTATACCCGGATGACGGTGGATATTAAGAAGTACGCACTGAATCAGTTCCGATCGTTTGATGTTAAATTGCTGGGGCGTGTGTTAGACATCTCTATATTTACGATGTTGCAATATTTTATTTCGCTCAGTACTTATTTTATGTTGTTTGTGGCTGTGGAACATTTAGGGCAGCGGGAACTGGCAGTTGCGAATATCGTCCGGAGTGTTTACATCGTCTTATTGATCCCTGTCAATTCTTTATCGACAGCAACGAATACGTTTGTGAGTAACAGTATCGGGGCGGGGCATAAGGATCAGGTCATTCCGATCATCCGCCATATAACCTGGATATCGTTGGGGATCATGGCTGTTTTTGTGTCTGTCACTTGTCTGATTCCTTCTACAATATTGTCGGTTTATACCAATGATGTGACTTTGATACAAGCTTCTATCCCTTCCCTTTATGTGATTTCAGGTGCTTTGTTGATCGGAGCGGTTGCCAATATCGTGTTCAATGGAGTGACGGGTACAGGAAATACTCGTTCTGCTTTTGTGATGGAGCTGGCTACCCTGGTTTTCTATACATTATTTATATATGTGGCCGGAATGCGCTTACATTTGCCGGTTGCTATCTGTTTCATGACCGAGGTGGTGTATTATACTGGTTTATTGGTCGCAAGTGTTATTTATTTGAAGAAGGCGTCTTGGCAAAATAAGAAAATCTGACTCGGAATTTGTGATCTTTTCTTTATTCGTCAGTTTTTCGTACCTTTGCCCTTTATTCAAAGAAAATAAAATAAATATACATACGAATTATGTTTGAGAATTTAAGCGAAAGGTTAGACAGATCGTTTAAACTGTTGAAAGGTGAAGGTAAGATCACGGAAATCAATGTGGCTGAAACATTGAAAGATGTGCGTAAAGCATTACTTGACGCCGACGTAAACTATAAAGTGGCCAAAGGTTTTACCGATACGGTAAAGGCGAAAGCATTAGGACAGAATGTGCTTACATCCGTTAAGCCCAGTCAGTTAATGGTCAAGATCGTGCATGATGAGTTGGCAGACCTGATGGGAGGGACGGCAACCGATCTGGATTTGAAGGGTAGTCCGGCAATCATCCTGATGTCCGGTTTGCAAGGTTCCGGTAAAACGACTTTTTCAGGTAAGTTGGCAAATTTGCTGAAGACTAAGAAAAATAAAAAGCCGCTGTTGGCAGCTTGTGACGTGTATCGTCCGGCAGCTATCGAGCAGTTGCGCGTAGTCGGTGAACAGGTCGGAGTGCCTGTCTATATGGAACTGGAAAACAAGAATCCGGTGGAGATCGCGATGAATGCGATCCGCGAAGCACGTGCGAAAGGTAATGATGTTGTGATTGTCGATACTGCCGGCCGTTTGGCTATCGATGAGCAGATGATGAAAGAGATCGCTGCGATCAAGAGTGCTATCCAACCGGATGAAACCTTGTTTGTGGTTGATTCCATGACCGGACAGGATGCAGTCAATACGGCGAAAGAATTCAACGAACGCCTCGATTTTGACGGTGTGGTATTGACTAAGTTGGATGGTGATACTCGCGGTGGTGCCGCTCTTTCTATCCGAACGGTGGTCGACAAACCGATCAAGTTCGTCGGAACGGGCGAAAAGATGGATGCTTTGGATATCTTCCACCCTGAACGTATGGCAGACCGTATCCTCGGTATGGGTGATATCGTTTCTTTGGTGGAACGTGCGCAGGAGCAGTATGACGAAGAAGAGGCCAAACGCTTGCAGAAGAAAATTGCCAAGAATCAGTTCGACTTCAACGACTTTATTTCTCAGATCCAGCAGATCAAGAAGATGGGTAACCTGAAAGAGCTGGCCTCTATGATTCCGGGCGTAGGCAAGGCTCTGAAGGATGTGGATATTGACGACAATGCTTTCAAGAGCATCGAAGCAATCATCTACTCCATGACGCCCGAAGAACGTACGAATCCGGCAATCCTGAACGGTTCACGTCGCCAGCGTATTGCCAAAGGTAGCGGTACGACGATCCAGGAAGTGAATAAGCTGATCAAGCAATTCGATGAAACGCGCAAGATGATGCGTATGTTGACGGCTGCCAAGCCGGGAAGTAAGAAATTCCCTTCATTCAGAAGATAAACCCGAAAAGATAATAGAGTATGGAAGAACAGCAGTACAAGCTATTGGACGGAAAAGCCGTTTCAGCTCAGATGAAGCAGGAGATGGCGGAAGAAGTGGCCCGCATCAAGGCTGCCGGTGGAAAAATCCCTCATTTGGCTGCCATATTGGTCGGTCATGATGGTGGAAGTGAAACGTATGTCGCAAGTAAAGTGAAGACATGTAATGAGATCGGTTTCAAATCATCTCTGATCCGTTATGAAGCTGATGTTACTGAAGAAGAGCTTCTTCATAAAGTGGACGAACTGAACAACGATCCGGACGTGGATGGTTTCATCGTACAGCTCCCGCTTCCGAAACATATCTCAGAACAGAAGATTATCGAAGCGATCGACTATCGTAAGGATGTAGATGGTTTCCATCCGATCAATGTGGGTCGTATGTCTATCGGTCTCCCTTGTTTCGTGTCGGCAACTCCGGCTGGCATCTTGGAGCTGTTGAGGCGTTACGAGATTCCTACTCGCGGTAAACATTGCGTGGTGCTGGGGCGTAGTAATATCGTGGGCAAACCGATGGCTACTTTGATGATGCAGAAAGCCTATCCGGGCGATTGTACGGTTACTGTTTGCCACAGTCGTTCCGAGAACCTGAAGGAAATGTGCTTGAGTGCCGACATTATTATTGTGGCATTGGGTGTCCCCGAATTCCTGAAAGGCGATATGGTAAAAGAAGGGGCTGTGATCGTGGATGTGGGAACGACACGTGTGCCGGATGCGACTCGCAAAAGCGGCTTTAAGTTGACTGGCGATGTTAAGTTTGACGAGGTCGCTCCTAAGTGTTCTTATATCACGCCGGTTCCGGGTGGTGTAGGTCCGATGACGATTATTTCTTTGATGCGCAATACGCTTTTAGCCGGAAAGAAAGAGATTTATAAATGAAAATCCTCCTCTCCGGGTTTTGTCTTTTGAGCTTTCTGTCTTTATCTGCTCAGGACTCGCTGACAATTTTGTTTGCCGGTGATGCCATGATGCACCAGAAACAACTTGACAATACTCGGAGGGGAGATTTTTTTGATTTGGATAGCTATTTTGCCAATATCGAGAGAGAGGTGAAAGCTGTCGATATTGCAGTTGTGAACTTCGAAGTCCCGTTAGGAGGGGAGCCATATAGTGGTTATCCGGCTTTCAGCGCTCCGGAAAACTTCGCTTTGGCTTTGCAAAAAGCAGGCTTCGACTTTTTCTTGTTAGCCAATAATCATTGTTTAGATAGGCGGACTCGCGGACTTGTCCGTACCATCCAAGCACTGGATTCTCTCGGAATCCGTCATACCGGAACCTTTCTTGACTGTGATCACCGTCACCGCACATATCCGATGTTGCTTCGTAAGAAGGATTTTCGTATCATCATGCTCAACTATACCTATGGTACCAACGGTTTGAAAGTCGATATACCCCGAATTGTCAATTATATCGATAAGGAGATAATGAAGGGTGATATTGCCGAAGCCAAGCTCTTTAATCCGGATTTTATTATAGCTAATATGCATTGGGGATTGGAATACGAACGGATACCTTCCCGTGAACAACGTGAATTGGCCGATTGATGCGGCAGGGTGTCGATCTGGTCATAGGCAGTCACCCTCATTTCAGCCAATGGAGCTTCGCAGGGGAAAGGAGGGAGTTCCCGACCGTCTGGTTGTTTATTCATTGGGTAATTTTATATCGAACATGGGCCGGGAACATACCGATGGGGGGGGGCATGGTGAAAGTCGTTTTAGGCCGGAAGGGTTTGCGCCGATATATTGTTTCCGCACAATATTCGTTGATTTATTCTTCCCGTTATAAGAATGAACAAGGAAAAGAAGATATTCGGGTGGTTCCGGCGGCCTCTTGGTCGGGAAAGAATCAAAATTCCTCTTTTTCAGTCGATTCAGCATTAATTAAGTATGTAAATAATACGCGTTTGTTTTTAAAAAGTAACAATAAGGAGGTCGAAGAGTATATTTTTGAATAAAAAAATGCCCGAATTATTTGCAGTTTAAAATAAAACCTCTATCTTTGCACCGTCTTAAAGAGATAAACACTTGATAAGATAAACATGGTGAGAATAGCTCAGTTGGTTAGAGCATCGGATTGTGGTTCCGAGGGTCGTGGGTTCGAGTCCCATTTTTCACCCATAAGGCTGTCTGTAAAGGCGGCCTTTTTTGTTTCTTATTCTCTGAGAGATGGCTATCGCTTTGTTTGATAATAAAAAATACTACCGGAATCCATCTTTATTACAGATAATATTTTTATCGTTGTTGTAGAGTTAAAATCTTCTGATTGCCAACTGTATGCAAGAAGAAGCCTTTTTTTCTTAAAAATAATACGCCAAATACTTTGTATATTTAAAAACTTAAGCGTATCTTTGCAACGCAATTAAAGGAAATGAGGCGTGAAACTCATGGAAGTGTGGGTGAGTGGCTGAAACCACCAGTTTGCTAAACTGACGTACGGGTTACCGTACCGGGGGTTCGAATCCCCCCGCTTCCGCAGGGGCTACTGATTATCAGTAGCCTTTTTTTATTTAAGGACTAAATCGGAGACTATGATGCGGAACCGCATCATTCTTGTAATACAAAAGTGATATTTTTGTGGCCGGTTCTGAGATACAGCAGACTATATATAATATGGAGAAAGAAAAGATGCGAAAGCGTACTCTCATAATTGGAATCCTCTCATTTATCATCCTCCTCTTGGCAGGTGTGGGATTCTGGGCATACTGTTTGATACTTGCACCTGATTTCGAGCCGCGCAAGACCGTATATGTTTATATTGACGAGAAGAAAGATTTTGACGATCTCTGTCGTCAGTTGGTCGACTCTGCCGGTTGCCAGCGTATCGGGAGTTTCAAGCAGCTTGCCGGAATGCTGAAATATCCCACCAATATGCGTACCGGACGTTATGCTGTGGAGCCGGGTATGAATAATCTGGCATTGCTTAACAACCTGCGTCGGGGGCATCAGGAAGCTACTCGAATCACCTTTAATAATATACGCTTCAAACTGGATCTGGCCGAAAGACTTGCCGGGCAGTTAATGATCGAGGAGGATGACCTGCTACCTTTGCTTGTTGATTCCGTCTACTGTGCATCATTAGGTTTTACGACTGAGACGATCCTTGCTCTGTTTATTCCAAATACTTATGAGGTATACTGGAATATTTCCGCTGAGAAGTTGATGCAGCGTATGCAGCGTGAATATAAGATTTTCTGGAATGACGCTCGCTTGGCAAAAGCGAAAGAAATTAGGATGACACCGGTCGAAGTTGCCATTCTTGCCTCTATTGTGGAAGAAGAGACGGCTGCCGTAGACGAATATCCTATTGTAGCAGGTCTATATATTAATCGCTTGCAGCGTGGCATTCCTCTTCAGGCGGATCCGACCGTGAAGTTTGCCGTGGGAGATTTCTCTCTCCAGCGCATTCTGTTCGAGCATCTGGAGATCGATTCTCCCTACAATACCTACAAACATGCCGGACTTCCTCCCGGACCACTCCGTATCCCGACTATTAGGGGATTGGATGCCGTGTTGAACCACATGAAGCATAACTATCTATATATGTGTGCGAAGGAAGATTTTTCCGGACGGCATAATTTTGCGGTCACTCTTGCCGAGCATAATCGTAATGCTAACCGCTACCGGGCGGAATTGAACAGACGGAAAATCCGGTAGGCAATATGGAAACATTTTCCCGGTATGCCACGATCGTTTCATTATAGGGAAACGGCAGTGCCATTATAAGGAAACGAGAGTTCCACCATAGGGAAACAACAGTATCATGCCTATGAAACTAAAAATCCAATATAGCTTGGTTGTTGCGGGTATGGGTAAAAGTCTTATCTTTGTGGGAAGATAACAGAAGCAAAATCAAGTAAAACAAAATAAACGTTACATGGAAAAACATCTATTTTTAGGGGATGAGGCCGTGGCACAAGCTGCTATCGATGCCGGTCTGTCCGGTGTTTACGCCTATCCGGGGACCCCTTCGACCGAGATAACCGAATTCATACAGGGTTCGGCCGTCGCAAAGGAAAGGGGGATTCACTGTCGTTGGAGCACGAATGAAAAAACTGCAATGGAAGCTGCGTTGGGTATGAGCTACGCAGGCAAGCGGGCTCTTTGCTGTATGAAGCATGTGGGGCTGAACGTTGCCGCCGACTGTTTTATGAATGCTGCTATGAGCGGTGTCAATGGTGGTATGATTATCATTACAGCCGATGATCCTTCGATGCACTCTTCACAGAATGAACAAGACAACCGTATGTATGGCAACTTTGCCATGATCCCGATGCTTGAGCCGGCCAGCCAGCAGGAAGCATACGACATGGTATATGACGGGTTTGAATTATCCGAAAAACTGGGCTATCCCGTTTTGGTGCGTATCACTACCCGTATGGCCCACTCCCGTGCAGGTGTGGTCAGACGTGAACAAAAGGTGGAAAACAAAATGCATACGCCCGAAGATGGACGTCAGCGTTTCATCCTTCTTCCTGCACTAGCTCGTAAGCGCTTTAAGACGTTGATTGCGGCGCAGGATACGTTTACCGCTTCTTCTGAAGCCTCACCTTATAATGCCTATTTCGACGGTCCGAATAAGGAGCTCGGCATCATCACGACCGGTATTTCGTTCAACTATCTTTCGGAGAACTATCCTGACGGTTTTGAACATCCGGTATTGAAGATCAGCCAGTATCCGTTACCTCGCAAAATGGTCGAAAAGATCGTCCGTGAATGCAAGGAAATCCTTGTACTCGAAGAGGGATATCCGGTAGTCGAGGAGCAACTGAAAGGTTTCCTTGGGATTGGTATCCAGGTGCATGGCCGTCTTGACGGAACATTGCAACGCGACGGTGAGCTGACTCCCGATGCTGTCGGTAAGGCGCTGGGTAAGCGGATCGAGAGCTACTATGCCACTCCGGAGGTTGTTGAACAACGTCCGCCTGCATTGTGCCAGGGATGCGGACATCGCGATATGTATGAAGCGCTGAACGAGGTTCTGGCCGGGTACAAAGGAGCCAAAGTGTTCGGTGATATCGGCTGTTATACGTTAGGGGCTTTGCCTCCTTTCCGGGCGATCGATACTTGTATCGACATGGGAGCCTCCATCACGATGGCTAAAGGAGCTTCCGATGCGGGCGTTTATCCCGCAGTGTCGGTGATAGGCGACTCGACATTCACGCATTCCGGTATGACTGGCTTGCTTGATTGCGTCAATGAAAACACGAATATCACGATCGTTATTTCCGATAACGAGACAACGGCTATGACTGGCGGACAGGATTCAGCAGGAACAGGCCGTATCGAATCGATTTGTGCCGGTATCGGTGTTGATCCGGCCCATATCCGCGTCATGGTTCCTTTGAAGAAGAACTACGACGAGATGAAAGCGATCATTCGTGAAGAGATCGAATATAAAGGCGTATCCGTCTTGATTCCGCGTCGTGAATGTATCCAGACATTAACAAGAAAGAAAAAAGCAAGCAGGAAATGAAAGCAGACATCATATTATCCGGTGTGGGAGGACAGGGCATCCTCTCCATCGCTGCCGTTATCGGAGAAGCCGCGTTAAAAGAAGGTTTGTATATGAAGCAAGCCGAAGTTCATGGAATGAGCCAGCGTGGGGGGGATGTGCAGTCAAACCTCCGCCTGTCCGACCAGCCGATTGCGTCTGACCTGATCCCACTAGGGCAGGCTGATCTGATCATCTCGCTCGAACCTATGGAAGCGCTTCGCTATCTGCCTTATCTGAAGAAGGACGGGTGGCTGGTGACCAATTCGCAGCCGTTCATCAACATCCCCAACTATCCGGAGATGGGAAAAGTGAATGAAGAACTGGAGAAACTGCCGCATAAGGTCGTGCTGGATGTGGAAGCTATCGCCAAGGAGGTGGGTTCTGTTCGTGCGGCCAATATCGTGATGCTGGGAGCCGCTGCCCCCTTTATTGGCATCGAATATGATAAGATTGCTGATGGTATCCGCCGCATCTTCGGACGCAAAGGCGAAGAAATCGTAGAAATGAACCTTAAGGCTCTGAAAGCAGGCTACGATGTAGCACAGAGCATGCAAAAGTAATAAAATGAAAAAGTATGTATTCCTTGCCTTTTTTGCTCTCATTGCCTTTGTTGTAAAGGCGCAGGATGAGAGTGGTGATCTTGTAAAAGAAGGACAACAGATGCCGGCTTTTACGATTATGAACGACAATGGTACGCAGGTACCTTCTTCTTCTTTGAAGGGAAAAGTGATCTTGGTAAATTTTTTTGCAACCTGGTGTCCTCCTTGTCAGAAGGAGCTTGCAGAGGTGCAAAAGATACTCTGGCCGAAGTATAAGGACAACAAAGATTTCGTCCTGTTGGTGATCGGACGTGAGCATACAGACGTTGAATTGCAGAAGTATAACGAAAAGAAAGGTTTTACCTTTCCCCTATATCCTGATAAGAACCGAGCTATCTATGGCGCATTTGACAAAAATCTGATCCCGCGTAGCTATCTGGTTGACAAGACTGGTAAAGTGGTATATGCGACCAAAGGCTATAGCGACGAGGAATTTGCTGAACTGATGAAAAGGATTGAAGCAGCTTTAAAATAAGGAATATGGAATATAAGAATGTACATATCATTTATTTCTCTCCGACGCATACTTCGGCTAAGACCGCTTATGCGATTGCGGAAGGACTGAGTGGTGACGTATTGCTGGAGTCGGACATTACTTATGATGCTCCGGCGGAAGAACTTGAGATCCATGACGATGAACTGACTATCGTGGCCGCTCCCGTCTATGGTGGGCGTGTAGCCGAAACGGCGATGGAGCGCCTCCGGGCTTTCCATGCTCATCAGGCTCCGGTCGTTCCGGTCGTGGTTTACGGTAACCGTGATTACGAGGATGCGTTGAAGGAATTGTCCGACACGTTAGTCGATGCTGGTTTTGTCCCTGTTTCGGCAGGTGCTTTTGTGGGAGAGCATTCTTTCAGCCGTAAGGATATGCCCATCGCCGCCGGGCGTCCCGATGAGGCCGATCATGAAGCTGCCGTCAGGTTCGGACGTGCCATCAAGGAGAAGCTCGAAAAGGTGGACGAACTTTCCTGTCTGAAGCCGTTGGAGATGAAAGGTAATTTTCCCTACAAGGTGAAAGGTCCTTCCACGCCGCAGGCTCCAGTGACGGATGAGAACTTGTGTACGCAATGCGAATATTGTATCGATGTATGCCCCGTATCGGCTATTTCGATTGTTGATGACCGTATGTTCAGTGACCCAGCGACTTGTATCAAGTGTTGTGCTTGTGTGAAGGAATGTCCCGAAGGTGCCCGTACGTTTGATACTCCGTATACAGCGATGCTGCATAAGAACTTTAGTGCTCGCCGCGAACCGGAGTTGTTTATTTGATTTTCTAAAATATCAGTTAATAGCCGATTCCACGGAGATTCAGTCTCTGAACCGAGGGATCGGCTTTTGCCTCTATCCTTATTTGTTTAATATCTAATACCAATGTATCGAATGAAGACACGTGTACTGATTTTTCTTTTTATGCTTTGTAGTCTGTCGCTTGGCGCCCAGATCCGTTTGGAAGGTTACCGACAAGCCGACATCAATCCCGAACTTTTTACCGGACGCTGGAAAGCACGCTGGATTTCCATGCCAGGAGAACCTGCCAATGTGTATGGCGTCTACCACATGCGCAAGACGTTCGAACTGGGTGAAGTCCCATCCCGTTTTATTGTTCATGTGACGGCTGACAACCGTTACAAGCTCTATCTGAACGGCCGTTTTGTCTCACTTGGACCTGCACGTGGGGATATCTATAACTGGAATTTTGAAACGGTCGATCTGGCTCCTTACCTGATAAAGGGAAAAAACGTGTTGGCAGCTGTGATCTGGAATTATGCCGAGCAGAAGCCGGTTGCACAGATCAGCTTTAATCAGACCGGATTCCTTCTACAAGGAAATACGGAGGTTGAGACTGTGGTCAATACGGATGCTTCCTGGCTGTGCATGAAGAACGAAGCCTATGCTCCTTGGCACAAGCCAGTCTTAGGCTATTATGTGGCGGGGCCTGGCGAATTTCTTTCTGCGTCGAAGTATCCTTGGGGATGGGAACAGTCTGCTTACGATGATAGTAAGTGGTTACCTGCCCACACGGGAATCGAGGGAGGAGTGAAGGGATCGCGCGACTATCCTGGACGCCTGCTTGTTCCTTGTCCAATTCCCCCGATGGACTTGCTGTCTGAGCGTTTTGAGGCTGTGCGTATATCCGAGGGGGTGAAGATTCCTGCCGGATTCCTGAAAACAAAAACTTCACTGACGGTTCCTGCAAATAGCAAGGTGCATCTCCTGCTTGACAATGGCAAGCTGACAACGGGCTATCTTTCCCTTTTGTTTAGTCGCGGCAAGAATGCTGAAATTACGATTGCCTATGCCGAAGCTCTGTATGAAGGCAAGGAGCAGGGTACGACTAAATCTTATTCGCTTCCGGCAAAGGGAAACCGTGATGAGGTAGAAGGTAAAAGATTCATAGGGTATGAAGATAAAGTGATTGCCGACGGGGGCGAGGGGCGCGATTTTACCACTCTTTGGTGGCGTACGTGGCGATATGTGGATCTGACGATCTCGACCGCTGACGAACCGCTTGTACTGGAAGATGTCTATGGTACGTTCTCTGCTTATCCTTTCCGATGCGAGATCGCTTTTTCTGCACCCGGACATGACGAGTTGAACAAGATGCTAGAGATAGGCTGGCGTACTGCACGTCTTTGTGCGAACGAGACTTATATGGATTGCCCTTATTACGAGCAGTTACAGTATTTCGGCGATACTCGTATCCAGGCGATGATTACCTTATATAATACGCATGATGCTTATATGGTGAAGAATGCAATCGAGCAGGGGAGGCAGTCGGTCGTAGCAGATGGAATTACGATGAGTCGCTACCCGTCGAGTTTACATCAGTTCATTTCTTCCTTCTCGCTTTGGTGGATTTGTATGGGGCATGACTACTGGATGTACCGTGGGGATGAGGCTTATATGAAGACTTTGCTGCCTGCTTATCGTGGGGTACTTTCTTGGTACGAGCAGTGGTTGAAGCGAGATCATAGCCTAGGGTATGTACCGCATTGGTTCTTTGCCGACTGGGCTGCCGGTTTCCAGTCGGGTGAGCCTGTACGTGAAAAGGATGGGAATTCTGCTTTTCAGGACTTGGTGTATATCTTGACGCTCGAATCGGCTGCTGAAATGGAGCGGGCTTTCGGCATCCCGTCGATAGCGGATCATTATACACAGATCGCTTCTGCGATTCGGGGAACGATCCGGGAGAAATACTGGGATGCTACCCGGGGATTGTTTGCCGATACTTATGATCACCGAAGTTTCTCGCAACATGTCAACTCGTTGGCTATACTGGCTGGTATCGTGACAGGCGAGGAGGCTACGAGGGTGATGGAGCGTACATTGAACGATTCGTCATTGATACAGGCGACAATCTACTTCCGTTATTATGTGCATCAGGCATTGAAGGTTGCCAGTATGGGAGATCACCTGCTCGACAATCTGCAGATTTGGCGAGACCAGATGGCATTGGGGCTGACAACTTGGGCGGAGATGCCCGAACCGACCCGTTCCGATTGCCATGCTTGGGGAGCCAGCCCTAACATTGAGTTTTTCCGTATCTTGTTGGGTATAGACAGCAATGCACCGGGCTTCAAGTCTATCCGTATCGCTCCGTCATTGGGTGACCTGAAAGAAGTGTCAGGTACGATGCCGCATCCAGTGGGTAGTGTGACTGCTTCCTACAAACTCGATAAGAAGGGTAAACTGACGGCACGTCTTATATTGCCGACGGGTACGGATGGTGTTTTCGTTTGGAAAGGAAAAGAATATCAACTCAAATCCGGTGAACAGGTCTTAACGGTAGAATAGGTTATCAGGCTTCCCCTTATTGTATAAAATGATCCTGAAAACAGAAAAAAAGCTCGAATCAAGTTGCATTTGACATACTTTTTTTCGGGCTTAAAAGAGATTGAAAAACGATTTATTCCGTAAGGTGCGCAGATAATTACCATGACGACCGTCTTCATCGCTATGAAGTCCGACTTCGTGTATGACGAGTTCGGCACTTCACGGCGATGAAGACGGTCGTCGTATTGATGAGGACGGTCGTCATGGAAATGAGGTGTCTGGTCCCTCAAAAATAGCCCTTATTTTTTAACCTGTTTCCGTACGGTCTCCCTGTCCGGATCCAAATATTCGATTCTCCGAAAGTTAAGGTTTATCGGAATGTGTAGGATAAGGGAGGCTTGCTTGACAAAATATATGGTTTTGAGATGATGTAGGCAGGTCTTTTATGCGTATGTCACAAAAAGCAGGATTTTAGCAGAGAAAAGTCAATTTGAAATCATCCGTTTTGAGGATCGAAATAGAAAAACAGTAGGTTATTGTAAAAAATGCTGTATCATTTCTCTCACATGCGTACCATATAATAACATCTCATTTCAGATAAAGAACGAACGAAAAAAAGTTTTCAAAACATTTGGAAGTTAGTATTAGAAGGATTACTTTTGCACCCGCATTCGAGCGAGAAGGGCGGCAGTTAACATGATGATGGGGTAGTTTCAGTGATAGCGAGGATGAGGTTAGCTAGGCTAAGCGAATATCCGACCATCCGGGGGCTTTGAAAAAAAAAACTTTCAAAATTTTCCTTGAAAAGTTTGTCAGTTAGAAAAAAGTTCTTACCTTTGCAGCCGCAATCGAAACGATAGCGCAAGTTCTTTGAAAGCATTACATATCAACAAGTAGTACAAGAGACGTAGTAGGAAT
>OGGJ01002298.1_pt1 | contig 13637 bp, 8 predicted proteins | sample 1571071 | NCBI WGS metagenome assembly OGGJ01 (sample SAMEA2581954, study PRJEB24529) | metagenome | biome: Human gut stool | place: China | collected 2011
GCATCGGCGAGAGCGAGCGCGCCGCCTACGGCCGCACGCTCATCCGCATGACCTGTGAAAAGCGCCCCGCGCTGCTCGTCACCGCCACGATGATGACCGACAGCGGCAAGGGTCTCAAAGAGCGCATTTCCCTGTTGGTGAAGAAGCCGAAAACGGCGGCGTATACGGCGGTCGCCGTGCTGCTCATCGCGGGGCTTTCGGTCGCCTGCACCTTCACCGGCGGCAGGGAGAATGCGGAGCTTGCCGAGCCCTTTGGAAAGCACTATGTTGAGGAAGCGACCGTCGCCTGCGCACCCGGCTATATGAATGATCCCATCGGGGGCGAGCTGGAAGTCGTTGCGGACAGGGACTTGGACGATGTGCGGACGCTGCTGCTCAAAAGGATGGACAACGAGGAGGAGCAGCTTTACGAAACGGTAGCGGAGGTCACACTCACGAAGGAGGAATTTGATGTCCGTTTCAACAGCAAGACGGACGGACCGACTGAATGGCTCGTCGACGGGCTTTCTGCCGCGAAGCTGCGCCGCGAGAACGCGAAGGCATGGCTGTGCACCTCGTCCACAGCAGATGAAAACGGTTGGGCAAATCGGGTATACTTCCTTCAGCAGAAGGACGGCACGCTCTATCTCGTGATGGCGGCTGAGCAGCCTGAAAATCAGAATAGGAACTTTGTCTGTTGGGTCTTCCGCCTGACCGAAAAGCCCGTGCCGACCTATGACAGCATGGAGGCCTACGCCCTCTCCGTCATCAACGCGCTCAAGCAGCCGAACGGCTACACCTACTACATTCTCCCCGATGGCGCGCAGAGCAGCGCGGACGGTACGCCGATCGAGGTCACCGAGGCGGCAGCCGATGTGCGCGTGACCAAGCTGGAGAAGCGCGGCGACTGCACGGATCTCGCGCCGGACGGCGTGCTGGAGCTGTGGAGCTTCAACTATGAGGTCAAGCCCGAGGACAAGGCGGGTGCTCTGCCTGACCGCTTCTTCTGGGTCGGCGGCAACAACATCACCGACGACGGCTACATCTCCGACGGCTTCTATTACTACCTCACCATGCTGCGCACGAACGACGAGCCGAGCGTCTACAAGCTGCTCGACAGCCACATGGCGAACGATGGCTTGTGGTACAACGGCTGCGGCTACACGAGCGCCTATGAATACCTCTACGACTTCTACGCCGACTACGCGAGCCTTGACGTGCCGCGCTGCCTGATCACCGACTTCCTGAACGCGGACGACCTGATCCGCGAGAACACGGTGACGAGCAGCGACGACTGCACAGCGCGGCGCTACAACGGCAACGGCTGGTATCTCTACATTCCGACCGTGGCGTGGACGAAAACGAACGGTCAGGACAGCTGGTACTCCGCTTACTGCGACGGCAGCACGCTGTGCGTGGACAAGAGCTACGACAGCGTGGAAATGATGGAGACGTTCTACCGCGATAATGGCTTCACGCTCGAGCAGTACCGCGAGGGCGCGGCGCTCAGCGGCCCGTGGCTGCGCTACGACGCGGAGAGCGGCACGCAGTTCGCCAACTACCTCGCGCCGGACCCCGATTACGGCGGCTGCTACATCATCTCGGCCTACTGGAAGCCGACCGACGATACCTCCGTGAATGAGTGGGGCTACAGCACGCGGAACCGTATTCTGAACGAAGCGGTCAAGCTGCGCGCAATGGCGCAGAGCTTTGTGGTCAGCGGGAATGCCGGCTCCATGGTCTCAACCTTCCAAAACGATCTCGACCTCGCCACCGAGGGCAGAGCCGCGTGGCTGTATCTCGTTGAGAACGGCGAGACCGTCGGCAGCTATAATGTGCGCGGCGCGTGGAATGTCCCTACGCTCAACGCCTATCATTACAGTACATGCGATGCACCGGAAAATACCGACAGACAGCTTATTCTCTGGCTCTCGGACAACGACAACTCGTATTTTAGTCTCAACAAGAATACGGACACGCAGCACCCCGGTTTTACTCCGCACAATAAAACCTCGTATTTGGGGTTCTACGAGGGAACAAACATCGTGGCGTATCACCGCAGCATGACCGATCCGGTGTACTACTACGAGGCGCAGGACAATTTCAGCATCGTCGACAACGATGGGCGCACACTTTATGATGTGATACGCACATGGTATGACGAGGCGGAACTCAGCGCGCTGCGTGAAGAGATAGGACCGCTTGATAAAAGTCTCTCCTGGCAGGAAGCTGCGCAGCAGTGGGCCGACCTCTACGAGGGCGTACATTTGAACGTGACCACCGGCAGCGAATATAAGTACACATGGGTGAAAACGTCTGTCAAACCCTCGGAGGAGACGACCGCAGCGTTTCGTGAGAACGGCAAGATCGACGAAAATACCTATTGCTTCTCTATAACGACCGAATTTGTGGCGGAGAGCGAGTGGGCGCTTTCCCGTTCGATGGCAGGCAATACCGGAAACTGCGACGACCCCGATGCGCCGGAGGGCGCGTATGAATACTATTGCTGTTGTACCATCACGCTTGAAGAAAACGGTTGGCACGGCGAAATGTGCGGCACGAGCTGGTAAGCCGACCCAAAAACTGAATCACGCGGGAGCCGCGGGCAGAAATGCCCACGGCTCTCTTTCCGCGCCGAAAAAAGAAAAGTTTTCAATTTACCCCCTATGCAAAACGAAAAAAATACGCTACAATGTAGCTGTTAAAATATGAACCGTTCGCAGGGAGGAACAGACAAACATGGAGAAACCGAAATATCGGCGCGTCCTGCTCAAGATCAGCGGCGAGGCGCTCGCGGGCGACAAGCACTTTGGCTTGGACTTCGGCGTCATCGGCCAGGTGACGGACGTCATCAAGGAGTGCGTGGAGGCCGGCGTACAGATGGGCATCGTCATCGGCGGCGGCAACTTCTGGCGCGGCGTGAAGGACGGCGAGGGCTATATCGAGCGCACCCGCGCCGACCACATGGGCATGCTGGCCACGGCGATGAACTGCATGGCGGTCGCCGATGTGCTCGAGCAGAAGGGCGTCGACGTGCGCGTGCAGACGGCGCTGGAGATCAAAGAAGTCGCCGAACCCTACATCCGCGCCCGCGCCATCCGGCATTTGGAAAAGGGCCGCGTAGTGCTCTTTGGCTGCGGCATCGGCTCTCCGTTCTTCTCGACCGATACGGCGGCGGTGCTGCGGGCGGCGGAGATCGACGCGGACGTCATCCTGCTGGCCAAGAATATCGACGGCGTGTACGACAGCGACCCGGCCAAGAACGCCGACGCGGTGAAGTTTGACAGCATCACCTACGACGAGGTGCTCAAGCGCCACCTGGCGGTGATGGACTCTACCGCCACCAGCCTGTCCATGGATAACCATATCCCGGTATTGGTATTTGCCCTGAAAGACCCGGAGAATATCATCCGCGCCCTGCGCGGCGAAAAAATCGGAACGATCGTGAAGGAGGACTGACCCCATGTTGAAGGACGAGTACAAGGTTTACGAGGAAAAAATGAAGAAGAGCATCGAATCCGTGATGAGCGACTTCGACACCGTGCGTGCCGGCCGCGCCAACGCTTCCGTGCTCAACCGCATCAGTGTGGACTACTACGGGACCCCCACGCCCATCCAGCAGATCGGCTCTATCGGCTCGCCCGACCCGCGGACGCTGGTCATTACCCCTTGGGATGCCAGCATTCTGAAGGGTATTGAAAAGGCCATTCAGGAGTCCGACTTGGGCATCAACCCCCAGAACGACGGTAAGTGCATTCGTCTGGCTTTCCCCCAGCTGACCGAGGAGCGCCGCAAGGAGCTGGTCAAGCAGATCCACAAGTACGCCGAGAACGGCAAGGTGGCTGTGCGGAATATCCGCCGGGATGCGATGGATAACTTCAAGAAGCAGCAGAAGGCGTCCGAGATCACCGAGGACGAGCTGAAGATCGCCGAGAAGGACCTGCAGAAGCTGACCGATGACAGCTGCAAGGAGATCGACAAGATCCTGGACAACAAGGAAAAGGAATTGATGTCTGTTTAATGGGACTGTTTACGAAGAAAACGCCCCATACGGCGGGGGAGGTGGACAGGAGCCGCCTTCCCCGCCATATCGCTGTTATTATGGACGGCAACGGCCGCTGGGCGAAAAAACGCGGCCTGCCCCGCACGGTGGGGCACAAGGCGGGGGCAGAGGTGTTCCGCGACATCGCCACCTACTGCAAGGAACTGGGAGTGGAATACCTGACGGTATACGCCTTTTCCACAGAGAACTGGAAGCGGCCCGCCGATGAGGTGAATACCATCATGGGCCTGTTGGAGCAGTATCTGCGGGAAGCTATCGACACCATGGAAAAGGAGCACATCCGCCTGCGGTTTTTCGGCGACCTCAGCGCACTGTCCCCGGAGCTGCAGGCGCTGGCGCATGAGACGGATGACATCTCCGGCCGCTATGCGGGGTTCCAGGCCAATGTGTGTCTGAACTACGGCGGCAGGGCGGAGATACTGCGGGCGGCGCGGCTGTGCGCGGAGCAGGGGGTGGACTGGACGGAGGAGAACCTCTCCGCCAATATGTACTCTGCCGGTATCCCCGACCCGGAGCTGATCATCCGCCCCAGCGGCGAGATACGGCTGAGCAATTTCATGCTGTGGCAGTGTGCCTACAGCGAATTCTATTTCTGCGACACGCTGTGGCCGGATTTTATCCGGCAGGATATGGACAGAGCGATCATCGACTATCAGCGGCGGGATCGCCGGTTCGGCGGCGTAAAGTGAGGTGACGACCATGAAACAGAGAATACTGGTGGCGATCATCGGCGTGCCGGCATTGATTGGCGTGCTGTGCTTCGCACCGGATTGGGCCACGGCGGTGCTGGTGGCGGCGCTGTGCGTCATCGGCTGCCATGAGTTCATGGCGGCCGCCGCGCCGGAGAAAGCGGCGCGTTGGTGGGGGCTGGCGGCCACGCTGGCGGTGTTCACCGTGTTCACGGTGTATTTCAGCGGCGGTGACTTCACGGGTACCGCCATACATACGATCATGGTATGGCTGCTGGCGGCGCTGATCGTGGTGATGTTCATCGCGGCGGTGCAGGCCTTCGGCAAAGACGACGAGCTGGATTTTCCGGATATCAGCGCTATGGCGGTGTCCGGATTGGTGATCCCGCTGGCGCTGGGCTGCCTGGTGCGGCTGCGGATGCTGGAATACGGCGCCGGACTGGTGCTGATCCCGCTGGTGTCGGCGTTTATGAGCGACTCTCTGGCGCTGTTCGGCGGTATGCTGTTCGGGAAAACAAAGCTGGCGCCCAGAGTCAGCCCGAAGAAGACACGGGAGGGTGCGGTCAGCGGTCTGGTGGGCGGCATGGTGGGAATGATCCTGTTCCGGATATTTTTCTTCCTATGTACGGAGGTGCAGCTGCACATCGGCTGGTGTGTGCTGTTGGGCTTCGTGGGCGCGGTGCTGGGGCAGCTGGGCGACCTGAGCTTCTCCTGCGTGAAGCGGCAGTGCGGCATCAAGGACTACGGACGGCTGCTGCCGGGCCACGGCGGCGTGCTGGACCGGTTCGACAGTGTGATCTTCGCTGCACCGGTGACGTGGATGCTTATCAACGCTGTGACGCTGTATTGAGGAAGGACCTATGACGAAAACCATCGCCCTGTTGGGGGCTACCGGCTCCATCGGGCGGCAGACGCTGGAGGTGGCCGGGGAGCTGGGCCTCCGCGTGGCGGCGCTGACCGCCAATACACAGGTAGACCTGTTGGAGCAGCAGGCGCGGCAGTATATGCCGCGCCTTGCGGTGCTGTATGACGAAAATGCGGCGCTGGCACTGAAAAAACGGCTGCGGGGGACCGGCATTGAGGTCATGGCAGGGGAGGAGGGCCTGTTGGCTGCCGCCGCTATGACCGAGGCGGACACGGTGGTGACTGCTGTGATGGGCAGCGTGGGGCTGCGTCCCACACTGGCGGCGATCCAAAAAGGCAAGCGCATCGCGCTGGCCAATAAGGAAACGCTGGTGTGTGCCGGTGAGCTGGTGATGGACGCGGCGGAGAAATACGGCGCGGAGATCGTGCCGGTGGACAGTGAGCACAGTGCGGTGTTTCAGTGCTTGCAGGGCTGCCGGGACCGGGGTGAGGTGCGGCGTATCCTGCTGACCTGCTCCGGCGGGCCGTTCTACGGAAGGACCTTCGACGAGCTGGAGCACATGACGGCGGCGGATGCCCTGCGCCATCCCAACTGGCACATGGGACCGAAGATCACGGTGGACTCCGCCACACTGATGAACAAGGGACTGGAGATCATCGAGGCCATGCGGCTCTATCGCCTGCCGGTGGAGCAGGTGCAGGCGGTGATACACCGCCAGAGCATCGTGCATTCGCTGGTGGAGTTCCGGGACGGGGCGCTGCTGGCGCAGCTGGGCACGCCGGATATGAAGCTGCCCATCCGCTATGCCATGACGTATCCCCACCGGGCCGAGAGCCCGGATAAGCCGCTGGACCTGCTGACGTGCGGCGCGCTGACCTTTGCCGAGCCGGACGAGAGGGCGTTCCCCTGTCTGCGTCTGGCACGGTATGCGGCAGCGGTGGGCGGCACCGCCTGCGCTATACTCAACGGTGCCAACGAGGCGGCCGTGGGAATGTTTCTGCGGGGTGAGATTGGCTTTAACGATATCTCCCGGCGGGTAGAGCGCGCGTTGGAACGGGTGCCGGTGCAATATCAGCCAAGCCTTGCGGATATACTGGAAGCAGACAAGGCGGCGCGGCGCGCCGCCCTGTGACATCCGGAAAAGGAGCTTGCATACATGATCGTATATATTATAGCGGCCCTGCTGGTGTTCGGTATTTTGATCGCCGTCCATGAGCTGGGGCATTTTCTGGCGGCCAAGGCCTGCGGCGTGCGGGTCAACGAGTTCGCCATCGGCATGGGACCGGTGCTATGGAAAAAGCAGCGGGGGGATACCCAGTATTCTCTGCGGGCTTTTCCGGTGGGCGGTTTCTGTGCCATGGAGGGGGAAGAGGAGGACTCTGACGATCCGGCGGCGCTGAACCGCCAGGGCTTTTGGAAAAAGCTGATCATTTTTGCCGCCGGCGCGGCCATGAATTTTCTGGCGGGGCTTATCATCATCTTCTGCCTGTATGCGCCGGCGCAGGGGTTCTATCAGCCGGTGATCTCCGGCTTTGCCGAGGGTTGTCCGTTGGAGAGCGCCGACGGCTTGCAGACCGGGGACCGGCTGGTGTCCATCGATGGGGAGCGCGTGTACATTTACAGCGACGTGAGCCTGCTGCTTGGCCTGAATAAGACCGGCACATTCGACCTGGTGGTGGACCGCGGCGGGGAGAAGGTGCGCCTGGACGACTTTGCCATGACGAGACAGACGTATACCGATCAAAGCGGAAATGCGTACAGCGGCTACGGAATATACTTCGGTGCGGCGGCGGCCACCTTCGGCGACAAACTGGCCTACACCTGGAACAATGCTGTGGATTTCGTGCGTCTGGTGCGGCTGAGCCTGCAGATGCTCTTTACCGGGCAGGCGGGCCTGCGGGATCTGAGTGGCCCGGTGGGGATCGTGTCCACCATGGTACAGGTAGGTGAGCAGGCGGAGACGACCCAGGCGGCGGTGGAGAACATCGCCTACATCGCGGCGCTGATCGCAGTGAACCTGGCGGTGATGAACCTGCTGCCCCTGCCGGCATTAGACGGCGGGCGGATATTCTTCCTGATCATCAACGCGGCAGCCATGCTGCTGTTCCGGAAGCAGATACCGGCAAAATATGAGAACTATATCCACTTCGCGGGACTTATTCTGCTGCTGGCGCTGATGGTGGTGCTGGTGTTCAGCGACGTGGGAAAGCTGATCCACTGAGGAGGCGGGAACAGTGACAAGACGCATACAGGTGGGCGCGGTGCCGGTGGGCGGCGGCGCAGCCGTGAGCATACAGTCCATGTGCAATACGCCCACGGAGGACGTGAACGCCACGGTGCGGCAGATACAGCGCCTGGAGCAGGCGGGCTGCGAGATCGTGCGTGTGGCGGTGCCCACGGAGGAGGCCGCACGGGCCATTCCGGCCATCAAGGCGGCTATACACATTCCGCTGGTGGCGGATATCCACTTTGATTACCGGTTGGCGCTGCTGTGTGTGGACGGCGGTGTGGATAAAATACGCATCAACCCCGGCAACATCGGGTCGAAGGACCGCGTGCGGGCCGTGGCCGACGCCTGCCGGGAGCGGGGCATTCCGATCCGTGTGGGCGTCAACGGCGGCTCGCTGGAGAAGGACCTGGTGCAAAAATACGGCGGCGTGACCGCCGAGGCGCTGGCCGAGAGTGCACTGGGACATGTGCGCCTGTTGGAGGAGTGCGGCTTCGGGGATATCTGCATCTCCGTGAAGTGCTCCCGGGTGCCGGTAAATATGGCGGCCTACGAGCTGCTGCACGAAAAGGTGGACTATCCGCTGCATCTGGGCGTCACCGAGGCCGGCACACCGGAGATGGGGGTGCTGAAGTCTGCCATCGGCATCGGCGGACTGCTGTGCCGGGGTATCGGCGATACGCTGCGGGTGAGCCTAACTGCCGACCCGGTGGAGGAAGTAGTGGCCGCCAAGCGTATTTTGCAGGCCTGCGGTCTGCGGCAGACGGGGCCGGACCTGATCGCCTGCCCCACCTGCGGGCGGACGAAGTATGATATGTTGCCTATCGCCCGGGAGGTGGAACGGCGGCTGAAGAGCTGTGACAAGCCCATCACCGTGGCAGTGATGGGGTGTGTGGTCAACGGACCGGGGGAGGCCTCGGCCGCGGACGTGGGCATCGCCGGAGGCAAGGGCGAGGGACTGCTGTTCGCCAAGGGAACGGTTCTGCGGAAGGTGCCGGAGGACCAGCTGGTGGACGCGCTGTTCGAGGAGATCGACAAGCTGTGACAAGAGATACGATAGGGGAGAAACATGGCGGAGAGAGTACCGTTTTTTACGCTGTTTGAGAGCTTTCAGGCGCCGCGGCAGCTGCGCCTGCTGCTGCACGATGCCTGCATCATCAGCGGCGCGCTGGATATGGCGGGCCGGACGCTGGAGGTGCAGGTGGAAAGCAGCGAGACGCTGCCCCAGGCGGCACAGGACGCCCTGCAGCAGATGCTGGCGCAGCAGTATGATCTGCGGCAGGTGCTGCTGCATTTCTGCGGCACCGGCGAGCAAAAGGGCGACAACGGGGTGATCTGGGGCAAGACGATCACCGGAAAGCTGACGCCTATCGGCGAACTGAATATCAAGCAGGGCAGCGCCATTGTGGAGGGCCGGGTGTTCAAGACGGAGTGCTATGAGACGCGGCGCAAGGGAATGTGGACGCTGAACTTCAACATCACCGATGAGCGTGGCTCTGTGGCCGTGCGGAAGGCCATGGATGAAAAAGAGGCCAAGGTGCTGGGCGGCGCGATCAACGACGGGATGTGGCTGCGCCTGCAGGGCAAGGTGGAGCTGACCTACGACGGGAAGGATATCCTGCTGCGGCCGGTGAATATTATGAAGATCAGCCATACAGCCCGGCAGGACAATGCACCGGAGAAGCGGGTGGAGCTGCACCTGCATACGCAGATGAGCAGCATGGATGCTCTGACGGATGTGGGCAAGGTGGTAAAGCAGGCGGCAGCCTGGGGCCACCCGGCTATTGCCATTACCGACCACGGCACGGTGCAGGCATTCCCAAAGGCGCGGGACGCGGGCAAGGGGAAGATCAAGATCCTGTACGGCGTGGAGGGGTACTACGTCAACAACCTGGACGACCGCATTGCCGTACACGGTGCGCAGGATCAGGACTTTGACGACGAGATCGTGTGCTTCGACATCGAAACTACCGGATTGAAGGTACAGCGGGAGGCCATCACGGAGATCGGCGCAGTGGTGCTGAAAAACGGGAAGATCACGGATACGTTTCAGACCTTCGTGAACCCCGGCCGTCGGCTGACGCCGGAGATCATCGGCCTGACGGGCATTACGGATGCCATGCTGGCGGACGCGCCGCCGCCGGAGGAAGCACTGGCGGCGTTTTTGAAATTCGTGGACGGGCGACCGCTGGCGGCCCACAATGCGGAGTTCGACATCGGGTTCATCCGAGCAGGGTGCCGCAGGGCGGGGCTGGAATTCGACCCTACATACATCGACAGCCTCATCCTGGCGCAGAACCTGCTGCCGGAGCTGCACAAACATAAGCTGGACATCGTGGCGGAGCATTTGGATCTGCCCGCCTTCAACCACCACCGGGCGTCGGACGACGCGGGGATGGTGGGGTATATGCTGATACCCTTTTTTGAGAGAATGCGGCGGGAGATGGGAATTTCCCGTCTGCAGGAGATCAACGGGCAGATGGAGAAGCTGCGGCCCCGGGGCGGCGGCAGCCGGCACCCCAAGCATATTATCATCCTGGCGAAGAACAAGCTGGGCCTGAAGCACCTGTATCAGTTGATCTCGGCTTCCAATCTCAAGTATTTCAAGCGTGTGCCCATTATCCCCAAGACGGAGCTGATCGCCCATCGGGAAGGCCTCATTATCGGCTCAGCCTGTGAAGCAGGCGAGCTGTTCCGGGCGGTGGCGGACCGCAAGGACTGGGCGGAGCTGAAGCGCATCGCATCGTTCTACGATTACCTGGAGATACAGCCCATCTGCAATAATATGTTCATGCTTCGCAACGGTACGGTGCAGTCAGAGGAGGAGCTGCGGGAGTTCAACCGTACTATCGTCCGGTTGGGCCGGGAGCTGGGCAAGCCAGTGTGCGCCACCGGTGATGTGCACTTCCAGGAGCCGGAGGACGAGGTATACCGCCATATCCTGCTGGCCAGCAAGAAGTTTGCCGACGCCGACGCACCCCTGCCCATTTACTTCAAGACCACGGAGGAGATGCTGGCGGAGTTTGCCTATCTGGGTGAAGAGGAAGCGCATCGGGTGGTCATCGACGACCCGCGCGGCATCGCCGACCGTATCGAGGAGATCGAGCTGCTGCCGCCGGGACGGTTGTTCCCGCCGCGGCTGGAGAATTCGGAGCAGGAACTTCATGACAGAGTGTGGGACAAGTGTCACGAGTTGTATGGCGACGAGCCGCCTCAGCTGATCGTGGACCGGCTGAACGTGGAACTGAAAAGCATTCTGGGCAAGTACGACGTGGTGTATATGTCCGCCCAGAAGCTGGTGCAGCGCAGCCTGGAAAACGGTTATCTGGTGGGCAGCCGGGGCAGTGTGGGGTCCTCACTGGTGGCGTATATGTCCGGCATTACGGAGGTGAACTCCCTGCCGCCCCATTATCGCTGCCCCAAATGCCGCCATACTGAGTTCATCACCGATGGCAGCTACGGCTGCGGCGCGGATATGCCCGATAAGAATTGCCCGATGTGCGGGGCAAAGTACGCTAAGGACGGATTTGACATCCCCTTTGAGACGTTTTTGGGCTACGGCGGCGGTAAGGTGCCGGATATCGACCTGAATTTCTCCGGTGAGTACCAGGCCCGGGCACACCAGCACGCCATCGAGATGTTCGGCAAGACCCAGGTGTTCCGCGCGGGGACCATCGGTACCCTAGCGGAAAAGACCGCCTTCGGCATGGTGAAGAAATACCTGGAGGAACGGGGCGAGACGGCCTCCAACGCGGAGCTGGATCGCCTGACGCTGGGCTGCGTGGGCGTGCGGCGTACTACGGGGCAGCACCCCGGTGGGCTGGTGGTGGTGCCGGATGATATGGATGTGGAGGATTTTACCGCGGTGCAGCACCCGGCAGACGATGCCAACAGCGACACTGTGACCACTCATTTCGAGTATCACTGCATGGAGGACAACCTCCTGAAGCTGGATATGCTGGGACACGATGACCCCACCATGATCAAAATGCTGGAGGACCTGACCGGCGTGAACGCGCGGGCCATCCCCTTGGATGACCCGGATACCATGAGTATTTTCACCTCGTCCAAGGTGCTGGGCTTTGAAAATGACGAGATACTGGGGCCCACCGGCGCCGTGGCTATCCCGGAGTTCAACACCCGGTTCACCCGCGGTATGCTGATGGATACCATGCCTCAGGATTTCAATACCCTGGTACGGTTGTCCGGCTTCTCCCACGGTACCGACGTGTGGCTGGGCAATGCCCGGGACTTGATCGTGGGCGGCACGGCCAGCGTTTTGGAGACGGTGGGCTGCCGCGATGATATCATGTTGTACCTGATCTCCATGGGGCTGGAGCCGAAGATGAGCTTTAAGATCATGGAGGCGGTGCGTAAGGGCAAAGTAAAGAAAAAGGGCTTCGAGGACGGCTGGGAGGAGGCTATGCGGGAGCATCAGGTGCCGGATTGGTATATCGGCTCTCTGGCCAAGATCGGCTATCTGTTCCCCAAGGCCCACGCCGTGGCCTATGTGATGATGGCATTCCGCATCGCGTGGTTCAAGGTGCATGAGCCGCTGGCCTTCTACGCTACGTTCTTCTCCATCCGGGCCAAGGCCTTCGACGCGGAGTACTGCTGCGCCGGCATGGATGCGGTGAAGCAGAAAATCAGGGAGATCGAGAACAATAAGGACGCCACCGACGTGGAACAGAACCTGCTGGTGACGCTGGAGGTGTGCTACGAGTTCTATCTGCGGGGCTTCCATTTTGACACCATTAGTATTTACGACTCCGATGCCACACACTTCAAGATCACGGAAAACGGCCTGCTGCCTCCCTTTGTAACGGTGCGTGGTCTGGGTGAGACGGCGGCGCTGGACACGGTGGAGAAGCGAAAGGGAAAAACCTTCATCTCTGTAGAGGAGTTCGCCACCATCTGCAACAAGCTTAGTAAGACCCATATCGAGCAGCTGAAGGCGCTGGGCGCCTTTGCCGGTATGGCGGATACCAGTCAGGTGACGCTGTTCTGAGACAGCCAAAAGCGCAAAAAAGAAGCACCCGAGCGGGTGCTTCTTTTTTGCACTTTATTCGGCTTTCTGTTTCACGGGGAAGTCGATCTGGGCCAGGAGGACGGCGGCGAACATTACCGCGCAGCCGATGTATTCCCGAGCAGACATCTGCTGTTTGAGAATAATGGCACCGGCGATGACGGCGAACACACTCTCCAGACTCAGCAGGATGGTGACCACCGTGGGGTTGGAACCCTTCTGCGCCAGAATTTGCAGGGTGTAGCCCACGCCGCAGGAGAAGATGCCCACGTACAGCAGGGGCAGGATGCAGCCCCAGATGGCGGCGAAGTCCACGTCCTCGAAGAGGAACATGCACACAGTGGAGATAAGGGCCGCAAACAGGAATTGCAGACAGCTGAGCTTTACGCCGTCCACGGTGGCGGTGAAGTGGTCGATGACAAGGATATGTATGGTGAAGCACACGGCGCAGGCCAGGATCAGCAGGTCGCCGGGGGCGAGGGAGAATTCACCGTTGATGCACAGCAGATACAGCGCGATCACGGACAGTGCCACGGCGATCCAGACGGGGAGGCTGACCTTCCGCTTGAAGAACAGACCGCATACGGGAACCAGCACCACATACAGCGCCGTCAGGAAGCCGGCCTTGCCGCTGTCGGTACCGGCGACCATGCCCGCCTGCTGGAAGTTGGAGGCCATGGCCAGCGCCGCACCGCAGCACAGGCCGCCCAGCCACAGCTGCCGGTTGGCGGCCTTTTTCTCGGCGGGGGAGAGGACGGGCTTGTCCTTTTTCAGCTTGTCGCTGATGA
>OGGJ01002301.1_pt1 | contig 13624 bp, 11 predicted proteins | sample 1571071 | NCBI WGS metagenome assembly OGGJ01 (sample SAMEA2581954, study PRJEB24529) | metagenome | biome: Human gut stool | place: China | collected 2011
TGCGCAGGATCATGCCGTAATTGCCGGTATCCAGCTCGGTGAGGGCGTGCTCCACTTCGGCCTTGGTGAACTTGCGGGCCGTCTCGACGCCCCAGCTGGTGAACACCTCATCGGCGTCGTGGTCATGATGATGGTGGTGGCCGCAGCAGCAGTGGCCGCCGTGCTCATGATGATGCTCGTGCTCGTCCTCGTCATCCTCGTCATCGTGATGGTGGTGGCCGCAGCAGCAATGCTCCTCGTGGTCATGATCCTCATCGTGATCATGGTGGTGCTCATGCTCGTCGTGGTCATCGTCCTCGTCATGGTCGTGATGGTGATGCTCGTGCTCGTCCTCATCCTCGTCATCATCGTGGTGGTGATGGCCGCAGCTGCACACGCCGTTCTCGTCGTCGTGATGGTGATGATGGTGGTGCTCTTCTTCCTCGTCCTCCTCGGCGTGCTTCTCGTTTGCCTTGGCGGCCATGGCGATCAGCTCTGCCTTGAAGTCGTCCTTGGTGGACATGGCTTTCAGGATCTGCTCACCGGTCAGCTCGTCCCATGCAGTGGTCACGATGGTGGCGGTGGGGTTCTTCTCGCGCAGCATGGCCACGGCGGCGGCGATCTTCTCCTCGCTGGCGGTCTGGGTGCGGCTGAGCAGGATGCAGCTTGCATGGCTGATCTGGTCGTCGTAGAACTCACCGAAGTTCTTCATATACATCTTGACCTTGTTCACATCGGCCACGGTGACAAAGCTGTTCAGCTGCACGTCCAGATGCTCCGCCACGCCCTCCACGGCGCGGGTCACATCGCTCAGCTTGCCAACGCCGGACGGCTCGATGACGATGCGGTCGGGGTGGTACTGCTCCACCACCTGCTGCAGAGCGGCGCGGAAATCGCCCACCAGAGAGCAGCAGATGCAGCCGGCGTTCAGCTCATTGATCTGGATGCCGGACTCCTTCAAAAAGCCGCCGTCGATGCCGATCTCGCCGAACTCGTTCTCGATGAGCACGACCTTCTGGCCTGCAAAGGACTCTTTGATGAGCTTCTTGATAAGGGTGGTCTTACCGGCACCAAGGAAGCCGGAGAAAATATCGATCTTGGTCATAGTCTGAAATGCCTCTTTCTTTTATGCAGGCCCGTCGGACCTTACAAGCAGTCCGGGTCGCTGAGTGCTGACCCGGAAAAATTCCTACACTCCTATTATAACAAGGCTGTCAATGGCAAACCGGCCTTTTTGATGAGAAATTTGTAACATTTTTTGCAATTTGCTTGCGTTTTCGGGCGGCAGGACCAAAATGAACCCTGCGAATTGCATTCTGCGCCCCGGAATGATACAATAAGGTACAGCAAACCATCGCCGCCGGACGTTTTTCCGGCAGAATAAAGAAAGAAGGCTTTTTGACATGAGCATGAATACTGTTCCCGAGCGTCTGGCCGCCCTGCGCGAGGCCATGAAGGCAAACGGTGTGGACGTCTACCTCATCCCGGTGGGAGACCCGCACGCCAGCGAGTATATGCCCGACCACTACACTGCCCTGACCTACTTCTCCGGCTTCCACGGCGAGAACTCCAACTTCGTCGTCACCATGACCGAGAGCGCTGTCTGGGCCGATGGCCGTTACTTCGTGCAGGCCGAGAAGGAGATCGCTGGCACCGAGATCCAGCTGATGCGGATGGGAGAGCCGGGCGTGCCGACCGCCGAGCAGTACTGCGGCAAAGTCCTGCCCGAGGGCGGCACGCTGGGCCTCTGCGGCCTGACTGCTTCCTGCGGTCTGGTGCGCAGCCTGCAGAAAGAACTGGACGCCAAGAAAGGCACCATCAAGCTGCTGAACCTTGAGGACGAGCTGTGGACGGAGGGCCGTCCCGCCCTGCCCGCCACCCCGGCATGGCTCCTGCCGAAAGAGTACGCAGGCTTCTCCCCTGCCGAGAAGCTGGGCCAGCTGCGTGCGAAGCTCTCTGAGCTGGGCTGCACCGCACAGCTGGTGGGCAAGCTGGACAACCTTGCATGGCTGCTCAACCTCCGCGCCATGGACATCCAGTGTACCCCCTATGCCATGGCCTATTGCTATGTGACCCCCGATAAGGCGACCCTCTTCATCAACACCGCCCGCGTCAGCGCTGAGGCTGCTGCGGAGCTGAAGGCAAACGGCGTGGAGCTGGCCGAGTACGACGATGTGCTTACCTTCCTCGCCGCCCAGACCGAAGAGCAGACCGTTCTGGCCGACCCCGCTTCCGTCAACTACGCTGTTTACCAGACCCTGCAGGCCAACCCGGCTCTGACCGTCAAGGACGAGGCCGACCCCCTGCTGCCCATGAAGGGCGTCAAGAACGAAGTCGAGCTGGCTCACACCCGCGAAGCTCACATCCGGGACGGCGTGGCTATGGTGCGCTTCCAGATCGAGCTGGAGAACCGTCTGGCCGCCGGCGAAGAGCTGACTGAGCTGACCATCGACGAGATCCTCCACAAGTACCGCAGCGCACAGGACAAGTTCCTGACCGAGAGCTTCGGCACCATTGCAGCTTACGGCCCCAACGCCGCCATGATGCACTACCACGCCACCGAGGAAGACCACGCAAAGCTCGAGAAGAAGGGCTTCTTGCTGGTGGACAGCGGCGCGACCTATATGGACGGCACCACCGACATCACCCGCACCTACCCGCTGGGTGAGCTGACCGAGGACGAGCGCCTGTTCTACACCTGGACTTTACAGTGCCATATCGACATCGCCCGGGCTGTCTGGCTGGACTACTGCGACGGCCATATGCTGGACACCATCGCCCGTGAGCCGCTGTGGCGCCACCTCATCAACTACCGCTGCGGCACCGGCCACAGCGTCAGCCACGTGGGCAACGTCCACGAAGGCCCCCACGCCCTGAACGGCCGCAACACCACCGTCTTCAAGCCGGGCATGATCGTCACCGACGAGCCGGGCGTCTATGAGGGCGGCGTCGTGGGCATCCGCATCGAGAATGAGCTGGAGTGCTACCACAAGGCATCCAACCAGTACGGCGAGTTCCTGGCATTCCGCCCCATCACGTTCGTGCCCATCGCCACCTCCCCCATCGTCCCGGGCGTTCTGAGCCGCGACGAGCTGGATTGGCTGAACGCCTACCACCGCGAGGTCTTCGAGAAGCTGGCTCCCCGCCTGACCGAGGACGAGCGCGACTGGCTGGCCAAGAAGTGTGCCGCCATCGGAGCGTAAATAAAAAAGCGGGAGGCCCCGCAGGGGCCTCCCGCTTTTCTTTAGGATGAGATCTCTGCCTTGTGCTCTTTCCAGTAGGCTTTCGCCTCGTCGATGACCTTCTTGAAGGGGCCGGAGGGGTAAGTGCTCTCGGCGATGTCGATGAGGAATTTGTAGAGCTGGGGCCGCACCTGCTCATACATCCCAAGCCGGGTGTAGAGGTCCTTGTAGTAGTGGAACACCTGGATCTTGTTCTGCACCAGAGTGGCGGGCTTTATCTGGGTGTGGCAGATGCTCTGAGGGTTCTGGACATAGTAGTAGCCGGGCTGCGGGATGGACGCAAAGACTTCGGCGTACTGGATATACTGCATGTTGAACACGAGGTCTTCGGCCCAGCGCATCTCGCTGGTAAAGCGGATGTCGTGCCGGGTGAGGATGTCGCGGCGATAGAGCTTGTTCCAGAGCACGCTGTAAAAGTAAGAGGCGGGCTTGTCCATCAGGCGGCGGGCGAAGGTGTCCTTGTCGTAGACGCCCTCGGGCAGGAAACCGTATTCCCGATTCTCCGGCGGGCGTGCAACGTGCATGACGCCGAGGTCGTCCTGGATCTTTTCCAGCACCTGTTCCGGCTTCGACGCCCCGGCGGGGATGACCATGGTGTAGGGCGAGATGACGAGGTCGGCACCGGTCTTCTCTGCCGCCTCTACCAGCCGGGCGGTGTAGTCCGGGGCGATGTAGTCATCGCTGTCCACGAACTGGACGTACTTGCCGCCGGCAAGCTTCAGGCCGAGGTTCCGGGTGTCGGACACGCCGGAGTTTGCCTTGTCCACCAGCAGGATGCGGCTGTCCTTTTTGCGGAACTCCTCGCAGACGGGCAGGCTCTTATCTTTGGAGCCGTCGTTGATGACGATGAGCTCGAGGTTCTTGTACTCCTGCCCGCAGATGCTTTCGAGGCAGCGGCTCAGGTGGCTCTGGGCATTGTACACAGGGACGATGATGCTGACGAGAGGCATTTCCATAGCAGTTTCTCCTTCTGTTTTTCAGAAGCTGTTTTCGTGAGCGGGGTGCGCAATGCTTATGAAAACGGCTTCTCAGAGCAATGATACTCCCGCCGGGCCGAAAAAGCAAGCGCCGGCGGCAGGCCCGAAAGGGGGCGTCGGAATGATATTTCATATCGCGGTGTGCAGCCCGGACAGCGTCCTCCGCAGCCGGGTGGAGCGGCAGTGTCTCGACTATTACGCCCGGCGGGACGACGCCTGCATCATCGAGCAGATGGACAGCCCGGAGGCCCTGCTGGCCCGGGACGACGCCGGGGAGCGGTACGAGCTGTATCTCATCGAGCTGCCGTCCACGGCAGCCGCCGCGTCGCTGCAGGCGGCTGCGGCTCTCCGCAGCCGGGGGCGGCGCAGCCCGCTGGCTTTTCTGGCCCACACGCCCGCCCACGCCTACAGCGCCTACCGGGTGGACGCCATGCAGTATTTATTGCTGCCTGTCCCGCCGGAACAGCTGGACGCTCTGCTGGCCCGGGCCACCGAGCCGGAGTACGGCCCGGCCATCCCGGTAGCCACGGCGCCGGGTCTGCGGGTGCTGCCCTTCGCGGACATCGAATACCTCGAGTGTACCCACCATGTGGTGCATTTCCATCTCGCCAGCGGCGAGGATGTGCCGTCCCTGTCCGTCCGGGTGCCGTTTGCACAGGTGGCCCAGCCGCTTTTGGCGGATGAGCGCTTCGTCCAGCTTCATCGCTCCTATGTAGTCAATCTGGCGGCGGTGTCCCAGCTGGCGGCGGGTGAGTTCTGGATGCAGAGCGGCGCACGGGTCCCTGTCCCCCGCGGGCGGGAGCCTGCAGCCCGCACGGCGCTGAAAGATTATCTGGAAAAGCAGTTCCGATAAAGCAATGGGGAGACCCGGAAGGGTCTCCCCATTGCTTTATAATTTTGTCCAGTCCAGCTGCGTCCAATCCGTTATGTACTGGTCGGCAAGGCGCTGCAATTCGGGCTGATCGGCAGCGCTGGTCTCATCCTCGATGTCGATGAGGTAGAAGCCGCACTGCCTGGCCGTACGGGTGGCGTAGACAGCGTCCTCGCAGACAACGGCGTCGGCGGGTCCGCTGCCGCCCAGCCGCTCGAGGACTTCGTGGAACACCTCGGGGTGGGCTTTGCTCTTCGCGCCCTGTGCGGTGTAGAAGAACTCGAAATAGTCTGCGACGCCCAGCCGGGTGAGCACCTCTTCGCACTGCTCTGCCCAGGTGTTGGAGCAGATGCACATCCGCACGCCCTCGGCTTTCAGCCGGGCCAGCATCTCCCGGACGCCGGGCTTCAGCTCAACTTTTTTGTACAGGTCCCGGATGACCTGCCGCATGGCAGGCTCGTAGTCCCGGAGGGTCAGGGGCAGATCGTAGGTGCGGATGAGATACTCCGCGCCCTCCACCATCCCCATGCTCAGCAGAACATCGTGGATGCCGGGTCTTGCGGTGCGGCCATAGCGGCGCAGCAGCTCCAGCGGTGCGCCCTGCCACACCACGGTCATGCTGTCGGTGAGGGTGCCGTCCATGTCGAAAATCCATTGCTTGCGGTGCATCTGTCGTCCTCCTGAATCGTTCTGGCAAAGTGAATTTATTATAGCACATTTTTTGTTACAAAAACAGAGAGAAATCTCCCGGGAAATATGCTATAATCTAGGCAAAACCGGAACACATCAAAGGAGGCAGAAAACATGGCGCAGAACAACACCCCCGTAAAGGCGCTGGTGCTGGCGGGCGGGGGCGCCCGCGGCAGCTATCAGGTGGGCGTCTGGCGGGCGCTGACCGAGCTGGGCTGGCGGCCCCAGATCATTACGGGTACCAGCGTCGGCAGCCTGAACGGCGCCATGTTCGCCCTCGACCTCTACGAGACGGCCCGGGACATGTGGCTGACCATCCGCAGCCAGGACGTGATGGAGCTGCCCGCCGAGGATGCGCCGCTTTCCGAGCTGCACGCATTCCTCAAAGACGCTGTGACTCAGGGCGGCATGGACGTCACTCCGCTGGAAGAGATCGTCGAGCGGGTGCTGGACGAAGATAAACTCCGCACAAGCCCCATCCGGCTGGGCCTTGTGACCGTGGAGCAGAAGACCCTCAAGGCCCGGGAGCTTCCGCTGGAAGACATCCCCGAGGGCAAGGTGAAAGACTACCTGCTGGCCTCTGCAGCCTGCTTCCCCGCCCTGCGGGCCCACACCATCGACGGGGTGTCTTACCTCGACGGCGGCTACCGGGACAATATGCCCACCGCGCTGGCCCAGAAGATGGGTGCAGAAGAGCTGGTCTGTGTAGACCTGGAGGGTGTGGGCATCACCCGCCCCAACCGCACCGGCCTGCCCACCACCCTCATCCGAAGCTACTGGGAGCTGGGCGACATCCTCCGCTTCGAGCCCGCCACCGCCCGGCGGAACATCGAGCTGGGCTACCACGATACATTGCGGGCTTTCGGGCGGCTGCGGGGCTGCGCCTACGCTGTGGACAGCGGGGCTGAGAGCAGCGCGGATGCCGCCGCATTCCATGCGGCCTTCGAGGCCGTCCAGAAGGACGTGAGGGAAAAGCACCCCTCCACCCTGACGGCAGACGCAGCTCTCCTGCTGGCAAAACTCTCGGATGCAGAGCTTGCCCCGCTGGAAGCCGCGGCTGAGGACGTGGGCGTAGATCCCGCCCCCTACTACACCACCCGTACTTTGGGAGAAGCTTTCCTTGCAAAATGCGACTTCGAGCGCCTCAGGAGCTTCGAGCCGCTGTTCGAGGGTGAAGCAGGCCCGGCGCAGGCCGCGCGGGCCGCTCTGCTGCCCAACACCTTTTTGCAGGCACTGGTCTGCCGGGCGCTGACCGGCAGAGTGCCGCCGGAGGAGATGGAAACATGAAGGTATATAAGGGCTTTACCGCATCGCCCGGCCTCGTGCTGGGTCAGGTCAGTCGGCTGGACCGCCCGCCGCTGGTGTTCGGCGAGGGGCCTTTCCACCCCGAACAGGAAAAGCAGGCGCTGGAAGACGCCATCAAGGTGGCTCAGCAGGAGCTGGACGAGATGGCAGGCCGCGCCGCGCCCTCGGAGCAGGCCATCTTCCTGTTCCAGAGTATGATGCTGGAAGACGAGGGCTTCATGAATGAAGTGGCTTTCCAGATAAAGGCCGGCGTCGGTGCCGCCGAGGCGATGGACCGTGTGGGCCACCGCTACGCCGCCCAGCTGGCCGCCATGAAGGACAACGCTTACATGCAGCTGCGGAGCGTGGACATCCTCGACGTGACCCAGCGCATCACCAACATCCTCTGCCACCGGATCCGCAGCTGGCTGGCCCTCGACCACCCGGTCATCCTTGCGTCTGACCTGCTCATGCCCACCGATCTGTTCAGCGTCCCGGCGGGCCGCATCCTCGGCCTCATCACCGCCGAGGGCAGCGGCCAGAGCCATGCGGCCATCATCGCCCGCTCGCTGAATATCCCGGGCATCACCCAGGTGGGCGAAGATTTCCTGAAAGACTGCGACGGCCGCGAGGTCATCCTGAATGCCACCGAGGGCGAGTGCATCCTTGACCCGGATGCCGCCGCCCGGCAGAGCGCCATCACCTGCATCTGCGAGATGCAGCGCCAGAACAAGGAGCTGAACGCCCAGCTTGAGCTGCCCAACCGCACCCGGGACGGCGAAGAATTCGAGCTTCTGGCCAACTGCTTCGGCCCCGAGGATGTGGGGACCGCGATGGAGTCCGGCGCGTCCGGCGTGGGCCTGCTGCGCAGCAGTTACATGATGATGCCCGGCCATGCCATGGACGAGCAGGAGCAGTATCTGTTCTACACCTCCTGCCTCGCCGCCGCCAGGGGCAGGACAGTGACGGTGCGCACCTTCGACTTCGGTGCCGACCGCACCATGGCCGACGCCTATCAGGGCGTCCAGTCCTCCAAGCTGGGCCTGCGGGGCATCCGCAGCAGTCTGCGCAATCTGCCCCAGATGGCAGTACAGATCTGCGCCCTCATGCGTGCCGCCGCAAAAGGCCCGCTGCGGGTCATGTTCCCCATGGTGACGAACATCGAGGACTGGGATTCCGCCATGCAGGTGGTAGACTACTGCCGCCGCAAGCTCGCCGAGCGGGGCGTGGAGTTCGAGCCTGACGTCCCCTTCGGTGTCATGCTCAGCGTACCCGCCGCCTGCCTGACGGCAGAGGACTTCACTGCCCACGGCTGCCGCTTCTTCGTCATCGGAACCAACGACTTGACCCAGTACACCCACGCGGTGAGCCGGGAACTGGCCATTGCCGAGCACTACTATCGCCCCGCCAGTCCGGCCATGAAAAAGCTCATCGCCATGGTGGTGGACGCCGCCAGGAAAGCGGACATCCCCGTCACCATCTGCGGCCTTGCCGTCGGCAATGCCGTCAACGCGACCCAGTATCTCCGCCTCGGACTGCGCAGCTTCTCCATGAGCCCGCAGAACCTGCTGACCATCAAAAAGGCCCTGCGGGATGCAGATGCAAGATAAAGAAAAACGGCGTCCCACCTCGGCGGGACGCCGTTTCTGATGTCAGAACTTACTCGAGGTTCCCCGTCAGGGTCATGACGGCAGAGACAACGGCCAGCGGGGCCGTCTCACAGCGGAGGATGCGGGGGCCGAGGCCGACGGTCTTTGCGCCGGCTTTTGCGGCCATCTCAGCTTCCTCGGCGGCGAAACCGCCCTCTGCGCCGGTGATGATGGCGATCTTCAGCTTTTCGCCATCGGCGGGCGTGGCCTCAGCCAGCAGCTGGCGCAGGGGTGCGCCGCCGCACTCGTAGCAGAAGAGCACGAGGTCATACTGGTCGAGGCTGCGGCAGACGGCCCCGAAGTTGGACAGCGGAAGGGCCACATCCGGCAGTACGCCCCGGCCGCACTGCTTGGCGGCTTCAAAGGCGATGCGGTTGTAGCGCTCGTTTTTCTGCTCTTCCTTCTTGGGCGCAGCCACGCAGTAGCGGCTGAAAAACGGGATGAAGTGGTCACAGCCCAGCTCGACGCCATGGCGGATGATCTGCTCCAGCTTGTCCTGCTTGGGGTAGCCCACCAGCAGGGTGACGTCCACGGTGGGCTCTGCGGCGCTGGGGTAGCCCGGCTCCACGCTGAACTCCACCGTCTCGTCGCCGAAGCCGGTGATGGTGGCAGTATACTCGACGGCGCTGCCGTCGCAGAGGATGACGGTGTCCCCCAGTTTGCCCCGCATCACGCGGGAGAGATGGTGGGCGTCGGCCCCCCGCAGCACGGCGGTGCCGTCGGAAATTTCAGTGGTAAAATAACGGTGCGGCATATTTTTGATCCTTTACATCTTAGGCTCCCCTATTAGGGGCAATAACGACGACCGCCGCCAGTGGCGGAAGCAGGGAGTCGTTGTTGGGGCCGCGGCCAGCAAGGCGCAAGTGCTTTTCAAGCACGAAGCGAATGCTGGGAGCCGCAACCCGGCAATGGCAGCGCGAAGCGCTGACTGAGAGGTTGGCTTACGCTTTTTTGCAGACGATGCACTCCCAGCCGCGCTTCTCCTTCACTTCCAGCACGGCGAGGCCGGCGGCTTCCAGCGCAGCGATGACCTCATCCTTCCGGCTGTCGATGATGCCGCTGGCGATGAAGACGGCGTCGTCGGCCATCAGGCCGGGAACGGCGGGGGCCAGGGACATGATGGCGTTGGCCACGATGTTGGCCGTGATGATGTCGTACTTGCCGCTGGCCTTGTCGGACAGATCGCCCACGAGGACGGTCAGCTTGTCGGCTACGCCGTTGAGGGCGGCGTTCTCGCCGGCGGTGCGGACGGCCACGGGGTCGATGTCCACGCCCTCGGCCACGGCTGCGCCCAGCTTGAGAGCCGCGATGGCGAGGATGCCGCTGCCGGTGCCGATGTCCAGCACCCGCTCGCCGCCCTTGACCCGCTCGTCCAGCACTTCGAGGCAGAGGTTGGTGGTCTCATGGCCGCCGGTGCCGAAAGCAAGGCCCGGGTCGAGGATGAGCTTGACGCGGTCGGTATCATAGTCCTGCCAGGACGGCACGATGGCGAGGCGCTGGCCCACGTCCATCGGGTGGTAGTATTTGCGCCAGCCGTTCTGCCAGTCCTCCTGCTCCACCCCCTCGGTCTCGGAGGTGTAGGGGATGCCTGCGGCCTCCATCCGGGCCGCGATGAGGGCCAGCGTCTCCACCGGCGAAGCGCCCGGCTCGAGATACATGTGGATGATGACGGTGTCCCGGGGCTTGTCCAGCAGCTCCTGCTCGATGAGGTCCACGTGGGCGATCTGCTCCACCTGTTCCTCGATGTCACTGTAGTCTTCGATATAAATGCCGCCCTCCGCGATCATGGTGGCCACGGCCTCAGCGGCCTCGGCGTCGGCTTTGGATACGGTCAGGCGAATATCAGTCCATTCCATAAGGATGCTCCTTCCGTGTATTGGGGATATACTGCCTTTATAGTACCCGATTCCGGCCCGGGATGCAAGCTCTCGGGCCGAAAGATGCCCGAAAAGGCTTTCTTTTTTCCCGGCAGTATGTTAATATGGTGTTGTACCCGGACTGGGTCCGGGCGGCTTCCTGCCGGAAGCGCCCGCCGCATCGTTCCCCAAAGGAGGAATTATCGTATGTTTTTGGGAATGGATATTTACAGCTGGATCGCTGCTATCGTCATCGCGCTCATCGTCACATTCCTTCCGATCACGCTGCCGTTCAAGATCGTTCTCGCCATGGTGGCCATGGCCTGCTTCTATTTTGGACGCAAGTATTATCACAACCATAAGAACGGCGGGGCCGAGACGCCCAGCATGAGCTCTGCCGAGAGCGAGGCACTGGCCTCCGGCATCCTGAAAGCCCTCGGCGGCAAGGACAATATCGTCAAGGTGGATTACTGCGCCACCCGCCTCCGCTTTGAGGTACACAGCTACGCCTCCGTGGACGAGGCCGCTGCCAAGGCCGCAGGCGCAGAGGGCGTCATCCGCCCGGCCAAGAACGCCTGTCAGGTGGTCATCAAGGGCGATGTGCAGGCTGTGTACGATGCCCTGAGCAAGCAGCTGTAACTAAGAAGCTGTTTTCTTACGAAAACAGCTTCTCAAACACCGCCGGGAACGGGCCGCTGCGCCCGGCCCGGCGGTATTTTTATCGGAAAGGAATTTTGATATGAAGCCCCAGACCTTTACGTGGAAGAAACTCACCGCCGACGAGCTGACGCGGGTGTATCTGGACGAGATGCGCCGCGACTTCCCGCCCAGCGAGCTGAAACCCCTGAGCATGATACTGAACAGTGAAGCCGCCGGCATGGCCCACACATGGGGCGTGTTCGAGGGGGAGACGCTGGTGTCCTATCTGCTGATGGTGCAGCCTATGGGCTGTGAAGTGAGCCAGCTGGACTATTTCTCCGTCCTGCCCGCCTACCGCAGCACCGGCATTGGCGCACGTCTGCTGGCCGCTCTGCCCGCCCACGAGGAGGGCGCAAAGGCCATCCTCATCGAGGCCGAGTGTCCCGAGAAGGCTGACGACGAGGCCATGGCCGTCCGGCGTCTGGGCTTTTATGCCCGCTGCGGGGCTGTTGACACCGGCTGGACGGAGCATCTTTTCGACGCATGGTTCCGGGTGCTGGTCTTGCCCGCCGAGGGGGAGACACTGGATGCGGATACGGCCAACAGAGAGCTGGCCGACTGCTACAGCCGGGTGATGGGCGCGGACAAGTGGCGCAGATATGTCCAGCTCTACCGCCCGGACGGCACGGAAGAGAAATTCTGATTCGATCATAGGGTCTGAAAGGCTGCTTTGCGTTCTGTGAAGCAGCCTTTTTTGCACCCTTCAGCGGGCGGGATGCACAAACGAAGGTGCAGATTTTTGACAGTTTGACCGGGAATGTAAAATCGAGTGTCCTGTTTTCCACACCGGCTTTACCAGAGGATGACAGCAGCGCAAAAACACCACACAAAGCTTTACCTGCATTTTGCGCCGCCATGGTCGCAGCCGGAGGGGTGGTGCGCTACAATAAAGGCGTCCCAAGAGAGACACAACAAGGAAAAGGAAAACAGCCCGGCCAGAACAAAAGGGCCGGCCCAGTTGAAGGAGATATTATGATGAAAAAGATCACTCGTCGTTCGTTCCTGTCCATCTGCGGCGCTGCTGCCGCTGCTGCTGCCGCTCTGGGTGGCGCTGGGCGGATTGCTGGCGTGGCCGATTGAGAAGCTCGTGAGCGAAATGTATTTCCGCGACGCGCAGAAGAAGCTGGCGGCGCGCCCGGACATCATCAAAATCGGCATTACTGGCAGCTACGGCAAGACGAGCGTCAAGTTCATTCTCGGCACAATTTTGCAGGAGAAGTATCAGACGCTGATTACGCCGAGCAGCTTCAATACGCCAATGGGCGTAACGAAAATCATCCGAGAGCGCCTGACGCCTGCGACGCAGGTGTTTGTGGCGGAAATGGGCGCACGGCACGTCGGGGATATCAAGGAACTGTGTCGACTGGTGCATCCGCGTTACGGCGTGCTGACGAGCGTCGGCCCGCAGCATTTGGACACCTTCCATACCTTGGAGCGCATCAAAAATACGAAATATGAATTGATGGACGCTGTTCCGGCGGATGGCTGCTGCTTTTTCCCGGATGACGGCGCAATCTGCCGTGAACTCTATGACCGCACGGAGAAAGAAAAGCGCCTCTGCTGCCTGCATTATAGCCCGGACGCGGACGTGTGGGCAACGGATGTGACGGTTTCCCCGATGGGCAGCCGATTCGTCCTGCATACGTCGGCGGAGGAAATCGCGTGCGAAACGCGCCTGCTGGGGGAACACAACATCCAGAACATCCTGCTTGCCGCGACGGTTGCGCTCCATCTTGGGCTGACCATGCGGCAAGTAGCACGCGGCATCAGCAAATTGCAGCCGGTGGAGCACCGCTTGCAGCTGATTCCATCGCCGGGCATCACCATCATTGACGATGCGTTCAATTCCAACCCGAAGGGCGCGGAAGCGGCAGTGAAGGTACTTGGGGCGTTCCAAGCGCGGCGCATCATCATTACCCCCGGTATGGTCGAATTGGGCGGACAGGAAGCGGCGTTCAACCGCGAATTTGGGCGGAAAATCTGCGGCAACGCGGATATCGCCATTCTCGTGGGCAAAAAGCACACGCAGCCGATTGCCGAAGGGCTGCTCGCAGCGGGCTTCCCGCAGGGAAATCTGCACGTCGTCGCCAGCCTCGACGAAGCGACGGTGCTCCTGCGGCAGATTGGGCGTCCCGGCGACATTGCAATGTTTGAAAACGATCTTCCGGATCACTATTCTGAAACGTAAGGAAGCTCTGCCGAATCAATCAGAGATTCCGTAAAGGCAAGGAGATTTTTGTTATGGCAAAGGTTCAGCTTGGTGTGATTTTCGGTTCCCGCAGCTGTGAGCGCGAGGTATCCATCATCAGCGCGGTGCAGCTGATGAACCATGTGGACAGCGAGAAGTACGACGTCATCCCGGTGTATATCGGCGAAA
>OGGJ01002310.1_pt1 | contig 13583 bp, 8 predicted proteins | sample 1571071 | NCBI WGS metagenome assembly OGGJ01 (sample SAMEA2581954, study PRJEB24529) | metagenome | biome: Human gut stool | place: China | collected 2011
CAAATATCTTCATTTCTGTGATAACCGCTGCAGGAGCTTCACGCTTTGCCAAAACAAAATCCGGATTAAAATGGCACAGTCCATTGACAGAACCGAAATAAATCTCCCCATCCTGGTCCTTGGCTACACTGCCACTCATAAAGTTTCCCATCGGTACGTTATCCCAATGGTCATAGTTATTGAAAACGCCTTTATCCCGCAAAAAACAACTGATTCCCTTGTTGGTGCTCACCCAAATATTACTGTCAGCATCTTCCGTTATGGCAAGTATATGTGTATTGGCCAGCCCCTCTTCACGACGATAGACTTTATATTCCCAATCGGGCAGGGAGAAGAAACACACCAGCCCTTCTCCTGTTCCAATCCATACATTATTCCTGCTGTCTTCATAAATTGCGTTGATTGTATTAGAAGGAAATTGATTCTTAGTATTGAAGAGCTTGACATCCTGCAACCCACTATCGCCCATTCCTAATCCACTTCCAAAAGAACCAACCCACAGACGACCTCGGGAGTCTTTCATAACACACCGCACCAAGTTGTTCTCAAACTCATAATGTCCTACGACCTTCTTATCCGCCAAATCCACTTTATAAATACCCCGACTGGTACCGATCCATAGCATATGCTGATTATCTTCATAAAGTGAACGGATATCTTCATGCTCCATTTCTTTAAGAAAATTCCGGTGGAATATCTTTCTCTTCGTATCATAATAGCTCACTCCACCCATAAACAACCCAAACCACAAGTTGTCTTCCGAATCACGCAATGAAGCCAATACGGAATTTCCACCCATATTTTCAGTATTCTCCTGATAAACGGCTATCCGTTTACCTTTATCAAAAACATTGATTCCGTCTCCATCCGTTCCGATCCACAATTTGTCCTGCCCATCCACACAAACACTACTTACCATTTTATTATTCAAGCGATTCATTGAATTCTGATTCGAAGAATAATTATAACCGTTAAACAGTGGCGGCTCATAGCTAAGGAAGTTTATGCCACCACCCCATATGCCTGCCCAAATATTCTTGAATGAATCCTGGAAAATACACCGTACACTTGGATTGGACAGGCTATATCCATCATCTCCTTCTTTGATATAACTAAATTGAGTCTGTTCGGGTAACAGGAACAGGCGCTGCGACAAGTCCATTATGGCTATTCCGCCAAATTCCATAGCTATCCATAGTTTATTCCCATCAAGTTGCCGGATATCATAGATGTAACGCGAAAGATTTCCATCTGTAGTAAACCGAATAAAATTCTGCATCTGCGGGTTAAACAATGCCAATCCCTTGTTTGTGCCGACCCAGATATTATTATTCAAATCCTTATATATGCATCTTACTTCATTCCCCGGCAAGCTGTTCCGATCTTTCGGATCATGAACGAAGTTCTTCACCTTCTTATCTTTAATCGAGAGGATGCTGAAACCATGGTGTACATGTCCTACGTACAACTTGCCATCGCCCCCATCGGCAACTGTCCAGACATGATCGCTAACCAATCCAGGTACAGTCCCCGTATTATAGTGAGAAAAGCGGCCTGTCTTTTTATCGAAGTATTCTATCCCTTTCCAGTAAGTCGTAACCCATAGATTCCCATCGGCGGCGGCAACTATATTCGTTACATCATCTGTACTGATACTTTCCGGTGAAGCCTCATCGTGCCGATAGAATGTAAATGTATCGTTCATATAGTCGTAAGCATTCAAACCAGACCGTTGTGTTCCGATCCAAAGGATAGAATCTACTGAATCATCAAGCAGGCAGTTCAACTCATTGCCTGTGATACCATAGTCATTCGGTGTTTCATTCTTATAGTAGGTAATGAAGCGCGTACCATCGAATTTATTCAAACCTTCCTCAGTTGCAAACCATAGGAAGCCTGCTTTATCCTGGGCTATACTGATCACATAGTTGTTGGAAAGTCCCCTTTCAATTCCCAATTGCCGGACAGCATAAGATTGTGCCGACAAAAGTGCAGGCAGTAACAGGAAGTAAAGTAAAAATCTGCTTTTCATAATATCAGCTTTCTATTGCAAGCCAAAAATAGAAATAAAATCTCTATTCCGAATGCACAAATCCAGGTATTGCATGATTTATACCCCTAAGCTGAATGATTTATGCCAGGCATGAGAGGTCGATATCGCTTATATTTGCAACAATGAATCTAAATAATCATAACCCCATGAAAAATGCTCTTACACTGGCTGTTCTCGTGGCAGCCTTTCTGGTAGCCTGCCCAGCTCAGGCACAAGTCTCATTCGGTGACGCCTCTAAGTTCAACGACGGATGGCTCTTCCGGCTGACTGACGACTCAACCATCGCAAATCCCACCTTCGACGACACTCAATGGCGCAAACTTACGCTGCCGCACGACTGGTCCATTGAAGGACAACTGTCGCCCTCACTGGCCAGTTGTACAGGCTACCTGCCGGGTGGAATAGGCTGGTATCGCAAGCATTTCAACATCACCGACAATGCCGCACGCCATTACATCTACTTCGAAGGAGTATACAACCGTAGTGAAGTTTATCTGAACGGCCACCTGCTTGGTAAACGCCCCAATGGTTACATCTCGTTCCTTTACGATATGACCCCGTATTTGAAAGAAGGTGACAATGTATTGAGCGTACGTGTAGACCATAGCCGTTATGCTGATTCCCGTTGGTATACAGGGTCGGGCATATATCGTGACGTATGGATTATTGCTGCACCCGAAATACATCTTGCACAATGGGGCACAGGCTGGTATACTACTTCTCTGACTGACCGACAGGCCACCATAGCCGTTGATATGGAAGTACAGAAACATATAGCTACCCGTGAGAAACTGGAACTCTCGGCCACACTATACGATGCTGTGGGCAAGCAAGTAGCACAACGTCGTACTCGCGTTTCCGACGGGAAAGAAGGTATCACCAAAGAAACCCTCACACTGAAAGTAACTAAGCCTCACCGCTGGAACCTGAATGATCCCTACCTCTATACACTGAAAGCTGAATTACTCAGTAATGGAAAGCGAATTGACGGCTGTGAAACCAAAGTAGGACTCCGCACACTGGACTTTGACCCTAATAAAGGATTCGCACTTAACGGCAATTGGATGAAAGTCAAAGGTGTATGTCTGCACCACGATGCCGGTGTACTTGGCGCCGTAGTGCCGCCTGAAGTATGGGAACGCCGCCTGAATAATCTCAAAGAAATAGGTGTGAATGCCATCCGTATGAGCCATAATCCGCAAGCTCCCGTCGTATACGACCTATGCGACCAATTAGGTCTGCTTGTCATGGATGAAGCTTCTGATGAATGGGAATTCCCCAAACGTAAATGGATCAAAGGATGGAATAAAGGTGAACCGGGCTTTGATGGCTCCTTTGACTTCTTTGAAGAATGGATAGAGCAGGATGTCACCGATATGGTACGCCGTGACCGCAATCATCCCTCCATCTTCCTGTGGAGTATCGGCAATGAAGTAGATTATCCGAACGATCCCTATTCCCACCCTATTCTCGATGGAGCACAAATCAACCAACCTATGTTTGGCGGCTATAAGCCCGATGCACCCGACGCCATGCGTATCGGAGTGATAGCCAAACGTCTGGCAGCCCGCGTACGCGCTGTCGATACTTCTCGCCCTGTAACAGGAGCTCTGGCGGGTGTCGTGATGTCCAATGAAACAGAATATCCCGATGCTGTTGATGTAGTGGGATATAACTATACAGAAAACCGCTACGATGAAGATCATGCCACTTATCCCAAACGTGTCATCTACGGCAGTGAAAACGGTTCCGGCCTTGATGCCTGGTATGCAGTGAAGAACAAAGAATTTATCTTCGGACAGTTTATCTGGACAGGTACGGATTATCTTGGTGAATCGGGAGCATGGCCTTCCCGAGGACTCTACACCGGATTGCTCGATTTCGGTAGCTTCCCCAAGCCTCGCGGACATTTCCGTGCTTCACTGTGGAGTGAGAAGCCGGTTACTTATATCGGTACCTATCCCATACAAGCCAGATTCAAGAACTCCAAACGCACTTTCCTGTCACCCGATGCATGGGACATCTGGAACTATGATTCCGGTCAGGAGATACGTGTAGTTTGCTATACCAATGCACCGCAAGCGCGTCTGTTGCTCAACGGGAAAGTAGTAGGCGACATGAAGCCCTATGACGAAAAGAGTGGTATTATCTACTGGGATATTCCCTATCAGGCAGGCGAACTGAAAGCTGAAGGTTGCGATACCAACGGAAATATTGTTTCAAGCTATTCGATTCAATCTTCCGGTCGTCCTTATGCCCTTCGGGTCAGTGCAGACCGCACTACTCTTTCCTGCGACCGTGCCACGGCGCATCTCATTGTAGAAATCGTTGACGAAAATGGCACAATCGTGAAGCTTGGGGACAATGATATCACTTGTACTATCGAAGGTCCAGCACGCCTGTTAGGGCTCGAAGGTTCCGATAACAGGGATATGAGCGACTATACCGACAACCACCACCGTGCTTTCCACGGCCGTTTGCTTACTTATGTACAGACTACCGGTGAAAAAGGTCAGATTCGTGTAAAATTCACTTCACCGCTCCTGCAAGGAACAGAAGTTCTTTTGAATGTTGAATAACCTCTAATATATAAAACAGAAAATGATGAGATACAAAGTATTATTACTCGCTTTAGCAATAACTACTTCGTGTTCGCCACAAGCAAATATAAACTATCAGATTATTCTGGAACAGCCACTGCAAGTCATGGAACATTTCAGTGCTTCGGATGCCTGGAGCATGCACATCATAGGCAAATGGCCCCAGGAGAAGCAAAACCAGGTGGCAGACTGGTTATTCAGTACAGAAAATGATGCTAATGGAAAGCCTATGGGAATCGGGCTTTCCCTGTGGCGCTTCAACGTAGGTGCAGGAAGTACCGAACAGGGCGAGGCGAGCCAGATAGGTTCTCCCTGGATGCGCACCGAATGTTTCTTACAGCCGGACGGAAGTTATAACTGGAATAAACAGCAAGGGCAGCGCAATTTCCTGCGGTTGGCAAAAGAACGGGGAGTCAATAAATTCCTGGCATTTCTAAACTCTCCCCCGGTCTACTTCACCCAAAACGGGCTTGCTACCAATACCGGACGCGACGGTACACTTAACCTGAAAGAGGAACATTATGAAGACTTCGCCCACTTCCTGGCAAATGTGATAAAAGGAGTGGAAGAGAAGGATGGCATCAAGTTCGATTACCTTTCGCCTTTCAATGAACCGGACGGTCACTGGAACTGGATAGGTCCGAAACAGGAAGGCACCCCAGCCACCAAGAAAGAGATAGCACGTGCCGTACGCCTCATCAGTAAAGAGTTTGTGAAAGAAGTCATCGATACGGAAATCACCATTTGCGAATCATCGGATTACCGTTGTATGTTCTCTACCCACATGACTAATCACGAGCGCGGATACGAGATACAGTCTTTCTTCTCACCGGACAGTGTGGATACTTATCTGGGAAATACCCCGAACGTATCGCGCCTCATCGCAGGGCATAGTTACTGGACAAATACACCGCTCAATAGCCTGAGAAATTACCGTCGCCAGTTGCGTGATACATTAGATAAATACAAGGTTGACTTCTGGCAAACAGAAACCTGCATCATGGGAAATGATGAAGAAATTGGCGGTGGCGGCGGGTTCGACCGTACCATGAAGACAGCACTTTATGTAGCACGTATCATTCATCATGATATTGTTTATGCAGGGGCGCGTAGTTGGCAATGGTGGCGAGCCATAGGCGGCGACTACAAAGATGGATTGATACGTGAATACACGAATCCGGATTTGCAGGATGGAAGAGTAGAAGACTCTAAATTGATGTGGATCTTAGGGAACTACAGCCGCTTCATACGCCCAGGCGCTGTACGCATGACTATTGCAGCAACTGATAAGTCCGGACAGATTGTTCCTGAAGGAGATACCGACCAAAAAGGTCTTATGTGTTCCGCCTATAGAAACACGAACGGACAATGGGTAATGGTAATCATCAACTATGCTGATCAGGAGCAAGAGTGCACGTTTCGCGTGAATGATCCGAAAGTCAAGTCATGGCAAGGTTACCGTACATCCGATACACCGGGTGAAGACTTATTACCCATTAAAAAACTGAACAAGAGACAACCGGCAGTTATCCCTGCACGCTCTGTCACTACTTTCGTTTCCGAAAATTGAGAGAAGCTACAAGCTACGAGCTACGAGCTACAAGTGCCTTTCGGCATGACAGTGCAGCCACTCGTAGCTTGTAGCTCGTAACTTACTCGCAAACACTCGCTCGACGAATATCCACTATCGGGCTTACTTCATCCATTTTCTCTAACAGTGCTTCCGCATTATGGGCAATCTTGAAATTCATTTCCTCTTCATACAGCGGAATTACCTGATAGAAATTCACTTCTTCACCATTAGGTAACCGACAGACATCTGCCCCCTTCTTCATAGTCTCAGGATTAATCAGCATCACACCGGAGAAGCGGGTGTTTTCAGCAAACGGTTCACCATTCGGCACTGTATGCCCCCATCCCAACCAAGAGTCTTCTTCTATCGGCAGGCGGGCAAGTATCTTCAACCAACGCAACGGCCAATAATTCTTTTCCGAATGGTCATAGATATTCCAATCGGCAGGAAGGTATATCACCAGCTCCGCACGCTCCAATTTATACTCCGCCAGTTCCTGGGGAACATTCATCCGATGAGCACCCATACCACTGGTAATCAATGTATAGTAATTCCTCTTGCGCGTCGGTTCGATAATATAGATATCCACGTGAATATCGGGTGAGGCTATTTCATGGAAGACATTCTTCGATTTACCGAAATACTTGTCGATATGAGCTTCAAGGGCATCCATCTCTTCGGCCTCATACATTTCAGGATTGTAGGGCGATTCTCCGCTTTTACACAAATCAATGAATTCCTTCACATCGTCATCATCCGGGTCCAACTCCAAAGAACGTTCAAAAGCCTTCTGTGCCTTTTCCAACTGATTCATATAATAATAAGCATATCCCAGACGATAGAACCAAAGTGCGTCTTTATCTTCTTCTTCTACAGTAAGAAGGCAATCAATGGCCTTGAGATACTCTTCCTGATTATTATAAGCGCGTGCCAGAAGCCCTATTAACTCTGCATTCCACTCTTCTTCGGGAATTGCCAGAATGGCGTCCACTATCTTCTGCTCCTCATCGTCCGTATGCCATTGTTCTATCTGCTCGAGCAGTTTGTCATGCTTGTCTTCTTTGCTTGCGGTCAGATGTTCGACAAAATCTGTAGAGAAAGCCATAGCTTCTTCTTTTCCTTCACACGAGATTGTGAAAAGGGTAAATTGATGTTCGGTGATAATCTGGCATTGGCACACATATTCACTGTCGCTTCCATCCTCTTCGCCACCCAGGTCGTAAAGCCTGCATTTACCGTTATTGAAGAATTTCTCCTCAACCAGTACATTCTCATTATCTTCCAGATAGTTCACCTCATCATCAGGGATGGAATAAGCCAGCGTACGCACCACATGCCAGTTTTCATCTACTCCATCATAATAACCACGGGAATCTTCTTCTTCAAAATAGAGGTAATGGCCCGGAAGGTCAAAACTGAGATTCCCCAGTTTATACGTTACTTTTCCTTTACGGTAGCCTATCGGAAATTCATGCACATAGTCCGGCAAGAAAGAAACATCTATCGGTTCTTGTTCCGCTAAACGGCAAAGCAACAGGTAATCCTCTTTCGGGAAAGGAAGGGAATCATCCATTTCGATAGCTTTCTCCAGATTCCCGATAATAAAGGCATTGATTTCCTCATCTGCATCACTGCGGGCGGAAGGCATGAAATAGCAATCTTCCCACAGGGCACTCAAGGCAATATTTCGATAGAACTGGGCATCACGTTCTTCATTATTCCACATGAAGAACTCATTTGCCAGTGTTTCAATACCTTCGTTTTCTATTCGCTCCATGAAATGATGAGGATTAATACGTCCGAAAGGTGAAACAACTGTTCCTTTCACACCCTGAGGTATGTACTTATTGTAGTCCCAACAGATGGCAGACATATCAGATCCCTGCTCCATACGTTCGCAGCAAAGTTTCATAATAGCCTTTAGCCATGGATAGAAATGCTCGGAGCGCATCCGCTCAAAGTCTCTGTGCTCGTAGTACTCCGTATCATCCTCCACCTCAAAAGAAAGTTCGCTTTGCCGTATCAGTTCACAGGCAATTTCTGTAGCGTATTTGTGAAAACCCGCTCCCAGCAGATTAGTCTGACAATCGCCTGCAATGACTATCTCATCTCCTTCCGGTTCATAATTAAAGAATATATTTCCCAAACGACAAAGAGATAACTCAGAATAGTCTTCTGTATGACTGGCAGATATATTGTTCCGGGCTGCAACCGCATCCAGAGATTCCTGAAAGGAAGAGATATTTTTGCACTTTGCTGTTAATCTGAAACCTATGCTCATAATAGTAATATCTTAATAATTAACGATTTTATTATTTAATCCTCTGATTCATCGTCCTCCGTTTCAAACAGCCTGTGCAAATCGCAGTCCTGACGAAAATCGGAGAGATAGAAGCGATATTGAGGATAATCCTTCAGGAAAGGGATTATCTTTTCCATAAATGCCGGCTTATCGAATAGCAAAAGGTCGATGTAACACGTACCTGTACCAACGGCACCACCTAATAAAAGTCCCAGACCTTCCGGAGAAAGCAGTTCTTCTGAAAGGCGGTCTTCCAGTTCGTAGCGGAAATCCAGGGCTTTCTTTGCATCTCCTTCCTTTTCGTTCTCGAACGGGAAGGCAATGAACACAGCCTGTGCACCGAACCGGTTCAGTTGATCGAACAACTCAGTAGAACCGTTATAATAATTAGCTACCAAGGGTTGGAAGCATGAACTGCCTGCAACCACGTCAAAACGTAGTTCTTCGTTCTCCTGTGGCTCAAAACGATAGCTTGTATAGACTTGCTGCGGATTATCAAACACTTCCTTGTCGTGAGCTTTCAGAGTATCTACGATATATGTCCTCAACGCAGGAAGAGATATTGAGTCTTCAAGCGGAGCGTCGGCACGTTCCACATCGGCAATATACTGGTACGACAATCCCTCACCCAGCATAATTTCCATCATGATATAATAGGCATTGTAACTTTGAGCTTCTTCCAGCGAGCACAGGTCTTTTTCATAAAAACGGATGCTGAAAGCATTGATATCTTCCTGATAGGTAACGGCTACCTTCACCTGATCCATAGCCACACTTACGCCATACATGCCAAATGAAAAACTCGAATCAGTACCTTGGTTGAAAGGGAAGAAGTGCCATTTATCCTTAAATTGCTCAGGCAACTGCGACACAACGTAGGGATAGAGATAGAACAGGGAAGAATGCCCTTCGACAGAGAAAGTAAATTCATAGTCCCCACCCAGATTGAAGTGTACCTCTTTGTTTATCAGGTCTGTTCCGGCCGTGATAAACTCCACCGCATTTTCACTATCCGACTTCCCACGGTTCTCAACAATCTGCGACAGTTTCTTTTCGTTATCAGTAAACCATTTCCAGAAGTTCTGTACACGTTTACGGAAAGGAATCTCAGTATGCTCGTCAGTATCTGTCCAAGCATCATTTTTCTCTTTTAATGTCTTATCCATTATTTATTGCCATTTAAGTTACCAATTCATAATCTCACTCATCCCCAAAGATAATGATAAGAGTTAAATAGCAAAAACATTCACATAACAATCAGAAATAAAAAAATAAATTCACCTCTACAAATGCTCTCAGAGCACTTACAGAGGCGAAAAAGCGTTTCTTTCGGATAAGTTGTTTCCCTCTTTTGACATTTTGTTTTTTTTGCATATTCAGAATGCTTTCTTTGTGTACGGAAGGAAGGGAAAACGTAAATTCACAAGTGAAAATCCATAGTCAGCAGATTGATAAGCCGATATAAAAATACCAACAACTCTAAAAAAGCGAAAGTATCACCTAAAAGTGCCTAAAACAGCCTCTTTCTGTCGGATATACAGATGGCTTGTGTCCGATATATAGATTGCTTGTATCCAATCTATATATCGGATGTGTTGCATCTATAGATACTGTATACCGGATGTATAGATCCTACGTGTTGGGAATAGTGATTCAATGTATAAAAAGCGTATAAATTGTATATAGAATACAGAAATAACGTATTTGTATGCATTAATTTAGATGCAAATTCTCTATTTTCTGCTTTTACGGGGATGCGCTTGTCAGTAAAAAAAGCATTTTAGCGACACTTATTTCAATATTTTGCAATCTTTCTGACATTGATTAAAAATCCGAATGTTCTATATTAAAGAAAACAGATAAAATTTCACCGAAATTCCTGTCCCGCTAACTTTATTTTGTACTTGCCAGCATCAAGGCAGCATTGCTATCGTTCAGTTCGTAAACAGTCTTTTCGATATTGCTATCACAGATGGTTCAAATTACAAGTATTGTTGTATGTATTTATCCAAACTATCCACACCCGATAGAACCAACTTGATTTTAATACGTTGTTTGGCTTTCAAAACCGAGCGGGCAGTTATGTTGAAAAGAGTAGCAATAGCCTTGTTACTCAACCGGGCACGTACCAGATAGCAGAGTTTCAACTCCTGAACACCTAAATGATATGAAGATAATCCTTCCGACAAACAACCACCATATAGTAAATCAATAACTGCAAACAGATTTTCCCATTCACTTTCATCATTGATAATGCCATAAGATGGATTTTTATGAAGCCGCAACAATTGCCCCATTGCCACTATTTGAGAGGAAGAATATTCCACCAAAGCCGATACTTTTTGGTAGTCTTTCAGTTGTTTAGTCAGCTGTTTGTTACGGAATAGTAAACAGGCATTCCAATTATCACTATATGCATCCATAGGAACTTATTTTTTATACATACTATTTTTCAAATGATTCTAAAACTTTCGATATTTCTTCCACTTCTTTACGCATTTCCTCAATAGCCACAGAATAAACTTTAGGTTCTTTCGTCAACACAATCCGTTTCATCTCTTCAAACTTTTCTTCATTTCGAAAATCAGGTTCAGCATAAAGCTTCCCTAAAAGATAATAGGGATAAATTCTACTTGGCAAACGATGGACAGATGACAGCAAGCAAAGCTCAGCCCGCTTATAACAATGCATTCCCTGATAATTTTTACCCATAATATTCAATATCATCGGATCAGTACTATATTTACAAGCCTCATCCAAATATTCATTAGACTCGTTATAAAGTCCCGCCTTATGTAGACTATGAGCATATTCAAACAAGTACCTCCTCTTTTCCTTCAAATGCGGATAAATTTCTCTATAGGCTTCATTAGTGGACATATAAGCTCCTGAACGATAAAGCATTTTTGCATTCTCCCACTTTCCATATGCATTCTTTTCCTGTCGCCATTTCTCATTGTAGCCTCCAACCCATACTATAAAACAAACACATAAAATAAGCGGTTTCCCTATCACTCCTCCTATCCCGCAAGCCAATAATAAACAAACATAAGCTACTATGAATGCCGGAAGGTGCATAGGATAAGAAGAAAAAGAGAAGATAAGTAAAACTATCATTGCACCACATATACCATAACGTCCTGATTGTATTCCAATTCGTAAGCAGCCTAAAGTAATTATCATCATCATTGCACAAACAGCAATTCCTTTCGTCAAAGCTAATTCCAGATATTCATTAAATGCATATTCCGGACTTCCCGCCACGCGCTCTTCCCATTCGGCATAATGCCCCCGAGCAAAATAATTTTCTTGCGCCTCACCATAAGCAAAAGCAAAGCCCTTGTCGCAACCCTGTGGATATTCGGCTATAGCCTGACAAGTTATTTTCCACATAAATAGACGCCCTAAAGCAGAATCCGGCTTCAGAAAAAATATTCCGACACCTCCCAGCACAAAGATAAAAAACACCCCTACCCCCGATAAAATATAGAATTTCTTATATCTGCACCACAAAATGTTCCATTTACGATTATCCCGATGCATATATGTTACCCAAACACAACCAATCATAGCAGCTCCCCAGGCCGAACGGCTCATAGTAGCCGGCAGCACACAGAGAATCAGAAAACCTATAACTACCGCAGCTAACTTTCCCATTTTCCGAGAAAAGTTCACCTGCTTCCAGCCAACAATGCTTATATACTGATGCAGACAGATTGGCAATACCATCGCCAAATATCCAGCATACGGACCAGGATTAAAAAAAGAACATATTGAAGATGACCGGAAGCTGAAAAACCAAACAATTGACGTAATCCCCAGATTGCCTCAATGCCCCCCATAATCATCAGACTACATGATACATAAACAGGAATATTTGGAAAGAATAGTATCTCTTTCCAAGAATCTCTTCTTAAAAGCTGTAATAAGAAAACAACTATAACACAACCTGCTGAAAACAATGTAACCTTGCCAAACCATATCCATTGGCCGATGGTTTCTCCAACAGGAAGTTCAGGAGTAGTCACACATACCAAACTCAACAGAGAGCATACTGCAGTAAACAATACCATCACTATTGCTATATTTCCAATACTATGTACGCATAGCTTTATCACTCCACTTTTTTTAATATTCTATCCCAGCGTATCTTATTTGCATCCAAATCCACCGACTTCCATATCCGGATAGCTTTACCTACGATAAACGGTTCCGGTAGCAATCCCCAATAACGGGAATCCCGTGAATTCAAAACCTTATCACCAGCAACAAAGTAATAGTTTTCCCGAAAACAATAACTCCATATCGCACTATCACCCAGTAAAACAGTATCGCCCCTCAGTTGTAACTTCGCTTTTTGCTCCCATTCTATCAGATTCCGATAAACCAATTTAGTCTTTGGAGTCATAAATATTGTATCTCCTTTAGCAGGAATATATAAAGGACCAAAATCTCTAACATTCCATCCCAATAACCCGTTATAAGGATAACATCTTGTCACAAGCCCTTGTTCCTTAGCCCTACCTGACTCCAATAAGCTCAGCAAATACTCTTGCGATGAAAGATTCCCGAGAATGTCTTTACAATTCCGTACATGATAACGACCGTTCCGTATTTCAAAGGTATCTCCCGGAAGAGCAACACAACGCTTCACATAGTATTTCATCACATCAAATGTAATGCTATCCCAGCGATCTGGATAAGGAAGGTTGAACACCAATATATCATTTCTCTTAAAACTTCTCCAACCAGGCATACGATGAATTGTTACCGGCTTTTTATCTATAGCATCAAGAACGTTGAACAGCCTAGCTCCTTTCGAGCATTTATCCACCCAGATATAATCTCCAGCTAATAAAGAAGGTTCCATTGAGTCAGAAGGTATCTTAAATGAAGTAAACATAAATATCTGTATCAGAAGTAATATCATAGCGATAATACAACAACCATAAACAATATTCACCACTATTTTACTCCATTTTTTAATCATACATCAATCTATCCCTTCGTTTTAATCAAAAACTTCATTTAAATCTAAATAAAAGACCTCATCCA
>OGGJ01002318.1_pt1 | contig 13528 bp, 8 predicted proteins | sample 1571071 | NCBI WGS metagenome assembly OGGJ01 (sample SAMEA2581954, study PRJEB24529) | metagenome | biome: Human gut stool | place: China | collected 2011
CGAATGATGCACCTTGGATTCTTTTAATCAGAGGGCCAGGGATTCGAGTTCCCTCAGACAATCAGGCCCCGGGTGGTGGCTTTGAACGACAACACGGTTTGCGGAGCAAAGTGATTGACCATCTGACAGAGATTTTCAAGCATTGAAAATCATGGTGATAAAGTGGATTTTTGTTACAAATCAATAAAAATGTTGAGGAAAAAATCCTTCTGTGGTAAAATAATTAAAAAGATGCTGCGAAATCGCGGAGGGAAGAGCTGTGCTGTATGCACCGGCTCCATAAACGCCTTGCAGGCGCAGCCAACAGTTCCATAGAAATCATCATTGCTTGGAGTTTTGCAGATGCGTAAGAGACTGTTTGTTAGAAACTGGATCCGAAGGCTTTTAAGGTATCTTTGTATTCCGGTTGGGTTCTTTCTGGTCGTGTTTCCTCTATATAGCCTGATGATCCGCCAGACGATCCAGGCGCAGTCCTCCAGCGCAATGGAAATGCTGGCAATCGGCACCACCCAGTTTGAACGCTGCCTGAGCAATATCCGCAGCACGACGAACAAATTGTTCAGCGAAACGGAGTATACTCTGCTTGCCAGCAGTTATGACAACAGTATTCTGGGAGATTATCAGACACTGACGAGAGCCAGCAAATCGTTACAGGATAAGACCTACGATTCCTCTGTGATCACATACAGCTATATTACATTTGAGCGGAATGGCATCATATTGGATGACCGGAGCGCGTATGAAAGCCATAGCAATTTTTACCCGGGAGCACTTGAGTATGAGGATGTGTCTCAGGAGGAATGGGATGCACAGAATCAGATCGATGTAACGACGATAAAGCCCGCCCATGTTGTCAAACTGATGCATTCCAGCTATGGCAATTCATATACCACGGTATACCAGCCCTATGTGAACACGGCGGGCCGCCTTTGCGGCGCAATGACGGTGCTGATCAAGGAAAAAGATGTCGTTTCAATGTTCCTTTCGCAGCAGCAATGGCGCAAGGAAGGGCTTTTCTGCCTGATCTCCGATGACGGAACGATCCTGGCGGGAAACAACTATGACGGAACGACACTTTCCCTGGCGAGTGATGATACGGGTTGGGAGACCTATCAGGGAAAGCGCTATCTGATGGCAACGCGATATGTGGCATCTCTGAATGCAACGGCGGTCATTGGAATGCCGCCGTCGCTCTACGAAGCGGGTCTGTTGGCAGTACAGCGTGCAATTTGTCTGTATCTGATCGTGGGCGTTCTGGGCTGTGTATTGATCAGCGTCTGCATGACACTGGAGGACATGAACAGCCTGCGTCCGATGCTGGATACGCTGGACGAGTCGGATCTGGCATCACGGAAAGTGCTGAATGAGATCTTTCTCCGTAATGTAAACAGCCAGCATGAACTGGCGCGGGAACTGGAGCATTCACGCAGCGAGCTGGAACATGGCAAAATGGAAATTTTGCTGCGTACAGGGTCTGTAAGTCAGGAATCCCTTCAGCAGCTGACGGATGCGGTGCAGCTGAAAGCCTATAACTTCCTGCTGCTGATCCCATCTCTTCAGGAAAACGCCGAGTGCTCACTGAAAGAAGAGCTGCGTACTGTGGTGGTGTCAGAGCAGATACGTCAAATTTATGGGCAGAGATTTTATGTACAGGCAACGGCAGATGACCTGATCCTGGTGATCCTGACGCAGGAAACGGATGAAGCAGAGGAATTGCGGGAAATGTGTTTCCGCACAGAGCAGCTGTATGATGCGCTGCATTTGACGACCCCCCTGATATTGAGCGATCCTTTTGAGAAAATGGAGCAGCTGTCAGATATTTACTGGAAGGCCCGCAATGTGGCGGCCTATGCGGATCCGACACAGAAGATCTGCTATTTGGGGAACAGCAGTGCGCAGCGCGGTACCACGGTCAATGCAACCAATGCAGCGCGGCTTCGGGAGTATCTGCTTTCCGGATGCACGGAAGAAGCGGTTTCGCTTCTGAGTGAGTTGTTCTCGGTGGATAATCTGGACCCGGAAAACTTTAAGCAGGATTTTTACACGGCAGGCGGTATTCTGCTGAACACGGCAGAAAGGGTACGCTGTCCGGATATCGCCTATCTGTGCAGTTATGACTCTAAACTGACTGCCCGCCAGATGCTGAGCCGGTTGCAGGACTGCTGTGTGGAGATCTGCAACCATGTGCAATTCTTGAAGCATAGCCACAATGATGCGCTTCAAAAGAATATTCTGGACTGGCTGGCACAGAATTTCCAGAATCCGGAGATCAATGCGGCGATGACGGCAGAGCAGTTCAAGATCTCGAAAAAGTATCTTTCGCAATTCCTGAAGGAGCAAACCGGAAAGAGCTATACAGAGTATGTGGAAGAATTGCGTCTGGATCATGCGATGCAGCTGCTGAGAACGACAGATCTGAATATTACGGATATTGCGGAGCAGTGCGGCTTCTCCACGGCGAATACATTCTATAAGGCATTCCGGCGGAAGTATCAGCTCTCGCCTTCTGCAGTTCGCAAAGGAGACAACTGATTTCAGCGCAGAGAAAAAACGAACGATGTCCTCCGATCCGGACGGACATCGTTCGTTTCTTTTTACAGGTGGATTCAGGGATGGATGCTTATGGTCACGGTGCAGGGAGCATCCAATGCAAAGGACAGCTCAAGCAGCCCATCATGGCGTGTGGTCACGGTGCAGGGCACAGAGGCTGTAACAGCTTTGGGACCCGGCTGCAGAACAGCCAGAACCGTGCTGCGGCCCGCTGCGGTAAAATCCAGTGTGGCATTTAAGGCGCTGTTGTCCGGTGCCCAATCCGTATGCCGGACAAAGGCATCAAAACCGGTCGTGAGGGTGCCGGGGCGGTAGTAAGCGGAAAACCACTGTACAATGGGAGAAGAAAGCCCGCTGAACTGATGCCAGCCGGCACCACGGCGGCTCTCGATCATAAAGTGCTCAAAACAACAGTAGCTTTCGGCACACTCGTTCTGCCACAGGGTAAGAGCGGTGTCGGCAATGCGGTAAGCAAAATCGGCAAGGCCCGCATCCAGTGCAGATTTGAAGAACATCCACTGATAAGGCATCCATACAGCGCCGTTCCAGTAGCCGTCACGCCGATAGTACGGCGCACTCTGATCTACGGTGGAAAGGCCGCAGGCACACCACAGGTGTTCCGGGCTTTGCAGCTTCTGCCACAGAAGCTCCTTCTGCGGTTCTGTACAGGTACCTGCAAACAGCGGCGAAGCGCCATCCAGGCCCATGTCATAGTTCAGACCCTGCTTGGTGCGCAGAATATCCGCAGCATCACCGGAAGGATCGTGCAGGAGGTACCCGAAGTAACCGCTTTCCTCGTCCCATGCAGTCTGCAGGGAGCGCCCTAAGCGAAGCGCATCGGCATCAAAAGCATCTGCGTCGGTTGTCTCGCCCAGCAGGCGGGCGGTGTAAGCCAGGATCTTTGCACAGCGTATCGCATGGGCAGTTGTGACCACGGGCGCGCAGCTGGCCTGCAAACGGCGGCGATGGACCTCCTGCTGTGGGGGATAATCGTCCCATCCACCGGAATTATAGAAATAATCCCAGGGACGCAGCAGGCCGCTGTGCAGGTTGGCGGTAGTGGAGCCGCCTTCCTGCCCGGTGAAGAAGCGGTAGTATAGCTTCAGGCGTGGATAGCAGTAGGCGGCAAGTTCTCTGCTGCTGGTGCGATTCAACAGCTCAGCGTACAGATAAAACTGCGTTGGCACCATGGAGCCATGGTGTAAGAAAGCAGCATCCACAGAATCCGGGGGCATCAGGTAGGTGTTCAGGCAGTCAAAGGCATTGCGCAGGCTGGTCTGAGCCAGACCCATTCCAATGAATCCGGAATCCCATGTGTAGACACAGTCCCACCAGCGTCCGGGAGTGTAGTGACGGATATACTGTCCCCGCGTGTACACCGGATACACAACGTTGGTGCAGAGAACTGCATTCATCAACTGTTGGCCCAAGGCAAGCGATTCGGCAGCCGGTAAAGCGGGCGGTGCTGCAAGGGAGGCAGAAGCCTGCTGCCATAAGTGCTCCCAATCACTGCGCTGCGTCAGCAGCTCATGGCAGCGCAGCGCGGCGGCAGAAGCATCCGGAGCAGCACAGACCGCTCCATAGATCACTTTTGTCTGTCCTGCCTCCAAGGAGATCGGCCCCATAAAGAGATTGACGTAATGCCCTTTTCCGTTGCCGCGCAGCGTGGCGTTTACATGGTCGTGTACGGTGTCACGCAGAAAGATATCCAGTTCATCGTTTTCGATCGTGCGAATATGGGTGGTGATATCATCCCACAGGATCCCGTAGCACTCCTGAATGTGGGGATACTGCAGGGTCAGATAGTTCTCATCTGCGGCGGGTTCAGCCTGAGGCCGGGAGCCATCTCCACGCAGTGTAACGGTAAAGCTGCCTGCGTCCGCCTGCTCGCACAGAGCGAGGCAGTCCAGCTTCGCCCCTCCAACACCGGCAGCAGTCAGGGTCAGAGTGAATTTCCCGGCGGGAATGGAAGCATTCAGCGGCAGGATGGCAATGGAAGGCTTCTGACAGGGCGGAAGCTGTAACGTATCCTGACCATTGACATCGTACTCGGAACTCTCATCTGCCGGATTCCAATACCGTACACAGAGACAGGGGGTATGCAGGGGCGCGGTAAGGGAAAGCGTAAAGGTAACGGTATCCCCTTTTCCGCTGGGCATGACCTGCCCAAAAGGTCCTTTGCCTTCGGAACAGCCGAACCCCATGCCAATGCCGTATCCCTGACCAAAGCCGGGAACGGCTTCTTCGCCCCGGCGCAGACCATCCCAGGTCAGACATTCGTTGGGACGGTGGATGGAAAAATCCAGGGTGTCATAATCCTTTGCCCAGACAAAGGCGGCGTTTTCCGGCAGGGATACCTCACAGCCCGGCAGGGAGAAGCCGCGGTAGGAAGGAACAGGATCCCAGGCCGAAGCCATGTAATGGAGCACCAGATTCTGCGGAGCATCTGTATTGTTGTGGAGTTCAGCACGGATCAACCGGGCATCCTCCCCCAAGGGAGCAAAAGAGATGTCTGCATACAGCTGATCCTTCCACAGGAGCTCGTGGCGGAGCGTGTAGCAGCTCAGATCCGGAGCCGCAGCCCAGGGGTGAAAGCCGCTTTCAAACCGTACATTGGGCACATCGACCCGGCGGCGATACATTCCCGGAAAAACGGACAGGTCAAACCGAACGCCGTCGTTGGCCGCAGGAACATGGGAAATGCCGCTGTAACGTTTGGTGTAGGGGCCCCACGCAGGCAAGGAAAGATCATGTGATTGCATGGTGTGGTATCCTCCCATCAGCCCTTGACCGCGCCAATGGTAACACCGGCAACAAAGTACTTCTGCAGGAACGGATACAGGCACATGATCGGCAGGGTGGAAACCACCATGGTGGCATATTTCAGACCATCGCCGATGACCTCAACATCACCGGTGGAACCAGCCATGTTGCCGATGTCGCTTTGAATCAGGACCTCGCGCAGGATCATCTGCAAAGGGTACAGAGAACGATCCCGAATGTACAGCAATGCCGGGAACCAGCTGTTCCACTGCGCAACGCCGTAGAACAGCGCCATAACGGCGAACACTGCACCGGAGAGCGGAAGAACAATGCGGAAGAAGGTCGTGATATCGTTGCAGCCGTCCAGGGCTGCGGCCTCGATCAGCTCATTCGGGATGGTGTTTTCAAAGAACGTGCGCATGATGATCATGTTATAGGTACTGATGGCGGAAGGCAGCACCAGCGCCCAGATCTTATTCAGCATGCCCAGCTTCTGAATGATCAGGTAAGTGGGGATCATGCCGCCGTTGAAAAACATGGTAAAGATGAAAAGGCTGATAAAGACATTGCGCCCGAACAGATCCTTGCGGGACAGGGGGTAGGCGGCGCAGGCGGTAAGGGTCACGCTGATCAGGGTGCCCAGCACGGTATACAGGATCGTGTTCAGATAACCCGTCCAGATGCTGGCATCCTTCAGAACCTTCTCATACATGGAGGTCGTAAAGCCTTTGGGCCAGAAGGAAACATTGCCTGTCAGCAGCTGCATGGGATCACTGAACGAGCCGCTGACGATGTGCAGAAGCGGCAGAATAATGGTTGCGCTGATCAGGATCAGCAGCAGATACACAACAATGGTATAGATTCGTTCCCCGATGCTTTCCTTCACTTTCGTGGGGTGATTCATCGCATCAATATTCTTTTTCATCACCACAGGCTCACCTCACTGATCTTTTTGCTGAACTTGTTGAACAGCACGATAATGGTAAAATTGATCACAGAATTGAACAGGCCCACAGCCGCAGAGAAGCTGTAATCGCCGCTTTCAAAGGCACGGCGGTAAACGTAAGTGGAGATCACATCGGCAGTCTCATAGGTTGCAGGGTTGTACATCAGCATGATCTTTTCATAGCCGACCGAGAAAATAGAGCCCATGCGGAGGATCAGCATGATGATGATCGTGGGCAGCAGGCCGGGCAGCGTGATATGGATCAGCTTGTCCCATTTGGAAGCACCGTCAACGGTGGCGGCCTCGTAGAGAGAGGGGTCGATGCCGGTCAGTGCCGCCATGTACACAATGGAACCGTAGCCGGCGCTTTGCCAGATGTCAGAAAGAACATAGATCGTCTTGAAGTACTTGGGTTCGGCCATAAAGTGGATCGGCGTACCGCCAAAGGCGGTGATCAGCTGGTTGATCAGGCCGCTGGAAGGAGAAAGCAGGGCGCTCAGAATACTGACAACGACCACGGCGGAGATGAAGTGGGGCAGGTACACCACGGTCTGTACGCTGCGCTTGAAGAATTTACCGCGGACTTCGTTGATGAGCAGAGCCAGAATGATGGGAATGGGAAAGCCCACAATAATGGAATACAGGCTGATGCCAAGTGTGTTTTTGATCAGACGGCCAAAATACTCGGATTTAAAGAACTGGGTGAAATATTTGAAGCCGACCCACTTGCTGCCCGTGATGCCCAGTACGGGAGAGAAATCACGGAAGGCGATCTGCGCGCCGTACATGGGCGCGTACATGAACACGATATACCAGATCAGGGCGGGCAGCAGCATCAAAAGCAGATAGCGGCTGCGCCAGAACTTTTTGCAGGCATGATCAAGGCGGTTCGCTGTTGGCAGTGTGATCGGTTTTGCTGCGGTGGCAGTTTTCATGGTGGTATTCTCCTGTTTTCGTTCTGAAGAACCCAGGAAAAAATAGGCCGGGAACAGGGTGTTCCTGCCCCGGCCGTTATTTTACTGGATCAAAAAATAGGTGCCTGCTGAGGCATCAGTCATTCAGAGTCTTCTGGTAGATATCGATGACCTCTGCAATGCCCATGCCATTGACCTTTTCAACGTAGGTGTCCCAGTTGGACAGCGGCTCACGGCCGGAAACAAACTTGATGATCATCTCATCAACGTAAGTATCCACGTCTGCCATTACTGCACGACGGACGGCATCATCCTCAGAGGAGAAGGAGGTGGAGCCGGGGATCACATACTTCTTGGATTCTTCCAGGAAGGGAATGATGCAGTCCTGCTTTGCGCGGTTGACAGACTCATCATCCAGCTGTGTGACCTCATCCTGGCTCAGAATGAACGGGCCGGAGCTCTGTGCAAAGGTGAAGGTGCCGATCGCATTCTTGGGAGACAGGCCGTCAGGGTTCTTCATTACATAATCGGTGAAGATCGGCTTGCCGTCCTGCATGGTGTAGTGAGTGCCCTCAATACCCATGTTGATCAGCCGGGTGCCCTCGTCGCTGTACATGTAATCCAGCAGAGCGACCACGCGGTCAACGTTCTTGCAGCTTGCGGTGATGGTGGCGGCTGCAATGGCACGCGGCTCCTGATCAATATAGGAGTGGATCTGTGCATCGCCCTTGGGGGGTACGGTGGCCTCAACATGGAAGCCGGGGAAGGAGGCAGGCATGGTGGCGTTCTGTGCAGCCAGCATACCGCCCAGCGGGCCGTAGAAGGAAGCCACCGCGTTCTGGGCCAGCTTCGGCACGAAGGAAGCGTAGTCCATGGTGATGATCTCAGGGTCGATATAGCCCTTCTCGTACATATCGTGCATCCAGGTCACGGCCTTTTTGTACTTGGGGTCGATGGGGCCGTAGTGGACCTTGCCGCCATCGTCCGGGTCGGTGTAGAAGTCATCCAGGCAGCCGAAGGCGGTGCAGAAGTTCCGCAGGCCGGTCATATCGTAGGAGCTGAAGGGGATCTCATCGTTGGTGCCGTTGCCGTTCAGGTCGGTGGTCTTGACCAGATGCCAGTAGTTCTCCCAGTCCTCCAGGGTCACGGGGCTCTCAATGCCCAGCTTTTCCAGCCAGTCGGTGCGGACGATGTAGGGCATATTGCCGGAGACCTTCTCATCCAGCATGGGCATATAATAAATATTGCCGTCGCTGTAAGTCAGTGCTTTTTCGACACCGTCCCGCTTGTCGATCTCCTTCTTCAGGTTGGGCATGTTGTTCTCGATGTAGTCGTTCAGGGACAGGATCACGCCGGACTCGCCGTATTTCAGCACCTCGGTGGTGGGCATATCCATAATGATATCCGGCAGCTGAGCATCCATCATCACAAGGTTCAGGCGCTCGTTGTAGTTGTCCTGCGGGGGATTATCAAATTCAAAATCCATATTGAATTTTTCGCCCAGGACCTTCCAGACATCCATCTGCTCGGCAGCAACCTCGTTTGCGGCCTTGGATTTCAGGATGCGCACGGTGATACGCTCGTTGGAAGCAGCTGCTCCGGAACCGGCAGCAGAAGAAGTAGTAGAGGAAGAGCTGCCACAGCCCTCCAGAACACCCAATGCCAGAGAAGCGACCATAGCGCTGCATACGGCGCGTCTGCTGATTTTTCTTTCTTTCATAAGATCTTTTCCTCCTTGATTTATGGAATGGGACGGGGGAGATCCCCGTGCTTCCATAACCTCCGTTCAGCTCGTACGCTGCCGACCAGTGGTTTTTCCTTACTCAGAAGCATATCATGTTCTTTTTGGAATTGCAACATTTTTTGATACAAAACGCACAAAAGATTTTCTCATTTTTGAGCGTGATTGTTGCACAATATACACAAAGATGCGTTTTTTCTTCCTTTTGTCATGGTGCGGGATGAAATGTCATGCTCCTTCAACTTGACGATTCCGGCACAAAAAGATATGCTGGAAACAAAATTGGAATCGGAGATCCATTCAAAAGAAAGGAAGAGAGAAACTATGAGTAAGCAGATCACGGCCATCATCGTGGGCGCGGGCCACCGGGCGATCCTGTACAGCCTGTATGCGCTGGAACACCCGGACGAGCTGAAGATCGTGGGCGTGGCAGATCCGGATCCGATCCGGCGGAAAAAGGTTGCGGAGATGCATGGCTTCGGGGAGGAAATGTGCTTCAGGAACGCTGAGGAGCTGGCAGAAAGGCCCAAGCTGGCAGATGCGGTGATTAATGGAACCATGGACCGCCAGCATGTGCCCACTGCGGTTCCGCTCCTGCGTGCAGGATATGATATGCTGCTGGAAAAGCCCTTCGCGATCAGCGAGGAGGAAGTAAACTATTTATATAAGGTGGTAAAAGAGACCGGGCGGAAGGTGATGATCTGCCACGTTCTGCGGTATGCGCCCTTCTATGTCGCAATCAAGCAGAGACTGCTGAGCGGGGAGATCGGTGACATTATCAATATTCAGGCCACAGAACATGTCAGCTACCATCATCTGGCCGTCTCCTTTGTGCGCGGCAAATGGGGCAACGAGGAAAAATGCGGGGCTCCGATGCTGCTGGCAAAGTGCTGCCATGACATGGATCTCATTATGTGGCTGAAGAGCGGCGTTTCGCCCAAACAGATCGCTAGCTTTGGAAGTGACTTCCAGTTTGATCCTGCCAAAAAGCCCGCAGGGGCAGGCAAGCGCTGCCTGGTGGATTGCCAGTGCGAGGAGACTTGTCTGTACTCTGCCAAAAAGCATTATCTGGATCACCCGGATCGGTGGGCGTTCTATGTATGGGACTGCCTGGAGAATATTGAGGAGCCGACGCTGGAGGACAAGCGCAAGTCGCTGATGACAGACAATATCCATGGACGCTGTGTGTGGGATTGTGAACATACGGTGGTGGATCATCAATCGGTGCTGATGAATTTTGCGGATGGTGCAACTGCGACCCTGAACATGATCGGCGGCACAGCGAAGCCGGAGCGCAATATCCACATCATTGGTACGAAGGGTGAGATCAAGGGTGTGTTTGACGATTCGGTTTTCACTGTGCGCACCATAGATACCGCCAGCGAGAAGGGCTGGAACGAGGAAGTGGTAGACCTGAAGATCGGTGGAGATAAGAGCGGCATGACAGGCTCTCATGGCGGCGGCGACCTGCGGCTGGTGGAGGACTTTGTTCATGTGCTTCAGGGTGAGGAGCCTTCCATCTCCTGCACGACGATCAAAGATTCGATCAATGGGCATCTGGGCGTTTTCTGCGCAGAGCGTGCTCGCAAGGAGAGCACCGTCATAACGATGCCAGACATCAGATAATGCAGTGCTGACATAGAAAACGTCCCCGTGCAGTTTTGATATCCTGCACGGGGACGTTTTGCGATCTTTTTATTTCCTCATTTCCGCATTCACCCATTCCCGCACGCGGTCAGGCCGGTTGGTGACGATGCAGTCAGGGCCAAGGGGCAGCAGGGAACGGACTGCGTCCTGGGTGTCCACGGTCCAGAACGCGGCCTGGATGCCCATGGCGTGGAGCTGGTTCACAAGCTCGGGGTTGGAATAGGCGGTGTGGTACTCGCAGCTGACGATATCCACGGGGAAATCCAGCGTTTTGATGTAGGCAGCCACATCCGCCTGCTCCTCCAGATGGCCGATGACCTGCTCCACGGTCTCGCCGGGGAAGTTGGCGCGGAGCATATCGACCTTGTCGGCCACCGTGCGGTAGATGAGATTGTTCCGCAGGTCGATGCAGTTTTCCTCGCTGAAGGGCTCATCCATGCTGTTCACAAGGCCCAGATCCTTCCATATCACCGGCGGGGGAAGCACCATGCTGAGGAAAGCGCCGTAGGTCAGCGCGCCTACCTTCAGCTCAGGCATCAGCTGCTTTGCCTGCCGCAGCTGGGAGTGGTGGAAGGAGATGAGGGTGAGCCGGTCAGTGAGCCCGGCGGCGCGGACCGCATCCAGCACCCGGGGCACAAAGTCGGGGTCGTCCTGCAGTGGGCTTTTCAGTTCCAGCTGCACCTGCGTGCCCTCCATGTCGGCGCAGAGCTCCAGCGCTTCCTGCAGCGTGGCGATCCTCTCGTTGGCGTAGATGGCATCTTTCCAGCTGCCAAAATCCAGGGTCTTCAGCTCGCCCATGGTCAGGTCGTAGATCTGGCCGGAGATGTCGGTGTGCATATCCACCATATAGTCGTGGTGGATGACCAGCTCGTTGTCGTAGGTCTTCTGTACATCCATTTCCACGCCGTCTGCGCCGATCTCCATCGCCTTGCGGAAGGCGACCAGCGTGTTCTCAGGGGCCAGATAGGATGCACCGCGGTGCGCAATGATTTGGGGTGTCGTCATCTTGTGCTATGATTCCTTTCCTCACAGTTGGCTCAGGCCAGATCTTCGCCGTCGGAGGCAATGACCTTTTTATACCAGTAGAAGCTGTCTTTCCGGCTGCGGGCCAGCGTGCCCTTGCCCTCGTTGTCCTTGTCCACATAGATGAAGCCGTACCGCTTCTTCATCTCGCCGGTGGAAGCACTGACCAGGTCGATGGGCCCCCAGGTGGTGTAGCCCAGCAGGGGCAGGCCGTCCTCGTTGATGGCCTTTTCCATCTGCTCGATGTGGGCCCGCAGGTAGTCGATGCGGTAGGTGTCGTGGATAGAACCATCTGCTTCCACCTTGTCCACCGCACCCAGACCGTTCTCCACGATGAAGAGCGGTTTCTGGTAGCGGTCATACAGGCTGTTCATGGTGATGCGCAGGCCCACCGGGTCGATGGCCCAGCCCCAATCGCTGGCCTTGAGGTAGGGGTTCTTGACGGCATCCATGATGGCATTGCCGCTGGCCTTGTTCATCAGTTCGGGGTCCACAGTGGTGCAGCGGCTGGAATAGTAGCTGAAGGAGATGAAGTCCACAGTGCCCTCTTTCAGCAGCTGCTCGTCGCCCGGCTCCATCTGCAGGGTGATGCCTGCACGTTCCATCCGTTTTTTGGCCCAGACAGGGTATTCGCCGCGGGACTGGACATCAATGAAGAAGTAGTTGTCGCGGTCAGCCTCGGCAGCAGCCTGCACATCGGCAGGGGCGCAGGTGCGGGGGTAGAACTGACCGGCGGCCAGCATACAGCCCACCATGGCATCGGGCATGATGGCATGGGCCAGCTTGACGGCCTTTGCGCTGGCCACCAGCTCGTGGTGAGCGGCCTGATACTTGACCTGCTGCACATTCTCGCCGGGCGCAAAGAGCAGACCGGCTCCCATAAAGGGCATGTGGAGCAGCATGTTGATCTCGTTGAAGGTCAGCCAGTATTTTACCTTATCTTTATAGCGGCGGAAGATGATGTCGCAGTAGTGGACGTAGGCATCTACCATCCGGCGGTCTTTCCAGCCGCCATACTTCTGAATGAGCGCGATGGGCGCATCGAAGTGGCAGATGGTGACCAGCGGTTCGATGCCGTACTTGCGGCACTCATCGAACAGCGCATCGTAGAAGGCCAGCCCCTCTTCGTTGGGCTCGGCATCGTCGCCGTGGGGCAGGATGCGGGTCCACGCGATGGACAGGCGGTAGCACCGGAAGCCCATCTCGGCGAAGAGGGCGATGTCCTCCTTGAAGTGGTGGTACATGTCGATGGCTTCGTGCGAGGGGTAGTAGTGCTGGTCATCGCATTCCAGCATCTTCAGCTTGCCGAACATCACCGGGAAGCGGTCCTCGCCAAAGGGAACGACATCCACATTGGCCAGCCCGCGCCCGCCTTCGTTGTAGGCACCCTCGCACTGGTTGGCGGCGGTGGCACCGCCCCATAAAAAGTCTTTCGGAAATCTGCCCATGAAAAAATACCTCCTGAACAAAAATTCTGCTGCCTTCATTTTATCATGTTCCGTGAGGGCATTCAAGGACGAAAGTATGACTATTTCCGTCATTTTGACGAAAATCGAGCGTGATTTTTTGCAGTTTTCACGAGAAAATCTGAAAAACCGGGAGATTTTCCTTCCATTCTGTTTCTTCCCAACGGACAGAAAATATGATAGACTGGATATGTAAGAAAAAGTCGTTCGGCCTGTCCGCACAGGGGAATGGCTCCTTTGTGCGCGCTCTGCCGCATGGCCGGAGCGGCCGCACAAAGGAAACAGTAGAACATCGAAATAAGGAAAATGGAGTGTTTTGCGATGAAGGAGTTCCAGCCTATCAAAGAAGGAAAGGTCCGCGAGATCTATGACAACGGCGACAGCCTGATCATGGTCGCAACGGATCGCATTTCCGCATTCGACGTGATCCTGAAAAATAAAGTGACCAACAAGGGCAAGGTGCTGACCCAGATGAGCA
>OGGJ01002322.1_pt1 | contig 13522 bp, 11 predicted proteins | sample 1571071 | NCBI WGS metagenome assembly OGGJ01 (sample SAMEA2581954, study PRJEB24529) | metagenome | biome: Human gut stool | place: China | collected 2011
GATGGTCTTGGGGCCGAGCACCTCCAGAGCGGATCTCGCGATGAGCTCCATCGCGCAGCCCTGGCAGGTAGTCATTCCTTTGCTTACGAGATCAAGTTCAGGCATTGTACACTACCTCCTCTTCCTTGAGATCGATCCAGATCGGCGCCTCGCAGGGGGCCTGCTTTGCGCCCAGCTCCTCTGCCTTGTCGATGACGTTCTCGACGGTCTGCTCCCAGATGTCGCGTCCGCCGAGGCCGGCGACGAAGCTGTATGCGTTTGCCTTGATGCCGCCGTAATTCATGGCAGCGAGCACTTCCTCATAGAGCGGGCCAAAGCTGCCCATTGCGGAAACGCGGTCGATGACGGCGATGTTCTTTACGCCCTTGAGTGCCTCGGCAACTTCTTTCGCCGGGAAGGGACGGAAGGCGACCACGCGGCAGATGCCGACCTTGCGGCCTGCTGCGCGCATTTCCTTGACGACGTGCTTCACGGTGCCGGACATGGAGCCCATGCACAGGACGACGGTGTCTGCGTCCTCAACGTGGTCGCACATGATGCGGCCGTACTTTCTGCCGAACAGCTCGCCGAATTCCTCGAAGCGCTCATCCATCACGCCTGCGGCGGCGCGCATGCCGAGATCCTGAGAGCGCTTGATCTCCGTGAAGATTGCGGGGGAAGTCAGGTTGTTCATGGCATAGGGCAGATCGGTATCCAGGTGTGCGTTCACGGGCTTGAATTCTTTTACGAAGCGCTCTGCCTCCTCCTCGGTCGGGACATTGACAGGCTCGGTCAGGTGCGAGCAGAAAAAGCCGTCGATGTCGACCATGGTCGGGATGAGCACGCGCTCGTCCTCACTGACGCGGTAGGCGATCATTGTGAAATCAAGCGCCTCCTGGGGGTCTTTTGCGAAGATCTGGATCCAGCCCTGATCGCGCTGCGTCATGATATCGGAGTGGTCGCACCAAAGTGCCATGGGACCGGGGATGGCGCGGCTGACGACCGCCATGACCGCGGGCAGTCTGGATGCGGAGCAGGTGCCGGTCAGCTCGTGCATGAGCGCCAGACCGTGGGATGCGCTGGCGGTGAAGGTGCGCACGCCGGTGGAGGCGGCACCGACCACAGCGCTGATCGCGGAGTGCTCAGACTCGGCGGTGATATAGGTTGCTGCATACTCCTTCTTGTCGATCAGAGACGCAATGGTCTCGACGATCGGCGTCTGCGGCGTGATCGGATATGCGGCGACGAGCTGAACCTTGGAGCGCATAACGCCGTGGGCAATAGCGGCGTTGCCGTCAAGAGCCTTGATAACACCCATAATTATTCGCCCTCCTTTACACAGTCAGCTTCCAGTACAAAATCAATGGCCTTTTTCGGGCACTCGGCGGTGCAGATGCCGCAGCCCTTGCAGTATGTATAATCAATGACCATCTTGTTGTCGATTTTTTCAATAACGCCGCACGGGCAGTATTCCGCGCAGATGCCGCACTTAACGCAGTCGTCGTGGCGGATGACCGGGCGATGATAGCGCCATGTGCCGGTGGGCACATCGGAGATTTTTACGGACATGGGGCCGATCAGCCGAGGCATGCCCTCAAGCATTTTCATACGCTGCTGCACAAGCTTTTGCATTATTTTCACCCGCCTTTCCCGGAATTTTGATTTTGATTGCCTGCAGAAGGCTTTCAATAGAGACGCAGCCCGTCGCCTTTACCAGCGCGCCGAGCATTGCCACATTGGGCGGAACCTCGCCGAGGATCTCATGCGTCAGCTTGTCCGCGTCAATGTTGCACACCTTGGCAAAAACGTCCTCGTACACTGGCACGGGAGAGTTGACGACGAGGGTGCATCCGGGGCGGATGCCCTCCGTGATATCAATGCCGACATCTTCGAGACTGGTGTCAAAGCAGATGACGCAGTTCGGGCGATAGACATAGCTCTTCACCTCAATGGGCTCATCAGAGATGCGGCCGTAGGTGTGGATCGGAGCGCCCTTGCGTTCCTGCCCATACGAGGGGATTGCCTGAGCAAACTTACCTTCAATAATGGCGGCATTGGTCAGGATCTTGGCCGCAGTGACTGCGCCCTGACCGCCTCGGGAATAGAATCTGAATTCCCACATAACCGTAGTTCCTCCTTTAATCGTGGATGCCTTTTGTCTTATTCTGAATATCTTGCAAGATAGGCGGTTGTCTTGTATTGGTGTACGAGAAGCTCAAAATGCACACCTCTGACGCCATCTATCGTATATATATTTTCTTCCAGATATTTTGACACCTTGTCAACGCTGTCGATGTATGCATGCACATGCAGCCCGGTAGAGCCGGTGTGCTGGGAGACAATTGCAATCTCGTTGAGCTTCATGAGCTCCTTGGCAACATCGTTGATCTTCATCGGCTCCGCTTCGATGTCCATATAGACACTCGCAAACTTCTCGTAAGCCTTTGCGTCGATGATTGCCGTGAAGCCGCGGATAATGCCGCTGTCCTGCATGTTTTTGATGCGTTCGCGCACAGCTGAACGCGACAGATTCACCTGATCTGCCAGATCTGAGAACGTGATCCTTCCGTCCTTCTGGAGGATGTCCAGGATTCTGTAATCCGCTTCGTCAAGTAATTCTGTTTCATTTTTTAACTTCACTTTTTATTTCTTCCGCCGGGCGGTTGGACGCCCGGCGGAAGGATCGGTTAGAGAATGCTGTCAGCCGAGCGCGCCGGTAGCGGCGATCACTGCAGTCCAGAGCGAGGAAACAAGAATGTAGCCAATGGTGATGAGAATGCCGGAACTCATCATGTCCTTGATCTTCCAGTAACCGCCGGAATAGGTGGTAAAGCAGGTCGGATCGATCGGGACGAGCAGCAGCATGCTGGTGGACATGCAGACGGGCAGGCAGACAACGATCGGATTGAGGCCGAGGGTGACAGCCAGCGCGCCGACAACGGGCAGGCAAAGACCGGCCAGAGAGACGCCCTGAGGCATCGGATAATGGCCAACGGCCATCATGACATTGATCACAAGGAGCAGCACGACAAGACCCATGCCAGCGACCTTGGACAGGAAGAGGTTCGAGAGGATGCCGCTGAGCCAGGCACCGGTGCCGAGGTTTGCAACAACGGTTGCAAGCGCAGTGGCAGCGCCGCAGATCAGGAACGCAGACCAGTCGATCTTGGTGCTGGCCTCTTTCCAGTTGACCAGATTCATGCCGGGCAGGGACATGATAAAGATGCCGCCCCATGCCGTCATGTACATATCAATACCGGTCTGCTTGGGGATGAACCACAGCACGACCATGATCGCAAAAACGATCGTAAACTTCAGCTCGTCGCCTTTGAGCGGTCCCACATTCTTGCGGTCCTCTTTCAGAGAGTCAAGACCTTTCACAACATCGATCTCGGGCTTGTACAGCCAGCAGAGAATGAGCCATGCAAGCACGATGCTGACCAATGCCACCGGCACGCCGACGAGAGACCACTGGCCAAAGCTGATCTCAACGCCGCAGATGTTCTTGAGCAGGGACATGGTCACGGCGTTCATGCCGCTGCCTGCGGGTGTGCCGATGCCGCCGATGGCAGCGCCGACAGGAATGCCAAGCATGATGGCCTTGCCGAATTTGGACTTGCCCGGCTCACAGCCGTTCTGCTCAAGAATGGGCGCGCACAGTCCGAAGAACACCAGCGCGGTGGGAATGTCCGCAAGGAACATGGAGACGACGCAGGTGCCCATCATGACTGCCAGCAGCACCGCCTTGGCCTTGTTGCCAAACATCGGCAAAATGTAAAGTGAAATTCTGTGGCCCAGGCCAACCTTGGTAAAGATCTGGCCGATGACCATCGCCGCCAGCAGGAAGAACGGGCCGGTAGAAGCGAAGTTTGCGAGGATGTTGGCCTCTTTTTCAAAGCCGACCCATGCGCCGAAAAACAGCACAAACACCGCTGTAACAGCCATGGGGACTGCCTCTGTCAGCCACAGCAGAACTGCAACGAACAGAACCAGGAAGCCGTCCCAGCCGGCCTGATCCAGTCCGCTGGGAACGAAGTTGCGCAGAATGAAGAAGCCGCCGAAGATCAGGATGAGGCATAGCCATTTTTTGACCTTATCGTTTTTCATTCCATAAATCTCTCCTTTTTCTTTTTTGGTTTTCGCCCGGGGATCATCTCCTTGTGTTAAAAGCATATCATAGTGCCTGTTGGCATTGTGGGGCATTTCCGCCGTTTTCGTTGCCAAAACGGCGGTTGTGCAGCTTTCTGCTTTTTACACAATATAAGAAAAATTTTTTGTGCCATTTGCACATTAAAAAACGTGCAATCCGACCAAATGTGAAAAAGAAAAGGAGCGAAACAGGCTTTCTGTCTTTCGACGCATCCCGTTTCGCTCTATTATCGTTGCTTTTCCGCCGTTTTGTCAATCAAAAGACGCTAATATGCGCACAAGCATTTCGTCACTTGCCCGCACGATCTCTGCGATGTCCTGTTTGGACACGCCGTCAAAATGAATCCCGCTCACCACACATACGGTCGTGTTCAGCCTTTGCGCCAGCGCCTGCGCAAATTTGTCGCCAACGACATCGTCGCGATGTGCCGGCAGAAGAATTTGTGAATCAGGCAGAAGCATTAAAACTTCGGAATTATTTGTCAAATGTGGTTCATACTGACTCACATAACGGACCGGATGGTTATCAGGTACGTTCTTTGTACTTTGATTCTTTGTCAAATCGGGATTTTCAGGAAAAGGAAGATGGTCTGGAGTTAAGAAGGAAGTTTCGTTTGCGGGTATATAGTCCTGATGCGGATTTTGCACTGTTTGAAATGAAGCAGAAGCAGGGACCATATCAGCGAAAGCGATCATTAAGATTATCCAGAAGGGAAGCGCAGGCTCTCATTGAGGGTGATTATTCTGTACTTTTAAACAGTGGCAGTGAGTTTGGACAGGAATGTTATTCAATTATGGAAATGTGGGCATACCGTCCTAAAACAGTTGTAGAATATGACAGATTTGCATTTATCGCGCCGGAAAATTCTATTCGAATAACTTTTGATTCTGGAATACGGGCTAATGAAGTAAATTTCAATATATTTGATAGAAATCTGGTGTTAAACAGTGTAATGTCTCCTTTTGCTGTAGTGTTGGAAGTAAAATATAACGGTTTTTTGTTAAGCTATATCAAGCATATGCTTCTGCCCGTTCAGAAAAGCGAGCTTTCCGTGAGCAAATACTGTATGGCAAGACAAATTGGCTGTGACTACAAATTTTAGGAGGAAAGGAAATGAAAGAGACAATTTATAACCTGCTTACCCAGCAGGGGGATATGACCTGGCAGCAAATTACAATGCATATTCTGGTAAGTGCTGTCATTGGTCTGTTTATTTTTATTTCATATGTGATCTCACATAAGGGAACGATTTACAGCAAAAAATTTGGAGTAACACTAATCGTTCTGACTGTTATGACAGGAACAGTTATGACTGTCATAGGAAACAATATTGCATTGTCGCTTGGTATGGTCGGTGCATTATCTATCGTGCGTTTTCGAACTGCAATAAAAGATTCCAGAGATACTGTATATATTTTCTGGACGATCATTGTTGGAATATGCTGTGGAGTTGGAGATTATCTGGTTGCTGCAGTAGGCAGTTCTGCTATTTTTCTTATCTTTCTTATCATGGGAGCAATCCGCAGTGATAACCGTATGCTTTTGATCATCCGTGCAAAAAGAAGCCGCTGTGAAAATATAGAATCCCAGATCTTTCGTTATTTTGGGACTGGTGCCGTTCTTCGGGTAAAAAATACGACAGAGGAGAATGCTGAGTACATTTATGAATTATCCAGAAAAATACTGGAAAAAGTTCAGAAACAGCATCCGGCTTTAACAGATGATTTCTATAACCTTGGACAAATCGAAAGTGTTAATATTGTAGCTCAAAGCGATGAGATTTATAACTGATATGAAATATAAAATAATAGGATTTACATGCTGCTTTGCGGTTATTCTGATTGCCGTTTTTGCGCCATTGTTTTATAAGGACTACCGAAAAACAGAGAGAATTCATCAGCATGAACAGGAAATTCCCCAAGAACCATGTACGGATCCTGCGGATGGCGGTCTGTGTACATATCTTCCGATTGTCAAAATTGATACAGATGGGGTGGAAATCCCGGGAAGACCCATTAAGGATGATGGAAACAACCGCATTTATACACGTGCTGCTGATGGGGAAACTACAATTGCTGCTCAGATGGATATAATCGGAAATGACAGCAAAGAGTACCATCATGCAAATGAAACGGCAGATGTATCTTCTGCAATCCGCATACGAATGAGAGGTAATTCCTCAAGAGAGTTTGATAAGCCAAGCTATGCCATCAGACTTGTAGATAAAAAAGGGGAAAACAATCCGCTTTCCATTATGGGAATGGATGCGCACCATGAATGGGTATTATACGGTCCCTGGCTCGATAAAACAGCCATACGAAATTATATGTTTTACAATCTTGCCGGAGAAATGATGTCTTATGCGCCAAATGTAAGATTCTGCGAAGTAATTCTTAATGGTGAATATGAAGGTCTATATGTAATGACTGAAATGATAACCGGCGGAAAAGATGGCGCCAGGCTGGGACTTCGTGTAAATGCCAAGCGCAGCACATTTTCCGGATACCTGCTTCGCCTGGATCATCAGCATGCGGGCGAAGAAGCTTTAAACAGCTTTACAACGTATACCTACAAAACCCCCTTCATGCTGCAGATAGAATATCCCGGAAGCAGGAACAGGGATGCCAGACTGACAGAAGAAATCCGGCAGGATTTTTCAGATTTTGAAAAAACTCTGTATTCATATGATTATGACAGGGAAAAACATGGCTACACTTCTATGATAGATGTAGACAGCTTTGTAGATTACTTTATAATCAATGAGCTTTCCAGTAATGCAGATGCCGGAAACTATTCCACTTATATTTATAAGGGAACAGATAATCTGTATCATATGTGTGTATGGGATTTTAATAATGCCTGTAATAACTATTTCGAGGAGGAACTTCCTTATACTGGATTTTTCCTGAACAACCGATTATGGTTTGAAATGCTTATCAAAGATGAGGATTTTACTGAACGGATCATCCAGCGATATCATTCCTTGCGAAAAGGTCTGTTAAGTGAGGAATCACTTTATCGTTATATTGATGAAACCCTTGATTTTATCGCACCAGCTCTTGCAAGAAACGATGCACGATGGGGAAGTGTAGAACAGCAGGCAAAGGGACTTCTGGTTCCGGTATCAAGAAATCTGGACAGCAGATCTGCCGCTGAAGGACAGCTAAAAGGTTACTTGCGAAACAGAGGAAAATGGTTGGATGAAAACATTGAGACTCTGCGTCAGTATTCAGCATCCTCCCGTGTAAAGCAGTATAATGAGGTTAATGATTAAAATATGAAACGATTTATTATCAGTATATCTGCCATCATTCTGCTATAGCTGTGTTTTATGGCGGATTTTATATGGACTCAGACCGGGACAATCATATAAACACATTTGTCCGGACTGAGAATAAAGAGATACTTATAAAGGACAAAGATAAGTGGAAACCATTTGAAGTCAGGGGAATTGATATGGGAAGCGGTATTCCTGGTGAATGGTCTACAGATTATGCGATCACCAAAGAAACCTATCTGCACTGGTTTCAGCTGATCCAGGAAGCAGGAGCAAATACGCTGAGAGTCTATTCTGTCCAGAATCCGTCTTTTTATAAAGCGTTCTATGAATACAATTCCCAACATGAGGAGCCGTTATATTTACTTCAGGGAATCTGGGTAAATGATTATATACAGAACTCCCGAGTGGATGCATATGCCGACTCCTTTGCAGGAAAGCTTCTGGATAATTGCCTGGTCACTGTAGATGTGATCCATGGAAAACGACTTATCATCAATAATGATGCAGATACAAGTACAGGACTTTATTTACACGATGTCTCGAAATGGGTGCTGGGATATATTATCGGAAATGGATGGGAAGATACAACAGTTGCATATACAGATGAGAAATATCCGGATATGGAACCTTATAAAGGAACCTATCTTATTGCTTCAAAAGATGCCTCTGCCTTTGAATCCCTGCTTGCAGAAACAGGTGACAGGATGCTACACTATGAATCAACAAGATATGATGAGCAGCGTCTGATCTCCTTTTCCAGTGGAAATGCAACAGATCCCTTTGATTATCCTAAAGAGATTGCAGAATATTTCCGAAAATGTGCCCGGATCGACACAGAACATATAACTGCAACTGATAAATTTATATCAGGTCAGTTTGCCAGCTACAGTGCATCTCCATATGATCAGGATTACTTTTCCTGTATGGAATACACAACATGGAACAGCTTGTCTGATAAAAAGATTGACTTTAGTGACTGTATCACTCCTGACGGAAAACGGAATACTTATCGGGCATATTTAAGACTTTTAAACGAACATCATACAATGCCGGTTTTGGCTGTTGAATTTGGTGCAGCCACAGGACGAGGTGAGATTCAGGAGAATCAGGTAACCAGCAGAGGACTTGGATACTATTCTGAAAAAGAACAGGGAAAGATTCTGGTAGATTGTTATGAAGACATTATGGCTGCCGGACTTTCCGGAGGCTGTGTCTATTCCTGGCAGGATGAATGGTTCAAGCATACCTGGAATACCATGTATGCTGTAGATTTAAGCCGTAATATTTACTGGGAAGATGCTCAGACAAATGACCAGCATTTTGGCCTGCTGGCATTTGACTGTGGGGAAAAAGAAAGTGTTTGTTACGTGGACGGTGATACTTCCGAATGGACGGATAAAGATAGGGTGATCCAATATGAAGACGGCTCTTTCATCAGTGTGAAGTATGATGCCTCCGATGTTTATTTATATCTCCATAAAAAGGACTTTGATCTGGAAAATGACACGCTGTATGTTCCGGTTGATACGACCAAAAAAACAGGCAGTACCCGTATGGAAAATTGTACAGCAGAATTTGAAAGACCTACAGATTTTGTACTGATCTTAAATGGAAAAGATAATACTCGTCTGTTGGTTCAGGATCGGTATAATCCCATTCATGCCAATTATGAGGAAGATATTACAGGAGAAGATCCTTATATTGATCCACCAGCTAGGGACAGCGCTGTATTCGAAAATATCAGCATGGTATTACGGGATGTTATTGGTCAGTATCAGGATGCTGCCACACCGTTAAAAACCTTTGAAAGTGGAAAGCTGTATTATGGTAATGGAAATCCATCTGCATCTGATTATGATTCCAGGGCAGATTTTATCTGTAATGGAGATGATGTGGAAATTAGAATCCCATGGCAGCTGCTGAATTTTTCTGATCCGTCCCGAATGCAGATCCATGATGATTATTATGACGGAAATTATGGCATTGAAGCAGTGGGGATCAAAGAGATGTTTATAGGTTTTGGCGGAGAAGGAAATACAATCGAGATGGGAGGCCTTAAACTGAAAGGATGGGAGAATACAGTATCCTACCATGAAAGATTAAAAGAAGCATACCAGGTTCTGAAGACATACTGGACAGGAAAGGAATACGAATGATAGCGCAGCTTGTGATTGTTTTTTATTTTATTGTCTGTGTGGGGATTATCATTTTTAACTGCTTTACAGAGATAATTTCAAGATATCGTTCCTGTGTTCTGAAAAGGAGGGAACAACGATATTGCGAAGAATACAGACAGTTGTTTTCAGAAAATATAACGGAAAATAAAAAGCAGGAAAAAAGGCTGGTTAAAGAGCTTCATTCAACCAGTAGACTTCTGACGTTCAGTGAAGCATTATATAAAGTTGAAAACAGTATGCCGGAACAATTCCAGCAGGGAATAGCATCTGTAAGTCGGCTGATGGAAGAACTGATACCGGTTTATAAAAGAAAACCGGATATGGAAAAGGCCTGCCTGGCTTATGTATTTGCCATATTTCATATGACGAAATTCCAGGCTAAGGAAATTGTTTTCCCATTTCTTTTTGACCTGCTTGGAAATAAAAGTCTCTATTGCAGGGAGAATGCTTTGCGGGCATTATACAGTTCAGAAGATATACAAGCGGTTATGCAGGCATTGACATTTCTGGATGCAAATGAGCAGCTGCTTCCGCATAAAAAAATACTTGCAGATGGACTTCTTTCCTTCGATAAAAAAGAAGAACTGATACCACTCCTTTGGAAAAAATTGAGTGAATTTCATCCAAGGATGCAGGTAAGCTTGTTGGATTATATTCGATATGCATCGTCAAACTGGAAGGATGAAATGCTGTCTATGCTGGAAACAAGCCAGGATATGGAAATTCAAATCGCATGTGTCCGCTATTTTGGCAGATATCAGGATGAACGAAGTGTTTCTTTTTTGCTTCATCACGCCAAAGAAGAAAAGGAAGGGGTCTGGGAATTGCAGAATGCCTGTATTTCTGCTCTTGCTGTGTATCCCGGACCGCAGACACTGGAAATCTTGAAAAAAGAGACTTCCAGTAAAAACTGGTATGTCCGTTATAATGCTGCAAAAAGCCTTGCAGTTCTGAATACAGATAGGGATGCATTAGCTGATATTTTACAGGGAAATGACCGCTATGCAAAAGAAATGTTAGAGTACCAGTTAGATGCAGCAAAAGCACAAAGGAGGGCGGGTTTATGACCGATGCATTTCGTTTTTTTCTGGAATGTGTCAATCTGTTTTTTATTATATATCTGATTGGATATTCCAGCTTTTTGTTTTTGTCGGTTGTAGCAGGAGCAATTGAACTGTACAAATCATACCACCTTGAACAGCTGCACAATAAACTGTGGCAAAGCTATTACATACCGGTTTCCATTCTTGTTCCGGCTTGTAATGAAGAGGTTACGGTGAAGGATACAGTCACTTCACTTCTCAACCTGGATTATAAACTATATGAAATTATAGTAATAGATGATGGTTCTAAAGACAAAACATCTCAGGTTCTGATTGATGCATTTCATATGGAGCGAGTGGCACGCCCGATTCGTCATCTAATCCAATGTCAGCCTGAGGAAGATGTTTATGAATGCCCGAACCAGAAAGTGCCCATTACTTTGATCCGCAAGAAGAATGGCGGAAAAGCAGACAGTTTAAATGCCGGAATCAATGCAGCCAGGTATCCCTGGTTTATCTGTATGGATGCGGACTCTATTTTACAGCATGATTCACTGGAGAAAATCGTTCGTCCGGTTCTGGAGGACGAAAATGTAATAGCCGTTGGTGGAAGTGTCCGCCCAGCCAATGGTGTTGTCATAAAAAAAGGTCATGTGATAAAATATAGGCTGCCTAGAAATATAATAGCAAGAATGCAATCCCTGGAATATGACCGTTCTTTTCTGGCAGCACGTATCCTGTTGGATAAAATCAATGCAAACATGATCATATCCGGAGCTTTTGGATTATTTGAGAAAAAAACAGTGATTGCCGTAGGCGGATATGACAACAGTACAATGGGCGAGGATATGGAACTGGTAGTCAGACTTCATGAATTCAGCCGCATGAATCGTAAGCCATATAAGATTGATTTTGCACAGGATGCCATCTGCTGGTCGCAAACTCCGGAAAAATTAAGTGAATTGGGCAAGCAGCGGAAAAGATGGCAGAGAGGATTGTTCCAGTGTATGTGGGGACACCGTAAAATGCTGGCAAACCCACGGTACGGAGCTGTAGGACTTTTATCCTATATTTATTTTCTGTTTTACGAATTATTGTCACCATTTATTGAACTTTTGGGTGTACTTACAATGGTTTTATCTGTGATGATGGATATGCTGAACGTGAAATTTATGCTGGTATTTCTTGCATACTATGCCCTGTATGGTATTTTACTCACATTAACTGCATATTTTTCAAGAATCTATACCATTGACCAGAGGCTTTCTTTTCGAGAACTGATCCTTGCTATTACTGCTTGTTTTTTTGAAACAACTTTTCTCCGCTTTTATCTGGAGTTTGTCCGTGTGACTGCATTTGTGGGATACAAGAAGAACAAACTGAACTGGGGTAAACTGGAAAGAAAGAAAATGAACAGAATATAGTTTTATTACTATGTCAATTTATCTAGTAGATCAAATAATAAATAACTGGCTACATTTTACGAAACGTCTTCTGGTGAAATTTCATCGGGCTTATAAGTCCAATGATAGACTACTGGATCTGCATTTACTTCATCGAAATATTTATAAATTCTGTCTTCAAGTTCCTGCTTTGTATTAACTCGAATTCCCTTCAGCATCTGCTTTGTCATCTTGCTGAAAAAGCTTTCAATCAAATTTAGCCAGGAACTATGGGTTTGTGTAAATACAAACATGTAGCGTCCTTCTGGTTTTGTTGCAAGGTAGTTCTGAACCTCTTTGGACTTATGGGCTGAATGATTATCACATATGATTCTGATGACATCTCCAGCTGGATACATGTCATCAAATTTCTCAAGCAGTTTAATGAAATCAGAACTCTTGTGCGTGTTACTTACCACCGGAACTGCAAGACCCGTTAAAAGATCAATCCCTGCAAGGAGAGATAAGGTACCAAGACGTTTATATTCGTAATCTCTGTATACGCAGCTGTTTCCGTCCTTTGGACGAAGATCCCCACTTGTTGTTGCTATAGCCTGAATACCTGGCTTTTCATCACAGGAAATGGTATGTACCATTGGCTGGTCGGTTGGAATGATAATGTTGCCTTCCTCATCAAACTGCATGGATACCTGTTTATATACCACCAGCACATCGTGCATCTTTGACTCGAAGTCAGGATCACGTCTTTCACAGTAATACTTGATTTTAAATGGTTTGATGTCGGATCGCTTCAGAATCTTCTGAATCATGGGTTTTGTAATTGTTTTTAATCGTGAAAAACCCGCTTCTTCCGCATGATTCTGAATGTGCTGATGCAGATTTTTCAGCGTCCAGAGTTCCTGTGAATAACCAAGATCTGCCGGACACTGACAGGCAACATCAATAATCCAGGCAACAGCATCATCTGTAATTTCTACAGGTCTGCCTTTTCGTTGATCATCAAAAAGAGCACGCTGCACGCCGCCTTCCTTGAATTTGGAAAGGCAAAGCTTAACTGTATTTATGTTGACATCCAGACGGGTTGCAATATTCCTGTTAGATTCTCCCTGGGCTTTGTAAAGAAGCATCTTAGCCCGGTCAACTACCTGAGCCTGAATAGTTCTTGTACGGACAAGGGACTGGAGATATTCAATATCATCAGAGTTTAATTCAATTGCTTTTGCGTATGCCATACTGGTACCTCTTTCTTCTTGATAATACCAGTATAGCACAAAATTGTGTCCTTTTCTATTGCAAATTGTCGCTTTTTCCGCAGGAACGTCGAATAGTGGGACGTTTTCACATTTTTACACAAAAAAGTCCGTGACAAGGGGATAGTGGCTGTGCTATAATTAAACCAATAGTTACAAAACGGAAACAAAACGCGCTGGAGGTGCTTTGCCACGCAGTTCATAAAAAGAAACGGGCTTCGCCAACTGGTATTGGCGGGG
>OGGJ01002346.1_pt1 | contig 13419 bp, 10 predicted proteins | sample 1571071 | NCBI WGS metagenome assembly OGGJ01 (sample SAMEA2581954, study PRJEB24529) | metagenome | biome: Human gut stool | place: China | collected 2011
TTTTAAAGAGGCTTCCTGTTTTTTTAAAGGGCAATGTTACATAATATTTTTAATATCAATTAACTCTTACTCTATTATCTAATCAATTTACTTTTAGAACAAACTTCAATATTGGATAGTAATGTTCTCATATATGTTCCTTTTCTCTATTGTATGACCGTTTTTAACTTCAACTAAAAATTCATGGGGTTCATAATAATTATACTTTTTATATTTATTCTCAGGAACACTCGATTGAGTCATGGTCACTGTTTCTGCATCAATAAAACATAAGATAATTTCAGAAAACATTCGTAGCATTTCTTCATGACTCATTTCTCGCAAGTTACCTTCATATACAACATTATTGTAAACATCACTTGAAGTATATGTTCCTTTGGAATCTTCATCAATGAACATCATTTCCACATTATACGCAAAGATAGATGTGTGAATACCATAAAAATTAATAAAAAGATTTTCATCATTCCCATCAAACACTATTGTTCCTATTTCTTTCGATGAATCAATTTCAATTTCATCTCCGTCTTCTGACAAAAATCTAATCATTTTTTCATCCCACGAATTCTTGATTAGATATTCTACCATATTTTTTTTAAGTTCTTCGTTACTGAATTTCATACAGTATTCTTTATAATTCTCACTCATTGAAATGTTGTTCCTTTCACAAATTGATTTTGAGGATATTTTGTTTGACATCTGGTACAAACTGGTATAACCTCATTATTTCTTGGTCTGATGGCAGGTGTCATAATAATATTAGCATTCGTATTTCCACCTAATCCTCTAAACACAATATCCTCTGCACATGTAGCATTACCCTTGTAAGTTCTACTATTTTTTACCCCTACATATACCTCTCCTGTTCGAATATCCACACCTGCAACGACAGTAGCAATATTGCTTTGCTGCGTTTTACTTAGACCTTGAATTCTTGCAACTTCTGCATCCCTTGCTGCAATAGCTTTTTCAATATTATAATCTAATTTTTGATAATATTCATCTGGTAAGAATAGTTCTGTCTCTCTACCACTCTTCTCCCGGATATTTCATGTTCCACTCTTTGCGCAGACCGGTCAGGAGTTCCATGACGTCACGGGTATCTTTTAACCGCATCACCCCGGTATTTCCGTTCAAGATGGCATCTTCCATGTCTGTCATTTCATATAATAATGCATCCGCCGTTGTACCTGCCGTGATCTCATGCACCTTTCCGGTCTCTGCTTCCACAACGATGGCGCGGTCGGCGCGCGGATATTCCATGATCTCTATATATCCTTTCTCACAGCTGATCACAGCGCGCTTCGGCTGTTTGGAATGTAGAGACAGCGACAGCGCCGCCATCTGTCCGTCCGGATTCATCAGAAGAATTCCCTCCTGTTCATCCGCGCCGGTCGGTGCGTATTTTACCTGGGAAAGCACCTGGTCTGGCTGGCTTGACATAAAGCTTCTTGCAATGGAAAGTGCATAGACACCGATGTCTAAGAGTGCTCCTCCCGCCAGATTCATATTGAAAAACCGGTTCTTCATATTATATTCCTTATAACTGCCGAAATTGAGCTGGATAAACTGCACCTTCCCGAGCGCCGGAATCTCTCCATCCCCCGTCTCAACAATCTGCCAGAGCTTCTTATATAAGGGCATGTGCCAGATTGTCATCGCCTCCGCAAACACAACGTGGTGCTCCTCTGCAAGCGCAATCGCCTCCGCAAGTTCACGGCTGTTCAACATGACTGATTTTTCACAGAGCACATGCTTCCCGCCTGCAAGTGCCTCACGGGAAAATTCGATATGCGTATTGTGCGGCGTGGTAATGTAAATGACATCTACGTCGGGATCATGGAACATTTCATGAAAATCATCATACACCTTCTGCACACCGTACTTCTCCGCAAATGCGACCGCCTTCTCGTGTGTGCGGTTGCCGACCGCGTAGAGATGCTTTCCCATATGCTCTAGGGCCTGTGCCATTTCATTCGCGATGACCCCGCATCCCAATACTGCCCAGTTCAACTCTTTTTTCATTGTGGTGCCTCCTGCATGATTTTACTTTTTCTATCAATACAAATCAAAAATACTCATCTGTGGATCCTTCCAGGAACGCTGGATTGCATCTTTTACAATGTCTGTGCTCTGCACATGCCCGATCAGAAGCGGTGAATGCGGATCGTGCTGCAGCCGGTTCTCCCGGACGGTGCGGCTGTCATAGTTGGCATAACAGTACAGACATTCATGTCCGCAGGTGTTATATGCACCGATGTCTGCGCCGAGCAGGCAGGGGCACCCGTCTCTTGCCCGCTTCTGCTGCGGCACCTTTAATCTGCACCCGATCGCCTGTTCCAGCACAGACTGTGATAAACAGCCGTCTGCATCCACATTCTGCCGCACAAGACTGCGGTTCTCACAACACAGATGAATCTGAAGATGCTGTTTTGCCGCTATCTCGGAAAACGCCGCAATCAGCCGTTCCTGATCATCCTTTCCGACGCTTCTTGCATCCGGAAAGTTCCGTCTTGTTTTTTCATACAAATCAATAAAACTCACCACACATTGCCCGGTATATCCGGACAGCTTCTCTGCAAGCTCTCCGAACTTTTCCACATGATACTGCACGGTGTAGGTCTCATTTAAAAAGACGGGATCATAACGGAAGCTGACACGTTCTCTTCCCACCCTCTCCGACAATCTGCAAAATGCCTCCGCGACGAGATTCTTATCCGGCACATGGGGTTCTATCTCCCTGCCGTAAGGTGTGATCGTCACAAACCAGAACATGGTAAACGCATCCAGCATAGAAAGGCGCTCCAGCATGGGAAGCGGATTTTTCGTACAAAATACCAGCGCATCCACCACTGCAGGGTCGAGCCGGTATCTTGTAATCTGCGTAGGATAATACGGGTTGCGCACCAGAACTTTCCCCTCGCGGACCCGCTCATAGAACCAGTCACTGTAATACGCCGGTATGTCTGTTCTGCTTCCTGTATTCAGTATCATACCCCTCTCACCTCCGCATATCCAGATTATACCCTATTTTTTCCTGTTTTTCACTTCTGAATTTCGCTCCCCGGACGAATGGTATCTTACCCGGCATCGATTTTATGTAAACCTTGACTTCTCCTGTCGGCAAAGTTATAATGTTAGAGTTGACTAACTTATTATCTTACCTGATTTCAAAAAAGGAGGGCGGTTGCAGCGGCAACCGGAAATATATGATTATTGAAACAGCTCTATATCAGGATGTACTGGAACATTCCAGTATCTTCCGTCAATTACCAAAAGATAAATATCCCAATGTCCTGCGCTGCTTAAATGCGCGCGTGGTCGATTATCCGCAGGATGCATCCATCGCCGCACTCGGGGATTCCTCCGGCTGCTCCGGCATTCTGCTCACCGGCATGCTCGAAGAATATCTGGTCGATGAGAACGGGAACCAGATCATCATCAATCACCTGCGAAGCGGCAACGTCTTCGGCGCCGAGTCTGTGTGCGCCGGACAGGTGGCGAGCCATGTCTACATTCACACCGTGGAAAAAAGCAAGATCCTGATGCTCGATTTTGCCGCGCTTTTGTCTGAAAAAACATTTTCCTGCTCCTGCCGTATGCAGGTGACCACCAATCTGATGCAGGAATTTGCGCGCCAGGTGATGTTTTTTAACAGCAAAATACGGATTCTCAGCCAGAAAAAACTGCGGGACAAGTTAAAGATCTATCTGCAGACGCTAGAGATCGCACCGGACGGAACAGTCTGCCTTCCCTACAGCCGCAGAGAGCTCTCCGAATATCTCTACGCGGACCGGAGTGCCCTCTCCCGCGAGCTTTGTAAAATGCGCGACGAGGGGATTCTTAATTTTTCGGGTTCCAGGCTGCAGATTCTTGATCCGGATTTTCTGGCAATATAATCTTTTTTTGAGGCGGTTGCAATAGCAACCGCTTTTTCTTTCCTTTTCCAGTATTCTATGTCTCGTTGGTTAGTTTTAACTAACTAATAATTACACACTGATACAGTTCAGAGGGAGGAACTATGATAAAAAAGACTAAACTTACCGCTGCATTATTGACAGCTGCCATGGTACTGCAGCTTGCAGCCTGCGGAAGCAATGCGGCTTCCGGAACAGAGAATACTTCAGATAACGGAGCCACAGCAGCCACCGAGACTGTAGCCGCTTCCGAATCGGCAGAGAGCGTAGACACTGAAACTGCTGCCACCGAGGACACCGGCACCCACACCGTGGTTGACCATGCCGGCAACACTGTGGAAGTTCCGAATCACATTACCCGCGTGGTCATCGACCAGATTCCGATTCTCTCCACCTACATGTCCTATTTCGGCGGGGAAGCTCCTTATATCGTAGGCTACTGCGGTTCTTTCAAGGATACCATCTCAAAGACGGTTCTCAAAAATATCGCACCGGAACTGATGGAATCCGCGGATACCGTCTATGCACAGAGCGATCTGAATATCGAGGAAATCATGAAGTTAGAACCGGATGTCATCTTATACAATGCCGGCAATACGGCACACGCGGAGATCTTACAGGAGAGTGGCATTCCGTGTATCGGATTTGCAACCGTCGGCCACGAGACAGAAGCTGATCCGTTAAACCGCTACAAACAGTGGCTGGATCTTCTGGAGGATGTCTTCGGTGAGGAAGGCAAGACCGATGCTTTCACTGCTGCCGGCGACGAGATTGTTGCGGATGTGGAGGCAAGGATTGCAACCGTTCCGGAGGATGAGCGTCCGAGCGCACTGATTCTGTGGAAATACAGCGACGGCGTACCGCAGGTATCCGGCAACGGAACCTTTGGTACCTACTGGATGAAACATTTAGGCGTCACGGACGTTGCCGCGGAGGCAACCGGCTTTACACAGGTGAGCATGGAACAGATCTATGAGTGGAATCCGGATATTCTGTTTGTCGACGGTCCGGGACTCATCGGTCTTACTTCGGATGACGTGCTGGAAAATAAGGTAGAAGGAACCGATTTCTCCTCCATCAAGGCTGTTCAGGACGGACGTGTCTATGACACAACGCTCGGCATGTGGAACTGGTTTACACCAAACCCGGACGCTCCGCTGGTATTTGCATGGCTTGCTTGCAACACTTACCCGGAAGTTTTCGCAGACTATCCTCTGGAGGATACCATCCGTGAATATTATCATGACTGGTATGGCTACGATGTTACCGATGCGGAAATGGAGGAAATGCTTCAGTACTGATGAATGATAATTTTTTGATCAAACGGGGGCATTTTACACCACTTGCCATTCTCTTAATGATACTGCTGCCGCTTGTCACCGCACTGATCTGTATCTGCCTCGGCAGAATGAATGTGCCGATCGGCGACGTGATCGCCGTTTTCCGCGATGTTCTCACGGGAAATGAGGGACATGCGCAGAATTACTCCATTGTAATCAATCTGCGGCTGCCGCGTATTCTGATGGCAATTATTGTAGGAGCAGGACTTACCTGCGCAGGAAACACGTTTCAATCGCTGTTTTCCAATCCACTGGCAACACCGGACATTCTCGGTGTTACCAGCGGCACCTGCGTGGGCGCGATCCTTGCGATCATCCTTTCCTGCGGTATTCTGGAGACACAGCTCATTGCACTTGCGTTCGGACTTGCCTCCGTATTTTTTACGTTAAAGATCGCAGGAAAAAATGAGAACCGCTCTATGGTCTATCTGGTGCTGGCAGGCGTAATCGCCTCCTCCCTGTTTAACGCCATCGGCTCTCTGCTGAAATATACTGCCGACCCGCAGGACAAGCTTCCGGAAATTACTTACTGGCTGATGGGCAGCTTCACAAGCGCCACTTATAAAAAATTGCTGATCGGCTCTCCGCTCATTCTCATTGGAATCGTCGTCATCTATCTGCTCCGATGGAGACTGAATATTTTATCCTTAAGTGAGGATGAAGCGAAAGCCAGCGGCATCAACTTAAAACGGACACAAATGATATTCATCCTGGCATCGACGGTCATTACCGCCTCGGCGGTATCCATGTGCGGTCAGGTCGGCTGGATCGGTCTCTTAGTCCCGCACTGCGCCAGAATGCTTGTCGGAAGCAACAACCGCTACGTGGTTCCCATCAGCTTAAGCCTCGGTGCAAGCTTTATGATTCTGATTGACACACTTTCAAGAACCATCAGCGTCATCGAGCTTCCGCTGTCCATTCTGACCGCCATCATCGGAGCACCGGTCTTTATTTCACTGCTGAATAAGAACAGGAGCAATCTGCAATGATTCTTGAAATAAAAAATGGCTGTTTTGGATACCCCAAACAGGATATAATATTACCTGATATCAATCTCTCATTAGAGGAAGGTCATATTTTAGCAATCTTAGGTCCCAACGGTATCGGAAAGACCACACTATTAAAATGCATGATCGGTCTGCTCCCCTGGAGAGAGGGTGCGACTTTTCTGTACGGGCAGGACATCAAAACATTAAAACCAAAGGAATTGTGGAGCAATGTCTCCTACATTCCGCAGAACCACGGTTTTGCTTTTTCCTACACCGGACTGGAAATGGTCATGCTCGGCCGCTGTTCGCATCTTGGCGTTTTTGAACAGCCCGGCAGACGGGAGATTGAGATGGTGGAAGCCATGATGGAGAAAACAGGCATCACGCATCTTGCCAAAAAAGACTGCAACCGCATGAGCGGCGGAGAACTTCAGATGGTACTGATCGCGCGCGCACTGATCAATGAACCAAAGCTGATCATTCTCGACGAGCCAGAGACAGGTCTTGATTTTCACAATCAGATTCTGGTTCTCAACATGATCGACCGGCTCTCCCACGAGGACGGCATCAGCGCAATCATGAACACGCACTATCCGACCAACGCCATGTCTGTCGCCGACGAGGCTTTTATGATGAATCACAAAGGTACTTTTTTCTACGGCAGCACGGAGAAGGTTCTGACAGAAAAGAATATTTCCGTGTCCTTTGACGTCAATGTGGTTGTCAATGAGTTCAGCCATCATCAAAAAAAAATAAAGAGCATCGTACCTGTCTCCCTGACAGACAAAGCGATGTGACAGAAAGGATCTACTATGTCAGAAGGCGTATTTACCATCGCAGCAAAGCGTCCGATCCGCGAGGAGATGACCATCTCACGAAATACCGGACTCGGCACTTCCAATTCCGCTACCTGGTTTTCCCTGGGCGCAGGCACATCCATCACACCGGAAAGCTACGATACGATGTCCATCTATATCGGAGCCGCCGGCACCGGAACGTTTCTCATCGGTGAACAGCCGGAAACAATGGATCTGCACCCGGATGAGATATTGCTCGTACCGGAGAGAACTCTCTGCGGCGTCAAAACCGGCGAGGGTTGTATCTATACAGAAATTATTACAAAAAAGGAGAACACCATGAACGATCTTGTTAAAGCAAAAGAGGTATTGAATCTGAAGGAACTGATCTCTTACGAGGAGGGAAGCATTGCAAACGTGGATATCGTACACAACGACACGATGAAGTTTGTCCTCATGGCATTCGATGAGGGTACCGGACTGACACCACACCGCGCACCGGGCAACGCAATCCTGACCGCGCTTGAGGGTACTGCTGTCATCGGATACGAGGGTACCGACTATACCTTAAACGCAGGTGAGAGCTTCCGTTTTGAGAAGAACGGTCTGCACAGCGTAACCGCAAAGGGACGCTTCAAAATGTCTCTGCTGCTTGTTCTGGAATAAGACCGGAAGAAAAAAGAGCCGAAAGGCTCTTTTTTGTTGCAGGAAAATGACCCGCTACATTTCTTCTAATGTGTGATACTGTCGGATTGCTGTCTCGTAGAGGTTGTTTCCCTCGCGGTCGATCACGACGATGACCGGAAAATCTTTTACCTCGATCTTGCGGATTGCCTCCGCTCCGAGATCCTCATAGCATACAATCTCAGATTTTGTGATGCATTTGGAAAGCAGTGCGCCGGCTCCGCCGATGGCTGCAAAATAGACGGCGTGGTTGCGGATCACCGCGTCAATCACTTCTTTTGAGCGCTTTCCTTTTCCAATCATTGCCTTTTCACCGAGATCCAACAGTCTCGGAGCGTATTTGTCCATACGGGTGGCTGTGGTCGGTCCGGCAGATCCGATCGGACGCCCCTCTCTGGCGGGAGACGGTCCCATATAATAGATCGTCGCATCCCTGATGTCAATCGGAAGCTCCCCTCCCTCATCCAGCGCCTCGATCATGCGCTTATGCGCTGCATCGCGCGCCACATACATGGTTCCTGTCAGATAGACATAGTCCCCCGCTTTTAAATCTCTGGTAACCTCTTCCGTAATTGGTGTTGCAATATGTTTATCCATATCTTTTCCTCTCATCATCCTGCTTATCAACATTTCATTTTCTGTTTGTGGAAAACCCGGCATATTTTCTCTTACAGTGTTCTTACAACGTGCCGGTTCACGTGGCAGCAGATATTGACAGCCACCGGAAGTCCCGCAATGTGTGTCGGATAGGTATTGATGTTCACTGCAAGCGCCGTCGTCGTTCCTCCGAGTCCTCCCGGTCCGATTCCAAGCTGATTGATCTTTGAAAGCATCTCTTCCTCGAGATCTTTGACATAGGGGATATCGGAATGTTCATCGACCGGTCTCGTGAGCGCCTGCTTGGCGAGAAGCGCGCATTTTTCAAATGTACCGCCAATGCCGACTCCGACGACCATCGGCGGACATGCATTCGGCCCCGCATCCTTTACGGCGGTAAGAATCGCATGCCTGACTCCCTCGATGCCGTCCGCCGGTTTTAACATGAACACGCGGCTCATATTTTCACTGCCGAACCCTTTCGGTGCAATAGTAATTTTTACTTTATCACCCGGAACAATTTTTGTATGCAGAATTGCCGGTGTATTATCTTTTGTATTTTTTCTTATTATTGGGTCATTAACAACTGATTTTCTTAGATACCCTTCTACATAGCCCTGACGCACGCCTTCATTTATTGCATCTTCTATATTTGCTCCTGTTATATGTACATCTTGCCCAATTTTAACAAATACGACTGCCATCCCTGTGTCCTGACAAATTGGTATCATATCTTCTCTTGCTATTTTTAAATTTTCATCTAACTGCTCTAATATTTGTTTTCCTAATGGTGATTTTTCATTATTACGGGCATTGTCAAATACCTTTTTCATATCATCTGATAGGTAATGATTTGCTTCTATACACATTTCCTTAATATTTTTTGTCAGTAACTGAGCATCTATTTCTCTCATTTATTAATAACCTCCCTGTTTATTTTAAAACTTATTAATAATTTATGTGTTTTATCAATCTTTACTGTGTTAATTTGTATTAGTATTTTTAGTTATTGTTAATACAGGTGAGAAAAACCTAGTTTCTCTCACCTGTCAATCACACTGTTCTTTATTATTCCTGTGTTTCTTCATCTATGCCTTCAGATTCTATTTCATCGCTTTCATTATCTTCCTGCAATTCTTCTAATCTTCTTGCTTCTTCATCTGCTAAAGTAACACTTTCTTTTACTTTTGTTATACTTGCAACAATTATATCTTCTTTTTCACCTGTGTTCATTAATTTAACACCTGATGTAACTCTTCCAAGTACTGAAATGTCATCAACTTTTATTCTTATTATAATTCCCTGATTTGTAATAAGCATAATTTCATTTCCATCATTGACTGCTTTTACGCCCACTACTTCTCCTGTCTTATCAGTAATGTTATAACATTTTACACCTTTTCCACCACGGTTCTGTAGTTTAAAGTCTGTAAATCTGTTTCTCTTACCATATCCATTTGCTGAAACGAAAGTTATATATTCGCCCTGTGTTTCAAGTTGCATTGCTACAACTTCATCTCCATTTCTAAGTGTAATACCTTTTACACCCATTGCAGATCTTCCTGTTTCTCTTATATCCTTTTCAGCAAATTTTATTGCCTGACCTTTCTTTGTTAACATTAATACATTTTGTTCACAATCAGATACTTTTACTTCAATTAATTCATCATCATCTCTAAGTGTTATTGCCTGAATACCTGTTTTTCTTATATTCATATATGCACTTAACGGTGTCTTCTTAATTGTTCCCTTCTTTGTTGCCATAATGAGATTTCTATCTTCATCAAAATCAGCAAAATGAACCATTGTTGTTATTTTTTCACCTGGCTGAAGCTGTAGTAAATTAATTATAGCCATTCCTCTTGCTGTTCTACTTGCTTCCGGAATTTCATAACATTTTAATTTGTATACTCGTCCTGTATTTGTAAAGAACATAATATAATGGTGAGTATTTGTCATAAATAAATTCTTTATAAAGTCATTATCTATGGTATTCATACCCTTTATTCCTTTTCCGCCACGGTTTTGTGCTTTGAAGTTATCCGTTGTCATACGTTTGATGTATCCTAAATTTGTTATGGTTACAACAGTATCACGTCTTGGAATTAAATCTTCATCTGACAAATCTTCTAAGTCTATTCCAATTGTTGTTCTTCTTTCATCAGCATATTTTTCTTTTATTACTAAGATTTCATCCTTGATTACTCCTAATAATTTATTTTCGTCTTCAAGAATTCCTTTGTAGAATGCAATTTTCGCCATTAAATCATCATATTCAGCCTGTAAATCTTCTCTTGCTAAACCTGTTAACTGACGAAGTCTCATATCTACAATTGCCTGTGACTGTGCTTCAGACAATGTAAATCTTTCCATTAATGCTTTCTTTGCTTCTGCTGTATTTCTTGAAGCTCTTATTATTTTAATTACTTCATCAATATTATCTAATGCTATTTTTAAACCTTCTAAAATATGTGCTCTTGCTTCTGCTTTATTTAATTCAAATTGTGTTCTACGACGAATAACTTCTTCTTGATGTTGTAAATAATATTGAATTAATTCTTTAAGTGTTAAAGTTTTAGGTTCATTATTAACTAAAGCAATATTATTGACACCAAATGTTGTTTGTAAAGAAGTTAATTTATATAATTGATTTAAAATAACTTCTGCTTGAACATCTCTCTTTAATTCAATGACAATTCGAATTCCTTCACGGTTTGATTCATCACGAACATCACTAATACCTTCAACAACTTTATCACGTGCTAAATGCGCAATCTTTTCGACTAATCTTGCTTTATTTACTTGATAAGGAATTTCATAAGCAACGATTCTTTGTCTTCCCTTATGTTCTTCAATTTCTGTTTTTGCACGCATAACGATTAAACCATTACCTGTTTCATAGGCTTTTTTAATCGCACTCTTTCCTAAAATATATCCTCCTGTAGGAAAATCAGGTCCTTGAATATAATTTTCCATTAATTCTAAAACAGTAATATCAGGATTTTTACTTACCGCAATAACGGCATCAATCACTTCACCAATATTATGAGGTGGCATATTTGTAGCCATCCCAACAGCGATTCCTGTTGTCCCATTGACCAATAAGTTAGGAATACGACAAGGTAATACCGATGGTTCTCTTTCTTCACCATCATAGTTTGGAATAAAATCAATCGTATCTTTATTGATATCTCTCATTAATTCCATTGAAATTTTAGACATTCTCGCTTCAGTATAACGCATAGCGGCAGCGCCGTCACCGTCAATTGAACCAAAGTTTCCATGACCATCTACAAGCATATAACGATATGAGAAATCTTGTGCCATTCTCACTAAGGCTTCATAAATTGAAGAATCTCCATGAGGGTGATATTTCCCCATAACTTCCCCAACGATACGCGCAGATTTCTTATACGCTTTATCACTATAACAACCAAGTTCATTCATACCATAAACAATACGTCTTTGAACTGGTTTCATTCCATCTCTTACATCAGGTAATGCACGTGCTACGATAACTGACATGGCATAATTCATGAAAGAAGTTTTCATTTCTGATGTTAATTGAATTTTTCTAATTCCTTTTTCTTGATTATCCATTTTCTACTCCTTCTAAATATCTAAATCAGTTACATATTTTGCATTTTCTTGAATAAATTCTCTACGAGGTTCAACTTTTTCACCCATTAACACATCAAAAATCATATCTGCTTCCATCGCTTCATCTAATTCAATACGATTTAAAATACGGTGTTCAGGATCCATTGTTGTTTCCCATAATTGATCCGCATTCATTTCTCCTAACCCTTTATATCTTTGGATAGAATATTTTGCACCTTCACCTAACTTTGTTCTTAAATCATCTAATTCTTCATCACTATATAAATAATGTTCTTCTTTTCCATGTTTTAATAAATAAAGTGGAGGTTGAGCCGCATAAACAAAGCCACCTTCAATTAAAGGTTTTAAATAACGATATAAGAAAGTTAACATTAAAATACGAATATGTCCTCCATCGACATCGGCGTCGGTCATAATAACGATTTTATGATAACGTAATTTATTAATATCAAAATCTTCACCAATTCCTGTACCAAAAGCAGTAATCATACTACGAATCGTATCACTTGATAAAACACGATCTAATCGCGCTTTTTCAACATTTAAGATTTTACCACGAAGCGGTAAGATAGCTTGAATACGACGATCTCTCCCCATCTTAGCACTACCTCCGGCAGAATCCCCTTCGACAATGAAGATTTCACATTCACTAGCATCTCTTGATGAGCAGTCAGCTAATTTCCCAGGCAATGATGTAATTTCCATTCCTGTTTTTCTTCTTGTCATTTCACGTGCTTTTTTCGCAGCTAAACGTGCATGAGAAGCAACAATAGCTTTTTCTACAATGATTTTGGCAGTATCAGGATTTTCTAATAAAAATTGATCCAATGATTTAGAAATAATATTTGAAGCAATTTTTCTTACTTCTGCATTTCCTAATTTTGTTTTTGTTTGTCCTTCAAATTGTGGATCAGGATGCTTACAAGAAATAATCATCGTAAGTCCTTCTCTTACATCATCACCAGTAAGTGGTGCGTCATTTTCTTTTAAAAACTTATTTTTCTTTCCATAACTGTTAATTATTCTTGTTAATGCTCTTTTAACACCATCTTCGTGAGTTCCACCTTCATGAGTGTTTATATTATTTGTAAACGAATAAATGTTCGATGTGTATCCAGTATTATATTGCATTGCAACCTCTACTGAAATATTATCTTCTTCGCCTTCTAAATGAACTATTTGCTCATGTATTGGTGTTTTTCCTTTATTTAAGAACTTAACGTACTCACTTATACCGCCTTCATAAACAAATATTTCTTTTTTAGGTTCTATTTCTCTATCGTCTACTAAAATAATTCTTAATCCTTTGTTTAGAAAAGCAAGCTCTCTTACTCTTTGTTTTAAGATTTCATAATCGTAAACGGTAGTTTCTTTAAATATTTCAGGATCTGCTTTAAAAGTTACGGTAGTACCTGTTCTATCTGGTGAGCATTCATCAATTACCTTAAGTGGTGCAACTGTATGACCACCATTT
>OGGJ01002348.1_pt1 | contig 13413 bp, 14 predicted proteins | sample 1571071 | NCBI WGS metagenome assembly OGGJ01 (sample SAMEA2581954, study PRJEB24529) | metagenome | biome: Human gut stool | place: China | collected 2011
CCTTTGTAAGCAAGTAGATTTGCTTTGTTTACTTCAAAATAAGTGGAAATAAAATAGTTAATAGTCCACAAGTACGAAGTGATTGTTTTTTCTGAAAGATTTTCTTTCAATAAATAGTTTTTAAATTTTTCGTTCATCTTGAACCTCCTTTTCATTACAATTAAAGAAGATTCAAGTTTTATAATCTTTTATTGAAGAAAAATCTCTTGCATTGTATCAAGTTGAGAAAATATAGAAGCTATCCTTGAAGCTATTTGGCTTTGCTCTCTCTTAGGAGGAATTGAAATAATAACATTTTTTACTGTATCAGATTTTAAATTTTTGACAGTAGAGCCTTGTGCTGCAATAGATAATAGTTGATACATAACATTTGAACTTAGTAAATAATATAAAAAATTCTGATCAAATACTTTAAAATCATCATTAATAACCAACCAACCGTCATGAATACACCCATCGGTTTTTAAAATATATGGTCTTCCAAAACTCATTGAATTTGTTAATAAAAAGTCTCCAGCTTTTACATATCTTGATTTTGATATTCCTTCTGGTTTTATTTTTTCTTTTGTCGAATATATGTATTTACCACCTTTTTCAGTATCTCCAATTTTTATCCAATTAATTCCATTTTCTGCATTTGTTAAGTATGCCTCAATAGGTCTTGGTGAGCCTCCTCTCGCTATTTCACATATGTTAGCGAATTTTGTCCATCTCCACGAATCTGGAATTTCAAATGGTAAGTCATCGACAATGCAAACTGTTTCACCATCTATCTGCTCATAATAAGAGTTATCATCACTATTTTTGAAGATAAGAGTTTCGTTTTTATCACGTTTTAACTTACCTTCTTTGATTAATTTTTCTTTTTCTTCTCTTATTTTTTCTAATAATTTATCTGCCGGTTCATCGTTAGAATCTTGAGGGACAAGTTTACCTTTTATTGCTAAATCTAAAACCTTTGCTTTTGTTTGTTTGATGAGATTTGATAAATCAATTTTGTCGGAATCAATAGTTTCAACTAACTGCAATAATGTTTCTACTGTTTCTGAAATGCGTTTTTGTTCGGATTGTGGGGGAAGTGGGATTAAAAACTGCGAAAAATCGTTTGCTGCTAAATTAGGTTGGGCTGTTCCACTGTCATATTTATAAATTTCCGTTCTGATAAAGTCTGAAGTTAAATATGATAATAGATATTTTATAGTTGATAAAGTTTTAAAATATGGACGAACTATTACAAGAGATGATGCAATTGCACCTTGCTCCATTTGAAATATTCCACATTTTCCCAAAGATCCTCTTATGCAATATAAAATATCATTTTTTTCTAGCTTACCTGCTCTTAACATAGAATATTGTTTTTCACTCATATAAAAGAGCTTTTTTTTACTCACTTTAAACTGCTCAATATTAATTGCACTTATAAAAGGAATTCCACTTTGTTGTAATTTATCTTTTGAAGGATAGTTTTGTCCTCTATAGGGTGTCTATCATGCTATAATATGTGTAGCGGATATATTGCAAGTTCCCTAAAGTGTTACCACTTTAGAACTTGTGAGGGTGGTGGGGGTTTTATAGGACAATTCAATACTCGGAAATAGGGATGTTTCGGCAACGTGTTTGAAGAACAGGCAAATAGTACAGATTGACTGGAATTACCGAAATGTCCGTTTATTGTCCATTTTTTGTACAACTTTTTCCATAAAAAATTTTAAAATAAGCCTCAAAAACAAACACTGTTTAAGTTTTACCGATGGCAAAAAACGGTAAATTTTTTACTTGAAATTTAAGGAATTTTTAACTCGGAAATTAGTCGGAAGTGTTTGATGTGTTTGAATTTTAGTAAAATTAGTATATTTCTACAAACAGAAAATTTGCAATATTTCCTCAAATTTTGCTTAAAATCTATCGATTTCAGTTAAGAATTGAAATCTTATATATCAAAGGAAGAAACTAAGTATTACAATATTTTAAATTATGATATTAAATAGTATTATTTATTTTATTTTTGTGCTAAAATGTAAACCATGGGTTTACTTAATACAACAAATTTAAAATCGTTAATAGAAATTATTCCACACAATACTATTGTTACTGCAAAGTGGTTACAACAGAACGGTGTATCCAGACAGTTGTTATTAAAATATAAACAAGGCAATTGGTTTGAAAAACTTACAAACGGTGTATTTGTTAAAATAGGTGATAATGCCGATTTAGATGGTGCAATTTATGCTTTGCAAAGACAGTTAAATTTAAGTATTCATATTGGTGGAATAAGTGCTTTAAATAATTATTATGGCATAACTCATAATATTTCTTATTCTGATAAAAATACACAGTTATTCGGTTTTAGAAGTGAAAAACTACCAAAGTGGTTTAAAACATTGTATGGCATAAATACTCAATTAAACTGTACAACATTTTTGCCAAAAGATATCGGGCTTGTTGAAATTCAAACCGGTGATTTTAAGATAAAAGTTTCTACATTAGAAAGAGCCGTTTTAGAAATGTTGTATTTAGTTCCGGAAAAAATTATGCCAAATGAAGCTTATCAAATTATTGAACTTTTGATTACTGTCAAACCTAAAGAATTTCAACTGTTATTAGAAAAATGCAGCTCCGTAAAAGTTAAAAGATTGTTTTTATATCTAGCCGAGCTTTCTGACCATTCTTGGTTCAAAAGATTAGATTTATCTAAAATAGATTTGGGTAAAGGTGTCAGAGAAATAACAAAAGGCGGAAAGCATAATTCTAAATACAACATTATTATCGGAAATGTGAAAAATATATAAATGGACGAAAAATATTTAAAGCAAGTTAAATTAGTTGTAGATGTATTGCAATTTGTTGCAACGGAATCTTGTTTTGCTCTTAAAGGTGGTACTGCTATAAATCTTTTTTATAATAATTTACCAAGATTATCAGTTGATATTGATTTAACATACCTTGGATTTGAAAAAAGAGATATCGCAATTGATAATATAAAGTCTGCTTTGAATAGAATTGTTGATAGATTAAAAGCTAAAGGATATACCGCTAAAATACAAGGCAATGGTGTAGAAAAGAAGATTACATGTGCAAACTCAGAGACAATAATAAAAATTGAGCCTAACTATATAATAAGGGGCTATGTTAAAAAGCCTGAGCTGATGACCGTTTGCGAAAATATTGAAGATGCATTTGGTTTTGCAGAAATTCAAGTTATATCAAAACCGGAATTGTATGGCGGTAAAATATGTGCAGCACTAGACAGACAACATCCAAGAGATTTGTTCGATATTCATAATTATTTAAAAAATCATGAAATTGATGAAGATATAATAAAAGGTTTTGTTGTTATGCTTTTAAGCCATGATAAACCATTACATGAAACTCTATGCCCAAATATAAAAGATCAAACAGAAATATTTGAAAAACAATTTGTTGGGATGACAGATGAGTCTTTCACTTACGAACAACATATTGAAGCATTAAACAAACTGGCTGCAATTATAAAAACAAAAATCGAACCTTATGCAAATCTTTTACTTGATTTTGTTTCTTTGAAAAATAATTTAAAAGATTTTGGTATAGATAATTTGGATAAATTACCTGCTATTAAGTGGAAAATACGAAATCTTGAAAATTTGAGAAATAATAATCCTGATAAATTTCAAGAACAATATGATAAATTATTAAATTATTTTCAATAATAAAAGCATATCATCTTATGCCGGATATGATGATATTACTGCTCCGTGTTCATTATAGACATTTACAAATGAACCTCTTTTTACTGTCACGCTTTCAGAAGTGAAACCTAAAAGCATATCGTTTCTTTCTATTGGAATACTTCCTAAAATTCTTCCGTGTTCACCATAAATTTGTACATAACACCTTTTTTGTATTGCTGTTTCAATTGACATAATCATTCTCCGTTATCTCGACATTTCTATTGTAAATATACCCTATGTCAAAAAGGACATATGGGTAAACATTTTAAAATACTCGTCCACAAATTCCCCAAAGACGACTATAAAACATATCTTGAAGAAAATTTAAGTAATTTTATATAATATGTCCGTTTTTGACATAGGGTTATTTTATTATAATATATTCAACATAAATTAAGTAGCAGAAGTTACAAGAGGTGATGTATTATGTCAAACGAATTTTAATGTCCAAAGTATATAACCTTGCAAAGTATTAAGCAACATGATAAGGTGAATTGTGTGGTGTATTTTTAATCAGAAGGAGTGTCATTATGAAAAAAGCAAATGAAATTTTTGAAAAAATTAAAGATAAATTATCACCAAGAGAAAGGGATGTTATAAGATTGCATTTAGGACTTGATGATAACAGGCAACGGACAGCGGAACAAATTGCAGAATTATTTGATACAACGAAAGAGGCAATTCAGCAAAATCTAAACAGCGCCTGCGGCAGAATTCCTAAGGAAATGGAACTTTTAGTCAAAGAAGTCCAAACTTATATAGCCAATAATAATTAAGGTATGCTAAAATATATAACAACGTGCAAATTAATTTTGGCAGTATGTAATCAATAAAAAGGGATTAAGAATGTCTGATAATTATAAATTTCTAAAAAATAATGAGTACCGGTTGTATGAATTAGTTACAAAAGTTGAAACTTTATATAGTAAAAAAGATTATGAACTTTGCGTTTCACAAATCAGGCTTGTATTAGAGTTTGCTATAAAATCTTTATGCGAACAATACGGAGTAAGGTATTTCCGTTTGGCGTTGAACGATTATTCAAATAATTTATTCAGCAACCATCTTAATAGTGATGAATATGAAGCTTTTCAAAAAGATTTTAATGATTTAAAAGTAATAACAAATTACAGCCACCACGTTAATAATCATAAAAAGATTACTTATACACAAGAGGAAGTAAAAAATTTATTAGATCGTTTATGTTACTTTGTTGTTGATTATTTTAAACTTAAATATAAAGAAAAAGTGCCTGCTTTTGAATATATATTTCCGGAACAAAAAAGTGACAGTGAAATAGAAGAAGAACTTAATCAGCTTAAACAGGAAAAAGCAGCACAGGCCAAAATACTTATAGAACAAGGCAAAAAAATTGCCGAAAAAGATAATATAATTAATAACGTTGAAGATATGACAGAGAAAATTAAAGCAGAGATGCAAAAAGAATTCTCAACCCAAATTACATCTATGCAACAAAGTATTTCCGAACTTCAAAAACAACGAAACCAGGATCAGGAAAATTTTAAGAAAATTGTTAGTGATAAAATTTCTCAACTTGAAAATATGAAAAAAGAATTACAAGAATATAAAGAATCTTGTATTAATGATATTAAAAATATATTTGAAGAAACTATCGCAAAGAATATCAAACAAGAAGACAAAACTGAAGAAAATTATTTTTATCAGGGATATGCAAATTACATGAATCAGGAATATGATAAGGCTGAAAAATTCTTTAATATTGCGATTGAAAATAATTCAAATGTTACATATTCTTACTATTATCTTGCCTGTATTGCAGAAATAAATGATGATATTTCTGCTGCGATTGATTACTATACACACGCAATAGATATATCTCCAAATGAACCATTGTATTACAATGTAAGGGCAAATGCTTATTATAATTCTAAACAATATGAACTTGCCGCTTCTGATTGGGAAAAAGTGCTTAGCTTAGTTCCTAATTATTGTATTGATGATTTCTGTTTTGCTTATGCAGAATCTGAAATTGATAAAAATGAAGAAGCAAAAGAGCATTATACAATTTTTATAGAAAATAACCCCGATTCGGATAACCTGCCATATGCATATAATAACAGAGGACTTATATATAAAGCTCAAAAAGATTATGAACATGCGATTGATGATTTTAATAAAGTGATAAACATTGATAATACAAACTCACGTTATTTTAATAATCGTGCAAAAACATATTATGCTTGGTCTAAAAGTATTGAGGAAGAAGATTCTGAAACGGCTATTGAATATTACAGTAATGCTGTTAATGACTGGAATGAAACATTAAACTTCAATAAAGAATATAAAATTGATTATTTCAGATTAGCTTCAGCTGAAGATGAAATTGGTTTGTACGATGAAGCAATAGAGCACTATACAACGTATTTGGAAAATAATTCTGACAGTATTATAAAACCAGCATTAAATAACAGAGGATGTATTTATTACAAACAAAAAGACTATGAAAATGCAATTAAGGATTATAATGCAGCGATAAAACAGAATGATAAAATTCCTCTTTGGTACAACAACCGTGCAGAAGCATATTATGCGTGGGCTGAAAGTATTTATAAAGAAGATTATGAAACAGCACAAGAATATTATCAAAATGCACTTAATGACTGGAATGAAGCTTTAGAAATAGATTCCGAATATGAGATTAACTATTTAGGTTTGGCTTGGACTGAATGGTTAGTTGATAAAAGTGAAGAAACAGAAAAGCATCTTGACTATTTTATTGAAAATAATCCTGATATAGAAAAATTATCCAAAATATATGAAGAAAATGATTTTGAATTTAAACTTGAATCATATAAGATTGCTCTGGGGCATGGCATTTCTGTCGATGATGCTGCTGAATTACTTTCTGAATATTCATTTGAAGATGTATGTGAAGCATTAGAAGAAGTAGAAGCGGAAGCGGAAGCAAAAGAGGCAGAAACTGTTGAAAATGAAGAAGGAGTTAGTGCCGAAACAGAAGAAAAAGATTATTTTGATTTGGCATATAATTCAACAGATGATGAAGAAAAAGAAAAGTATTATACAATTTTCATAGATAATAATCCTGATTCGGATGACTTACCTGCTGCATACAATAACAGGGGAAATATTTATGAAAGACAAGAAAATTATAAGAACGCAATTAAAGATTACAACAAAGCAATAAAATTGAATAATAATAAGCCTCTTTATTTTGACAACCGTGCGGAAGCATACTATAAATGGGCTGAAAGTATTTATGATGAAGAATATGAAATAGCTGTCAAATATTATAAAAAAGCCGTTGCTGACTGGAATGAAGTCGTATCTTTAGATGAAAATTTTGAGATTAATGATATCCAAAAAGAAGATGCAGAAAATGAAATTGAATTGTATAGAAATAAATAGTGATATCATCTTTTTTATAATTAGAGCGGAACACCCGTCAAATTTGAAAATATTACATATTTAACCCGACATGTAAGTCAATAAAACGGCACCATTATTCATTATGTCCGATTATGACACAGTCCTGTTTTATAATAAAAAAGTGAGTTGCATTTACAGGATAACTGAATTTTACTGTCATAATATTCAATTAAGTGAAAATAGTACATTAGTGAGGTATAAACATGGAAAGCGAAGAAATGAAAGCAGCAAGACATATTGTCAATGGTCAATTCATGAATCAAATGATTTTTAGAATTATGGATGGGCATAGCAGACGCAGGGGTAATCAACAGAGTGTGGGCGGCCAATGCAGTAAACCATTACTTATAATAGCCGGAATTACAGAACTACTGTTTTGGGGATTTGTTGTTATTGTTTTGGGCGGAACATTCCTGCTAAGTCTTGCAGGTATTTTTATGCTTATTTTTCATATAGATTAGGTGAAATTGATAAAATGCGGATTTTATATACTATTAGTTTAATAATATTGTTGTGTAACAGCGCTTATGCCTATGATACGAATATATCGCCGGAACTGTTTCGCAGTTATGGCAAACAGCAACAAAAAACAAAAGACAGTAAAGGAAATGCCGTATTAGTAACGCCGCATTATAAAAATTATGATAACAGAAACCAAAATATTAGTGAAAAAATAGTTGCTATATATGATAAGCACGCACCGGAGGGAACTTATGGGGCAAGGTATGTATTATATACTCCCATTGGACATTATGTAGGATATCATAAAATAATGCAATCCGGTCCTAATGGTTATGGATTTGCTCCGGTTTGGGATGGTGGTGTTGGTAGTGAAACACCATGTTTTAAAACGATTGATGAAGCACGCCATTATTACTATCCTCAGTGGTACTGATCAGTTAATGTATTTCTTAAATTTAAATATGTTATAGACAAAGAATTTATAGTGTTTCTTTACATTTTAACATTTTATAAACCTTAAGTCATCAAACATATAATTACTCAAACCTAGTTCCTTTTTAATCTTATAAAAATCTTTTCTGATTTTTCTTTTTAAGCTTTCTTTCTCTTGTTCGCCACCTGTTAAAATGGTATTCAAAGGCTGTTTTAAAGTAATCACTTTTTGAATAATCGTTAAAAGATACGGATATTTTTTCTTTGTAATTTTGAAAAGTTGTTTAAGTTGTTGCACAGATAAAATCTGCACTTCACGTTTTGGAATTTTTTCCAATCTTTTTACTTGAAAAACACAGTTTTTTTCGATATATCCTTCTTTTTGAAAGTATTTAATTATTTGATTTAGTAACGTTAAAATGTTTTTTATTCTTCTATCCGGAACATTATTATTTCTAAGATAATTTGTAAATTTCTCTACATCAGCGACAGTAATATTTTTTAGCAAAATATTTTTGAAATAAGGAGTAATATGTGCATTTATAAAAGACTTGTAATCCTTTATCGTACTTGCTTTTAGATTCCTGTTTTTACAATTTTCTAAAAATATTTCGCAAGCCTTACAGGTTGAAATATCACTATTTTCAACTTTTTTATTTAAATCAATTATTTTTAAGTTGCTTGCGGTAACTGATGTTTCAACATATTCATAAAACTTTCCGTTCTGCTTTATATTCTCAGACTGTGCTAAAAATTCTATTGCGGATTTTTCATCAATATCGCAAAACATAACAATATCATCTAAAGTAAAAGTTTTTAATCTTTTTGCAACTTTTAGTATTTTATCCATTTAGTATTTCTCCTGCTACGTTTTCATCAATAACATTCAAACTATTTGCTTGTGCGACTTTTTCAAAAGCATCTATAATCTGTACAATTTGTCTGAAACTTGTTGCTTTATTTTGTATAAGTTTTACGGCTTCTTTTGTGATTTCAACTTCCGAAAGTTCCTCGACAATCTGCTTGATATCAGCGTATTCGAAATCAGTAAAGTTATAAATTTCTGAAATTCTGTCAAACAAATGGGTGTGTTTTTTCAACTTATGTCTTGCAAGTTTCATCCCGACTAAAATCACAGCTATTCCTGTTTCGTCGTGTAAATCTCTCAATGTTTCAATCGTTCTAAAATCAGCAAGCAAGTAATCAATTTCATCAACTATAATCATCTGTGGCTTTTGCCTTAATGCAGTTACGCATTGTCTGAAAATATCAGCAGTATAAAATCTTGGGATTTCATCAAGTTCTTTAGCGATTTCTTCTAAAAGCCACTTTGGTGTCATTGAATTTGTCGCTCTGACATAAATTGCATCAAACTGAATTGATAAATAAAGTGCAGTTTTGGTTTTGCCGAGTCCCGCTTCGCCATAAATTAGACCGATTTTTGAGATATTATCAGGTTTATTTTTAAGGTTGTAAATCAGGTTAATAAACCCTTTTACATTTTCCGTTTTAACAAAAATTTTGTTCATAATTTTTGAACTCCTTTGAATTTTTGTAATCAGTAAGCCAATTTCTATCCTCAACACAAGTACAACCGTGCTGCATTAAATATTCATATCGTTCAATATTTGTTTTAAATAGTGGTTTAACAAACGGATTGTATTTTTCTTTTTCAGGTTTTTGAATTTTTATCTTCGGAATTTGTTTTGGCACAATATTCGTTTCTTCTTTTTCCATTTCGCATTCCAAAATTTCTAAATCATCAATATTCAAAAATTCTTTGCACGCTTTTAAGGTTCTGTTTTTTAGTTGTTTTTGCTTCCTTATTTTTTGCTTGTAATCTTCTACATCTTTTATATTGCCAGTGTAATTTGCAAGCGGATGCGTTAGGGTAATTCTATCAGCTTTGCATAAAAACTTACCTGCTGTTGTGTAAACTTTGATATAACTCAAATCAAACAAGCTGTATTTTATAACTACTTTTTGCCTCAAACCGTAAAGTGCATCATTATAATAATCGGCTTTCAAAAACCTAATTCCCTGACTTGTGATAGTTTTGATTTCCGTTGCCAACATCAAATCATCAAGAAGTTGTTCGTTAATTTCTTGCTTTTCAATAGTTGCGAGCATTTCAGCTACCGTTTTATCTTTGCAATTTGAACAAGGCAGCGAATTTTTATACTCAAGCCAACTATTTATCATCTGAATTGCTTGTTCAATTGTTGGTACAAATTCTTTATGAATTTCAGAATGGAACTTTTCATTTCTGCGAAGTCTTGCCGGTTTATTTTCAATATTCGTACCGATATAACTCGGAAGGAGTTTCTCAAAACTTTCTTGCATTTCCAAGAAAAAACGCTCAATAACTTTTGCTCTTGCGTTATATGGATTTGCAAAAACTGTTGTGATGTCTAACTTTTCATAAATACCTTTAAAACCTATTTCATCGAAATTTGTACTTCCTGTAAAATATTTGCTTCGAAATGCTCTGCCGTTATCAAGATAAACGAATTTAGGAATATGTTTTAAATTCAAAATCGCATTTCTCAAAGCTGATGCAATATTTTGCGTATTTTCTTCAAGCATAATTTCGTATCCGACCAATGCTCCGGACTTCCAATCCAAGAAACCAATCAAAGTTGCTCTTGTGGGTTTTCCTGTAAATGGGTTAATAACTTGGAAGTTTAATTTTTTGCCGTCAGCAACCAAAACTTCACCAACATCAATTTTAGAAATATCCCTTTTGATATGCGGAATAACCTGTTCTTTGAGTGCTTTTTCGCCATCACGCAGCAAAGTCCATTTGTCAAAATAATTATCACGATACCAATTTGCAAATCTGCGAAAAGTCGGAACGGACGGAATATATTCAGCATTTTGTGTTTTTAAAACGTACTGTGTCAAAGAAATTGCTTTTCCGATACTGAATCTGTTTGGGTGTAGAAGCAATTTCAAAAATATCTGCTTTTCGTGTTCCTTAAGACAGGTTCTTGAATAATCTTCATAATGGTAATTTGGAATAAGTAACTCATAATTATTGCTGTTGCCTAAAAGTCGGTTCCATCGTTGAAGTGTATCGATTGAAACATTTCCGAGTTTTGCATAAATCTCCGGATACAAACATTTTGCGTTGTAGGCACTCAAAAAATTCTTATCAAATTGCGTTTTATTACTTTGGTTTTTGCGCTGATTTTTCCAGAGATTTAATAAATCTAGTCTTGCAAGTGCAATAGTTTTTGCTTTATCAGGCTTATGAAAATCTATCTGTGCAGGTAGTTGCTTTTTAGATAAAGTCGGAACAAATTTTGAATAATACTTTTCCTGAAGTTCAGGTTCAATACTTGATAACAAAATATCAAAACTCTTTCCGCCTCTGACATTAATTTCTCTGATTACATATTTCTTCAAAGAAAGCCTGATTGCTCGGGCACTTACTCCTTTGAGTTCTGCTAATTCTTTGATTGTAATGTATTTTTCATTATCCATACCACCATTAATGACTCTTAACTCGGAAGATTGGAACTGTTTCCGACTGGTTTTGTATCATTCGGACACAAACAACTCGGAATTGTGTTACCATCCTGCATTTATTGCTTGTTCTGCCTCTTCCCAAGACAAATCAAATTCATCCATTCTCCATTGAATATCTTTAATATCTTCTTCACTTTCATTATTATACCTAATCTCACAGGCATTTCTCACATTAAGTATGCTTGATTGATTAAATATTTCTTTTAATTTATAGGAAGTATAGTGTTGAAAATCTTTTGGTACCTGTTCTAATATTTTTGTTGCAACAAGTGTGTCCATTACTATGCGTTCGCCTTTATCATTTGTATAGCAACCTGTTGTCTCCGTTATTGTACAGTCACCCAAAACTTCAAAAACCTTTTGTTTTGCCTGCTCTTTTGTGTAATGGTAAGAACGAGTGTCTTTATCCATTAAACCTATATAAAACTCTATTTTTGAAGTGTAATTAGGTCTTGGATTCATCATATTTGATGCCGCGTTTCGATAATGTTTTGCCTTTTCAGGATCAAAGTTTTCAAAAAAATTGTCATAGAAATTTAGCATGAATTTTGATACAACATCTGCTAAATCACTTGATAAACCAAATTTGTTTCTTAGTACGCATTTTGCGTAGTAGTTTTTCAAACTTTTTTCTTCTTGTTGTTCCATGGTTGTTCTCCTTTTCTTTTAGTGCTACAAACCTATAAGAGCAACAAAAAAGAAACCCATAGTGATAGGTTCCTAAATCTCCACCTATCATTCAAGCTTTAGCACCTAATTCAATAGGTTGCTGTGTAGTCAACGGGCTTGTCCCTCGTACACTCTTTATAGGTATTTCTATTAACTTTTCTATATATTATCATAAAATTTAAAGTTTAACAATTTATAATTTTTAGGACTTGATATTTCCCCAAAGCGAGTTAAAATGTGTGTACCCCAATGCTTTCTCCAATTTATTTTAAGGAGTTTCTATGCGTAAAGAAATAAGAAAACAGATTGAACTGCTTGAACAAAAAATGTCAAAAAGCCCAAATAATATGAAAGACGGCGGAAGTCATTTTCTGTATCGCAGGGAAAGAATGATAAGGTTCAAAATGCTGCAGAAAAATATGCCGCAAAAAATGCTTGCAAAAAGATTAAACCTAACCGAGAGTTATATCTCAAAACTCATTACAGGTGAACGATATAATAAAGACTTTGAATTTTTTATGAGGAAATATTTTCAGCTGGACTATTGTTTTATCTAGATAATTTAATGTGAAAGCAAAATACAATATTTCAGAAAGGTGGTAAATATGAATATTGTAGAACCAATTAAAAACAAAAAGGATATTAAATTATTGAGAAAATACTATCTGCAAATCCAAGAAACTTATTGTTGTTCAGTTTGGGGATAAATAGTGGATTGAGAATTTCCGACATACTTGCATTAAATGTTGGAGATGTCAAAAATAAAGAGTTTATAGAGATTCGTGAAATAAAAACCAATAAATACAAAAGATTTCCAATAAATAAGTTTTTACAATGCGAAATAGAACAATTTGTTTTCAAGCGGAATCCTGAAGAACCTTTATTTTTAACTCAGAAAAATAAACGCTTGGATAGAATACAAGCTTACAAAATTTTAAATAAAGCTACAGCAGAAGCCGGAATAAATCTTCATATAGGAACACACTCTTTGAGAAAAACTTTTGGATATCACCATTTTAAAAAATTTGGTAATATTCAGTTATTACAAAAAATTTTAAATCATTCATCATCTGCAATAACACTAAGATATATAGGTTTAGAACAAGACATTATTGATGATAGTTATAAGAATTTTTACTTATAAAAAGACAACACAATTTTATTGTGTTGTCTTTTTGCG
>OGGJ01002351.1_pt1 | contig 13401 bp, 10 predicted proteins | sample 1571071 | NCBI WGS metagenome assembly OGGJ01 (sample SAMEA2581954, study PRJEB24529) | metagenome | biome: Human gut stool | place: China | collected 2011
ACACAATAATTATACAAAGCAAATCAATCTACATATTTTTTTATAACTTTTAATTGCTGATTCATATTCTTGTTCTGGTAATTTCTCTTTATTTATAGTTGAAGTTCTAAAATTCAATTTTGTTCCTAAAGAATATGCATGGTTTATGACATCTTTATATTCTAACAATTTTCTAAATTGTAGAAATTCTGTGTCTCCTTTTTTTATGTGTATAACATTTCGGTTTGATAAATCCATTTTATTCCTCCAAGTTCTTTTTCATTTTTAGTAAAATTTCATCTTTTGATTTTTGTTCTATATAATTATATGTATTGTTTTCCTGTCTCGAATTAAATCCACAAACTGCTTTATATTCGCAATATTGACATGGGGTTTTTCCTTTTTTATAATATGGTTTTAAATCAATATTTCCACTCAATATTTCTTTTGAAATATCTTTTATTGTCTTATAAATATACTCTTGCAGGGTCCTAAATTCCTCTGCTTTTACTCCATTTGTCCACTTTTCATTAATTGTTCCTGAAGTTGTTAATGCTGCTGGTACTAGTTTGGAGTTTCCTGTTTTTAAGGTATTATCATTCATCTTAATTATTTTAACATCTGCAATAATTAATCCCTTCATTTTGAAATTTTTTCTGATAGTTTCTTCTATTTCATCTTCTGTCATTTTTTTATCTGCTTTTACCATTTGTTCTAGCAAAGAAAAATAAAAGACTCCAGCTGGCATAATATCTTCTTCTCTGCAAATAGCATCTGTATATGTTAAAAGTTGTATTTGTAATCCTGCATACACCTCATTTAAATCTATGTTTTTAGCAGATGACTTATAATCAATAATTCTTAAATATTTTCCATCTTCATTTTTCGATGTATCTATTCTATCTATTTTTCCTGTTATTTCTACTTTTTTTCCTTCTCCTATTTCTAGTACAATTGGTTTATATCTACCATTTTTTCCAAATTCTACTTCTGTTCCTTCTATACTAAAATCACTATAGATAATTGTTTCTATAATATACTTAAGTGCTTTGCTAACAATTTTTTTTAATCTTCTTACTAAAACTTTATATTTTGCAGTAGCTGTAAAAATATAATTTTTGCTCATTTTTAAGTTATTTTCAATTATCTCGGAAACAATTTTTGTTATCTGTTCCTCTTCTAATTCTGCTAAACTCAATCCTTCTTGTCGTACATATTCAAAGAACTCATCTATCGTTTCATGCATAAAAGAACCTGTATTAAAACTTTGTATTTTTAGTTGTTCTTTTTCTTTTAGCTTTAAACCATATTGTAAATAGTATGAAAATGGACAACTTCTATATTTTTCAAGTCTTGATATACTTGTATTTAATGTATTTCCATATAATTTTTCCAAATTTTCTTTTTTTATCTTCTCTGGCAAATTAGTATATTCTAAACCTTTTAAATCTGCTTCTAGTTTTTTATTCCAATCACTTTGTGATTTATAATATTGATATATATAATACCATACATCATCAATTTTTTCTTTATTTCTTAACCTTGATATATTTTCTATTAGTTGTTCATATGTACTTATTTTATTTTCTACTTTATATTCTTTATAGATTACATCACTTTTTTCTTGTAACTTTGGATACATTTTTTTTATTTTTCCAATTAATATTGACGGTCTTAATGATTTACCATCACAATCTGAAGACACATAAGATAAATAAATCTGATTTTCTGCAGTTGTAAATGCTTTATATATATTAAAATTATCTTCATATAATTTGTCTAATGTACTTTTAGCAAGTTCTATTCCTTCCTGTTTTAAATATTCTCTATCTGCATCATTAAAAAATCCCTCATCTTTATTTACACTTGGAAAGCTTCCATCATTTACTCCTATAATAAACACTGTATTTACTTTATGACTTCTTGATCTATCTACATCTCCTAATATGACTTGATCTTGTGTCCCAGGTATTTTTCCTAATCCACTATTTTTTAGACCTATTTTTAATATTTTACTGTATTGATCTATCGTCATTTTTTCATTTTTAAATATAATAATAATCTCATCTAAAATATCCAATATTGTCTTGTAACTTGTCTTGTATTCATTTGCTAAATCTAGTAATTTTTTATCTTCTAATTTCTTTATTTTTATTGCAATCTTTTCTTCTAATTTTTGCTCTTGTAAGAATTGATATAGCTCTCTTGTTATATTCTCTGCTGATTTATCATTTTTTATTTTTTGTTGCATAGCAACTAGAGGATCTATAATTTGCTTTCTTATCTCATTTAGTCTTTCCACTTTTGCTTTTTCTTCTTTTTCTAATTCATAGATAAAATCTTTTTTCCATTTATTATGCTTAATTCCCCATTTTGTACAATAATTTTCTAATTCAAAAATTTCATCTTTATCAATATTTGTAAATCCTAATTTTATATAACTAAAAACTGATTCACTTGAAAAATTGACTATTAAAATTTCTAGAATTGACAATATGTATTGTACAATAATATTTTGATTTAAATCTCTTTTTTCATCAATAAACACTGGTATTTCATACTTATCAAAAATAGCTCTTACTAAAGATGCATATTCATTAATATTTTTTGTAATAATAGAAATATCTTTATATCTTAGCTTTTCTTGCCTAACTAATTCACTAATCGTTTTTGCTACTTCTTCTATTTCTGAATACTCATTTTTGGCTAAAAATAGATGTATGTTTTCCACATTTTTTTCATATTTTGTGGATTTTATATTATAAATATTATTACTTAAATGTTCTAATTCGTCAGTTTTAAATCTATATTGTTTTTTTAATTCAACTGGTTGCTCTAACTTAAACCCATTTTCCTCAACCAAATTTAGCATTTTTGATAATGTTACCTTATTAGAATAGTATATATCCGCTTCTGGATTATTTCCTTGTTTCAAATTATCTATACACATAGTAATATTAACTTGTTTTGCTTGCTTTATTAATTCTTTTATTACTTGATATTCCTGATAAGTAAAACCTGCAAATTCATCTATATATATAATACTCTCTTTTACTAAATCTGTTTTTTCTAAACAATTTGCGAGCATTGTTAATAAATCTGTTTCTTCTATATAATTGTCTTTTATTTTTTCTTCAAACTTTTGATATAATAAACTCATATCTAACAATTTAGATTTTAAATATGTATCTTTTGTATTATTTATTTCATTTTTTAGATTATCTACTGTTACTCCATGTTTTTTAAACTCTGCAATTGCAGACATTGTTAAATCTATATTTTCATCTGATTTTCCTAAAAATTTTAATTCTTTTTTATATGTACTTAAAATAGAATAAATAAGCATTGCTTTTCCACATTTAGAAAGACTGCTTTTATCATTTCCTCCTACTTCTTTTAAAACTCTATATGCCATTCTACTTAAAGTAATTACCTCTGCATTAATCACAGCGCCCGATTTTACATTCTCCATTAACTTTCTTTCTGCTGTAAAAGAAAACTGTTCTGGAGTAATAATAAAAATCTTTTGTTCCTTGTTTATTAATTTAGATATTTCTTGAAAACAATATGTACTTTTACCACTTCCTGGCTTTCCATATATAATTCTTAATCCCATTAAATCCTCCATATTTATGTTCTGCACTATTTTTATATCTTATGCTTCTCTTCTCCAATAAAACAAATATTGTTGAGCCAATCCTGCTAAGTCTCCAAATTTTTCATTTGCTATTTTTTCAATTTGTTTTTTATTAACTTTTGTTTCATCTTCATTTTTTATATATAAGTCATTCATAACCCTTCTTACCCATACATCAATTGGAAATACTTCAAATCTTTTTAAATCTGAAAATAATAAAATGCAATCTGCTACTTTAGGTCCCACTCCCGATAATTTTAATAATTCTTCTCTTACTTCTATTGTATTTGGATTATTTTTCATATTTTCTATGTCTACTTGTTTATTTAATATCATCTTTGTGGTTTCATATAATCTTATGTCTCTAAATCCTAACCCTAATTTCCTGTATTCCTCAACTGTAACATTTTTTAGTTGCTCTGGGGTTGGAAAAGTATAATATTTGTTTCCTTTATATTTTATTTCGTCTCCATATTTTTCTGATAATCTTTCTATAATTCCTTTTATTCTTGGAATATTATTATTAGCAGATATTATAAACGAAATAATAGTTTCCCATAAATCTTGATTTAATATTCTAATTCCATTTCCGTATTCAATACTCATTTTCATATTTTGATCTATTTTTGATAGTTGTTCTTTTATTTTTTCATAATTACGGTTAAGATCAAAATAATTTTCTACTGTTTGTTGTATTTCATTTTCACATATTCCCTCAAATATAATCTCGTCTTTATTCTTTTTTACGTTTAGCAGATTATTTTTAAATACTCCTGTGTAGCTTCCATCTTCTTGTTTGTTCCATCTAAAGCATTGTCCACATTCAAATATATCTCTTAATTCAAAAGACTCTACATTTTTCAATTTATATTTTTGTTCTTTCATTATAAGTTCTCTCCTATTATATTTTAAATCACAAGTTTCTCTTTTATTTTTCTAATATTATTTTACTTCATTTTTTTAAATTTATCAATGAATCAACATAAAATTATCAGTCATCTTTAACTTTTTTTAAATCCCAAACCAACTACTTCTCTTGAATTTGTTATAATAATAAAACTAGAGGGGTCAAGTTTTCTTGCTATTATTTTAATTCTAGCAACATCTCTCCTAGAAGCTGCACACATTAACACCAATTTTTCTTTATTAGTATACATTCCCTTTCCATATAAGCCTGTTGCTCCTCTTTGAATTTTCTCTTCTATTTCTTTGGCTATCTCTTCATTTTGCTCTGAAACAATTAAAATTAGTTTAGTAAAATATGTTCCTTCAAATACTATGTCAATTATTTTTCCCATTAAATATATAGCAATTGCAGAATATAGCCCTATTTCTATTTCTCTGAAAAATACTATATTTAAAATGACTATTATAGTATCTAATATCATAATAACATTGCTACTTCTCATAGTTGGTTTGTATTCTTTTGCTACATAACTAATTAAATCAGTTCCACCTGTTGAAGAGTTTACTTTTAATATTATAGCTGTCCCTAACCCTATAATAATCCCTCCATAAACACAAGCTAAAAATCTATCATGTGTAAGAGGTTCTATTCTATCTAATATATCGATAAAGACTGACAGTGACACTGTTCCAATTAATGATTTTATAAAAAACATTTTTCCTATTTTATAAATTGATAGTAAAAATAATGGAACATTAATAATAAGTATCATTGTTCCCATTGGTATATTAAATAAGTAATACGTAATTGTTGCAATTCCTGCAATTCCTCCTGAAGATAGTTGATTTGGTAATAAGAATAGAGAAACTCCTATTGCCATTATAAATGCTCCAATTATTGTTCCTATAATATCAAATATTATATTTTTTATATTATTTTTTTCTTCTATATGCATAAAAAAATCACCTTTATTTTAGTATTGGTAAAATAAGGGTGATTTATGCACTAAAAGTACTAAATATAGTATCTATTCTTGTTTGTAAATTTAACTTTTTCTTATGTTTTAATTATCATATGTCTTTGTTATATTAATTCTTGACTTGCCTTGTTTTATAGTTTTATCCTGTTTTAAAATCAAATCTACATCATATGTATTTTTTAATTTTATAACATTTTCTTTTTTATGTCCAATTACATTATTGCTATCTATCGGATTGACACTAACTTCTACTTCTTTTACTTTAGCATTTAATTTTTTTATTTTTCCAACAATTGCATCATACCACATAGCGGATTCTACCAATTGTCTAAAAGCTGGATGATATGGGCCTGCAACAACTTCACTACCTTCGTTCTTAGGATCAGATATCTCCTCTGTATTTTGAAGACCTATTCTTATTATATCAATATTTTTATCTGCAAAAATTCTAACAATATCTTTACAAATCTCTACTGCTTGTACTACTGACAATGGTTGATATTTTCCTTCTTTATATTCTTCTTCCAATTTAGTATTTTTTATAACTAAAACTGGATAAATTCTTACCATTTTAGGCTTTAACTTTACTAACGCTTTTGCTGTATTAATTTCATCTATTCTTGTGCTTTCTGGCAATCCGACCATCATCTGGTGTCCTAATTTAAATCCATTCCATCTTATCATTTTAGAAGCCTTTTTTACATCTGCAAAAGTATGACCTCTATTAGCTTTTTTTAAAATATAATCATTAGCTGATTGAACTCCTAATTCAATTGTTTTAACTCCATATTTTTTTAATCTTTTTAATGTTTCTTTATCTATACAATCTGGTCTTGTTGAAACTCTAATGCTTTCTACTTTTCCATTTTTAATGTATTCATATGCTACTTTTAATAACTCTTCTTGCTTCTCCTTCTCTATTGCTGTAAAACTCCCTCCAAAAAAAGCTATTTCTATTTCTGCTACTTCATCTTTTATACTTTCTAGGTAATCATCTATTATTTTTTTTGCTTTTTCTTTTGTCATATTACTTTTTTGTCCACTAATTGATTTCTGATTACAAAAAACGCAATCATTTGGGCACCCTAAATGTGGCACAAATATAGGTATTATGTATTGTTTTTTCATAGACTTACCTCTTTTCTATTTTATATTTTCTAAAGCTTTTTTAGCTGCATGCATTTGTGCTTCTTTTTTGCTTTTTCCCTCTCCTTGTGCTAATATCTTTCCATCGCACTTTACTTGCGCTTCAAATGTTTTATCATGATCTGGTCCAACTTCTTTTATTATTTCATATTCTATTTTCACATCTCCATGAATTTGAAGTTTTTCTTGTAATACAGTTTTGTAGTCTTTATTTCCCACATGTTTTGTTGCTTCATTTATTTCTTCTTTTAAATTTTCAATAATAAATTTATCAGCATATTCTAATCCACCATCTAAATAAATAGCTGCTATTACTGCTTCTACGCTGTCTGCTAAAATAGCTGGTCTTTTATTTCCTCCTGTTTTTAATTCAGATTTTCCTAAATTTAAAAACTCACTAAAATCATGTGATTTTGCAACCTTATATAAGCTTTTTTCACAAACTACAGTTGCTCTAACTTTTGTCATTTCTCCTTCTTTTAGCTTTGGATATTTTTGATAAATATATTTACTTGATATAAATTCCAAAATGCTATCTCCTAGAAACTCTAATTTTTCATTACTTTCTATATTGTTTTCATAAGCATAAGACGTATGTGTTAATGCCTTTTTTAATAATTCTTTATTTTTAAATGTATATCCTATGCTATTTTCTATTTTTTCAAATTCCACTTTTACACCTCTTATTTTTCTTAAAGATATGTTTATATTATATACTATTTTACAAATTTTGCAAGTAATTAGCTAATTTATAGTAATTTTTTCTATCTCGATATTTTTTGTCAAAATTTATGGACATCTTTTCATTATTATTATATAATAATGTTGTATTATTTTATAAAGAAAGCGAGTAAAAATATGTTGAACAATAAGAATTCTTATGATTATAAAAATAGGAATCTGTCTGATGTTTTTAAAGAATTGCAAGAAATGCAACATAATCCAAATGCTGGACAACCTTATAAAACTGAAACAGCGCAAAGTAATAATAATATTATTTATTCATCTAATTCAAAGAATAAAAAATCTACATATAAAACAAATGATTTAAAATTGTCTCATATTATAACAGGTTGCAGTATTTTAATTGTGGGAATGGCGATACTTTTTCCTAAAGACACTTCTTTTAAAACTAGCTATGCCAAAGTAGATACTCCTGATAATATATCAGAATATGAAATTAATAGACATAGTCTAAATATACAAAACATTATTTCTGAAAATTCTGATATGGATAGAGTAAAAGAGCAAGTAGTTGAAGAACGTGATGTAGAATTTGAAACAACCTATAATGATGCTCCTACTTTACCAAAAGGAGAAGAAATTATTAAGCAAGAAGGTATTCTTGGAAAAGATAAGATAACAGCTGTAAAAACATATGAGAATGGAAATTTTGTAGAAGAAATCATCTTATCTAAAGAAAAAATTACAGATCCAACACCTAAAATTATAGATTTAGGAACTTCTGAATTTTTAGCAAAACATCATGTTCACATTGGTGATATTATGTACTTTATTGATAATGCTAACTTAAAGGAATCTGCTGATGCAAATTCTAAAGATGTAGCAGAAATAAAGAAAAGCATTGATGTTAAATTACTAGAACTTCCTAATGAAGAATGGTGTAAAGTTTCCTTTGATGGAATAGAAGGATATATAAAAACATCTAATCTAACATCATCTTATACCACTCCAAACATTGTAGAAAAAAATAGAATTCAAAGAATTTTATTAAAAGTCAATATTAATATGGAATTAAATAAGGTAAGTGGCTTAACTTTAAATGATTATAAAAAAATATTTACTGGTTTGCCAAATGATACTAATAAATTATTCCAAGATAATTATCAAGTATTTTATAATATGGAAAAGAAATATAACATTAATGGTCTATTCCTAGCTTCTATGGCAATTCATGAAAGCGGATGGGGAACTTCACAAATTGCAAATGATAAGAAAAATTTATTTGGGTATGGTTCTTATGACAATACTCCTTATGAATCATCATTTGAATTTACTGATTATTCAGAAGGTATTGAAACAGTTGCTAAATCTCTAGTTAAATATTATTTAAATCCATCTGGAACTAAAATTTACGATGGAGAAACTGCAGCTGGCTGGTATTATAATGGTCCTACTTTATCTGGTGTTAATACAAGATATGCAACAGATCAAGATTGGCATAAAAAAGTATATAGTTATATGGAATTATTATATAATAGACTTTAATTCCACTCTTTTAGAAGGGAGTTTACATGAAAAAAATAAATTTTAAAATAAAAAACGTTAGACTTGCATTTACGCTATTAATAATCTTAGCATTTATTGTATTATTACTATATTATCATTTTGTACTTTCACCTTCTTTTGCTAAAAGTAATTTTACAAATCAAATGATAAAAATTGCTGATGAAAATGAAAATTCTATTTTCAATGTGCAAAAAATATTATTATATAGCAGTGCTAATGCTATTAGCAATTCTAAAGATCAATCTTTAAAAGACATGAGTATTTGTCAATATACTGATTTATCAATTTATATTGATAATAGTCAATCTAGTTCTGAATTAACTGATGAAAATTCTGTGAAAGAACTATATATTGACAATATTGTTATGACATCTAACGTTGATAAAGGAACTAAAATATTAAATTATAAAAACTCTTTTAATGTTGGTAAATATACTGATATAAAACAACCTGAAAATAATAGAATAGATTTTAAAATTATAAATACAAATCAGGAAAATGAAAATCACAACTATGATGAACCAACTTTTTACACTGATTGTTCTAATCCTATTACTTTAGGCTATTTAAATAAAGATATTTTAACAAACTATTCAGTAACAGATGATTCAAAATCTATTTCTTTTAATGGCAAAGTATTAAAAGAAGCAAATATCAATTTAGAAGATATTAACTATACTCTAAGATTTACAATTCATATTGTAAATAATTTAAACCAAACTTTTGCTTATAACATGAAACTAGATGTTAATTTAGATGACAATAATGGCGGTATTTATAATGGTTATATATATAAAAGCAAAAGCACTTCTGGTAATGAATATAGATTTTTTAGAGAAGTAAATTAATTTACTTCTCTTTTCTATTTATATATATTTTTATTTAAATTTCAAAAATCCCTTTATATATATTAAGAATTATGTTATAATTTATATATTATAATTAGAAAGGTGGCTTTTTATGGATGCCCGGAAACAACCAATATTAGTCGAAACAAAAACATTTATTTTAAAGGAAGCTCTTGTAGATTCTGATGGTGAATCTGTATGGTTTATCACCGATTCGCAAAATAAAAATATTTCGTTTTGCGTACATTGTCAATTTTCTGGTTCTATATATATTTCTTTTTTCAAAGGATTACATTATAATAATGATTTTGTCATAGAAGCTTTAAAAGAACTTTTGAAAATTTTGTTAGAGAAATACCATATAATAACTATCAATATCTATTATAAAAATAAATCGTTAATTACTTTATGTAAGAAGATTGGTTTTCAAAAGCAGCATAATGTAAGACATCTCTATTATTTAAGAAGTCTTAAATAATTCTAAATAGAGAGAATATTTGATGTTTTCAATATTCTCTCTATCTTTTTTGAAACTATACACTATACACTCAACAATATCAAATTCTTTTTATAAAAGTACTTCTAGTACTTGACAATATTGTGTATTTTTGGTATCATTTTAAATGTTGACGCATATAATAAATTAAATTTAAAAATGCGGGAATAGCTCAGTTGATAGAGCGCTGCCTTGCCAAGGCAGAGGTCGCGGGTTTGAGCCCCGTTTCCCGCTCCAGGTTCTATATAAAAATATAGAGCATATAATATATTAAAATGGCGATATAGCCAAGTGGTAAGGCACGAGTCTGCAAAACTCTATTTATACTTTTTTAGCTTTCTTTTTAGCAGTTTTTCTCGTTGTTTTCTTTTTTGTTTCTGCTTTTATTTCTTCTGCTTCTTCTGGATTCCATTTTTCACCTGGTTTTGGCTTATTCCAAGATATATAATCACAGCTTTCCGGATTGTTTTCACAAATATAATAATTCCTTTTTCTCTTTGTCTTTCTAACTTGTACTGTTGCACCACATTTTGGACAAGGTACATCAATTGTCTCTATAATTGGTTTTGCATTTTTACATTCTGGATATCCCGGACATGCTAAAAATTTTCCATATCTTCCATATTTATATACCATCATTCTTCCGCATTTTTCACATGGCACATCTGACACTTCTTCTACCAATTCAACATGTTCTAATTCTTTTTCAACTTTTTCTAATTCTTTTTCAAATGGTCCATAAAATTCTCTTAGCATTTTTTTCCATTCTTCTTTTCCTTCAGCTATTTCATCAAATTCACTTTCAATCTTTGCTGTAAATTCTACATTAATAACATCTGTAAAATTTTCTATTAGTAATTTATTTACTATCTTTCCTAATTCTGTAGGAATTAATTGTTTTTGTTCTTTTTCAATATATCTTCTTTCTAGAATAGTTGTTATAGTAGGTGAATATGTACTTGGTCTTCCTATCCCCTTTTCTTCTAATGCCTTTACAAGACTTGCTTCTGTATATCTTGGTGGTGGTTCTGTAAAACTTTGTTTTGGAATTATTTTATCTAACTTAACCTCTTGTTTTTCTTTTAATTCTGGCAGCATCTTTTCTTCTTGTTCTTTTGAATCGGTTTCTTCTACATATAAAGTCATAAATCCTTTAAATTTTATGCTTTGTCCATTTGCCTTGAAATTATAGTTATTTGCATTTATTGTTGCTGAAATTGTATTATATATAGCTGGTGCCATTTGGCTTGCCATAAAACGATTATAAATTAATTTATACAATTTATATTGATCTTTTGTTAATGCTTCCTTAATTTTATCTGGTTCCAATTCTGCATAAGTTGGTCTAATACCCTCATGTGCATCTTGTGAATCTTTATTTGTTTTATAATATCTATTTTCATAATATTTTTCGCCATATGTACTTACTATATATGTTTTTGCTGATTTTCTTGCTTCTTCTGATATTCTTGTTGAATCTGTTCTCATATATGTAATTAATCCTATTGTTCCTTTTTCTGGTATTTTTACTCCTTCATATAACCCTTGAGCTATTGACATTGTTTTCTTTAAAGTAAATCCTAATTTTCTCGAAGCCTCTTGTTGCATTGTACTAGTTGTAAATGGTGGTGCTGGAGTTCTTTTCTTTTCTCCTTTTTTTACATCATCTACAAAATATTTTGCTTTTTCAATTGCTTTTATAATTTCTTTTACATCATTTTCTGAATGTATTTCTTGCTTTTTACCATTTTTACCGTAAAATTTTGCTTCAAAATGTTTTTTGGTCTCTGGTTCTTCTAAGTTAGCATAAATATTCCAATATTCTTCTGGTATAAACTTTTCAATTTCTTCTTCTCTATCAACAATCAATTTTACTGCTACAGATTGTACACGTCCTGCTGATAAGCCTCTTCTTACCTTTTTCCATAATAATGGACTTATTTTATATCCTACAATTCTATCTAAAACACGCCTTGCTTGTTGTGCATCTACTAAATTTAAATCTATGTCTCTTGGCTCTTTAATTGCTTTTTGTACAGCTCCTTTTGTTATTTCATTAAATGTAACTCTGGTTATTTTATTATTATCGTCTTTTAATATTGTTGCAAGATGCCAAGCTATTGCTTCTCCCTCACGGTCAGGGTCAGTTGCAAGATATACTTTTTTTGCTTGTTTTGCATCTTTTTTTAAAGATTTTATTAAATCTCCTTTTCCTCTAATATTTATATATTCTGGTTCAAAATCATTTTCTATGTTAACTCCTAATTTCGATTTTGGTAGATCTCTTATATGTCCCATTGATGCTACTACTTTTGTACTACCACCAAGAAATTTTTTTATAGTATTAGCTTTTGCTGGTGATTCTACTATTATTAACTTATCAGCCATATATTCCTCCTTATATTATGCTTATTATCTATATTAACTTTCTTTGTTTCATATTTACTATAAGTTATTCTAGACTAATTTTCCATAATATGCAAGCTTTTTAAAAAATTTTGTTTTCATTATAAAAAAAGAATTTCTTTTGAAAAGTCACAAATAACATCTTCCAAACAAATTGGTGTCACTTCATTTTTCTTTAATATTTTCAATATTTCATTTACTTTTTGTTCATTGCTAGATAAATATTTAAGTGTTTTATCTTCTGTTTTAGTATTGTTTCCTATATATTCAGTCTTTACCACTCTTATTCCATATTTTGCATTATTTTTATTAATAAATTCATCTTCATTTATTATTTTATAATACTCTAACTTTATAGGATATTTTACACCTGCTTCCTGTAATTTTTCTTTTTCCGTTTGGAGAGCACAAAGTATATTCAGCTTTTTATATTCTGTCTCTATTTCCAGACATTCCGCTTTCAGACACTGTATTTTTTCGTATTTTCTTTTATTTTGTTCCGCCTCTTTTTGTTCTTGTCTTAATTTTCCTGTATTCTGTTTTTGTGCTTTCTGCCTTCCGCAAATTTCCCGATACCTGATTTCTTCTGTCTCAAGTGCTGTTTTCTTTTCCTCATATCGCTCCAAAACCGGTTTGATATAAAGCGCCCCCCTCTTTCTCTTATCCAGCTCTTTTTCTTTTTGAGCAAACTCTCTCTTTCTCTCCTTTTCTCTTTTCAAAATTTCCTGCAAATCTTCCAGCACCGTTTTCTTG
>OGGJ01002352.1_pt1 | contig 13399 bp, 10 predicted proteins | sample 1571071 | NCBI WGS metagenome assembly OGGJ01 (sample SAMEA2581954, study PRJEB24529) | metagenome | biome: Human gut stool | place: China | collected 2011
TCAGGTTCTTCCACTCGAGGATGCTGGCCAGCCGCTTTTCGAGGTACTTCGGGTACAGGAGCTCGCACATCATAATGGTCTTCTTCTGATACTTGTCGGAATAGACCGGCGCGATGCCGCGCAGGGTGGAGCCGTATTTCTTGTCCTTCAGACGCGCTTCCTCCAGCCCGTCGAGCGCGCGGTGGTACGGGAAGACGATGGTCGCGCGGTCGGAGATCTTGAAGTTTTCCGGCGTGACGCTGACGCCGGCCTTCTGCAGGGTCTCGATCTCGCCGCACAGGCTCTCGAGGTCGATGACGACGCCGTTGCCGAGGACGTTCACGACGCCCGGCAGGCAGATGCCGGAGGGGATGAGATGCAGGGCAAATTTGCCGTATTCGTTGACGATGGTGTGGCCCGCGTTGTTGCCGCCCTGATACCGGCAGACGATATCATAGTCGCTTGCGATGAGGTCGACCATCCGGCCCTTGCCCTCGTCGCCCCAGTTGATGCCTACGATCGCACAATTCGCCATGATAATAGCCTCCTGAATATTTCCTCCGTACTATGAGAGATACGGTTTGCGTCAAAACGCCAGCCCTAATAGTATACGCGATGTTCCGATATAAGAAAAGAATCAATTTCATATATTTATTATCTGTAAAGCTAATGACAAGGGAGCCGGACACAGTCCGACTCCCTTTGCGAATGGATAAAGCGGCAGCGTCCGCACTTATTGCAGCAGCAACAGGCTGAACACCAGCGTGAAGAGCGCGACCGTTTCGATGATGCCGATGACGATGAAGAAGTTCGCCGTGCCCTTGCCGGTCTCGCCGAGCGCGTCGGCGCTCGCCGCGGCGACCTTGCCCTGGAAGAACGCGGACAGGCCGATGGCGAGACCCGCGAAGATGCCCGTAAACATGGCGAGCGCGGGATCGGCGCCGGAGGCCACGGCGCTGCGGATGAAGTTCATCAGCAGGAAGCCGTAGATGGTCTGCGTCAGGGGCGCGCCGGAGAAGGCGACCATGATGAAGGGAGCGGGCTTACCGTTCGCGTAGCACTTCTTCCACGCGCCGACGCTCGCCTGCGCCGCGAAGCCCGCGCCGAACGCGCTGCCCATGGCGGACAGGCCCAGCGCACACGCCATACCAATAAATTCAATGCTCATAATACGTTTCTCCTCTTTTTGATTATTTTCTGATCTTATCCAGTTTTTTGAACGGTGCGTAGGCGGTGCCGGTCCACTCCATGCCAAGCTGACCGGAGAATTCCAGCAGATTCAATCGCACGCCATGGACCACCACGGACAGCAGGCCCATCACGATGTTCAGCCCGTGACCGACGAGCATGATGAGGATGCCGACGACGACCAGCGGCCCCTTGAAGCCGAGCGCCATGTTGTTAAAGCTCTGCGCGATAGCGAGCGACGCCATGCCGACGGCAAACAGTCGGATGTAGCTCATGATGTTGCCGAAGGCGCTGATGGTGTTGAGGAACACTGTGAAGGCGTTGCCAAGGCCCGCCTTGAGACCCTGCGCGAAGGTCTTGTCCGGCGACATACCGCCGAAGCACACGACCAGCACGAAGCCGAGAAGGACCACCGCGGCAATGGGCGTGAGGTTCACCTGCTCGCCGATGACGAGGTAGAGCACCACGAAGTACAGCGCGCAGATCGCGCACAGCCAGCCGAGGTCGGCGACCCAGCTGAGGTCCTTCTCCCGCGTCTTGCGGCGGATGTTCATCACACACGCCAGCGAGAGCTGGACGGTGCCGAGGATGAAGCAGAATTTCATGACGCTGTTCTGCTGCTGGGTGGTGGTGACGTTGAAATACTCGGGGTAGTTCGCAAAGGTCGGAACGACCAGCGAGCGGAGCAGCGGCACGTCCATCGCGCCCTCAAGCCCGAACCAGGTGCCGGTCATCGCGCCCCAGACGATGGTGGCGATGGAGAGCACCCACAAAAGCTGCACGGCATCGGAGGGCTTCTTGCTCTTCACCGTCAGGGCCGCGGCGGTCAGCAGGAACAGGCAGCCGTAGCCCGCGTCGCCGATGATCATGGCGAAGAAGAGCGTGAAGAAGCCGAGGAACCAGAACGAAATATCGTACTCGCGGTAGCCCGGCACGGTGCCGAGAATGTCGAACACCGGCGCGATGAGCCGCGTGACCTTGGTGTACTTGATCTTGGTCGGCACCTTGTCGTCGTCCGCCGCCGGATCGTCCATCGCCCACGCCCAATGCTCCTTCGCGGCGGCGGCCTTGAAGCGCTCCGCCTCGTCGACGGGGAGGTAGCCGGTCAGCCACACGAGTCCGTCCCCGCTCTCCGAGGTATTGCGCACGGAGGAGTAGTCCGCGTCGTTCTGCGTTTTGAGCAGCTGCTCGCGGAAGCTGGGCAGGTGCTTCGCGGCGGCCTTGAGCTGCGCGCCGCACTCAGAAAGACCGCGCTCACAGTCGGCGATCTCCTGCCGGTATTCGTCAAGGCTCTTTTCCGGCGGGATGAACTCGCCGGCGGCGCAGGAGGCGGGCAGCGCACCGAGGATGGCGACGGTCTGCTGCTTCCCGACCGGCGCGAGCCGGAGGAAGCGCACCTCCTCGTCCGCTTCGAGCGAAGCGAGGAGCTTTTTGTCCACGCGGCAGAAGTGCAGCTCGAAGCCCTGCGCCTTCAATTCCTTGATCTCGGCGGGGGAGAAGCTGCCCCAGCCGGCGAGCGTGTCGCACGCGCTGACCGCGGCGGCGCGCTCGGTCTCCAATGCTTTTTTGCGCTCCAGACAGGCGTTGAGCCCGTCGAAGAGCACTTTAAATTGATCGTCGTCGAGCGTTTCCGCTTCGACCTCGCTCACCCCCTGCTCCTCGAGCACGGTGATGAGCCGCGAGAGCGAGGCGAAGCGCTCCAGATAGGTCTGGTCGGCATCCGCCTTTTCCGCGAAATGGACGATGCCGAGCGCACGCAGCGCATCGAGCAGCTCCGTTTTCTGCGTCTGCGCGGCGACGATGTGAACGACTTTCATTTTCTCGATCATCGCGCCGCCTCCTGTAGCTTTTTCTTGGCGATCTTGCCGCGCACGACCGCGGAGGTCTGCTGGTCGCCGAGGTAAATGCCGATGACGCGGATGTTTTCCCTCGCCTCGGGGATCTTGACCTTTTCAAACAGGTTCACGCGCTGCGCGGTGGAGCGCAGCTCCCGCTCGAGCAGCTCGACCTGCGTGCGCAGCGTCTTGACCAGCGCGTCCAGCCGCGCGATCTCGCGCAGCGTGACCACAGCGGTGTCCACCCAGAGCGGATAGTCCGCGACGTCGTAGGAGATCTCCTCGAAGGTCAGCTCCTCAAAGACCGGCACGATCACGCCGGCGATGTTGTGGTCGCGGCAGACGACGTCCTTCGGACGGATGAGCGAATCGAGCCGCATCCCCTCGGGGAAGCTGCCGTTTTCGGCGAACACCGCGATCCAGCTGTCCAGACCGTCGACGATCTTCAGCCGTTCGGCTTCGACCTTCTCAAGCTGCGCCGTCACCTGCATCACGACCGATTGGAGCTGCTGCTTTTTCAGCTGCAGCGTCGGCAGATAGCGTTGAAACTGCTTGAGCCGGTCCTTCTGGACCTTCAGTTCATTTTTTGTTAGTTTGACAGCCATACGCGCTCCCTCAGTTCAAGGCGTCCTTTTTCGGCCATCTTTCCTGCAGGAGACTGGTCTTCAGACCCGTTTCGTTCGGCTCGAAGCACTCGGCGAGGATCCCCCAGCCAAGGTCCAGCGCCTCCTCCAGAGGGATGTTCACGCTCAGGTCCATCAGCTTCGTTTCAAAGAGGTGGCCGTACTTGAGCAGCTTCTCGTCCCATTCGGACATCATGAAGCCCATGGACTTCTTCTCAAGGCTTTCCTTGTAGGCGCTGTAGAGACGGATCATGCCGTCCATCAGGGCGCGGTGGTCGCTGCGCGTCGTGCCGTTGACGTTCTGCTTGAGACGCGAGAGCGAGCCAAACGGCTCGATGTGGCCGTTTTTGAGGTAATACTGGCCCTCGGTGATATAGCCCGTGTTGTCCGGCACGGGGTGGGTGACGTCGTCGCCGGGCATCGTGGTGACGCCGAGGATGGTGATGGAGCCCGCACCCTCAAAGTCGACCGCCTTTTCATAGCGCGAGGCAAGGCAGCTGTATAGGTCGCCGGGGTAGCCGCGGTTGGACGGCACCTGCTCCATCGTGATGGCCATTTCCTTCTGCGCGTCGGCGAAGTTGGTCATGTCGGTCAGCAGCACGAGCACGCGCTTGCCGGCAAGGGCGAACTGCTCCGCCACGGCGAGCGACAGGTCGGGCACGAGCGTACATTCCACCGTCGGATCAGACGCCGTGTGGACGAACATGACCGTGCGGCCCATCGCACCGCTCTTTTCGAGCGTGTCGCGGAAGAAGAGGTAGTCGTCGTATTTCAGACCCATGCCGCCGAGGACGATGACGTCGACCTCCGCCTGCATGGCGATGCGGGCGAGCAGCTGGTTGTAGGGCTCGCCGGAGACGGAGAAGATGGGCAGCTTCTGGCTCTCGACGAGGGTGTTGAACACGTCGATCATCGGGATGCCGGTGCGGATCATGCGCTTGGGCACGATGCGCTTGGCGGGGTTGACGGAGGGCCCGCCGATGGGGATCATATTTTCGGTCAGCGCGGGGCCGTTGTCGCGCGGCACGCCCGCGCCGTCGAACACGCGCCCGAGCAGGTCGTCGGAAAACGAGACCATCATGGGCCGCCCGAGGAAGCGCACGGTGTCGGTCGTGCTGACGCCCTGCGTGCCGGCAAAGACCTGCAGGGAGACGAGGTCGCCGCTGAGCTTGATGACGCTCGCGTAGCTCTCGCCGACGAGGGCAAGGTCGCCGCTGCGCACGCCCGAGGCGCGCACGGTCACGACGTTGCCGACGATGGATTCGATCTTGGTATAAACCTTCTGCATTCTGAAACCCTCCTTAACCCGTTACCTTGCTCCGGTAGAGGTCCGTGAGCTTCGTTTCCTGCGCCGCAAATTCCGGCGTGCCGTAGACCGTGCCGTGCCAGTCGAGGAATTCCTGACGCACCTGATTGAAGAAGGCGCGGATCTCCTTTTTGTCGCTGAGCGCGTAATCGCGCGTGAGCACATCGTAGAGCACGTTGAACTCATGCGCCTGACGCTCCGGCTCGCAGGCCGCGTCGATGGGATCGAAGGAGTTCTGCTGCAGGTACACGGCGTCGAGCAGCTCGCCCTTCTGGTAGAGGATGTAGTCCTCGGCCGAGGTGCCCTCTTCGCCGATGACCTTCATCATCTGATTGATCTCGCTGCTGCGGCGGAGGATGCCGCGGGCCTCCTCCACACGCGCCATGTCCACCACGCCCTGATACTTTGACCACGAGTCGATGGGGTGGATGGAGGGATACTTGCGCGCGTCGGAGCGCTCGCGGGAGAGGCCGTGGAACGCGCCGACGACCTTGAGCGTCGCCTGCGTGACCGGCTCTTCAAAGTTGCCGCCCGCGGGGGAGACCGTGCCGCCGATGGTGACGGAGGCGATTTTGCCGTTTCTCAGCCGGACCTTGCCCGCACGCTCATAGAACGCGGCGATGACGGATTCGAGGTAGGCAGGGAAGGCTTCCTCGCCGGGGATCTCCTCCAGTCGGCCGCTCATCTCGCGCATGGCCTGCGCCCAGCGGCTCGTGGAGTCCGCCAGCAGCAGGACGTTGAGTCCCATCTGGCGGTAATATTCGGCCATCGTCACTGCCGTGTACACGGACGCTTCACGCGCCGCGACTGGCATGGACGAGGTGTTGCAGATGATGATGGTACGCTCCATCAGCGAGCGGCCCGTGCGCGGGTCGGTCAACTCGGGAAATTCCTTGAGGACCTCTACGACCTCGCCGGCGCGCTCGCCGCAGGCGGCGACGATGACGATGTCGACGTCAGCGTTCTTCGCCTCCATGTGCTGCAGCACGGTCTTGCCCGCACCGAAGGGACCGGGCACGCAGAAGGTGCCGCCCTTGGCGACCGGCAGGAAGGTGTCGATGCAGCGGATCTTGGTCACCAGCGTCTCGTCGGGACGCAGACGCTCCTCATAGCAGCGGATGGGCTGCTTGACCGGCCAGGAAAAGACCATGCTCAGCGCCTTCTCCTCGCCCGCGCCGTTTTCCAGCACCGCAACGGTGGAGCGGACGTGATAGACGCCCTTTTCCTTCACGCTCTTTACGCGCCAGCCCTCGTCCTTGAGGTCGAAGGGCGCCATGATGAGGTGCGTGAACTGCCCCTCCGGCACGCTGCCGACCGCGTCGCCCGCGAGCACGGCGTCGCCGGGCTTGACGCAGGGGGTGAACTCCCATTCTTTATCGGGGATGGGGTCAAGGTATACGCCGCGCTCGAGGAAGAAGCCGCATTGCTCGGCAAGCTTCGGCAGAGGGTTCTGCAAGCCGTCGTATACCTGCGTCAGAAGACCGGGGCCGAGCTCGACGCTCAGCAGCTCGCCGGTCAGCTCGACCTCGTCGCCGACCTGAATGCCGTTGGTCATTTCATAGATCTGCATACTCACGGCGTCGCCGCTGATGCGGATGACCTCGCCCTTGAGGCGGTCATTGCCGATCTTGACGAAGCCGACTTCGTTTTTCCGAACGGAGCCCGAGAACCTTGCCGAAACGAGGTTGCCGTTGACTCCGGTCACATAGCCTGTCACTTTCTCCATTTCGTTTCTCCCGTTTTCTTATAGGCTGAATATCTGCTGGCGGACCTGTCCGAGCAGGGTGTCGAAGGCGGCCTTGCCCTCGTCATGGCGGAAGACGCGCTGCCGTTCGAGCAGCTGCAGCTTCAGCGCGTAGCCGTAGAGCGCGCAGTCGTCGAAGCTGTGCAGGCCCACCAGCTCGTCTAGCCTGTCAAATTCCAGCGCGAGCAGCAGCCGCTCGCCCTCGAGCGGGTCCTTTGCGTTCACTGCCGCGGTGACGGTCTGCGTCACGGCGGCGTCGCGCTCGTTCGGCGCGGCACAGCTCTCGCCGCGCTTCACACGCCGCTGATAGGTCAGCTCGCCCTGCAGCACGCGGTAGAAGGCCGCCCACCGGCTCACGAAGCCGCCGTCCTCCGAGCGCACCGTCAGCTCCTCGAGCGAGCGGTAGACCCTGTCGCTCACCGCGCCCCGGCATTGGTCGAGAAACGCAGCGTAATCCAGCGGTGGGGCGTCGCCCGCGCGGAGCATCGGCAGGCTCGAGATCAAGTAGTAATAGGAAGCCAAGAGCGTCCCTCCTTAAATGCGCAGCTCGCGGAAGAAGGGAGCGAGCTGTTCCGCCAGCTCCTCGTCGGAGCAGTCGATGTAGCCCGAGCCGTCCTTGGCGCACAGGCGGAAGCCCGTGCGGACCTTTTTGGAGAGCCGCAGCTCCAGCCCCGCCTTGAGCTCGCCGGCGAGCTCGCTTTTGAGCGCGTCTGTGACGGAGGCGACCTCTGCGGCGTAGGCGGAGGCGTCCTCGCCCTGCAGCGCGGCGGTGATGAGCGCGGCGAGCGCCTTGTCGTCGAGCGCCTTATGCGTATCCTGCGCGAGCAGCTTCGTCAGCTCCGCGCCGATCTCCTGCCGGAAGGCGAGCACTGCGTCGCGCTTCGCCTGCTCTGCGCTGAGCTGAGCGCTGGCCTTGAACACGCCGATCTCCGCCTGCGCGTCCGCACGCAGCTTGTCCGCCTCGCTCCTCGCATCGGCGACGATCTTTTCCGCCTGCGCCTTGGCTTCGGCAAGGATCTGCGCGGCCTCGCGGTTCGCGCTCTCGATGCCGTCCTTTTTGATGGAGGATACCAGATCCTGAATTTGAAGCTCCATAAAATCCGCCTTTCTGTGTTTATGTGAGTAAAATTTCGTAATGAAACTAAAATATAGCGCACAATGCCGAAGAAATCAAGAAATCGCAAAAAAATTAAATGATTCATTTTTTCAATAGTGCCTAAAAACCGGGTAATGATGCGGAAAATATTATAACCGTCCGTGCGGGAGCCTAACCGCCGCCTTGCTCTTCCCGTGTCGGTGTGCTATACTGGACCTGATATAAAAGAGAAAAGGAGAACGCTTCCCATGCCTGCCTTTGATCCGCTGACCTACCGCTATGCCTCACGGCGCAATGTCGTCTACGCCAAAAATGCCGTCGCCTGCACGTCTGTGCCGCTCGGCGCACAGATCGGACTGGACGTGATGAAATCCGGCGGCAGCGCCGTGGACGCCGCCGTGGCGATGGCCGCGGCCATGCCGTTGCTCGAGCCGACCGGCAACGGCCTCGGCTCGGACTGCTTTGCGCTCGTGTGGATCGAGCGGGACAAACGGCTCTACGGCCTCAACGCCAGCGGTGTCGCGCCGATGGCGCTGAGCGCAGAGAAGGTTCGCGCGATGGGCTATACAGAGATGCCGAAGGCCGGATGGCTGCCGACGATGGTGCCCGGCGCACCCGCGGGCTGGGCGGAGCTGAACCGCCGCTTCGGCACGAAGCCGCTTGCTGAGCTGTTCACGCCCGCCATTTCCTATGCCGAGGAGGGCTATCCCGTGCCGGTGAACATCGCGCGGCAGTGGGAGCGCGACAGCCGCCGCATTGCCAAGGCGATGGCGGAGAACGCCGCGCCGCACGAATACTGGTGGCAGAGCTTTATGAAGCCGGACGGCACGCCCTACCGCGCGGGTGAGCTGTTCCGCCTTCCGGACTACGCCGCGACGCTGCGCGCCCTCGCCGCAACGGACTGCGAGAGCTATTACCGCGGCGCGCTGATGGAGCGGATCGTCGCGTTCTCCCGCGCGACCGGCGGGTACTTCTGCGAGGACGACTTCCGCAATTACCACCCCGAATGGGTCGAGCCCATCACGCAGGACTACCGCGGCTATACGGTCTGTGAGATCCCGCCGAACGGCCACGGCATCACGGTGCTCATGGCGCTCGGCATCCTGAACGGCATGACCATGCCGGAAAATCGCGAGAGCGCCGAGCACTATCACAAGGTGATGGAGGCCATCAAGCTGGCCTTTGCCGACACGAGGACCTACGTCGCCGACCCGCGCTATATGAAAACAAAGGTCAGCGAGCTGCTGGATCCCGCCTATCTCGCCGCGCGCCGCGCGCTCATCACCGACCGCGCGCTGGAGCCGAGGGCGGGCGACCCGCACTGCGGCGGCACCATCTATCTCTGCACCGCCGACCGCGAGGGCAACATGGTCTCGTTCATCCAGAGCAATTACACCACCTTCGGCGCGGGTGTCGCCGTGCCGGGGACGGGCATCTCGCTCCAGAACCGCGGCGCGAACTTCTCGCTCGACCCCGCAAGCGACAACTGCCTTGCCGGCGGCAAGAGGTCCTATCACACCATTATTCCCGGCTTCCTGCTCAAGGACGGCGCCGCCGTCGGCCCATTCGGCGTGATGGGCGCATTCATGCAGCCGCAGGGTCAGACCGAGGTCCTCGTCAACACGCTCGATTATCACATGAACCCGCAGGAGGCGCTTGACGCGCCGCGCATCCAATGGATCGGCGGCAGGAGGCTCGAACTGGAGCGTGAGGCGGGCGAGGCCATTGCCGACGAGCTGCGCGCGATGGGCCACGAGGTCACGGTCGTGGACGACCGCATTTCGATGGGCCGCGGTCAGATCATCTGGCGCGGAGAGGACGGCGTTTACACGGCGGGCACCGAGCCGCGCTGCGACGGCGCGGTCGCCGCGTGGTAAAGAAAGCTGCTGAAAAGGAAAGAGCCGCGTTCCCGGTGCAGGGAACGCGGCTCTTTTTTGCGTGCTTGCGGCTTGAAACGCGGGCTGAGGCCGTGTCTCAGAGGTTGGCGTGCTCCATCAGGTCGATGAGCACGCGGATGCCCTGCAGGTAGGCGCGGACCAGAATACGCTCGTTCGTCCCGTGGACGCCGGAGGCGGCCTCCTCGGGCTCCGCCATGAAGGGCGAGCAGCGCAGGCAGGTGTCGCAGATCTGCTCGTATTGGTGCGCGTCGGTCGCGCCGACGGTCATGGACGGAACGAACACCACGTCGGGGTAGTAGCGCCGCATACTGTCCACCACCGTGCGGTAGCCGTAGCCATCGCGCCGGGCCGTGGCGGAGGGATCGTTGGCCTGCTGGTAGCGCAGTTCCACGGTCGGGTCCTGCACCGCCGCGCGGCAGTGCTCCATCACGCTCTCGACCGTGTCGCCATCGGCAAGACGGAAATTGATGACCGCCTGCATATCCTGCGGCATCACGTTGCAGGCCCTGCTGCTGCCCTGAATGACGGTGGGAGCGATGGTCGTGGTGACAAAGGGAAAGAGCGCGGGGGACTGATAGCAGTAGGCCGCGATGGCGTCCGCGTTCGCGCGGACGTCACGCGTCAGCGTTCTGAGCGGCTCGGCGCTGATGTAGGGCGCAAGCGTTTCAAAGGCGCCCATCATGGCAGGATTGAGCCGCACGGGGAAGGGGCTGCGGACGATGTCCGCGATGGCACAGGCGAGATGGGCGAGCGAGGTGCCGCCGTAGGGGCGGCTCGAGTGCCCGCCGACGGAGTGGACCGTCAGCTCCAGATCGGCGTAGCCCTTCTCCATCAGATCGACCTGCGCGATGGAAAGGTCGGGCGCGCCGAAGGCCGCGCCGGATTCGATCTTGCCGCCGCCCTCGTCTAAAACGAATTCCAGCGTTACACCCTGCGCCTTGAGGTGGTCGGAGATCGCCAGCGCGCCGGTGTTGAGCGTTTCCTCATCGTCACCGAAGGCGAGGTAGGCCGTGCGCCGGAAGGAGCTGCCGTGGGCCAGCAGGTATTCCGCGGCCTCCAGCACGCCGAAAACCTGATTTTTGATGTCGAGCGTGCCGCGGCCCCAAATGAAGCCATCCGCCACTGCGCCGGAGAAGGCGGGATAGGTCCAGTCCTGCTCCGTGCCCTCGACCACCGGCACCACATCTTGATGGGACATGTAAAGGCAGGGGCGCAGCGTTTTGTCGCTGCCGTGGAGGGTGATGAGCACGGCATGGTGGCCGAGCCGCTCAAAGACGCCCGCGCGCATGATGTGGGGATAGCTCGCCTTCATGTGCGCGTGGAGCTTGTCAAACTCGCTATAGTCGGTCAGACTGTGGTCGGCATAGTTGATGGTTCTGCATTGGATTGCCTGCGAAAGACGCGCGACCGCGCCATCTGCGTCGAGGTCGGGATAATTGCCCTCGAGGGCAAAGAAATCGGTGATCTTCTTCGTCATGCCATTTTGTCCTCCAGATAGCGGCTGAGAAATTCGCGGGTACGGCTCTCCTTCGGGTTTCCGAAGACCTCGCGCGGCGAGCCCTGCTCTAAAATGACGCCCCGGTCCATGAATACCACGCGGTCGCTGACCTCCTTGGCAAAGGCCATCTCGTGCGTCACGACGACCATGGTCATGCCCTCCTGCGCGAGGCGCTTCATCACATCGAGCACCTCGCCCACGATCTCGGGGTCGAGGGCGCTCGTCGGCTCGTCGAAGAGCATGATCTCGGGCTCCATGCAAAGCGCCCGCGCGATGGCGACACGCTGCTTCTGCCCGCCGGAGAGGCGGCGGGAGTCGGCGTGGATGAAATCCTCCAGCCCGACGGCCTTGAGGTGGCGGATGGCCGTCTCCTCGGCCTGCGCCCTTGGAATGTGCCGCACCGTCATGGGCGCGAGCGTGCAGTTGTCCAGCACGGACTTGTTGTTGAAAAGGTTGAAGCCCTGAAACACCATGCCGATCTTCTGCCGCAGGGCGTTGAGGTCGACCTTGAGGTCCATGAGATCCTGCCCGTCGAACCAGATGTGGCCGGAATCGGCTTCCTCCAGCAGATTGATGCAGCGCAGCAGCGTCGATTTGCCGGAGCCGGACGCGCCGATGATGCACACGACCTCGCCGCGGTCGACCTCTAAGTTGATGCCCTTGAGCACGTGGAGGTCGCCGAAGGACTTTTCGAGCTGTTCGATTTTGATGATGGGATCGTTTGTCATAGCGTCCTCCTGTCAGTTTGAGCTGGGGAGACCCAGATCGACGGTTTGATTGCCCTGACGCCGCTTCGTGTTGTCCGGCGCGGTCATCCTTCCCGTGATGGCCTTGAGCAGGAGCGAGGAAAGATACGTCAGGAACAGGTAAACGGTGGCGGCGATGAGGTAGCACTCGGTGCCCTTATAATAAATGCCGGCGACGGAGCGCGTCATGAACATCAGGTCGGATACGCCCAGCACGCACAGCACGGAGGAATCCTTGATGTTGATGATGAACTCATTGCCGATGGCGGGCAGCGAATTTTTGATGGCCTGCGGGAAAACGACTCTGCGCATGGCCTGCCAGTGCGTCATGCCGAGCGAACGCGCGGCCTCCATCTGCCCCGCGTCGACGGCGAGGATGCCGCCGCGCAGCACCTCGGCAAGGTACGCGGTCGAGTTGAGCGAGACCGTGACAAGACCGGAGATGAAGAGCGACCAGACGCGGTTGATCTCCGTGACGCTCATGCCGGTGCGCTTGAAGAGATTGAAGATCGCGTAGTAGAAGATGAGGGACTGCACCATCATCGGCGTGCCGCGGATGACGAAGATGTAGAAGCGGGCGAATTTGTTCGCGACGATCTTGATAAGCTTCACAAAGTCGTTGTTGCGCTTGTCAGGCTCCTGAATGCGGAGAAAGACCATGAGAAGCGCCAGCACGAACGCGATCGCCGTGCCGGCCAGCGCGAGCTGAACGGTCGTCCACACGCCGGTGACGAAGAGCGAGCGCTGGTTGTAGGCCATGTAGACCATGGAGGAGAGCGTGCCGGTGGGGTTGCTCTCGGCGTGGACGGCGGCGTGGACGACGTAGGCGAGCTTGAGCACAAAGCGGTCAAGCGCGAGCAGCGCGGCAGCCGCGGCGTCCAGATAGGAGAGATAGCGGCTCAGCCGCACGAGGGCCGGGCGCTTGAGAATGGTTTCGCCGTAGCTGCTCCAGTGCGTCCATTTCACGAGCAGCGCCAGCGTGCTGACGACCAAAAAGAAATAGCAGACCGCGGCGAGCACCGTGCCGGGCACGGAGCCGGCGGGCAGAAAGCTGTACGGACTGGGCGCGGAATACCACAGGCTCAGGCCGACGAGGGCGATGACGCTGCCGCCCAGATAAACATAACGGTGGTCCCGTGCGATGAAGCTCTGACCGCGGGACGCAGGGGTTCCTCTCATGGTGCTTCCTCCTTATGCGGCGTGAAGCCGCCGGTTACTTCGGCTGGTTGGCGACGGCGGTGTTCCACATCTCGGTGCGCGCGTCGCTGTCGATGGTGGCAAGGATCTCGTTGATCTGCGCGAGCAGCTCGGTGTCGGACTTGCGCAGGCCCACGCAGGAGCCCTTGGCGGGCAGCGTGAAGCCGCTGCCCTCGCCGAAGGTGATGAGACGGAAATCGGGATTCGAGGCGAGGTAGCCGGGGGCGCTCTCCTCGTTGATGACGATGGCGTCGCAGGTGCCCTGCTGCAGGCGGGAGATCATGTCGGG
>OGGJ01002367.1_pt1 | contig 13346 bp, 12 predicted proteins | sample 1571071 | NCBI WGS metagenome assembly OGGJ01 (sample SAMEA2581954, study PRJEB24529) | metagenome | biome: Human gut stool | place: China | collected 2011
GAAAACGGGCTCTGCGTCTGCAAATGTTTCATGGATGGTGCAGCCGGATGCTTTCCAGTGTCCGCCGCCGCCGAATTCCTCAGCCAGCTTTCCTACATTGGCATATTCCTTGGCACGCAGGGAAATACGAGTTTCCTTTTCTCCCCTGTACTTGAAGAGGGCAGCGATTTCGCATCCCTTGATGCAGCGCGGAATCGTTGCGTAGTAATCGGAATTTTCACCGTCAAGATCCATGGCTTCCTTGTCCATGTATGCGATGACGATCTTGCCGTTCGCATAGGAATGGACGGTGCCTGCCACGATCTTGTAGCACTTCATGGCTTCCTCTGTTTTTTCTTCCAGACGGTTGGAAATGTAGGAGGGATCAGCGCCCATTTCTACCAGCTTGCTTGCCATGAGGAGCGTATGCGGGGATGTGCAGCTGAACTTAAAGAATCCGCTGTCGGTGCCGATGGCCATGTAAAGGGCATTGCATGTGTCCTTGTCCATCTGGATGCCTTCGTCGAAGAACATTTCAGCAAGCATTTCTGCCGTTGCTGCATAGTGGTAGCGCAGGTAAAGGTAATCGGTGTATCTTTCATTGCTTCTGTGATGGTCGATGCAGAGGCTGTCCACGTCCGGGAAATCAAAATTTCCGCCTCTTTCCAGGTTGGAAAGGTCCGTGAAAACGATGGCATCATAATCCTTTCCTTCCGGAATGGATGTCATGACCTGTGCAGATGTTTCAACGAGGGTGTACACTCTCGGCACGGGATCAGGAAGAACCATGTCGGCTTCCTTGCCCATGGAGAGAAGGACATTGTGCAGCGCGCAGATGGAGCCTACGTCGTCTCCGTCCGGATGCTCATGTCCTACGAGAAGGAAACGGTTATGGGATTTCAGGAAATCCATAGCCTGCTGCTTGTCGATTTCGACAGCATGATCTTTGCCAAGACTCATTTTTCAGTCCTCCTTTTCAGTATCTTCCTTCGGAGCTTTATCCTTTTCTTCGTCATGCACCTTTTTCAGGAGACCTTCAATGTGCATGCCGTAATCAAGGGACTTGTCTTCTTCGAAGGTAATTTCCGGTGTGTAGTAAATCTTGAGGCGCTGGCCGAGTTCCTTGCGGATGAGGCCTTTTGCCTTGTTGAGCGCTTCGAGCGATTTTGCCTTTTCCCAGGATTTCCCGAAAAGGCTGACGTAAATCGTTGCTTCGCGCAAATCTCCGGTCACATGGACGCCTGTCACGGTGACAAAGCCGATGTGCGGATCTTTCAGGTCATAGAGGAGCATCTGGCTGACTTCCTGCTTGATGAATTCCTGTATTTTTCTAACGCGTAATTCTGACATATGGATTCCTCTCTTGCCGCATGCGGCAGGATCTTCCGCTCTTTGCGGATACTAAGAAATAAAGAGGCCCGTCATCGAAATAGGGATGCGGGCCTCTTACTTTTTAATTAAGAACGCCTGCCCTGATTATTCCAAGGTGGCAGCTTCTTCTTTCAGCTCAAAGGATTCAAGCTGGTCGCCTTCCTTGACGTCGCGGTAGCTTTCCAGCGAAATACCGCATTCGAAGCCTTGTGCGACTTCCTTCACATCATCCTTGAAGCGGCGCAGGGATGCGATCTTGCCTTCGTGGATGACGATGCCGTCGCGGATCAGGCGGAGACGGCAGCTGCTTGTGATCTTGCCGTCCTGTACATAGCAGCCGGCAACGATGAGTTTCGGTGTATGGATGACCTGACGGACTTCTGCGTGGCCGAGAACGACTTCGCGGATGGTCGGAGCGAGCATGCCGGCCATAGCTGCCTTGATATCATCAATGCAGTCATAGATGACACGGTAGAGACGCATATCGACGCCGTCTTTTTCAGCCAGTGCTCTTGCATTGGCATCCGGACGGACGTTGAAGCCGATGATCAGCGCATTGGAGGCAGATGCCAGCATGACATCGGATTCGTTGATGGCGCCGACAGCGGAGTGGACGATGGAAACGCGGACTTCATCACTCTTGATGCCCATGAGGGACTGAACGAGCGCTTCAACGGAGCCCTGTACGTCTGCCTTGACGATGAGGTCAAGTTCCTTCATTTCGCCTTCCTTGATCTTTTCGAAGATGTTGTCGAGCGTTACCTTCTGTACGCTTCTCTGTTCTTCTTCCTTCGCACGGGATGCGCGGATTTCAGCGATGTTTCTTGCCTTTCTTTCATCCATGACATAGAAATGGTCGCCTGCTTCCGGAACGCTGTCCATACCGAGGATTTCAACCGGTGCAGCCGGTTCGGCGCTCTTCATCTTGCGGCCGTTTTCATTGTTCATGGCGCGGACGCGGCCCCAGCTTTTGCCGGCCAGGATGCCGTCTCCGACATGGAGTGTGCCGTTCTGTACGAGCACGCTCATGACAGGACCTCTGCCCTTATCCAGCTGTGCTTCGACGACGACGCCGTAAGCTTCGCGCTTCGGATTGGCTTTGAGTTCCTTCATTTCTGCTACGAGCAGGATGTTTTCCAGGAGGTCATCAAGGCCGATCTTCTTCTTGGCAGAAATCGGGGTCATGATGACATCGCCGCCCCAGTCTTCCGCGAGGAGCCCTTCCTTGGAAAGTTCTTCCTTGATGCGGTCAGGGTTTGCGCCCGGCTTATCAATCTTATTGATGGCAACCATGATCGGAACGCCTGCGTTCTTTGCATGGTGGATAGCTTCGATGGTCTGCGGCATGACACCGTCATCGGCAGCAACGATCAGGACGGCAATATCCGTCAGCTGAGCGCCTCTGGAACGCATAGCGGTGAATGCTTCATGGCCCGGGGTATCCAGGAATGTGATCTTGTGACCCTTGTAGCGGATCTGGTAAGCACCGATTCTCTGGGTGATGCCGCCGGCTTCGTGGAGAGCGACATTTGTCTGGCGCTGGGCGTCAAGCAGTGTCGTCTTGCCGTGGTCGACATGGCCCATGATCGTAACGATCGGAGGACGCGGTACGAGGAAACGAGGATCATCCGGTTCCGGAATGTATTCCGTCGGATCTTCTTCCTTTTCAGGTTTCAGGAGGGTTACACCGAATTCTTCAGCAAGGATTTCGACGGTATCCGGATCGAGGTTCTGATTGATGGTAGCCATGACGCCAAGAGCCATCAAGTGTTTGATGATCTCGCTGACTTCGCAGCCGAAGATTTCAGCCAGTTCCTTGACGGTAACAGCAGCCGGGACAGTTACTTCTGTCGGATAGGTATCCTGTTTCTTTTCCTGGTTGTGTTTCTTCTTCTTGCCCTGGTTCAGGGAGCGGGCCATCAAAGAGCCGCCTTCCTTTTCTCTTCTTGCCTTTTCCCAGTCCTTCTTTGTTTTCTTCTTGGCCGGTTTTTCACGTCTGACTGCCGGAGTTTCCGGAGCGATTTCTTCTACCGGAGCAGCAACGGCTGCCGGATGCTGGCTGTGGGAATGATCATTTCTGGAATGATCGTTTCCGCCGAACGGTCTGCCGTTCCTGTCGCCAGCGGGTCTGCCATTTCTATCGCCAGCCGGACGGCCGTTTCTGTCGCCATACGGGCGGTTTCCGTTCCTGTCGCCGGACGGACGGTTTCCATTCCTGTCGCCATACGGACGGTTGCCATTCCTGTCGCCGGATGGACGGTTTCCATTTCTGTCACCGGACGGGCGGCCGTTTCTGTCGCCGTAGGAACGGTTTCCATTTCTGTCGCCGGACGGGCGGCTGTTTCTGTCACCGTAGGAACGGTTATTTCTGTCGCCGGAGGGGCGGTCGTTTCTATCTCCGGAGGAACGGTCATTTCTGCGGTCGTTCCTGTCATTATTCGGACGGTCGTTTCTGTTATCTCTTACGGGGCGCGTGGTATTTTCCTCTCTTCCGCGGGTTTCTTTTCTTTCCTGATGAGCGGCTTCCGCACTTCTGCCGGCTTCGGCGCTGCAGGAGCTTTCTGTGCTTCTGGTTCCACGCTCGAGTAAGCGGCTTTGCGGCCTGCTTCTCCGGACTTCCTCTCAGTCGGTCTGCCCTGCTGATCGAACCTTACGGTACGCATCTGCGGACGTTTTGCTGGTTTCTTGGATGCTTCAAATTCTTTTGCCAAAACGGTTTTCGCCCCTTCATCTACTCCGGACAGGCGGCTAGTCACCTCAATATGGTTCTTCTTCAAAGCGTCCATGACCTCTTTATCCGACTTTTTAAACTCTTTTACTAATTCATATACTCTGTACTTCTTTTTCTGCATAAGCAGCCTCCCGTCCGTTCTTATTTCCGGTTGTCGATCTTTTCAGCGATCGCCTTGCCGAATCCTTTATCTACTATAAGGGCTGCTGTCCGTACCCCCTTGCCAAGGGCCTGCCCTAATTTATCTTTTTCGCCGAATACACGGTAAGGGATTTTCCATTTCTCCGCTGCATCCGTGTATTCCTCTTTTGTTCTCGGGGAGCTGTCTTCCGCGATGATCAGCAGTTTGCCCGTGCCTTTCCGAAGGCCTTCAGAGACCTGTTCGCTGCCGGAAAGCAGGCGCCCCGCTTTCATGCAGAGGCCCAGCATCCTGTATACTGGATCATCCATTTTCAATCTGTTCCTTAAGGGAGTCATAGACTTCCTTGGACACAGGGCGCTTCAAGGATTTTTCCAGCCCGTGGGATTCATATGCCTTTTCGAAACATTCGATGTTGTCGCAGACATAGACGCCGCGGCCGGATTTCTTCCCGGTCCTGTCCAGTTCAATGATTCCTGTCGGAAGCGCTACGACGCGGAGGAGTTCCTTCTTTGGCTTCAGCTCTTTGCAGCCGACGCACATGCGCATCGTGATCTTCTTCTGCTTCATTCTTTAGTTTCTTCCTCCTGTCCGCTTTCTTCGATGTCTCCCAGGATATCTCCATCGTCCTCTTCAGCGGCCTGGCCGAAGCCTTCTTCTCTGGCCTGGGTTTCGCTCTTGATATCGATCTTCCAGTTCGTCAGCTTGGCAGCCAGTCTTGCATTCTGGCCTGCCTTGCCGATAGCCAGTGACAGCTGGTAGTCAGGAACGACGACGTAGGAAGAATTTTCTTCATCCCATACGGAAACGGAAATGACTTTGGACGGGGAGAGCGCATTGGCAATGAAAATGGCCGGATCTTCGTCCCAGCGGACGATATCGATCTTTTCGCCATGCAGTTCATTGACGATGTTCTGGACTCTCTGGCCCTTCGGTCCTACGCAGGCACCGACCGGATCGACAGTTGGGTCCATGGCATAAACAGCGATCTTGGAACGGGAGCCTGCTTCACGGACCACGTTCTTGATTTCAACGGTGCCGCTGTAGATTTCAGGAACCTCAAGTTCGAAAAGTCTCTTCAGAAGTCCCGGATGGGTTCTGGAAAGGATGATTTCCGGTCCCTTGGTGGTTTTCTTGACTTCAAGAACGTAGCACTTGATCTTGTCATTGGCTTTGAATTCTTCGCCTTCGATCTGTTCTGCATATGGAAGGATGCCTTCGCAGCGGCCCAGATCCACGAAAATCGCCCTGGATTCGCTCCACTTGACGGTGCCGGTGATGACATCGCCTGCGCGGCCGGAGAATTCTTCATAGAGGGATCCTCTTTCTGCTTCGCGCAGCTTCTGGATCATGACCTGCTTAGCTGTCTGGGCAGCGATGCGTCCAAAATTCTTCGGGGTCACATCAATGCTCAAAAGATCGCCTGCTTCGTAGCTTCTGTCGATCTTCTTGGCATCTTCTACTGTGATCTCATTAATTGCATTTTCAGATTCCGGATCGATGGATTCAACAACGGTCTTTTCTTCAAAAATCTGATAATCGCCGGTTTCTCGGTTCAGCTTGATGGATGTCTTTGCGTTGCTTCCCGTTTCCTTCTTGTAAGCGGTGAGCAGCACCATTTCAAGCGCGTCGAATACGACATCGGCGTCGACTTTCTTTACTTTGACCAAACTCTGTATTGCTTCTAATAAATTGCCATTCACGATGAATTATTCCTCCGACATTAAAATGAAAAATGCAGTCTGACCTGCGAGATCTTGTCCCTGCCAAGGACAATGCTTTCGCCGCCTTCCAGCGTGAGCTTCAGGCTTCCGTCTTCGGAAAGCCCGTCCAAAAGAGCTGTGAAAGCTTTTACGCCTTTATGACCTTCAAGGGGAGCAAACAATTTGACATCGACTTCTTCGCCGGTATAGCGGATGAAATCCTTGTCCTTCTTCAGTACGCGGTCAAGACCCGGCGAGGAAACTTCCAGCATGTAATTGTCCGGAATCAGATCCTTCTCGTCGAGTATGGCTCCTGCCTTTTCACTGATGACCTGGCAGTCATTCAGATCGACGCCGCCTTCCTTATCAATGAAAATACGAAGAATCCAGTTTCTTTCCCTGACGTATTCCACGTCGACAACTTCAATGCCGTCCGCTTCAAGAATTGGTTCCAGTAATTTTTCTACAGCATCCTCGACTTCCTTGTGCGCCATATACCCTCCTATGAATGTTAAATATAAGAAAAAGTGAGCCGAGGCTCACTCCACAGGAAATTCTATAAACGATAAAATAAAACAAATAAACCGAACATGATTTACTGATTTATTATATCACATCTTGTAAAGGGGAGCAAACTTTCCCCCGGTTTCTTCGTGCTTAATCATCAATGACCGGATTTTCATACAGGGCATGAAGATCTTTCTTGAGATTTTTATTGATCGCTTCTTCCAGTTCGGGAATCGTCTTGGCGTCATACTGATGGATGATGCCCGGGATTCCGCCGGCGCGAAGCTCGCCGTAGTACTCGTCTCTGTACATATTATAGAAGAAAAGGATTCCCGTATCTTTCTCGCGGCACTCATACGCCCCTATGATGTAGGACCCGTTGAGGCCGAGGACCGGCATGGACGGCTTGATCATCCTCTGGTAATGGCCGATCGTTTCAGGAAGGAAAGGCTCGCTGTCCCAGACCATGAAGCCCTTGCCCCTGACAAGGACAGATACATTCTCGCGGTGGATCAGCTCGTGATCGATGGCTTTTGGCGTCAGGAGGACGAGATTTCTCTTGAACTCATCAAAGTCGCCCGTGATGAGCTCGATTTCCGTCAGCGTCACAAGGCGCAGGTACATCTTTACCATGTAATCCATCGTTTCCTCATCAAAGAGTGCGCGGACTTCCCAGCCGTTTTCCTCATTCGTCCAGCCGAAGGCATAGTAGATGCGCCCGTCCTGCTTGTCGATCCGGTGAAGCTTGTATCCGCTGATATCGGCAGGCAGCTCCTTTTCTATGTCCCAGTCCATGAAAAGCTTCCTGCGCGCTTCTCTTTCCGCTTTTAACTTTTCATCATCAACTGCCATTTTTCTCTTTCTCCTTTTCCTTCCTCTCCGCTTCGAGCCTGTCCCTTGCGCTGACGACCGTCTTCACGAATTCGCGCGTCTCAGGGAAGGGGATCTCATCGACTTTGGAGAAGCCTTCGCCCCAGTTGTACTTCTCCACCCACTCGTCGACATTGCCGCGTCCTGCATTGTAGGCGGCAAGAGCCAGGACTTCATTATTGTGGTACTTCTTCAAAAGGAAATTCAGGTACCATGCGCCAAGCGGGATGTTCTCATCCGGCCGGTTGAGGTCGTCTGCAGGAAGGCCGCTTTCTTCGGAAATCCACTCCGCCGTTTCCGGCATGAGCTGCATCATTCCGACCGCTCCCACATGGGAAACAGCCTTGGCATCGAACTTGCTCTCCGTCAGGATGACAGCCTGCAGGAGAGAAGGTGATACATGCTGCTCTTCCGCGCTTTTCTCGATTAAGATCGACACTTCTACGCTCGGTCGGAGGAATGCGGAATTATGAATCAGCCAAAGCACAAGCATGCTCAAAAGCGCAAGCAAAAGGACAAACACCAAAGCCCCGGTGTTTCCCTGGTGGCGTCTGACTTCCCTTTTCCTGCGTTTCAGAGCAATTCTCATACTTCCATTCCCTCCGGAAATACAAATCCCGGAACATGCTTCAGCGCTTCCCTGACCTGCCTTTCCGTTTCTTCGACGGAATAACTGTTGTCAATGACGACATCGGCATAGTTCAGCTTGTTTAATGTCGGCATCTGCTTGCCTATTCTTTCCAGTACCTGTTCCCTCGTGAAATGATCACGGTGTATGACGCGGTTGATCTGGACTTCAAGCGGCACCTCGACGATCCATACGGCCTCGACACGAAGCTGCCAGCTGATTTCAAGAAGGAGCGGCATATCGAGGACGACAACGGAATGGCCTTCATCCTGCGCGCGGTAAAGCTCCTCCTGCGTGCGGTACCAGATATAAGGATGAATGATGTCGTTCAGCTGCTGCCTTTTCTCTTCATTTGTAAAAATAATCTCGGCCGTTTTCAGGCGGTCAAGAGTGCCGTCCTCATTGAAGATTTCCTTCCCGAAGACCTGCTCCATCCTCGCCATGGCCTGGCTTCCCGGCGTGACCGCTTCGCGGGCCAGCTTGTCCCCGTCGATCACCGGGATCCCCAGTGTATGCATGTAATTGGAAACGGTGCTTTTTCCGCTTCCAACCCCTCCCGTAAGCCCTATCCTGTACAATCTTTTCTCCTGCCTTCTATCGGGCTACTTCGTCTCCGCCCAGTTTTTCCCTTCATTCACATCAGCCACAAGCGGCACTCTGAGGCTTACGACAGATTCCATCGTTTCCTTCAGAAGCTTTGCGACTGCTTCCTTTTCATCGGCCGTGACTTCTGCCACCAGTTCATCGTGGACCTGTAGCAGCACGCGGCTCTTGAAATTTCCTGCCTTCATCTTGTCATAGACGGCAATCATCGCCATCTTCATGATGTCGGCGGCCGTCCCCTGGATCGGCGTGTTCATCGCCGTTCTTTCCGCAAAGGAGCGGCGCTGGAAGTTCTTGCTGTTGATATCGGCGAGCTCCCTGTAACGCCCGTAGAGCGTCACGGCGCGGCCGGTCTTTCTTGCATCCTCGATCATCCTGTTCATAAACGCATGGATGCTCGGGTATCTTTCAAAATATGCCTTGATATAGTCGGCAGCAGCCGTCCTTGTGATGCCGAGCTGGCGCGCAAGGCCGAAATCGCTGATGCCATAGATGATGCCGAAGTTGACGGCTTTCGCATGCGAACGCTGCTCAGGCGTGACGTCCTCGAACGGGATGCCCATGACTTCAGCGGCTGTTCTTCTGTGGATGTCTTCCTTATTGAGGAAAGCACGGATGAGCCCTTCATCTTCCGACATATGCGCGAGCACGCGGAGCTCGACCTGCGAGTAATCGGAGGAAATGAAGGAATCGTAACCCTCTCCCGGAACGAAGAGCGATCTGATCTTCTTTCCTTCTTCCGTCCTGACCGGAATATTCTGCAGGTTCGGATCGGAGCTTGAAAGGCGTCCTGTTGCCGTGACCGTCTGGTTGAACGTCGTATGGATTCGTCCTGTTTCCTTACGGATCAAAAGCGGCAGTGCTTCGAGGTATGTGGAAATCAGCTTGGAAAGCGATCTGTATTCAAGGATATTCTTCACGAACGGGTACTGCTCAGCCAGTTCTTCCAGCACGTCAGCGGCCGTCGAGTATCCTGTCTTCGTCTTCTTTCCTGCAGGAAGGCCCATCTTTTCAAAAAGGATATGGCCGAGCTGCTTGGGCGAATTGATATTGAATTCTTCCCCTGCTTGTTCGTAAATCTTGGAAATCAGCGCTTCTTCCCTGGACTTCATGTCAGCATGGACTTCTTCCCAGCGCTTCGTGTCCGTAGCAATACCTGCCTTTTCCATAGCGGCAAGGACCTTCACGAGTGGCTGCTCGACTTCGTCATAGAGCTTTTCAACGCCGTTCTTTTTGAGCATGTCCCTAGCGTCCTCATAAATGGAAAGGAGGAAGAGGGAAACGGCTGCGCCCTTGGAAGCGAAGTCCTTCATTTCGTCAGCATAGATTTCCGGCTTCTTGAAAAGGCCTGCCAGGTAAGAGAGCGGGTACGTCGTTCTTGTCGGATCGAGGAGGTAGGCGGCAATCGTCGTGTCAAAGAAAGGAATCCCTTCCCATGGGAAATCCGTTTCCATGATGGGCTTGCTGTTTTCCGTGATGACGACTTTGGCTTTCCTTAAAGCTTCTGCCGCTTTTCCAAACTGCTCTGCCTTTACAAGGTAGGCATGGCCATTTTCTGCAATGACTACGCCTTTTGCTTTAAAGAAAGGAGCCGTTCCTTCAAGATCGAAGGAAATGGCGGTTTCCTTTCCTTCAAAGGACAGGCCATCCTTCCAGTCTTCTGCCTTCTCCCCTGCCTTTGCGACTTCTTCCTTCTTCGCTTCGGCCAGAGCCGTGAAGCGCGGAAGTTCGCCGAACTGGGAGAGGAGATTGATGCCGAGGCGGCTGAAGAGTTCCTTCATTTCGCTGATATGAACGGGCTGCGCCATTTCTTCAAGCGTCGTTTCCATCGGAACATCTCTCTTGATCGCAGCGAGCTTGTAGGAAAGGTATGCCATGTCTTTTCCGGCAGCGAGCTTCTTTCCCTGTGCGCCCTTGATTTCATCGACATGCGCATAGAGATTGTCGAGCGTCTTGTACTGCGTCAGAAGCTTCAGCGCTGTCTTTTCGCCGATGCCCGGAACGCCCGGGATGTTGTCGGCGGTATCGCCCATGAGCGCTTTCATGTCGATGACCTGGGACGGCGTGATGCCGTACTTTTCCTCGACAGCTTTCGGCGTCATTTCAGACATGGAGGAAATTCCCTTCTGCGTAAGGTAGACGGTCGTCCTGTCGCTTGCCAGCTGCAGGGCATCGCGGTCCCCTGTCACGATAGCGACAGGCAGTTCCTTTTCATAGCGTGCAGAAAGCGTGCCCAGGACATCGTCGCCTTCATAGCCGGAAAGGCTGTAGACAGCAACGCCCATGACATGCATGACCTCAAGGATGAGATCGAACTGCGGAACGAGCTCGGCCGGAGCCGGCTTTCTTGTCGCTTTGTACCCGTCATACATTTCCGTGCGGAACGTCTGGCGGTCTTTATCGAAGGTGACAGCGACATAAGCCGGATCAAGCTCGCGGTAAAGAGAGAGCAGCATGCGAAGAAAACCATAGACGGCATTCGTCGGCACGCCGTCAGGCGACGTCATCGTCGGAGGAAGCGCATAAAACGCGCGGTACAGAAGGCTGCTGCCATCGATGATGGCTAATTTATTTTCCATGGATACCTCCCATTTAAGGACACAATATGTATTACATTATACCATATTTGAGGGTGCCTGTTCACGGAAGGCCTCCGGCCCCTCTTGTACAAAAAGGCAGGGAAGGATCTTTTCCCTTAAGGCATACCAGAAATGGAAAAAGCAGGATCATTTCCTTATATAATGTAAGGCGCTGGATACACTGCCAGGCGGATTCGATCCATCCGGTCCTGGTCTTTGTCTCAGGCAGCCTGTTTCAACCACAAAAAAATCTCATCATTTCTGATGAGATTATTTTTGAGCTGGTGCGGTCGGAGAGATTTGAACTCTCACGGATTACTCCACTACCGCCTGAAGATAGCGCGTCTGCCAGTTCCGCCACGACCGCATATGTAGTTACAACAACGAGAAACAAGAAATGGAATGGTGCGGCTGGTGAGACTTGAACTCACACGGACGTAAGTCCACTACCCCCTCAAAGTAGCGCGTCTGCCATTCCGCCACAGCCGCATAGATATGGTGCCTCAGAACGGAATCGAACCGTTGACACAAGGATTTTCAGTCCTTTGCTCTACCAACTGAGCTACCGAGGCAAAAATAATTGGCGACCCGGATCAGATTTGAACTGACGATCTCCGCCGTGACAGGGCGGCATGTTAGACCACTACACCACCGGGCCGTACTTGGTGGGCGATAACAGGATCGAACTGCTGACATTCTGCTTGTAAGGCAGACGCTCTCCCAGCTGAGCTAATCGCCCGTGTATCTGATGTTTATTATGCCTCATTTATGAGAAAAATGCAAGCCCTAATCAGGAATTCTCATAAAATTCAGTATATACAGCTATTTCAGGTGAGCATAAGAATGCTTGTGTATATACTTTTTATTTCAAATACATAAGAAGACAATGCATTTTCTTGCGCCCTTTGTGACATCGTGCTAAGATTAGCATCTGAACACTAAAGAAAGGGGCAGTATGATGCCAGGTAGTGAAATGTATAAGAGCCGCTGGACGGTATTTTCCATGTCGGTTCCTATTTTTGTAGAAACAACGCTTCAAATGATGGTGCCCAACGTGGATCAGTTCATGCTGAGTCATTATTCTCAGGATTCCGTGGCAGCCGTAGGCAATGATAATGTCATATTTAATTTAGTTATACTGACACTCGCAGTCCTTTCGCAGGCTGCGACGATTTTAATTGCACATTACAGGGGCGCCGGGAATCTTTCCAAGGTCAGTGAAGTATGTACGGTTTCATTGACTGTCAATCTGGTACTGGGGCTTGTGATCAGTGCCGCGCTTTTCATCTTTGATGATTTCTTTTTGAATGTTTTAGGAATGCCGGATGAAATACGTGCGGATGCTTCTCTTTATTTACGATGGATTGGCATATTTATTTTCATCCAGAGCATGTACATGGCTTTTATTTCCTTTCTCAGGGGATTTTCCCAGCTTAAACTGACGATGCTCTGCTCCCTGGTCATGAATGTATTCAATATCGGCGGCAATATGCTTCTGATCCATGGCTGGGGACCGATTCCGTCCCTGGGCGTGGCCGGTGTCTGCATATCGACAAATATTTCTAAATTTATCGGTTTCTTTTTGATCCTTTACTTATTCCACAAGTACACGCCTGCCAGATTTTCGATGTCTTATTTAAGACCGTTCCCATGGAAAACATTCCACAAGATTCTTTATCTGGGCGTACCGTCAGCTGGAGAAACGTTTTCTTATCAGTTTTCTCAGGCTATGATTATGAAGTTTGTCAATCTTTTTGGCGTCGTTGTTATTACGACAAAAGTTTACTGCTATATCATAGCGATGGTCAGTTATGTGTATTCCCAGTCGCTTGCGATGGCGACGCAGATTCTGGTCGGCTATTTCAAAGGGGCAGGGGATAATGATGAAGTTGATAAACGTGTCAAATTTACAATTTCAGTAGCCATGCTTCTCTCCGGGACAATATCGACGCTGCTATACCTCAATGCGGATGCGGTTCTTTCTATTTTCACGGACGATCCGGCAGTCCATGCTCTGGGGAAAACAATTCTTTTCATTGAAATATTCCTGGAAATCGGCCGTGCAGTCAATATGAGCATGGTTATGGCACTTAATGCGGCTGGTGATGTCAGGGCGCCTGTAACCATAGGTATTATTTTCATGTGGTCTGTAGCTACATTCGGATCCTGGCTCCTGGGCGTCCATTGGGGATGGGGCCTGGCAGGAATCTGGATTGCTATGGCAGCGGATGAATGC
>OGGJ01002368.1_pt1 | contig 13340 bp, 9 predicted proteins | sample 1571071 | NCBI WGS metagenome assembly OGGJ01 (sample SAMEA2581954, study PRJEB24529) | metagenome | biome: Human gut stool | place: China | collected 2011
TACGGCATCTACGCACTGTATCTAAAACTAGAGAAAGCCTGCGATATCAAATACGGACGCCAGACATACGATTACCAAGAAGGCACGATCGTTTGCTTCGCCCCCGGACAAACTGCGGAAACAAATCCGACAACCGATAAAGTCCAAGTAAACGCACATGGTATTCTTTTCCATCCCGATTTACTGCGTGGAACGTCACTCGGAAAGAATATAAAGAAATATACGTTCTTTTCTTACGAGGTAAACGAGGCGTTACACCTCTCGGAAGAAGAAAGATCTATCGTGATGGATTGCCTGAAGATCATCCGTATGGAACTGGAACATGGCGTGGATAAACATAGTAAAACCTTACTTGTAAACCATATCGAACTGCTGCTTAATTATTGTATGCGTTTTTATGAAAGGCAGTTCATCACCCGAGGCAAGACAAACCGGGATGTGCTGACACGTTTCGAAAACCTGTTGGATGAGTATTTCGAAAGTACACTCGCCGAACAGGACGGATTGCCTACGGTGAAATACTTTGCCGACAAGCTTTGCCTCTCATCGAACTATTTCGGTGACATGTTCAAGAAGGAAACCGGCAAATCACCGCAGGAATACATCCAAGAGAAAGTAATCGAGCTAGCCAAAGAACGTATCTCCGGCACGGCGGACACAGTCAGCCAAATCGCATATTCCCTCGGTTTCCAATATCCGCAGCACTTCTGTCGGCTATTCAAGAAACGGGTAGGGTACACGCCAAGTGAATACCGTGCGCAGATCGGTCTATCAACGAATCTATAGAAGGCGTTCAAGAAGATGTTAGATATTAAGACTGTATATGAATGTAACCGGTGCTTGGGATGCAAGACGCTGCACCCACAAGTAAGCCTCATCAATCTAGAGAGCCCGAACCTAGAGCAAGAGGCCGTAAAGTTCGAGTTCTACGCAATACTCTTGATAGAAGACTGCCTGGACGGTTGCCATTGTTGCGGACGTAAGTATTACGATTATTCCAACGCTACGATGGTGTTTCTTACACCCGGTGAGATTTTCCGCATGAGCGAGAATAATACGCTACCCAACAAAGGGTACCTTTTAGCGTTCCATCCCGACCTATTGTTCCACACGTCATTGGACAACCCTATTAAGAACTATACCTTCTTCGCTTATCACAAAGAAGAGGCTCTGCATCTCTCTCAACGTGAGACAGCCAAAGTTACGTGTTGTCTGGAAAACATCGAGGACGAGCTTCACCATGCCATCGATACGCACAGTGGTACCATTCTATCCCGCCACATTGAATTATTATTGGATTATTGTACACGCTATTATGAGCGACAGTTCATTACCCGGGAAAATAAGAACAAGGCTATCTTGGAGAAATTGGAAAGGCTCCTCGACGAGTATATCATTTCCGGTAAATTAGAGAACGGCCAGCTACCCACCGCCGAATATTGTACGGCAGAACTGGACCTTTCTGTCGCTTACTTCAACGACCTGTTAAGATTCGAGACCGGCAAAACACTGGAGGAATATTTTCAGTTCAAACGATTGAGCGTGGCTAAGACAATGCTACTGAAAAACGGTAATACTCCCGCTTTGGTAGCACGACAATTAGGTTATCCGAACGTACAGTATTTCAGCCTTATATTTAAGAAGATCACAGGCATCGCTCCCTGTGAATATCCATATGCGCAAAACTAAGAAACGGAAGGAATGACCTCCTTCCGTTTCTTAGAATGACATTATTTTCCTAGCTTCTTTTCCAGCATCTTCATAAAATATCCCCCGACAACCGAACGGGCTTGAAAACCTCGTTGCGTACCATCGGAAGTAAAATGCCAATCGCTTAGAGGAACACGTGAAGTCGTCTCGTTGGCGTAGTTCCAGACCGGAACCATCAGCGCATTGAAATCCTCCATCGATCCGGTCAAACAAGCGGACCATAAAATCCAGTCGGACTTCGTATAATCCTCCCGGTTATCCAACGGCAAACCATATTTATTTTGTTTTGTCTTGTAATAAGCCATTTCCGTAGCGGCAACCTCTTTTGGGAAGATATTCAAGCCCAGCAAGCGATCCCAGACCAGATTATATTTTTGGCTCCAAGTGCCCGGCTTATCGAAAGTCAGGCGGTAATGATCACCATCGTTCGCCATCTTCACCCACTTAGCGGCCATCTCACGGGCGACTTCCGTATATTGTCTAGCGATATCGGCCTTACCTAACATCTCCGCCAATTTTCCGTAGCCGGCAACTCCCATAATTGCCTTGATGGACAAGTTCGTGTTATGGGCGAAATGTCCGGCAAAATCATCCGTACAAAGTTGGTTCTTCGGATCAAGGCCTTCCTTCAACAAGTAATTCGCCCATGTAGTCAAGACCTCCCAATGTTGGGCGGCATAATCAGCATTGCCATCCACTATTGCTATAGCGGTCGCTAGCACAAGCATATTACCACTTTCTTCCACGGGCATATCGCCACCATAGGTTTGACCGTTCGCAACCGGATAGGTACCCACATCGTGAGCCGGAAAAGGTTTCTTCCATTGTCCGCTCTCGCTATAATAGAAAATGGGATTCATCATTCCCTTCAATAAATCCGTGTTGTATACTAAGAATAAGGGGGCGGAAGGATACGTAATATCCACTGTTCCGATAGAACCGTTACTGAAATTTTCTTTCGAAAGGAATAAGAGAGTCCCTTCCTTATCAGTCACCAACTTATGGGCGGCGATCGCCTGCCGATATGCGATAGCGCATAGCTCGGCGTATTTCTTCCCTCCTACGGCACTCGTCTCGCTCATCAAAGAAGAATCGAAGGAACCGCAACGCCGCATCAGATCCTCGTAAGAAGCCTCCCCTTTTTCGAACGCCTGATGAATATCCACCTTTCCGTCGTGCTTCCAATAAGGCATCCGGTTGTCTTGGAAATACTGGATCGAATATAAATCATCGTAACCGATCATCAAATGTCCGGAGACGGTTTCCTTGGAGACCTTGCCGATCGGGTCCGTATAAGCGAGGACTGTCATTTGCTCACGCATATCCGAAGAGAGACTTTGCGATCCAGCCGGTAAATTACCAGTAGTCATGAAAGCTTTCTTCGTAGCATAATACTCGTCGATCGTTGCGGAGACTCCCGGTTTCTTGGGGATAGCCAAATAGAAATATCCCCAGTCAATCCGTACATCATCCCCGGTTTTCGCCAGAACCTCTTGATCGATTGTTCCTGTCTTCAGGTAAATTAAATCAGGGGTTTCCGTTTTCTCGAAAGTCACCTCTTGATCGATCGTATTCACGGCCCATTGCGGCGTGGCTTCCAGGTATAGTTGCACGTCGTGATCTTTACCGTCGATGGAACGGACTTGATAGGTTATATAATTAAACGGAGAAGTCATAGCCTCCAGATCATTCAGCAAGAAAGGAGCCGTGAAAATCAAGTCCAGACTCACGCCACCGCACTCAAAGGTATAGAATGTTTGCGTAGGCATCACGTTCATGGATTTCTGGATCGCTTTCTCATCGAACGTATCTCCTCGTTTCACCTTCCGCATGATTCCCATATCCACATAAGCGCCTCCCCCATTGTTCCGGCAATGAGCGGCCAACACGTTACCCGTAGGCTTCAAGCTCTCCGCCACCGCTTCCGGTATCTCTTTCAGCAAATCATAGTCCAGACCATTCCCTGCCACGGCGATTTGCTTTCCATTTAGATACACCTCGATATTATCATCATGCGAATATTGGAGGTAGAGGGCATCCTTTTGCTCATCCGAAGGCCAGTCAAACGTACGACGTACCCAGATATCTCCTGTAGACCAAGGCGTGGAACGATTCGGATTATCTTCCGTACCGAAAGCGGCTTTTCCCCGCTTCCAACTTTTCGGATCATAAGCCTCGGCGAACCAATCGCCGGCAGGCTGAGACATCGTATAATCGGCCTCCCATAAGCCATCCGAGGCCATACCGATCACCGAGGTCACCTGTATATCGTCCATTCCCATGAAACGGTATGACTTACCATCTACTCGTATACCGCCTAGAAGCGGATAATCACGGCCGGTCCAATGCCGTACCGACTCATCATTCAATTGATCGGCAAACGACCATGCGCTTGTATAGGGGTCGATCGTGACCAAAGGAACGGCCGGAGCACGTAAAGAGTTCTCTGCCGCCGCCGTATATACCTCGGAAACTTTCACTTGCGTACAACAAGATAAAGCCATACAACAAGATAAAGCCAATAAATAGTTTCTCATCTGCTTACTTCACGGTTTTATGAATGGCCTCCAGCACGATCTTCTCCATGATCTTATAGCCTTCCAAGGTAGGATGCACACCATCTTTCGACAGGTTAGCGGGCAATCCGTTTCGCTCATCTTTCATGGCGGAATGATAATCCACGTATGTCAAACCATTCTTATCCGCATACTCCTTGATCCATTTATTGAGCTGGATAACCTTATCGGCCGGTTGCATACCCGATCTCCAAGGAAAATCATAAGCCGGCAATACGGAGCAGAAAATCACCTTGATATGATTTGCCTTCGCCAATTCTGCCATAGAGACCAAGTTCCCAAACACGTTTTCCAAGGCGATCACACCGTTATTGTGAGCGATATCATTGATTCCCGCCAAGATCACCACGGCTTTCGGTTTCAAGTTAATAACGTCTTGGCGAAAACGAACTAGCATCTCCGAGGTTGTCTGTCCGCTGATCCCACGGTCTACGAAGTTATTCCGGATAAAGAAAGTCGAATCCGCCGGCCACCATCCGTCTGTAATGGAGTTCCCCATAAATACCACGTTCGAAGGAACTTTCACGGTCTTGTTAGCCTCCGCATAACGACCAAACTGAGCCCAGTCCCCTTTCTCGGTCTGGGCAAATAACGTAGTGGTAGCCAATAAACAACCCGCTACCAGTAAAGCTTGTTTCATGTTTTTCATATTACTTGATTATAAAATACAAACCAACGATCTTGTTTTCATCAAACAAAAGTAATCAAAATTGTCCACTCACCCATTCACACAAGAAAATATCTTATATTTGCTGTCATTGAAAAATAAAAACATCCGAATATGCTGAAAAAGATTCTTTCCAACACGATCGTACGGTTGATACTGGCCGTCTTGATCGGACTTCTGGTTGGGCTTGCCGTAAACGAGTCTGTGTTAAAAGCGGTCATGATCGTAAAACAAATTACGGGACAGATTATTTTCTTCTTGGTTCCGTTGATCATTCTAGGATTCGTGGCGCCTTCTATCGCCCGCTTGAAAAGCAACGCATCCAAAGTCTTATTATTCGCTTTTAGTATCGCATACCTGTCATCGGTTGGCGCCGCTACCTTTGGCGCCGTTGTGGGTTATGAATTAATACCGCATTTGCATATTCAAACCGCCTCGGAAGGTCTAAAAGACATCCCTCCCATGTTGTTTAATCTAGAGATTCCGCCAGTGATGAGCGTTATGTCGGCATTGGTATTGGCCGTGATGCTGGGACTTTCTACCGCATGGGTTAAATCCGAGGAGATGGAGAGGTTGCTGGAAGTATTCCAGAACATGGTACTTAAATTGGTAGAACGGGTCTTGATGCCGGTCCTGCCGCTTTTCATCGCCGCAAATTTCTGTGTCCTTAGTTATGAGGGGGCGATTACAAAGCAGTTGCCTATCTTTTTATCCGTCCTGTTGATTGTCATCATTTGCCATTACATCTGGTTGACCTTACTGTATGTAGTCGCATCGATCTACTCCCGGAAAAATAGCTGGGGCGTATTGAAATACTACGGACCCGCTTATTTGACAGCCTTAGGCACCATGTCATCCGCCGCCACCTTGGGCACGGCCTTGACCTGCGCCAAGAAAAGCAAGATCTTGCGAGAGGAAGTAATTGACGTGACTGTCCCCCTGTTTGCGAACATCCATCTATGCGGCTCTATCTTGACGGAAGTGTTTTTCGTATTGACCGTCTCGCTAATATTATATGGCAGCATGCCGGACTTCACGACGATGTTCGTATTTATCATCTTGCTTGGTTTCTTCGCGATCGGCGCTCCCGGCGTACCGGGCGGTACGGTGCTCGCCTCATTGGGCCTGATCATCGCTATCCTAGGTTTCGACGAGGCGGGAACGGCATTATTGCTTACGATATTCGCTTTGCAAGATAGCTTCGGTACGGCTTGCAACGTGACGGGAGATGGTGCTCTTACCTTAATCACGGATACGTTCGATCAAGGGCAAACGGGAAAAGCTTCCACAGCTTTATAAGGACAAAACCTCATGGCTATTTTACTGCAACCCGCCTTGCAGTAAGTGGTATCACTTCCTTTTCATTCGATACTCTATGGGTGACTCCCCCGTATGCTTCTTGAAATACCGTCCCAGATAGGATTGGCTGGGAAAGTTCAAGTGGTTCGTTATCTCCTGCACGGTCATTTCCGTGGTACGCAACAACACCTTTGTCTCCAATATGATATGCCGGTCTATAATGGTCTTCGCCGACTCGCCCGCCACTTGCCGGGTGATAGTGGAGAGATAACGGGGAGAGATACAAAGCTCGTTCGCATAGAAAGAGACCTCTTTCTGGTCGAGATAATGGGCATGGATGCAATTGATGAACTTATGGAACAACTCCTCCCCACGGTTGCACCCATTTTGCTGGCGGCTCGAAAAGGAGTACCTTGTCTTATCATACATATTAAGGAAGAAGCATTGCAACTGGTTTTTCACGATCATATCACGGTACACGTTATTCCGATCCATGTAAATCAGCCAAAACAGCCGGATGATCACATTTATGGTCTCCTCCTGATCGGCGGGATGCGTATAGCAAGGGCTATCCTTTATGAAGCGGAAAAAGGGCGGATCCAGCCGGAATACGGCCTCGTCGAACAAGACCTTCGAAAAGGATATATATTGTACCTTGAAATCCTCGCTACTCGCGTTCAACGTCAGGATCGTATCCGGTATCAATACGATCACCGTGTTGCGCCGGATATCCCATCGGCTCAAATCGACGGATATATTCGCCGTTCCTTTATAGCAAAATAAGATCATGCCATATCCGCTCTTGTAAGGACGATCCAATAACTCCCTCAAATCGGAATCGCCTATTATGAACGACTCTCCTCTCTCTATCTCAAATGGATTCATATGTCTACTATTTTGCCCGCGAATATAAGAGATCATTAGCATATAACGGATCGTTCCATCTCAAAATGAACAATCATCGCCTCATTGTGGAAACAATGGTTCGCCGATAAGCGAGTAGCTTTGCATCCGAAAATATAGGTATTAGTTAAGATGAAAAAGCAAAATCGATTGATGAAGACTGCGATCGCCTTATGGTGTATCGTAGCTGTTGGGTGTAAACAAAGCCCTGTAATCCAACAAAGTTCAGGGTATACGACAATGACCGTATTCACTTCGGAGAAAACTTTATCCAATAATTACTCGGCGAGTATACGAGGAAAACAGGACATCGATATTTATCCGCAAGTATCCGGCTTTATTACAAAGCTCTGCGTAACGGAAGGCGAGAGTGTAAAAAAAGGACAAGTCTTATTTATTATTGATCAAGTTCCTTATCAAGCGGCCTTAAACACCGCCATTGCGAACGTAGAGGCCGCTAAGGCATCTGTAGCGACAGCGCAACTGACCTACGACAGTAAACAAGAATTGTATAAAAACAAAGTAGTTTCCGAGTTCGACCTAAAGACCGCCTACAACACTCTACTCTCGGCAAAAGCCCAATTAGCCCAAGCGGAGGCACAAGAGATAAACGCCCGTAACAACCTTTCTTACACGGAAGTGAAAAGCCCCTCGAACGGCGTCATCGGAACCCTGCCTTATCGTGTAGGCGCATTAGTAAGCGCAAGCCTACCCAAACCGCTCACCACGGTATCGGACAATTCCGAGATGTATGTGTATTTCTCCATGACCGAGAATCAGCTATTGGCCTTGACCCGTCAATACGGCTCGAAAGACAAAGCCTTGGAGAATATGCCCGAGATAGAGCTTCAACTGAACGATAAATCGCTTTATCCCCAAACGGGAAAGATCGAGACGATCAGCGGCGTTATCGATCAAAACACCGGAACGGTCAGCTTGCGTGCCGCATTCCCGAACGAGGAGCAATTATTGAATAGCGGGGGCTCCGGGAATGTGATCATTCCGGTTACATACGATAACTGCGTCGTAATTCCCCAAGCCGCCACGTTCGAGATCCAAGACCGGGTATTTGTCTTCAAGGTAGTGGACGGCAAGACGCAATCCGCCCCCGTAGAAGTGACCCGTGTGAACGGAGGACAAGAGTATATCGTAAACGCCGGATTGAATAGCGGCGACGTGATCGTAGCCGAAGGCGTAGGTTTATTGCGTGAAGGAACACCGATTGAAGTAAAACAAAATTAAGAACAATGAAAGTTAGCACATTTATAGAACGCCCCGTACTGTCCGCCGTAATTTCCATCACGATTATGGTTGCGGGTATCATCGGGCTTTTCACCTTGCCCGTAGAACAATATCCGGATATCGCCCCTCCTACCGTTATGGTCAGTACGACTTACTTCGGGGCGAATGCCGAGACCATGCAGAAGAGTGTCGTAGCCCCTTTGGAAGAGGCGATCAACGGCGTGGAAGATATGACCTACATGACCTCCACGGCTACCAACTCCGGTACCGCCACGATCACGATCTATTTCCAACAAGGAACCGATCCGGACATGGCCGCCGTAAACGTACAGAACCGTGTATCGAAAGCGACCGGGCAATTGCCGGCCGAGGTTACCCAAGTGGGTGTCACGACTTCCAAGCGCCAGACCAGTATGTTACAGATCTTCTCGCTCTATAGCCCGGACGGTTCTTATGACGAGAACTTCCTCAGTAATTACATCAGCATCAACCTAAAACCAGAGATACTCCGTATCTCCGGAGTCGGCGAGTTGATGGTTATGGGTGGCGATTACAGTATGCGTATCTGGATGAAGCCCGACGTTATGGCCCAATACAAATTGATCCCCTCGGACGTGACCTCCGTGTTGGCCGAGCAAAATATTGAGTCCGCCACGGGTTCTTTAGGCGAGAACTCGGACGAGACGTATCAGTACACCATGAAATATAGCGGACGCCTGCTTACTCCGGAGGAATTCGGCGATATCGTGATCCGCTCCACCGAGGATGGAGAGGTATTGAAGCTAAAAGAGATAGCAGACATTGAGTTAGGAAAGGAGAGTTATGCCTATATCGGACAAACAAACGGTAAGCCGGGTATCTCCTGTATGGTTTTCCAGACAGCCGGATCGAATGCCACGGAGGTGAATAATAAGATCGACGCTTTTCTTGAGGAAGCCTCGAAAGACTTCCCGAAAGGTATCGAGGTCGTAAAATTGATGAGTACGAATGATTTCTTGTACGCCTCGATCCATGAGGTTGTAAAAACCTTGATAGAGGCCATTATCCTCGTTATCCTTGTGGTATATGTCTTCTTGCAGGATATCCGTTCTACGCTGATTCCGTTGGTAGCGATCGTAGTTTCCTTGATCGGTACGTTCGCCTTTATGACGGTCGCCGGATTTAGCATCAACTTGATCACTTTATTCGCTTTGGTATTGGTGATCGGTACGGTGGTGGATGATGCGATCGTTGTTGTAGAGGCAGTCCAAGCTCGGTTCGACGTTGGATATAAGTCCTCTTATATGGCTAGTATGGACGCGATGAAAGGATTGACATCCGCCATCGTCTCTACTTCATTGGTATTTATGGGCGTGTTTATTCCGGTATCCTTCATGAGCGGTACATCCGGTACGTTCTATACGCAGTTCGGCTTGACGATGGCGGCGGCCGTAGGTATCTCTACCGTTAACGCGTTAACGTTAAGCCCGGCGCTTTGCGCTATCTTATTGAAGCCTTACATCAACGAGGACGGCACCCAAAAGAATAACTTCGCCGCACGTTTCCGTAAGGCGTTCAACGCCGCATTCGATTCGGTCATCAAGAAATATAAGCACGGGGTGTTGTTCTTTATCAAGCGGAAATGGCTGGCTTGGTCGCTGTTGGCATGCTCCATCGTATTACTTATCGTCTTGATGAACACGACAAAATCCAGCTTGGTGCCCGATGAGGATCAAGGTACGGTCTTTGTCAACGTAAGTACGGCCTCCGGAAGCTCCTTGGCTACGACTAACAAGATCATGACGAATATCGAGCAACGGATCAACCAGATTCCACAGCTTCAATCTTATTCCAAGGTTTCCGGTTATGGTTTGCTGGCCGGACAAGGTAGCTCTTTCGGTATGTTCATCTTGAAACTAAAACATTGGGATGAGCGCCCGGACAAGGAAGATAACGTACAAGCCGTGATCGGACAGGTATATGGCCGTACAGCAGATATCAAGGACGCTACGATTTTCGCCATCGCCCCCGCCATGATCCCCGGATATGGTATGGGTAACGCATTGGAAATGCATACGCAAGACAAGGCCGGTGGAGACTTAACGACCTTCTTTAACACGACCCAGCAATATCTCGCAGCCTTGCGTGAACGGCCCGAGATCGCTACGGCTTACTCTACCTTCGATATCAAGTACCCGCAATGGCGCGTGGATGTGGACGCGGCGAAATGCAAGCGGGCCGGAATCACTCCGGATGCTGTTCTATCAACCCTTTCCGGTTATTACGGAGGGCAATATGTGTCGAATATCAACCGCTTCTCGAAGGTGTATAAGGTGATGATACAGTCCGATCCTAAATATCGTCTGGATGAGACCTCCTTGAATAATACGTTCGTACGCATGTCGAACGGCGAGATGGCACCGCTTAGTCAGTTTATCACCTTGACCAAGGTATACGGTGCCGAATCTTTAGCCCGTTTCAATATGTATAATTCGATCGCCGTCAATGCCGTACCGGCCAATGGATATAGCTCCGGGGATGCTATCAAAGCGGTAAAAGAGACAGCGGTCACTTCGCTCCCGAAAGGGTATGGCTACGACTTCGGTAGTATCACCCGTGAGGAGAACCAGCAGAGTAATACGACCATTATCATCTTCAGTATCTGTATCTTGATGATTTATTTGATCCTAAGTGCCTTGTACGAGAGTTTTCTTGTTCCTTTCGCCGTGATTCTTTCCGTACCGATGGGTTTGATGGGTAGTTTCTTGTTCGCTAAGTTCATGGGATTGGAGAATAACATTTATCTGCAAACCGGTCTGATCATGTTGATCGGGTTGTTGGCGAAGACCGCCATCTTATTGACGGAGTACGCTACCCAGCGCCGCTTGTCCGGCATGAGCCTGACCTCGGCCGCTCTTAGCGCAGCGAAGGTTCGTCTGCGCCCGATCTTGATGACCGCTCTTACGATGATATTCGGTTTGCTGCCATTGATCGTTTCCAACGGCGTAGGCGCTAATGGAAACCGCTCGTTGGGAACCGGTGCCGTTGGCGGTATGTTGATCGGTACATTGGCTTTGTTATTTATCGTGCCTTGCTTATTCATCACGTTCCAATACCTGCAAGAGAAACTACGCCCGATCCAATTCGAGCGTTCCCTTGATTGGCAGGTGCAAGAAGAGGTAAAAGAGGCCGCCGAAGAAAGAAAAGAATATTTAGATAGCAAGAAATAATCTATCCGGTTGTATATATATAATGTATATGAAGAATAACATCATACTCTTTGCCGTAGCGACGCTAGCGTTGAATAGCTGCGGCATTTACAAGAAATACGAGCCTGTCGCCACCCTCCCGGAGAATCTATATCGGGAGGAGATAGCCCCGGCAGATACCTTCTCCATCGGGAATATCAGTTGGCGGGACCTGTTCACCGATCCGGCCTTGCAATCCTTGATCGAACGGGGATTAGCCAATAATACAGATCTGCGGATTGCCCATCTAAAGGTGCAAGAAGCCGAGGCGGCGTTAATGACCTCCCGCCTCTCCTACCTCCCGTCGCTCTCCCTAGATCCGCAGGGCACGACAAGTAGTTTCAATAAGGCAAAAGCGTCGTGGACATACAACGTCCCGGTATCGGCCAGTTGGGAGATCGATATCTTCGGCCGGCTGACAAACGCCAAACGACAAGCAAAAGCCGCCTTGTCGCAAAGCCAAGCGTATAGCCAAGCCGTACAAACACAACTGATCGCCAACATCGCCAATTTATATTATACCCTATTGATGCTGGATCGGCAATACGAGATCACGACGGAAACTGCCGTGAGATGGCAAGAGAGCCTTCGTGCCACCCAAGCGTTAATGGCAGCCGGCATGACTACCGAGGCGGCCGTATCGCAAACCGAGGCTACTTGCTACTCCATCGAGACCTCTGTTAAGGATCTGGAACAGACCATCCGGGAGACCGAGAATACGCTTGCCGTCTTATTAGGAGAAACACCTCAAGATATCGAGCGAGGAAGATTGGAAGAGCAGTCCTTGACCCCGGATCTGGCGATCGGCATCCCGGTGCAGCTGCTATCGAACCGTCCGGATGTACGTAGCGCGGAGTTCTCTTTAGCGCAGGCATTCTATACGACGAATGCTGCCCGTGCTGCTTTCTATCCTTCCATCACGCTGAGCGGGAGTGCTGGATGGACAAACAGTGCCGGTAGCATGATTATCAATCCGGGCAAATTCGTTGCTTCTGCCGTAGCTTCACTGACGCAACCTTTATTTAACAAGGGAGTGAATATCGCCCAGCTGAAAATAGCGAAGGCACAGCAGGAAGAAGCCCGCCTCAGCTTTGAACAGACATTGCTGAACGCAGGTGTGGAAGTAAACGAGGCACTGGTGCAATATCAGACGGCCCGTGAGAAATCCGCTTTCTACGATAAGCAGATCACCTCTTTGCAGACTGCTGCCAGAAGCACTAGTCTTTTGATGGAACATAGTAATAATACTACTTATCTGGAAGTACTGACCGCACAGCAGACATTGCTGAACGCCAGACTTTCACAGGTAGCCAATCGCTTTACCGAATTCCAGGGCGTGATTACACTGTATCAGGCTTTGGGCGGAGGCCGGATGTAGGAGGATAGTATGAATCCTGAAAAAGTACGGTGTCAGATAATCGAATACACCAAACACGAGATGTATCTGCACGGTGCTGACGGACTGACCATGGATGACATAGCTAAGGGGATGAAGATGTCGAAGCGTACGCTTTACAAGCTGTTCCCCAGTAAGACTTGTCTGTTCCGCATGTACAGGGTCTACTACTACCTGTATTGGCTTATTGGTCATTTCTTGTAAAATAGGAATTGAACTTTTTTCACGCACAGAAATTGCATTTAATCCGAACTGGCAGAACTCCGCCCATAATAACACAAATTTTCTTCATTTGAATAATCTCCTTCAATTTCAATAAT
>OGGJ01002369.1_pt1 | contig 13334 bp, 6 predicted proteins | sample 1571071 | NCBI WGS metagenome assembly OGGJ01 (sample SAMEA2581954, study PRJEB24529) | metagenome | biome: Human gut stool | place: China | collected 2011
GATAACCGAAAGGCCAAGAGCAAACAAAGTCTTTTTGAACATTTTGAATTTCTCCGAAATGAGAATGCGCCTCCAGCTGCAAGTGAACTTAAGCCGGAGGCGCTATAAGCACTGCTGATTAGTTGTTCATCGCCTTGTCAAGGTTAATCGGCATAGCCTGATAGCCCTTGTTGTTAAGAATCTGAATCTCAACCGAAGGTTCCTTTGCACCCCACTTGAATTCACTCAAATAGGGATTCGGAGCGGTGACGAAGGCACCGTTTTTAAAGTCATACTCAGCACCAGCCGTTGCTGAATAGGTAACGATCGAATTCTTGTCCGGGTGGTATTCGGTAAGCGAAGTCACAGGGCTGTACCATTCATGGCCGCGTTCCTTGCCGTATTCCCAAATCTGCTCAACCGTCATCTTCTTTTGATCGATTTTGTAGACCACGGCGCGACTGTACTTCATTTCGGGCAATGCGGGTTGTTCCATGCCGCGAGCGTCGCCGTTATCAAAAACCGACAGATAGAAGATGTTCTTATCGGACTTGCTGTCAATGCGGAATCCTGTGTGCTGTGTCCAAGTCCAGTCAAAGCTTCCTTCGCACTTGGAGTTTTCGCACTTAATGGGCTTGCCGGTGGAGTCGACCGGCTGAAGCACCTTATCGGCCCAGGGCTTCTTCCAGCCTTCGGGCGAACCCATGATCCACTTCACTTTCTTGTCGCGACCAATCTTGATAATGGCCGATTGGTGGCGAGAACTGATAATGATCGAGTCGTCCGTCGGGTCATAGTCAACCGAGTTGACGTGTACCCAGTTGCGACCGGGGCCGGAACCCACGATGTCGCCGAAATGATCACTTTCATCAAGCTTGGCGAGCTCTTCAGAGGACAACGTCTTGCCGGCCTGTGTGGCATCAATATTCAGGCACACAGCGCCCTGATCGAGTACCTTGAGCACATTGTCGCGATACGGATCAAGGATGTCCCAGAGGCGCCATTCATCAACCACCTTGCCGTTGTTGTCAACTTCAATGATGACGTCTCGAACCGTTCTCACGTTCTTACCGTTGGCAAGTTTCTTATCTGAGCTGGCAACGCGCAACAGATAATTGCCGTTTTGCATCGGATCCATCGAATGCGAGTAGTCGTTGTAGCCCATGGGAAGCTTACGATTCCATACTTCACGCCCCATAATGTCGTACTTCACATAGCGCTGGCCGTAGCCCCAAGTAAACATGCCGTCTTCGTTCTGCCTGAAGCCCATCATCACGCCGCCCATATCGATGGAGTTGAGGTTATAGATGGGATCGGCAAACATGTACCAGCGAATTTCACCCTTGGTATCGATGATGGCGTTGATCGGCTCAAAGTTCCATTCCAATGCACCGCCCACCGGATTGTTCCAGACAACACGGGTACCGTGGGCGTTCTTTTCACCGAAGTCATTGATCAAATACAGACGATCGGAGAATTCCGGATCCACTTTGATCACGCGGGTCTTAAAGAGGTTGCTCACCTGCATCTTGCCGGCAGTTGACGGCCCCCAAATCGGCGCACCGTAGATCTTGTAAGTTTCCTTCATGTTTTCGGTTTTTTGACCAAGACTGCGCTTGTAGGTCACTTCAACCTGATTCATGTAATCCGGATAAAGGCCGAAAACAGGGATGCCGCCGTGCGTAAGCACCTCCGAGTTGCTCACCTTGTATTTAATTTCCTGCCCGTTTTTCTTCGGCACGATACGAACGGAAACGTCAGTAATCACGTAGCCCCCGTTGCGAATGACTGCCGTTAAAGGGGCGATGCCGTAGGGATTCACCACAATCTCGCCGATCTTGCCCTTGCTCGGATAGGCAACGTGAGGGCCACTGGCCCCGCCGACAGCTAGAACCTGTGTGGAAAATGCCATTGAGCAAACAATACCGGCGGCGATTGCAACGGTTTTTAATTTCATCATTTGTTTCTCCTCTTTGGAAAAAATCCATTGGTTAATTTCTTAAAAACCATTGTAGAAACAGGCTTTTGTCGGTTGTAGTCGGTTTTTTATGGGACAATATTTCCTTCTTGGATATGGGTTTTTCGAAAAATGAATAACCACCTTTCAGCCGAGCTTCTGCAATTTTTGCTTCAGCTTTATGAGCAAAGAAGTCTTTCCAAGGCATGCTCACGCCTTGGTATTTCGCAGCCGGCCGGCAGTCGCCTTCTTTCAACGCTGCGCGAGATATTTCACGATGAGCTTTTTTTGAAAACCCGAACCGGAATGGTTCCAAGCGAACGTTGCGAACGACTCATACCCAATGCTGAAAAAACGCTTCAGTCCCTATTGGCTCTCACGCAAGAGGAGATCTTCGATCCTGCCCGTCTTACGAAGAACTTTCGTTTGGGGATCGTCGACAACGCTTTCTTCAGCATCTTTCTACCGGTTGTTAATGCGATACAACGAGCGGCCCCCGGTGTTACCTTCGAAATTCCGGATATCCGCTTTTCGGCTCTGACAAAGTACGTCGACTACCTGTCTTCCAATGAAGTGGATCTGCTTATCTACCCGTACAAAGACAGTGAAGTTCCCAAAAGCGTCCGTTTTTTCAAACTTTTTGAAGATCACTTTGTCTACATCACCCGCAAAGGTCACCCTCTGGAAAAGGTTCCGCCTGAAGAAATTCACCTCCATGTCAACGATTACCAGAAAGTACGAGTTTCAGCTCGCAAGAAATTTTTCTTTTCTGACCCAAGCGATCAGCAGAAGCATCTTTCAAGCAGTCAGTGCTTCATAAAGTCTCCATTCTTCGTCAGTTCAGCTTTTGCATGCCTTGTTGCAGACGTCGTGGTGGTTCTTCCCGAAACAACGGCAAGAACATTGTCCCAATGGTTGCCAATCACAATTTACAAAACGCCCCAACTCGGGGAATCCCCGTTTTATCCGACTCTATACTGGCATGAATCCAAAAACGCCGACCCTGCCAACCAATGGCTTCGCTCCATCATCATTTCTCATACAAGAAGTAGTCTCGGGAATCATCCGACAGTTAAGTGATTCAACACGTTGTCATATTGTCGACAACAAATGTTGAGTCGTCTATTTTTTAGCCGGCTTATTTTTTACATTGTTTCTTCTTTCCAGTCCCTTCCGTAATATTGTTTAATCTCCGATCCTAACGCGATATATTCTTTGTCTCTTCATTCGTTTCATTAGCCGGCTATGTTCTTCCCTTAAATTCTTGTAATGGAACGGCTTCACGCGCACGCACAACGCGCGAAATGCAACCAAAACGTTCAAAAGTCAACTCCCTAAATTTTTGACATAAATCAAAACTACGTAGCACCTACGTGGACGAAAAATTGCGATCGAGACAAATAGAGGACGGCCGACAGACCGTCCCGATCACTGTCGTTTAAGGGTGTCCGCTCATGAATTCGACACCCGCAAGAAACACAGAGAAACAGGAGAAGAACTGATGTCTGAACTGCAAATTTCCCGCCGCAAGCTGCTCAAAGCCAGCGCTGCCGGCGCCGTGGCCGCTTCGACGGTTTCGGCCCCGAGCCTGTTGATGGCAAAGGAAGCCAAAGCCGCACAGGATACGTCCAAGATCCGCGACTTCGACATGATTAAGGCTTTCTACGCCAACTATCCCAAGAAGCTTGCTGCCGTTCGCGCCAAACTCGGTCGTCCGCTGACGCTCACCGAAAAGTTGCTTTTCGTGCACCTCTATCATCCGGAAAGCCTCACCGAATTCAAGCGCGGTCAGGACTACATCGAACTGCGTCCCGATCGTGCCGGTACGCACGACATCGGCGGCCCGATGGCCATCCTGCAGTTCCTCACCTCCGGCAAGGAACGCATCGCACTGCCCGCAGCTCTGGTTGCCGACCACCTCGTGACGGCTCAGACCGGCGTTCGCAAGGATCTCCAGATTGCCGACCGCGACAACGTTGAAACCTACAGCTTCCTGCGCGACGTCTCCCGCCGCTACGGCTTTGACTTCTGGCCTGCCGGCACGGGCATCTGCCATCAGGTCTTCCTTGAAAACTACGACTTCCCGGGCGCCATGATGCTGGTGACCGACAGCCACACCCCGACGGCCGGCGGCATGGGCATGCTCGCCATCGGCGTGGGCGGCGCCGACCTGGTCGACGCCCTCATGGGTATGGAATGGGAACTGAAGATGCCCAAGATCATCGGCGTGAAGCTCACCGGCAAGTTAAGCGGCTGGGTCAGCGCCAAGGACGTGATCCTGAAGCTCTCCGGCATCCTCTCGACCAAGGGCGGCACGAACTCCATCATCGAATTCTTCGGCGACGGCTGCCAGCAGCTTTCCTGCACGGGCAAGGGCACGATCTGCAACATGGGTGCCGAAGTGGGTGCCACCACCTCCGTCTTCCCGTTCGACGACTCGATGGTTCGTTATCTGAACGCTACGGGCCGCGCCGCAGTGGCCGACATGGCCAAGGCTGTTGCCGCCGATCTGCGTGCTGATAAGGAAGTCATGGCCGATCCTGCCAAGTACTACGACCGCATCATCGAAATCAACCTGTCCGAACTTGAACCGCACATCAACGGCCCCTACTCGCCCGACGCCGCCATGCCGCTCAATCAGGTGGCCGACCGCGTCAAGGAAAAGGGCTATCCGCAGCTGCTCGAAGTCGCTCTGATCGGTTCCTGCACGAACTCTTCCTACGAAGACTTCACGCGCGCCGCTTCGATCGCCAAGCAGGCTCTCGACAACGGCATCAAGGTGAAGACCCCCGTCATGATCGTCCCGGGTTCGATGCGCATCTACAAGACGCTCGAACGCGACGGCATCCTCGACGTGTTTGAAAAGCTCAACGCCACCGTGCTTGCAACCGCCTGCGGTCCCTGTATCGGTCAGTGGAAGCGCACGATCGGCGATCCGAGCAAGAAGAACTCGATCATCGAATCGTTCAACCGCAACTTCAAGGGCCGCAACGACGGCAGCGCTCAGACGCACGCCTTCCTGGCTTCGCCCGAAATCGTGATGGCCATGGCTATCAACGGCGATCTGACGTTCAACCCCATGAAGGGTTCGTACACGACCGCCAAGGGCACGACGATCAAACTCAAGGCTCCGACCGGTACCGAACTGCCGGTGAAGGGCTTCGTGACGGATCTGACCGACTGCATCCGCCCGGACTATGCCAAGATCGAAATCAAGGTGAGCCCCAACGCCAAGCGCATCAAGCTGCTCGAACCGTTCCCGGCTTGGGACGGCAAGGACTTCGTGGGCCTGCCCATCTTGATCAAGGCCAAGGGCAAGTGCACGACCGACCACATCTCCCCGGGGGGCAAGTGGCTGGCTTACCGCGGCAACCTCGATCGCATTTCGGACAACCTGCTCGAACGTGCGGTCAACGGCTTTACCGACGCCGCCGGCAAGACGCTCAACTATGAGACCGGCACGTACGACACGCCCGCCAAGGTCGCTCGCTACTACAAGAATCACAAGATTGATTCCATCATCATCGGCGACGACAACTACGGTGAAGGCTCGAGCCGCGAACACGCCGCTATGGAACCGCGTTATCTGGGCGTTCGCGTCGTTCTCACCAAGAGCTTGGCTCGCATCCACGAGTCCAACCTCAAGAAGCAGGGCGTGCTCGCACTGACCTTCGTCAACCCGGCGGACTATGACAAGATCAAGGAAAAGGATCGCGTCTCGGTCCTCGGCCTCGACAAGCTTGCTCCGGGTCAGAACGTGACGATCGAACTCACGCACGCCGACGGCAAGAAGGAACGCTTCGAAGCCAAGCACAGCTACAACGCAAAGCAGCTTGCATGGTTCAAGGCAGGTTCCGCTTTGAACGCTCTCTAATCTATTAGATAGCGAATAAGGAAAGACGTCTTACTCTCTCCGGCGTCTTTCCTTGAAGGATCTCCACCTTCTTCAACGCACACGATGCATAAGTCGTGTGCGTTTTTTTCACTCCTTGCACTATTGACGCCGATCCTCTCATTGTTGATTTTGGAAGCCACCATCAACGCGATGTTTCAGACAATCCTATCAAACCAAACAGACCAACAATGGTTACTATTTCATGTGGAGACAAAGTTAAACGCAGTGTTTATTTACGAGTCTTTCCCACCATCCCTCCAAGGAAACCAAATAATTACGCAACGTTAGTTCATACAGACAGTAACCAACCGTTTAAAGGACTTGGTCTTATATACAAATATGGAGAAGAACTGAGATCTTGTGATCAAGGGCAAGCCTGGGGAGAATCTTTTCTTTTCGGAAACACCCACAAAGATTCGACATTAAGCGACCCTATCAGGTGGGGACTTTGCAGAGCACCAGGCACCCTAGATATGGGCGAATTCCGCACAACGACAACGGCCACCATCCAATTCTGGGTAGACTAACTTCCCTCTTAATTTGAAAAGATTCCCGACAACATGACAAACAAAAAGTCATTCTGTCGGGATTTTTTTATCTCCACCAAACAAATCCTGTCAGCCGACGCTAGATTCGGTGTCTGTAGGAAGACTTTACGGTCAGCCTTGTAAAAGACCAACTTATAAAACAGTTTTTTACTGTAAAAAACCGTTTTATATATCAATTTTTTACAGTCCCTATGCCATCAAAACCACTACAAGCACTCCGTCAGTCTTTGCATTCATTGCACCCAGATACCGCTGACAACCACTAAAATGCCTCCTTTCCTCTTTCAGAAAGAAGCAAGCCATGACCGAACTCAACGTCTGTGTGTTCTGCGGTTCCCGCACCGGCAACAATCCTGCGTACACCGACGCAGCGCACGCCGTGGCTCACGAATTGGCCAAACGAAACCTTCAGCTCGTCTTCGGTGGCGGCGGCACAGGCTTAATGGGAGAAACGGCGCGCATGGCACTCAAACTGGGCGTTCCCGTCACCGGCATCATCCCGGCCTTTCTGATTAACCAGGAAACTCCTGTTGAAGATCTGTCCGAGTTGAAAGTGGTTGCCGACATGCACGAACGCAAGGCCAAAATGGCCGAGCTCTCCGACATGTTCGTCGTGCTGCCGGGCGGCATCGGCACATTGGAAGAAGCCTGCGAGATGATCACCGGCAACTGGATCGGTCTTTACAACAAACCTGTGGGCTTTTTAAACGTCAACGGCTTTTTCGATACGTTTTTCGCCTTTCTCAAAGACGCCGTCAATGCGGGATTCATGCCGAAGCCCTGCTATGAGCGCGCCATCGTCGACTCAACAGCCTCAGATCTCATCGACAAGCTTTTGGCTGCTCGCCTCGCCCCCGAGCTGCCTCGCAACGCGGACTGTTTTGACCACAAGTAACGCAAAATCTGTGGGCGCAATGCAGGACAAAGCGTGCGCTGCGCCTTAAAATCCAAGCGCGTGCGTTTACCACCCCTTTTTCGAACAACTACTGAGTTTCAATGAGCAATCTACCCACTTTGGCCAAAGGTCCCGTGCTGCTGCCGGGCACCTTCAATAAGGACGCCATCGTCTTTATTGATGCCGAAGTGTCTCCTGAAACCGGCCAAATCGTTGATCTGGGTGCGTGCCGTGCCGACGGTCGTTTCTTTCATTCGAGCAATGTCGCGGCCTTCAAAGAGTTTTGCAAAGGAGCCGATTTTGTCTGCGGACACAATATCGTGGCCTTTGACATGCAGTATCTGCGCCCCGTCTTGGGCGACGGACCGCAAGCCGTCGATACGCTGCCGTTGTCTGCTCTTCTCTTTCCGCGCAAGCGTTTTCACAACCTGCTCAAAGACGAAAAGCTTCTGACCGACGAACTCAACAATCCTCTGTCGGACGCCCGCAAGGCGATGGCGCTTTTTGAGGAAGAGGTCGCAGCTTTCAATGAATTGCCCGGCGTGCTGCAGCGCTTATTTTGCGCCATGCTCAAAAACCGGCCGGAGTTTGCGGGCTTTTTCCGGTGCTTAAACGTCCAGACACCGACCTTTGCGGATCCCGCAGGCGTCATCAAACGCCTGATGGCTGACAAATTGTGCATTCACGCCGATCTTGACGGCCTGGCCAAGCGACAACCGGCAGAACTCGCCTACGCACTTGCCTTCATTCGCGCTGCAGAACCCGCAGACGTCATTCCGCCCTGGGTCAACACCAATTACCCGGCCACGCAGTCGGTGCTCAATGCGCTGCGCTATACGCCCTGCAAAAAGGGATGCCCCTATTGCAAAGAACGCCTTGACGTCAAAGCGGCTCTTTCTCGCTTTTTCGGTTTCGACTCGTTTCGAACCTACAACGGTGAACCCCTGCAGGAAATGGCCGCGCGTGCGGCCGTGGGCGGCGAATCGCTCTTGGCGGTCTTTCCCACGGGCGGCGGCAAGTCGATCACGTTTCAGCTGCCCGCCCTGATGCAAGGCGAACTCACCCGAGCGCTCACGGTCGTCATTTCGCCCCTGCAGTCGCTCATGAAGGATCAGGTGGAAAATCTCGTCTCCAAAGGCATCAGTCGCGCCGTCACCATCAACGGGCTCTTGAGTCCGATCGAACGCTCCCGAGCGCTGGAAGCCGTGATCAGCGGCGAAGCCACCCTTTTGTACATTGCCCCCGAGTCGCTTCGCTCCCGCTCGATATTGGCCGCTCTGCAGCAGCGTCGTGTGGCGCGCTTTGTGATCGATGAGGCACACTGCTTTTCGGTCTGGGGACACGACTTTCGCGTTGATTATCTTTTCATCGCCGACTTCATCAAAAAGCTCGAAGACTTTTACGGCGGCCAATGCAAGATTGCCGTTTCGTGCTTTACGGCCACGGCCAAGCAAAAGGTCATTCAGGACATCTGCGACTACTTTAAGCAAAGGCTCGGCCTTGAGCTGCGCATCCTTGCGACTTCGGCCGAACGCAAGAACCTGAGCTATCGCGTCATTCACGTTGACAACGATGCCGAGCGCTACGCACGTCTGCGTGAGCTGATTGAAGCGGCCGAAGGCCCCGCCATCGTTTACGTGGCCACCGTGCGGGAAACCAAGGAGCTCGCCGCGGCCCTCACAGCCGACGGTCTTGAAGCCGTTGCCTTTGCCGGACGTATGGATGCGGCCGAAAAAAGCGCCAATCAGGATGCGTTCATCGCGGGCCACGTCAAGACGATCGTCGCCACCAATGCTTTCGGCATGGGAGTGGACAAAAAAGACGTCGCTCTGGTGGTGCACTACAACATCTCGTCGTCGCTTGAAAACTACGTGCAGGAGTCGGGCCGCGCGGGCCGGGACGAGTCGCTTCAGGCGCAGTGCTGCATCCTCTTTAACGAGGAAGACCTCAACACGCACTTTGCGCTGTTGCGTCAATCCAAACTGACGCTTGCCGACATCCAGCTCATCTGGAACGCCATCAAGTCGATGAAAAGCAAGCGCTTTTCAATTTCTCCGCTCGAGCTTGCGCGCAAAGCCGGTCTCGAGTACGACGAACTGCAGCTTGACACCAAGGTCAAAAACGCGATTGCCGCTTTGGAGATCGCCGGTTACGTGCGCCGCTCTATGAACGCTCCGCGCGTATACGCCACCAGCGTTGCCGTCAAAAGCACCATGGAAGCGCGAGAGCGCATCGAAGCTAGCCCCCTCTTTGCGGGTGAGTCCGAGCGCAACGAAGCCGTGCGCATCGTCGCTTCGCTCATTTCCGCTCGCAGCGGCTACAAGACCAAAGGGGAACCGGCCGAAACCCGCACCGACTGGCTGGCCGATCGCCTGGGCATCGCACTTTCTCAAGTCGTTGCCGTTATCGGCAAACTGCGCCAGGCCGGCGTATTGCACGACGACAACGACATGGCCGCCACGGTCAGCAAACGTCACCTCAAAGCGGCTCCTTCCGTTCTCGGGACATACCAGACTCTCGAATCGCTTCTCATCCGTCGTCTGTCCGACGGCGGACGCGCCGACTTCAACCTCAAGGAACTCAACAACGAAGCCTTGGCCGGAGGTTGTGCGAGCGACGTCAAGAAGATCACGACCCTCTTGATGTACATGAAAGCTGCAGGGCAGCTTGACGAAATGCGCCGCACCCGCGGCTCGCAAAACGTTTCTCTCGCAACCAAACGCACGACGCAGGAACTTGAAGCCGCCGCGCAGATGCGAGCCGACCTGTGCGCCTTTATCGTTGAGACGCTCAAATCAATGGCCGCAAACGCTGTGAGCACCGCCTCGCCCGACTACGTCTCGCTCTCTTTTTCCGCCGTACAGCTGCTGCGCGACTACCGCCAGCAAAGCTGGCTTTCCGAGACGCCCGTCACGCTGCGCGACATTGAAAACGCGCTTTTGTTCCTGCACCGCACGGGTGTTCTGTCGCTCGAAGGCGGCTTTATGGTTTCGTACCAGGGCATGACCCTCGAGCGCGTTGAGCTCGACAACAAGCGCCGCTACCGCAAGCAGGACTACGCTCAGTTTTCGGAACACTACCGCCAGAAGGTGCAACAGGTTCACATCGTCGGTCGCTACGCCAACCTGATGCTGGCCGACTATCAGGCGGCATTGCAGTACGTGCGAGATTACTTCGAGCTCGACTATCAGGAGTTCCTCAACAAGTACTTTGCGGGGACAGCCGCCGACGAGCTCAATCTCGGCCTGACGCCCTCGCTGCGCAACCGCATCTTCGGTCAACTCTCCGAAAAGCAGCGCGCGATCATCGACGAACAAGCGCAGTTCGTCGTGGTGGCCGCAGGCCCCGGAAGCGGCAAGACGCGTGTCTTGGTGCACAAGCTTGCAAGCCTTCTCGTTCGGGAAGATGTTCGCAGCGAACAGCTCCTGATGCTCACCTTCTCGCGCGCGGCCGCCACCGAATTTAAGCGCCGACTCATCGAACTCGTCGGCAAAGCCGCTTATTTTGTCGACATCAAGACCTTTCACTCCTACGCTTTCGACATACTCGGCCGTTACGGTTCACTGCAAGAAGCCGACGGCATCGTTCTCAAAGCCGCCAAAGAGATCGCTTCGGGCAATGCCGAGCCCTCGCGCATCGGCAAAACGGTGCTCGTGATTGACGAAGCGCAGGACATGGACGCCTCCGAAGCCGCGCTTGTCGATGCGCTCATTGAGCACAACGAAACGCTTCGCGTGATTGCCGTGGGCGACGACGATCAGAACATTTACGCTTTCCGCGGCGCCGACGGTCGCTTCATGCAGGATATGCTTGCCAAGCGCGATGCTGTGCGCCATGAAATGACGGAAAACTACCGCAGCACGCCCGCGGTGGTTGACTTCAGCAACGCCTTTGTGAGCAAAATCAAGGCTCGCCTCAAGACTCACGCATTAACCGCAGTGCGTAACGAGACGGGTTCTGTGCGCCTCGTGAGCCACACGTCCGAGCATTTCGAGGAGGCTCTCGTCAAAGGCATCATTTCGGATCTTTCCTGCGGCAAGCTCTCGGGCAGTTGTGCGGTACTCACCAACACCAACGAAGAAGCGTTTACGCTGTGCGCCATGCTGAAGAAAACGGGCGTTGCCGTATCACTTATTCAGTCGCAAAAAAGCGTCGGTGTCGCCAATCTTGCCGAGGTACGCGCTCTACTGAAATACATGACCGCACAGATGCACGGTCAAAAGCGTGCTTCCGTGCGTCTTTTTGCCGATGCCGAGCAATGGCTTAAAGCAAGCTACGGTGCCAGTATCTGGCTTGACAACGTCCTTCGCCTCATCGAATCCTTTACCGCCGTGTTGCCCGCCGAAGGTTTCTTCTACCTTGCCGACTTCGAAGAATTCCTTCGCGAATCAGTCCTTGAAGACACCTTTGAGCGCACGGCTTCGAGCATCGTTGTTTCCACCATCCACAAGGCCAAGGGACGCGAGTTCGATCACGTCTACATTCTTTACGCCTCGCGCTCCTTTGAAGACGATGACGCCAGACGCAAGCTCTATGTGGGCATGACCCGCGCGCGCTTTGACCTCACCATTCACTACCGCGGCGCGCTCTTAAACCAGACGCTGCCCGAGACCGTTCATCCGTCTGTCGACAAGACCGCGTACAACGCGCCTGACGAACTGACGCTCACGCTCACGCACGAAGACGTTTGGCTCGATTATTTCGAAGACAAGAAGCGATTGATTCTGTCGATGCGAGCGGGCTTTCCACTCACGCCCATCGAAGAGGGACTCACGATTCGCACGTCCACCGACGTTGTGCGTCTGGTTGTTTATTCAAAAGCTTTCCAAGCCCGTCTGGCGCAACTCAAAAAGAGCGGCTTTACGGTTCAGTCCGCCGAGATTAGCTTTATCGTTGCCTGGCGCAAAAACCCGGAAGATCCTGAGCTTGCCGTCGTTTTGCCGACCCTTCACCTCAAACGCGGCAACAGCGCCCAAACGGAATTGATTTTCTGAGGTTCGACTCTCAAATTGGTCGTCGGCCGCAGTAAACTGAATCTGGGTTCGTACTGATTTTGCTGTGCTATTTCGCATTTTCCAAGCAAATCTTTACGTCGGCTTACTTTTGTCCGGAATAAGATAATTGCCAGGAACAAAAGTCTTTTTCAGTGATCTTCGATGTCTTCCCCAGGAGACAGCTATGACAAACATCTCATTCTCTCGTCGCCGCCTCATTCAAAGCGCCACGGCCGTTTTGGCAGTCGGTGCCGTTCCGGGCATTGCGCTTGCCAACGCCGACAGTCTTCTTGCCGATATTCTGATCGGTGTCGGAGACGCCATGAAGCGCGACTACATCCGTGAACACTACGGTCGCGGTCGTTGGGACGGCCACTACTGGCACTATGAAGGCCGCCGTTACACGCCGACCCAATATCGAGATTTCTGGCTGTCTCGCTACGAGCCGCCCGCTCCGCGTCCGCAGCCGCGTCCGGCACCGGGTCCAAACCGCAATCCCCCGCCCTGCGGCAACGGTCCCTGCGGCCCCGGCAATCCTCCTGGCCGTGGTCCCGGTGGTCCGGGCAACGGCGGAAGGGGGCCCGGCAACCAGGGTCGCGGATCCGGCCCCGGCGGTAACGGTCCCGGCAGAGGCCCGGGTAACGATCGCGGCCCCGGACCTCGTTAAACCGTCAATCTGATTGAACCGTTTTAGAGAACCGACAAAATGACCATACTGACTCGACGCCGTATATTGCAAACATCCGTTGCCGCTTTGGCGCTCACGAGCGTGCCGTGTCTTGCATTGGCCCACTCGCATTCCGATCAACTGCTTGCCGACATCCTGATCGGCGTCGGAGACGCCTTGCAGCGAGAGTGGATTCGAGACAATTACGGTCACGGCCATTGGGACGGTCACTACTGGAATTACGGTGGACACCGGTACACACCGCTGGAATACCGCGACTTTTGGCTTTCGCGCTACCAACCGCCGGCTCCGCCGCCTCCGCCTCGTCCAGCCGCACCCCCGCCTCCGCCGCCACGTCGGCCTGGCACAGCGCATAATGGACGACATTGTGGACATGGA
>OGGJ01002370.1_pt1 | contig 13331 bp, 9 predicted proteins | sample 1571071 | NCBI WGS metagenome assembly OGGJ01 (sample SAMEA2581954, study PRJEB24529) | metagenome | biome: Human gut stool | place: China | collected 2011
AACAAGCCCGCATGCTTAGCCCTAAAAATACCGGCGTATTGATCTCGCTCAACGAATTCTACAAACGACGGGGAGATGATATTAATTACCTGGCCACGGCTCGCCTGCTTTTTGAAGCCGATGATATTCCTCTCGATAATAAAATCGAATTCTACAAAGAGATTACTGCATTCGATGATCTTTATCGAACCTACTATTTCCAAATCAATAATTTGATCTCGGATCTAGCCATTCGCTATCCGAACGATTTCCGCATTACACAACTCTATGCGACTCACATGATTCGCTCCGGAAATCTGGATGGCGCCCTGCAACTTTATAAATCGCATACAACCGACTCTACCCCCAAACGTGAGGTATTTACCGAAATTCTCAGCATGGAATCGTATCTCCAGCACCCCGATTCGGTAGAAAAATATGCCAACCTGGCTCTCGAAATCTTTCCGTCAGATCCAGATCTTTACCTCATGAAGGGTTTCGGTAAGTTTTACTTCATGAAAGATTATGCAGGGGCCGAAAAGGAGTTTCTCACAGCATTGAAATTGGCTCAAACGGACTCCCTTCGCAGTGTAATCTACTGTACCTTGGGCGACAATTGTCAAAGGATGGGAAATGCTAAGCAAACTTACGCTTACTATCGTAAAGGGCTAAAATACGATCCTGACAACTCGATGCTTCTGAATAACTACAGTTATTACCTCAGCGAACAGAACGAAAAATTACAGCTCGCAGACCGGATGTCTCAGCGTGCTTGTGAACTCTCTCCAAAAATCCCCACATACCTCGATACACGAGCCTGGGTACTCTATCGGTTGGGGCGATATGCAGAGGCTAAGACATTAATGCAGCAGGCAATTGCCCTCGATAGTAATGGTGATGGCAAAGAGTTATATCTCCATTATGGAGATATTCTATATGCGTTAAATGACACCTTTATGGCTATTTTCTATTGGGAAAAGGCCAAAGAGCTGGGTTACGATCCTGAACAGATCGATCAACGAATCAAACAGGCAAAATCAAAATGAGCCGATACCGTCTATTGTTGATATTTGGGATGTTGTTCTGCGCGTTGCATGTAACCGCACAGAACCAGAGCCTTGATGCACTACGCGAAGAGATCCGCAAAGCTGAAGCGGAAATCAAAGCGACAAACGCTTTGTTAACCAAAACCAACAAAGACAAAAAACTAACCCAGAATCAACTTAAACTGATCCAAAATCGCATTCGCAACCGTAAACAGATTATCGCCAACCTCGAAAAACAGACAGAGGTAATCAATGGTGATATCAGCACAAAAAACGATACGGTTACCATGATGCAAGAGCGGCTTGCTCTTCTGAAAAAGGAGTACGGTAATATGGTTTATGCCGCCTACAAAAATTATAAATTGAATAATTTTCTGGTCTTTCTGTTCGCTTCCAAAGATTTCAACGATGCCACTCGACGTATTTCATACATGCGTCGCTACAACCGCTTAAGACAGGAAAAAGCAGAGCAGATTAAATCCATAGCCGACTCCCTGCATATTCAAATTACAGAACTGGAGACCAAAAAGGATGAGCTGAATAAAGTGCACGAAAACCGTACACAAGAGATTACCTCGTTAGGCAAAGATGAGAAGCAATATAAAATCTCGTTGGCCCAAATCAATACCAAAGCAGGTAAACTCTCTTCGGAAATAAAGCAAAAGCAGAGTCAAATCAACAAACTGCAACAGCGCATTCAGGCCATTATTGCTGAAGAGGCACGTAAAAACAAGAAACAGCCGAAATCAGCCGCTCAAGAGGAGTATTTGGCCAAACTGTCCGGTCGTTTTGATCAAAATAAAGGTAAGCTCCCCTATCCGGTACGTGGTGGTGTTATTGTGGATCGTTACGGTATCCATCCACACGCTACACAAAAGGGGCTTATGGTAAACAATAAAGGGGTCAATATCGCCTCCGCAAGCGGATCCGAAGTACATGCAGTATTCGAAGGAACCATTACTCAGATCTTCTTCGTTCAGGGTCTTAACAACACTGTGATCATTCGTCACGGTAATTACCTGACTACCTACTCTAACTTAGCCAGTGTCAATGTTAAAACCGGCGATAAGATCTCTCTTAACCAAGTAATCGGACGTCTTGTTTCAAGCAACAACGATGACGATTGTGTCTTGCATTTCGAGATTTGGAAAGAGACCGAAAACCTCAATCCTGAACTTTGGTTAAGATAAAATATTTATTATTAATAAGTTAACAGTTGATATAATAATATAGTTTGGTAAACTATATTATTATACATTAACAAAATCAATAATAAAAATGGCTGTCAGATATCAGACAGAAGATTGCAATTTCCAATTCAAAGGCCGCCGCAAAACAAGCGACTGGATTCGTCGTGTAGCAGCAACTGAAGGGTATCGTACAGGAGATATCACAGTAGTATTCTGCTCTGATGCGGCTCTTTTGGAAGTCAATCGACAATTTTTGTCTCATGACTACTTTACCGATATTATCACTTTTGATTACACCGATCAAGAGAAAAAGATCATTTCAGGTGATCTGATGATCAGTATCGATACAGTACGAGATAATGCCGTGGAATTTGGCGCAACGTTCGAAAACGAGCTTTTTCGCGTGATTATTCACGGAGTATTACACTTGCTAGGTCATGGAGATAAAGCCCCTGGAGAAGAGGCTAAAATGCACGCATTGGAAGATAAATATCTGGCCATTCGTGAAACAGATGAAACAAAGAGCTGATCTTTGATCACCTGTGACATGATGTACGAACCTGTAATCAAGTAAGAATTTATTTTCTAACTAGCTTTACAGGCAAAACGACAATAAAAAGAAAACTTAAACACGAAATCTATACCAACCATTACAAACAGACTTATACTGAACTGACTCGTAACTAACAACAAAGAGTATCGGTTAATTGAGGATGTTTGAAAGGACTATGAACTATAACATCAGGGTTATAAAGATCTTAATAGAAAATAAGGTAAAAACAGTGTATATTTCGTGTTAGAATAATGAGACCAGGACAATTCAAAACTGGCCTTACGCAAGCGAAAAACGCAGATAAACAAGATGTATTTCGAATACGATATCATAGTGATCGGAGGCGGACATGCCGGATGCGAAGCAGCTTCAGCAGCAGCTCGTATGGGATGCCGTACCCTGCTGATTACAATGGATATGACCAAATTTGCCCAAATGTCCTGCAACCCGGCTGTCGGTGGCGTCGCTAAAGGACAGATAGTGCGCGAAATTGACGCATTAGGTGGGCAAATGGGTATTATAACAGACCGTTCTACAATTCAGTTCCGCATGCTGAACCGCTCAAAAGGCCCAGCAATGTGGAGCCCCCGAGCTCAATGTGACAAAATGCTTTTCAGCAAATTGTGGCGTGAAACACTCGATAATACCCCCAACCTTTATCTGTGGCAAGACAGCGTCACAGAATTGAAAATAGACGAAGGGAAAGTTACCGGAATAAAAACCCGGATGGGAGTAGAATTTAGCGCTAAAGCGGTTATTCTAACTGCCGGTACATTCCTTGAAGGGTTGATGCATATAGGGTATTCTCACGCTGAAGGTGGACGAGCCGGTGATGCTGCATCCCATGGTCTAAGCGCGCAATTACGTTCACTCGGATTCGAAGTGGGACGTATGAAGACTGGAACACCAGCCAGACTCGATGCAAGGACCATTGACTTTGAACAGCTCACCCAACAACCCGGAGATGATGTTGCGTGTAAGTTCTCATATAGCAATGAAACAGAAGCTGTTAAAAAACAACTCCCCTGCTATTTAGTGTACACCTCGCAAGAGGTACACGATATCTTGAGAAGCGGATTCGATGCATCACCTCTGTTCAATGGGACCATCAAAGGTATCGGTCCGCGATACTGTCCCAGCATTGAAGATAAACTGCGGACATTCTCAGAAAAAAACGAGCACCAACTCTTTCTTGAGCCGGAAGGATTTGAAACCAATGAATACTATTTGAACGGTTTTTCATCCTCACTTCCCTGGGAAGTACAGGTAGCAGCTTTGCAAAAAATCAAGGGATTGGAACATGTCCATATCTATCGGCCAGGCTATGCCATTGAATATGACTACTTTCCACCGACACAGCTCTACCACACCTTAGAGACCAAATTGATCAATGGCCTCTATTTTGCCGGTCAAGTTAACGGCACTACAGGATACGAAGAAGCTGGAGCTCAAGGACTTATAGCCGGAATAAACGCTGTAATGAAATTGCGCGGCGAAGAGCCGGTCATTCTGCGTCGAGATGAATCATACATAGGCGTACTGATCGACGATTTGGTAACCAAAGGAGTCGATGAACCATACCGTATGTTCACCAGTCGTGCCGAGTATAGAATTCTGCTTAGACAGGACAATGCAGACGTCAGACTGACTCCAATCGGTTACAAAATTGGCTTGGCAAGCGAGAAAAGATACCGAACTATGGAAGAAAAAAAATCGTCCGTAGAATCGCTTATTTCTTTCCTTCGCCGGGAGAGTGTCACTCCAGCCGATTTACAAGACTATTTTAAATCGATCGATTCAACCCCATTAACACAAGGTTGTAAGCTCTACGATGTACTTTTACGCAACAAAGTCACCCTGCAAGGGTTGGCTGAACACTTACCAGGACTGCAAGATTATTTGACTGAAAAGCAATGTTCGGATGAAGTGATCGAGGAAGCCGAGATTAAAATTAAATATCACGGCTACATCGAACGCGAAAGACACATCGCAGACAAGATGGTTCGTTTGGAAAACATTTCGATTCGCCCGGATTTTGATTTCAATTCACTGCACGGTCTCTCAATTGAGGCTCGTCAAAAATTGACCCGAATCAAACCATCGACAATTGGACAAGCCTCACGTATTCCCGGTGTCTCTCCAGCAGATATCAATGTTTTGCTGGTTTACTTCGGGAGATAGTAAAAAAATGTTCCACGTGGAACATTTCAAACAAAAGAGTAACAAACTAAATGTTCCATGTGGAACAGTAAGATATGGAAAAGGATCTTTTTAATATCGCAGCAAACAACGCTGAAAAGGTTTACATAGAGGGTAAGATACATCCGATTAAAGTCGGAATGCGAAAAGTTACCCTGCAAAACGGTACAGATATTTTACTGTACGATACCACAGGAAGTTATACTGATAAGGGTTACCAAATAGACACAAAGAAGGGATTACCTAAAATCAGAAAAGAGTGGGTAGAAAAACGAGTAGCATCAGAAGGGGAATTCCACACACAGCTTTGGTACGCAAAACAAGGAATAATCACTCCAGAGATGGAGTATGTGGCAATCCGCGAAAGCCAAGGATGTAAACCAGAAGATGCAATCACGCCAGAAATGGTATGTAAAGAGATTGCCAGCGGTCGCGCAATACTTCCTTCAAACTACCGTCATCCGGAAGCAGAACCTATGATTATAGGACGAAAATTCCTGGTTAAAATCAATGCAAACATCGGAAATTCTGCTTTAGGATCATCCATAGATGAAGAGGTAGAGAAGGCTATGTGGGCCGTAAAATGGGGCGCAGATACCGTGATGGACCTTTCGACAGGAAAAGATATACACCAAACTCGTGAAGCCATTTTGAGAAATACTCCCGTACCTATTGGAACAGTTCCTATGTACCAAGCATTGGAAAAGGTAAACGGTAAGGTAGAAGACCTGAACTGGGAGGTATATAAAGAGACACTGATTGAACAGGCTGAACAGGGTGTAGATTATTTTACCATCCACGCAGGCATTCTCAAAGAACATATACCAGCTGCATTAAAACGAGTAACAGGTATTGTATCAAGAGGAGGCTCGATCATGGCCAAGTGGATGAGCCATAATAATGCTCAAAACTTCTTATATACCCATTTCGAGGAGATATGCGAAATTCTGAAGAAATATGACATTGCATTTTCTTTAGGTGATGGTTTAAGGCCAGGTAGTATTGCAGACGCAAACGACGAGGCACAGTTTGGAGAGCTGAAAGTATTGGGTGAATTGGCCAGAATTTCTCGTAAACATGATGTACAGGTGATTATCGAAGGCCCTGGACATGTTCCCATGCACATGATTAAAGAGAACATGGAAAAACAACTCGAATGGTGCGATGAAGCTCCTTTCTACACACTGGGACCATTAGTAAGCGATATTGGCGCAGGATACGATCACATTACGTCAGCTATAGGTGGAGCCATGATCGGTTGGATGGGAACATCAATGCTGTGCTATGTGACAACCAAAGAGCATTTGGCACTACCAAATCGTGACGATGTTCGGGAAGGCGTTGTCACCTTTAAACTTGCAGCACACGCTGCAGATATTGCTAAAGGGCATCCCGGAGCTGCAGAACGTGATTTGCAAATGAGCAAGGCGCGCTTCGATATGAGATGGAACGATCAATTCAACCTCTCACTCGATCCTGGAAGGGCAAGAAAAATGCATTTCGAAATGATTGGTTCGGGAGCAGACCACTGCTCGATGTGCGGCCCGCATTTCTGCGCAATGAAGATCACAAAATCAATTTAAGCATTGATAACAAATAAAAAAAAGAGGGATAAATAAATTATCCCTCTTTTTTTTTGATTTAAGACTTACAAACTACTTTTTCAATTCAAATTTCATCTGCACCAAAGCTCGGAAAGGTACGCCATTTCGTGAAGCAGGATGCCATCCACGAACAGCTTTGTCGTAAATTTGATCAATAATAACCTTGGAATACTGAAATAAGGTATCACTTAAAGGCACAATCCGATGAATCATCCCGTTTTCGTCGATATCAGCTTCAATTACAAAAACCGTAGCGGAATCACGCTTTAAAGAGGTTCTATCATCAATCCTTCGATTAATATCAGGCAACCATACTTTGGGAAGTTCAGATAAACTCATACCGTTAAAAGTAGGAGGCACATAGCAATAATCTCCTTGGTCGGCAAAATTACACCCAATACCAGAAAAACGACGACGGTTACGGTCAAAAGTCAGACGTACAAAGGGAGCATCTGGTGTTACGTAATATAAAAATTTGCGTGATCCGATTTGCAATTTTACCTGAGTTACACTATCACTACATAAAGAATCAACGACAGAAACAGGTCCATTCATTATGTGAAAATCACGTTTAATTTCGGGAAATGTCTCTTTGGAATAACTACGAATCAAAGTATATCCTGGTGTAGTTACAAATATTTGATAATCAAATACTTGGGAAAAAGATAATTGAATCGAAGCAATAAGTGTAAAGAGCAATATTGCAAAACGAAAAAACATCAGATGAAAAATTAAATAAGTCGGAGGCAAAACCTCCGACTTAATGAATAAATTATTTAGAAGCCAATTTGGCCCAACTGTCTTTTAAAGTGACTGTGCGATTGAAGACCATCTTATCGGGAGTAGAATCTTTATCAGCGCAGAAATAACCGATACGTTCAAACTGATACTTACTACCGATGGAAACACCCTGCAAAGAGGGTTCAATATATCCCTTAACGACCTTTAAAGAGTCAGGATTAAGGTAATCTTTGAATGTTTTACCCTCTTCGATATCATCGAGACTCTCGCGGGTAAAAAGTCGATCAAACAGGCGGATTTCAGCCTCTACAGCATGTTCAGCTGATACCCAATGAATAACACCTTTTACCTTGCGACCATCAGAAGATTGCCCACCCTTTGACATAGAATCGTATGTACAACGCAACTCTACAATCTCACCAGCATCATTTTTGATCACCTCGTCACAACGGATCAAATAAGCATAGCGCAAACGCACCTCTTTACCCGGAGAAAGACGATAATACTTCTTAGGTGGCTCTTCCATAAAGTCAGTTCTCTCAATGTAAATTTCGCGAGAAAAAGGCACATTACGGCGACCTGCAGATTCATCTTCAGGATTGTTAACACAATCAACCATCTCAGTCTGACCTTCTGGATAGTTCGTAATAACCACTTTAATTGGATCAAGAACGGCCATGCGACGTTCTGCACACTTGTTAAGGTCCTCACGAACACAGAATTCCAACAATCCAAGATCAATAACGTTATCACGTTTGGCTACACCAACCTTTTCTGCAAACATACGGATACTATCTGGCGTATAACCACGACGCCGCAAACCGCAAATGGTCGGCATGCGCGGGTCATCCCAACCCATTACGATACCTTCCTGAACACACTGCAGCAACTTACGTTTACTCATCATGGTATAGGTCAGATTCAGACGGGCAAACTCGTACTGGTGACTTTGGAAAATACCCAATTGCTGGATAAACCAATCATACAAAGGACGGTGTACATCAAATTCCAACGTACAGATAGAATGAGTAATCCCCTCAATTGAATCGGACTGACCATGTGCATAATCATACATCGGATAGATACACCATTTGTTTCCGGTACGATGGTGCTCGGAATGGAGAATACGGTACATGATCGGGTCACGCAACAGCATGTTTGGGTGAGCCATATCAATCTTGGCACGCAAAACCTTCTCGCCATCGGCAAACTCGCCGGCACGCATTCTTGCAAAAAGATCAAGGTTCTCTTCAACGGTACGATTGCGCCAAGGACTCTCCTTTCCCGGAACAGTTACAGTACCACGGTTTAAACGAATCTCTTCCTGAGACTGGTCGTCAACATAGGCTTTACCCATTTTAATCAACTGAACAGCCCAATCATAAAGTTGTTCAAAATAATCAGAAGCATAATGCTCCTCAGCCCAATCAAAACCTAACCAATGGACATCTTCCTTAATGGAATCAACATATTCGACATCCTCCTTAACAGGGTTGGTATCATCGAAACGAAGATTACACAATCCACCGTAACGTTTGGCCAAACCAAAATTGAGGCAAATACTCTTTGCATGACCAATATGCAAATAGCCGTTAGGTTCCGGTGGAAAACGGGTATGAATCTGTTTGACTGAACCGTCAGCCAAACCCTTTTCTATAATCTCTTCAAGAAAATTGAGCGATCTCTCATTTGAAACCGGCTCTTCATTTACCGTACTCATATACTTCGCATTAGCATTAATAGCGTTCAAATCACAAAAATAACGTATTTTACAGATATAAATACTTTTCAATGGCTATTTTACGCCGCATGGTGCAACAAAAAAAGGGAACAACCCGTACATGACGAATTGTTCCCTTTTAAATTCAAGTTAAAAAGACGTTATTTGACCAGTGTCAACTCATCAATCAAACGGGTTGCACCGGCATACTTTTCAATCACGAAAAGGACATAACGAATATCTACACTGATTGTACGTTGAAGCTCAGGCTCAAAAGCCACATCACCACTCATGGCCTCCCAGTTGCCGTCAAAAGCCAAACCAATCAGTTCACCTTTGCCATTCAACACAGGACTACCCGAGTTTCCTCCGGTAATATCGTTATTACTCAAGAAACCGACACGTACAGTACCATCTTCAGCATACTGTCCGTAATCCTTATTTTTGAAGAGCTCTTTCAATTTATCGGGTACAGTGAATTCCAATGGATTGCTCGGATCCTCTTTTGCAATTACCCCTTCAAGTGTCGTGTAATAATCATAAATCACACCATCTGATGGACGATAAGGCAACACTTGACCATAGGTCAAACGGATCGTGAAATTGGCATCAGGATAGAATTTATGATCCGGCATCATCTCCATCAAACCAGCAATGAAGAGACGATGGCCACGCTCATATTGATTGTTCAACTCCTTTACACGCTTATCGTCACGAGAATAAGCACGTGATACCGATTTACTCAACAAATAAGCAGGATCATTTTTGAGTTGCTCGGCATTCGGATTATTCAGGAAAGTTTCAAAACGCTCCTGTGTAGCAAACAGAGAATTGTCGAACAAATCATCTACGTAACGCTCAACATCACCGGCATAAAGTGAATCAATCACATTGAAAATATCAGGACGCTCCTCTTTAGACAAGCTATCATAAACAATACGGATCATTCGCTTAGCAATCTTACGATCTGTCGGCGTATTGTAATCTTTATAGATATTGGAAACACCCTTCAAATACTTGGCAACTGCCGCAGTATCCAACCCATTGGGAAGAGAATCAACCAACAGGACATCTGCCATCTTGGCAAAAGTGATAATCTCCGTTCCACGTAACAGTGCTTCGGAAATGTACTGACGATAATTTAAAATCGGATTCTGTTCATGAATCGACTCCTTAATCAAATCAAGGGCATTGCCATACTTTTGTTGACGAGCGGGGTCTTCATTCACCCAAGCACGGAAACGAGCTTCAAGAGCCTCTTTTTGCCCCTTAACACCCAATTTGCGTAAACCTCGACTCTCACCGATCGAATTCTTCCAATAATTGGAAGAACCGGCATACTTGTTGGCATACTGAAGACGTACTTTCTCACTGGCAACCATATCCTCCATCATGAGCTTCTGACGCTCACCACGAATGAAGATACGGTTCGGATTGGAAATGTTCAGTACCTGGTCGATCTCATATGATGTCATGTAACGCTCCGTAGAACCCGGGAAACCCATAATCATGGTATAATCACCCGGCTTAACACCCTTAAGTGAAATTTTCAGATGTGTAGGCGTTGAATAAGGAATATTATCCTTAGAATAGGCTGCTGGTTTACCCTCTTTGTCTGAATAGACACGGAAGATAGAGAAGTCACCAGTATGGCGGGGCCACATCCAGTTATCGGTATCGCCACCGAATTTACCGATTGACGAAGGGGGAGTACCTACCAAACGGACATCTTTGTAGCGTTCAACTACAAACATCAAATATTGGTTTCCACCAAAAAAAGATTCAATAAAAGCCTCTTTGGTGCTGTTCTCAGGCAATGCCGCTTTGGTGATAGCTTTGCACAACGAATCAACACACTGCTGGCGCTGCTCTTCGCTCATGGAATCATTCAACTTCGGCAGGATTTGATCCGAAACATCTTCAATGCTGCGAATAAAGGTTACTGACATCCCCGGACAGGGCAACTCTTCATTATAGTTCATCGCCCAGAATCCATTTTCAAGATAATCGTGCTCAACGCTACTCAAACGTTGAATCGATCCATATCCGCAATGGTGATTGGTAAAGACCAAACCATTCGCCGAAACAATCTCTCCGGTACAACCTCCACCAAAGATCACAATCGCATCCTTAAGCGAATTGCCATTCACGTTATAGATTTGGTCTGCCGACAATTTCAAACCTTTAGCTTTCATCTCTTTGATGTTCAGCTTTTGCAGGTAGGGTAACAACCACATACCCTCGAACCTGTAAACCGGTAGCCACCAGCAATCCACTGAGCAACCAACTACTCCACTTCCTCATTTTTTTGTTATTTATTCGTTATGAATGAACTAACCACTTTTTAATTAAAGAAACTGATGGTAATCTAAGCCTTCTACAAGCGATCACAATTCGTTCGTACTAAACCTTTACTTCATCTTTTTCTATTTAAATTTCAATGAATTGAGAGATCTATCGTAATAAAAAAGAAAAGTAAAAGATCAACAGAACCTACCTAAAGCTTCACTTAATGTGAGATGCTTTTCAAGACAAAAGGTACAGCTTGCATATCAGCATAGAAGAACATTCAATCCCTATAATTTGATCGCTAACATATTGCGAATAGAACGTTCAGCCTTGGCGCGAATCGACTCCTCGATCTCTACCTCGGGTTGTTCGTTCTGCAAAGCTGCGATCATCTTTTCCAAGGTAACCATCTTCATGTAGGTACAGTCATTGCACCCACAAGTAGAATCAACCGGAGGTGCCGGAATAAACCGTTTCGACGGATTATCCTTAACCATCTGATGCAGAATACCCGGCTCGGTCACCACAATAAAGGTGTCACAATCACTTTCGGTAGCATACTTGAGCAGTGCAGCCGTACTACCCACATAATCGGCTATCATCAGCACTGGTTTCTTACATTCGGGATGTGCCAACACTTTAGCCTGCGGATATTCCCGCTTCAACTCCAGGATCTTCTCTAACGAGAACTCTTCATGCACATGGCAGGCACCATCCCAAACCACCATTTTGCGCCCAGTAACGCTCTGGATGTAGTTACCGAGATTGCGGTCAGGAGCAAAGATGATCTTGGCATCTTCAGGCAGAGAACGGACAATCTGCACGGCATTGCTCGAGGTGCAGCAAATATCGGTCAAAGCCTTCACCCCAACCGAGGTATTCACATAAGAGACTACGGTATAATCGGGATACTGTTTCAAAAATGCGGCAAAAGCCTTGGCCTCGCATGAAGCTGCCAGCGAACAACCGGCTTCAGGATCGGGTAACAACACCTTTTTCTTTGGTGAGAGAATTTTGGCCGTCTCTGCCATGAAATGTACCCCGGCAAAGAGGATAATATCCGCATCGGTATTGGCCGCCTTTTCCGACAGGGCCAGCGAATCACCAATGAAATCGGCAGCCTCCTGAATCTCCGGACGGGTCATGATCACGGCATTCTTCTGTTTGGCCAGGCTTCGGAGCTGTTCGATCTGACGAAGCTGCTCGTCTGTAAACTGTGCGTTCTTCATCTTATCTGATTTGAACAATTCTTATTTATATTTTTCTTTTTTCCTTTTAAAATTAAAAATCAAAGAAAAAGAATAATGTCGGTTAGTGTTGTTGTTAACTTCCTAACAGTAAAATTATGTTTTATTTATCAATACTCTAATGACAAATTATCAATAGTTACAGCGATGTGAAAAATCACTTTATATTTATTATAGCAGTCATCGAGTATATGTTGTCAACATCGGTTGAAAACCGTTATGAACAAATCAACACTCCGTTTTTTGTCGTGAATGATGGTGAAAAAGTCCGTTGAAAACTTTTGACATTCGGTAATAAAAAGAGTTTGCATTTTCTTTCATCTTCATTATACCAAACTCGAATCCGTTTTGTCAAGTCTTTTTTTCGAGAATCTTTCATTTTCAGTTCACAACCAATCGAACGTTTTTTAACAGTTTATTATAAGTTGTCAATTGCAGATAAACTGTTGATGGACATGCATCTGCGTCCGATTGTGAAAAAAGTTATCATCACTATGCATCCCAATGAAGCTCTTTGAGCATATTGTTGGCTAAATCAGTGTAGAAAACAGCGGAAGCACTCTCCTGAGAGGCAATCGGCGTTCCCTCATCAGCCGCCTCACGAACGCTCTGAATCAGAGGAATTTCAGCCAAAACAGGAATGTTTTCGCTCTGAGCCAACTCCTGTGCACCACCCTTTCCGAAAATGTAATACCGGTTGCCAGGAAGTTCGGCTGGTGTAAACCATGCCATGTTTTCAACAATTCCTAACACCGGAATGTTG
>OGGJ01002380.1_pt1 | contig 13298 bp, 8 predicted proteins | sample 1571071 | NCBI WGS metagenome assembly OGGJ01 (sample SAMEA2581954, study PRJEB24529) | metagenome | biome: Human gut stool | place: China | collected 2011
CAGATTGTCCAGCTTTGCGGTTGCATTCTGCATCAGCAGATCCAATACGGTAATCGCACACATGGATTCAACGACAACGACTGCACGTGGACCGATGATCGGATCGTGACGTCCCTTGATCTCCATTACAATTTCTTCGTGTGCCCGTGTGACAGTATCCTGCGCCTGAAAGATCGAAGGTGTTGGCTTGAAAGAAGCACGAATGAGAATTGGACTGCCGTCACTCATGCCACCTAGTGTGCCGCCAGAGTGGTTGGTGCGCTTTTTGACAGTGTCGCCATCCATATAGAAGTTGTCGTTGTTCTCAGAGCCGATGGATGAGACAACAGCAGTACCATCTCCGATTTCGATTGCCTTGACAGCGCCGATCGACATGACTGCCTGTGCCAGCTTCGCATCAAGCTTGTCAAATACTGGTTCGCCAACACCGGCAGGAACACCGGTTATGATACATTCCACCATAGAGCCAACCGAATCCTTTTTCTCCATCATTTCATTGAGATAAGCAGCTGCATCTGCTGCACAGGTGTTGTTTGGCATATAGAGTGGATTCTGATTGGTCATATTAAGATCGATCGCATCGTCTGCAACCTTGATCGTTCCGATCGCACGTGTGTATGCAGTAAGGGTAATACCGAGCTCTTTTAAGACCTTGGCAGCGACCGCGCCTGCGGCAACTCTGCCGATTGTCTCCCGGCCGGAAGAACGACCGCCGCCCCGGTAGTCGCGGAATCCATACTTCTCATCAAAGCAGTAGTCCGCATGCCCCGGACGATAGCTTTCTGCAATCGAACCGTAATCTTTTGATTTCTGATCTTCATTCATGACAACGAGGGAGATCGGCGTTCCGGTTGTTTTTCCTTCAAAGACGCCGGACAAGATAGAGACCTTGTCGCTTTCATTTCGCTTGGTCGTAAATTCGTTCTGACCTGGCTTTCTGCGATCGAGATAGATCTGGATATCCTCCTCAGAAAGCGCAATCCCAGCCGGACAGCCGTCGATGACAACGCCGAGTCCTTTGCCGTGTGATTCACCCCATGTAGTGACTGTAAATAATTTTCCGTATATTGAACCAGCCATGGTAATATAATCCTTTCATATTGTATATACATTTGAAGGGATTATACATCTTTTTGTGAAAAATAGGAAGAGCCTGTTGATTTTTTCCTATACATGTGCGATAATGTTACAAAATTGTTACAAAACAAAGAAGAGGAATAGCAGATGAAAAAGATTTTAGCGAGAATACTGATATGTGTGATGGTGCTTGGACTGGTACAGATAGGGAATACAGCAGGCACAGCGAAAGCGGCAAGTACAGATGCAGATATTTATTATGCAGTACATTGTCAGACGTATGGCTGGGGACTTGGCGTTGCTAAAAACGGCGAGGTAACCGGTACATCTGGACAGGCGAAACGTCTGGAGTCTATCAAGATCTGGGTGAAGTCCGAGCTTTCCGGTAGCGTGGAATACGAGACACATGTGCAGACCTATGGTTGGAGCATCGGAACAAAGAAGGACAGCGAGGAATGTGGAACGACCGGAGAGGCAAAACGTCTCGAAGCAATCAAGATCCGTCTGACCGGACAGCTTGCTGAGGTGTATGACGTTGTATATCGTGTACACAGACAGACTTACGGCTGGACAGACTGGGTAAAGAATGGTACTGAGTGTGGAACGACCGGACAGGCGAAGCGTCTTGAAGCAATCCAGATCAAGCTCGTTCGTAAAAATGGCGCCGATGATGCAGACCTCAAGTATACGACACATGTACAGACACATGGATGGCTGGATTATGTAGTAGATGGTAAGCAGTCTGGAACAACCGGTGAGGGCAAACGTCTGGAGGCAATTAAGATTGATGTGCCAAATACAAGCTGTACAGGTGGTATTACCTATTCCGTTCATTGCCAGACCTACGGCTGGATGGACTGGGTAACGAATGATATGCAGGCAGGTACATCCGGACAGGCGAAGCGTCTCGAAGCGATCAAGATCAAGCTGACCGGAGAGATGGCAGAGAAGTTCGATGTGTATTATCGTGTACATAGCCAGACGTATGGATGGCTTGACTGGGCATGTAACGGAGAGGCTTCCGGAACGTCGGGGCTTGCAAAGCGTCTGGAGGCGATCGAGATCGTGCTCGTAGAAAAGGGCGAGACTGCACCGGGCGAGACGAGATATCCGTATGTCGATGCTGCGATTGCAAAGCAGATCGAGAAGGAAAAGGAAGAAGAAAGAAAACGGCAGGAAGAAGCTGAGAAGGAAGCAAACGACAAGGCGACCAGCGAGAATCTGCGCAAGGTTCTGAGCGAGGCTGTGCTGGTTCCAACCATAACCAGAGATACGGCAATTGATACAAAAGTGCAGGAAGTATTGGCACAGGTCGTAAAGCCTGAAATGGATAATTATGACAAGCTTCTGGCATGTTATAAGTGGATTATAGATAATTCATTTTATAAGTATGATGGCTTCACAGGATCATGGAACAACACTAATGTTTCGTATTCTAATAATCGGGATCGACAGGTTGTCAGCTTTGCAAAGACAATTATTTGCGGCGTGAATGGGCAACGTTACGGAACCTGTATCAATTATGGTTCGGCGATGGTTGTATTTGCAAGAGCACTCGGCTTTGAGGCGTATCGTGTCGGAGGCGAGACATTACGTGCAGATAACTCGTATGGTGAGCATTACTGGTGTGTCATCAAGATCAACGGAATCTGGTACAACTTCGATCCACAGAATGCAGATAACAATTGGACAGATCCACTTCGATATTTTGGTAAAACCAACAGTGAATGGTTAGGAATCGGCTACAAATTCACACATGGAAGCGAGAAAGCCGAGGGCTATATCAAGGGTGGAACTTATAAGTAAAATAGTGCTTTACAAGATGAAGGTCTTGTGGTAAGATATCAAATGCCGTCACTTGGTTATAGGATCACTCCGACCATAACTCAGCGACTGGACAAAATAAGAAAATGGAGGAAAAAAGCATGATTACAGCAGATCAGAAGAAAGAGATCATTGAGAAGTATGCTCGTACAGCAGGTGATACAGGTTCACCAGAAGTGCAGGTTGCACTCCTTACAGCAAGAATCAACGACCTGAATGAGCACTTCAAGGTACATCCAAAGGATCACCACTCAAGAAGAGGTCTTCTTAAGATGGTTGGTCAGAGAAGAAACCTTCTCGCATACCTTAAGAGCAAGGATATCGAGCGTTACAGAACACTTATCGAGCAGCTTGGTCTTAGAAAGTAATAACAACAAATTAGTAAATAAACTTAAAATCACACACACTACAAAAGGGATTGCATATGCAATCCCTTTTTCATGATTATAATCTGCCATATAGCTGTGAGCCTGTTTCGGATTTTTGTATGATTGTCTGTCATTTCTCTGTCTGACTGTTGTCTGTTGGTTCCAGTGTGCCAATAAATGGGTTATAGATGCTGCCATCAATCGCATTGATAATTGCATAACTGGATTTGTAAAGGATACCGGCTTCATCCGGTTTAAGCATGTAAAACCATGCAGGAACGAGCGAGTAGGATTTGTGCTTGGAATCAGAAATCCGGATCAGACCATACTCGATACTCGTTACCGTGTATTCGCAATCAGCTATGGAAAGGGGATCGAAAGGACTGCTGTTCCATATGCTCATGAAATCAATCTGTGCCTTTGCAATGGCATCAATCTGATCAAATGACAGGGTTGGAGAAGTTTTTGCTTCTATGGTGTCTACCTGCATTGGATTGTTCCAGATCAGGTAGGAAAGCCCGTTGCTGTCTATGCTGGCGGTCAGAGATTCAAAACCGTAAAATGTATTGGATTCGTCCGCGGAGAATATAAAACCACCATTGGCGTCATATTCGGCATTGGAATAATCCGTCAGGGTTGTTGAAAATGTTTCAGATGTATATAAGGTAGAAAGATTATTCAGGCTTCGGCTGGCATAGAACAGATAGGAGTCTGTGGCAGGTTCTGTTTCTTCTGCCGGAGGTTCTACGGCAAAGGAGGCATTGATCGTATAATGTTGGGGATGTCGTATAGCATCCAGTGTTTGCACAATTGTATAATCAGTAATCTTCAGTGTCTGCATATATTTTTCAGTAATCTGCTTCGCTTCTGTGAGGGAGAGGGAACAGCTGTTTCCCCCATTTTGCTCAACGTAAGCGGAAGAAATTGGATACGCCTTATAGGTGTTACTGGTAGAAAAATCGATAGCATCAGTACAGTACTGTTTGTATAATACCATACGACAGAATAGGTTGGATTTAAAAAATGCCAGATAATAGTGCTCTTTGGAAATGGTTCCGTCGATAATACAGAATTGGTTCGGTATAAATTGCCCGATATCATCCCTTTCGCTATAGGGATTGATATACCATTTCATTTCACCGTTGGTTTCTACGACACGCTTTGCTGCATCGGCATCTTGCTTTTTCGTCGCAAGGACATTTGTAGCGTCGTAGTATTCTGCAATCATATATTCCGGGATCGTAGAGAAATTCTCATAGCTTTTGAATGTATCTTCCCATGCGCCGCAGGCGGAGGTTAGATCCTCAATCGAACGAAAATCATATGGCATAAATAGTGAATAACTTCCCTCGTCGAAGATCAGGTCGGCATACGCCTGGATGTCTTCGTCCGTGAAGTCGGCACGGGATAAAGACGCAACCGGTGCTGATTTCTCGGCAAGTGAGGTATCCACCTGTGCTTGTACAGTCAGGGTTCCTTTGTCCCCCGGAACGGTGTAGTCAAGATTTCGGATAGGGTCATCTGTGGCATCGGATGTAGATGCGGTATCTCCCTGATAGATGACAGTCTCTTTTTTGCCGCAGGCAGAGAGACAGGATGCGAGAAGTGTAATAATTAAAATCCAGGATAGTTTCTTCATATGCGTTCTCCTTTCGCTTTAGTTGATGTTTCCGTTATAATCATGATAGATGCTTCCGTCGATGGCACTGATTATGACGTATGGGGAAAATGTACAAAATGGGGAAGAAAGAGATTCCCCATCGATCATGTAATACCACGCAGGAATATACATATAGGAATCAGATTCTTCGTCAAATAACCGGATTAATCCATATTGAATCTCCTTGATTTTGTAGGTGTTATCCGCAGAAAATGGTAAAGTCGTCCCATCGAACTTCGAGATGTAATCTTTGGCGATTGCGTCAATCTGATCAAAAGAGAGCAGTTGTGCATTTGTTTCTAAGACTTCCTCTACTTTCATCGGATTCTGGATAACCAGATAGTTGATACCATCATTTCCGACATTCGCGAAGATGGCTTCAAATCCATATCTGGTATTCGTGTAAGAATCGTTGGAGCTGCTGTTTTCACCGATTGTCCCAGAGACCAGTTCGCGGGAAAAATTGAAATCCGTATGAACAGGAGCGATACCGTCCACATTTCTGCCGCCATAGAGCAGATAGGAATCATAGGAATACCCATCGTTTGAAGAATCGCTGGCTATGATTTCCCCATCTTTCGTTATCTCGTAATCGGGTTTTATGGTCTGAGCCTTCTGTACATCTGTGATCGTGTAATCGGAGATTCCCATAGTCCGAAGCGTATCAAGCACCATTGCTTTTGATTCTTCCTTAGAATACTGACATTCGTCGGAGTACGATTCATTCTCATAAAGAGGGTTTGCATAGGTGTCGTAGTATTGCGGATACTGGATATATGGTTCGTAGATCGTGTGGAGCAGCATCGTACAGTACGCATCCGTCTGTATAAACGACAGATAGTAAGGCTTCTGGCTGACCGTCCCTTTGATGACGCAGAAATTTGTATAAATATCCGCATTCTCGGTGGAGGTGAAACGATACCATTTCAGGGAACCATCCGTATGAATCGGGGTGACCACGTTGTCATTCTCCATACATTGCTGGGCGATATAGTATTCCTGTAGCAAAGAGTATGGAATGTCTGCGCTGTCACTGTACTGTGCGATTTCTTCCTGTATATCGGCGCACGCACTTTTGACTTCCTCGTCCGGGCGCAGGACATAGGGCAGGAATAATGCGTAGCTTCCAGCATCGAAGATGGCATCTGCAATCCGCTTCATATCCTCCTTGGTGTAGTCGTTTCGGGAGACCTTTACCACAGGTGAGCTTTGTGCCGATAAACAGGTATCGACATCGGCATCCACCGTAAATGTCAGGAGTCCGTCTGTGACCTCATAATTCCGGTGCAGAACCGAAGCGGTGGCAGCATCGCTTGTCGTTGCCGGTTCATCCACGTATGAGATATCTTTCTCTTTTCCACACCCGGACAGGGCGGATAATGCAAGGATGGATATGAGAATGCCTGCAATTCGTTTCTTCATAAGATCGTCCTCCTGTTAATCTGATTTGTTTCTATGTTGATAGATGTAGCCAAGTTCGTTATTGTAGATGCTTCCGTCGATGGCGTTGATAATGACGTAGGCAGATGGGAAATAATAGGGTTTGCTTTCCTCGCTTCCTTCTGCAAGATAATACCATGCCGGGAGCAACTGGTAGGAATCATCCTCTTCGTTGGATACCCGGATCAGTCCATACCGGATATCGGTTATGTCATACACCGTCTCATCAAAGGTGTGTTTGTTGATGTAGTCCTGTGCAATTGCATCAACCTGGGAGAAATCCAGTGTGTTTGCCATATCGACGTCGATGGTTTCGATCTTCATAGGATTGGAGACAATCAGATAATTCAAACCGTCATTTCCGACATTGGCGGTGATGAATTCATAACCATAGAAGGTATAATCCTCGTAATTGGTGATAGTTCCGTTTTCGTCCTGATCCATGCTTTCATAATCGGTCAGCTCTGTCTGGAAGTTCGCAGTGGTGTAGACAGGGGTAAGCGCATCTAAGCTGCGTCCACCGTAGACCAGATAGGAATCATAAGAGATGACTGGTTCCTTGTCGTAGTTTGCGGTTACCTGATATGTGCTGCTGATGTCGTAGACGGTCCGGATGGTCTGCGTCGGAAATACGTCGGTAACTACATAATCATCGATTCCCATTCTGGAGAGCGTATCGGTGACAAGCGTTGAGGCACCTTCCGTGGAATACGAGCAGATGTTGTCGCTGCCGGCAAGCGTTTCGAGCATATCCGGACGGATCGGGGATAATTGGTTAAACAAGCCATAGGTAAGCTCTTCGTTATAATCTTTGTGCAACACAAGCATGCAGTGCTTGCGCGTCTGGACGAAGGAAAGCTGACAGTCCTTTCCGTCTATCGTGCCACGGATATTACAGAAGTTGCAAAATTTCTCGCTGTCTGCACTTGGCTTGATGGTTGGATAGTATTGAATCGTTCCATTTGTCTCGATAGGATCAAAGACGCCGCCGTCTTTTGCATTTTGTGCATAGGAGCATTCTGCCAACAGATTATACGGAATCTCGGATTTATCTGCGTAGGTAGCAAAAGTCTCTGCAAATGCATCGCAGGCAGCAGTGATATTTTCCTTTGACTGACGGCTGTATGGAAGGAATAATTTATAGCTTCCCTCATCGAAGATTGCAGCCGCAATGCGTGTGATATCTTCATTTGTATAGTCGCACCGGACGGCAGTCGCAACCGGAGCAGACTGCGTGGACAGACTGGTGTTCACATCGGCGTCGACATTGACGGTCGTGCGTCCGTTTGATACGGAATAGTTCAGATGTAAGTCGGATGCGGAAACGGCATCCTGTCTGGAATCGTTCTCCTGAATATAATCGACGCCCGCTTTCTTTCCACATCCGGATAAGATGGAAAGCAGGAGTGCACCGATCACCATTTTATAGAATATGGTTTTGCGTCTCATATGAAATTCCCCCTCGTAGTTTTTCGTGCAGCATCCCTGTTGATTGTCGGGCCTGCGTGTAAGAACTGTTTATATTATAGGATACAAATGTATCAGAAATGTATCTAAATGGTTGCAGGTTTTCACTTTTATGGTATTATATTTGAGGAAAATGTCTGATTATAGACAATTATAGACGAAACAGGGGAAAATGGCGATGGAAATCATGAAATATGCGATACAGGGTTACGAGGATGTCGCTGCAGAGCATCTGCTTGGAATCTTCGGAAATCCGATCAAACATACATTGTCACCGGTCATCCATGACACGCTCAGCGATGCACTGGGGCTGTCAGAGCGGTATGTGCCATTCTGCGTGGAGGACGAGGATTTGTCCCGTTGTGTGAAGCTGGCGTATGACGAGGGCGTGCTTGGACTGAATATTACCGTGCCGCACAAGCAGCACGTGATGGAGAGTCTCGTGGATGTGGATATCGCCGCGAAGACGATCGGCGCGGTTAATACACTTGTCCGTGTGGAGGGCGGCTATAAGGGTTACAACACGGATATGCCGGGACTGGCGAAAGCGTTAGAGACAGAAGGAATTGCATTAAAGGATGAGACAGTTATCATGCTTGGCGCAGGTGGTGCCGCACGTGCGGTCGCGTATATGTGTGTCAGCTATGGCGCAAAGCAGGTGTATATCGTAAACCGGACATATGCACATGCACAGGCAATCGCGGATGATATGAATGCATTTGCAGGGAAGGCGGTCGTACAGGCGGTCGCTTCCGAGGATTATAAGAGTATTCCGGATGGAAAATATCTGATGATCCAGTGTACTTCGGTCGGGCTGCATGAGGGTGACGGAATGCCGTTTGATTTCGGCGATGCGTTCTATGCGATGGCGAAGGCAGGCGTGGATCTGATCTACAATCCGGCACAGACGCCATTCTTAAAGGAGATGGCGAAGCTTGGCGTGCCGGCGGTAAATGGCTTGAAGATGTTACTCTATCAGGGCATTCTTGCATATGAATTGTGGAATGATCTGACGGTGTCTGAGACACTGACCGATAAAGTGTATCTGGCATTGCAGGATGCAATCTATGGGAAGAAACGCGGCGATAACATTGTCCTGATCGGTTATATGGGTGCCGGTAAGACAACGGTTGGAAAGGCACTTGCCAAGAAGCTTGGATATGAGTTTATTGATACCGACCTTTATATCGAGGCACAGGAGGGAATGACGATTCCGGACATCTTCGAGAAGAAGGGAGAGGCATATTTCCGCGCTTTGGAGACGGATGTCATCCGGAAACTTCGGGAGAAGACACATTGCGTGATCGCGACGGGCGGTGGACTGCCGCTTCGCAAGGAGAACAGTGATCTATTGAAAGAAGTCGGAACAGTATATTACCTGATGGCAGATGCAGATACGACCTATGCGCGGGTAAAGCATTGCACGAACCGTCCGCTGTTGCAGTGCGACGATCCGTATGCGAAGATCCAGGCGATGATGAAAGAGCGGGGCCCCGTCTATGCGCGTGCCTGCCATATCCGTGTGCGGACAGACCACGGAACTTTAGAAGAAGTGATGGATGAGATAAAATGAGTGGAGCAGAAAATATAAATCGAAAGAATTACTGCGATGGAATGCGGGATGCAATTCCAATCGCACTTGGATACCTTGCGGTCGCATTTACACTTGGGATTGCGGCTAGAAATGCGGGGGTGAATGCACTTCCGGCGACAATTATGAGTCTGACGAATACGACATCGGCGGGAGAATTTGCGGCGATCACAGCGATTGCCGGCGGCGTAGGGTATGCAGAGCTTGCACTGATGCAGCTCGTCATAAACTTACGTTATATGTTGATGTCGTGTGCACTGACACAGAAGCTTGATCCGAAGTTTTCAATCATACACCGCTTTTTTATTGGATTTGGTGTGACCGATGAGATCTTCGGCATCTCGGTTGCGAGAAAGGGTAAATTGAACCCATGCTATATGTATGGCGCGATGTCAATCGCGATTCCGGCATGGACGATTGGCACCTGTCTCGGCGTGGTGCTTGGCAATGTACTGCCGGGCGGCGTGGTTAGTGCGCTTTCTGTTGCATTATATGGTATGTTCTTGGCAATCATTATCCCGCCTGCCAGAGACAATAAGGTGATCCGCGGACTTGTGATCATCGCGATGGCGGCGAGCTTCCTTTTCACGAAGATACCGGTAATTAAGAATGTTTCTTCCGGTATGAAGGTGATTATTCTGACAGTTGTGATCTCCGGGGTGGCAGCCGTGCTGTTCCCGCTTCCGGATGAGGAGAAGGAAGAAGAGGAGGCGAACCATGAAGCATAATATTTATCTGTACATTCTTGTGATGGCAGCAGTCACGTATCTGATCCGTGTTCTGCCACTCACATTGATCAAGAAAGAGATCAAGAACAAGACGGTGCGGTCGTTTCTGTTCTATGTGCCATATGTGACGCTCGCGGTTATGACATTCCCGGCTATGGACAATAGTTTTTTCATAATGCAGTTGCCGGGTAACGGATTCGTCGTGGCGCTGATCCTTGCATGGCGCAGGACAAGCATGTTTGTGGTGTCGCTTGTTTCGTGTGCGATTGTGTATATACTGGAGCTATTTATGTAAGATATCACACAAATTTCACCGAAATGGCAAAAATATGCAAAAAAAATCACTGGATAAAGTTTGCCTTTTTTCCGATATATTTGTATAATAAAGCGAATAGTTTTATACAGTAGGAGATAAATATGAGATCGACACAAAAGAGACGATGCAGATCCAATCGGGGTTTCACGCTTGTTGAGATGATCGTGACGATGATGTTGCTGTCGATATTGCTCACAATATCAGTCATGGGACTTATGGCATGGCAGGCCTGGTCAGACTTTAACCAGGCGAATGAATATGCAGAGACCATGTTTTTGGCAGCGCAGAATCAGTTGTCGGAATATAATGCAAATGGAACCTTAGAAGATTTTGCAAAGCAGACGAAAAATTTTAGTCCAGCCGAGGTGAAGCTGGATTCGATATATTACGAAGAAGGACAGGCGTACAGTGATGATTCCGTTTGGGTAACGGTAAATAAGGGTACGCTTGTTTCTGTGCGTGCAAATAAGGGCGATTACAGTCTGTATGCGGCAGGAAAAGATACGACAAGCCCGACGGCACCAATCGTATATCAGCTTTTACAGGGGTATCTGTATGATACGTCTATCTTAAATGACGCGATCTGCGTCGAGTTTTCCTTAGAGGATGGACAGGTATTTTCTGTCCTTTATTCTGCCAAGTCAAATGGAGATGAGGTAGAAATTTTCGAGTATGATAATGACAATGATTCCCTTCGGGGTTCGGTTAACATTGCCACCCGGTATGATTCTTACCGGAAAGACCGTATGATCGGGTACTATGGTGTGGATACATTGTCGACGGCGCTGAAGGGTACAAAGGAAAAGCCGTCCATTGATGAAGTGAAATTAAATAATGAAGATACGTTAAATCTGTCGTTCAAGGTCAGCAAGCCGGCAAATGCCGCACAGAAGATGAATTATGACATTACCGTATATGATGTAGATTCTGATTTCTGTACCAGTGAGAATATGGCAGATGGTGTTCCGGTTATGAAGTTCACATTAAACGGAGCAAAGATCAAGAATTATGCAAACCGGCAGGCACAGAATTGTGCAATCACACGGTATGTGAAAGATGAGACTGGAACTTGGAGTGCGCAGGAGCTTGGGGAGTTCCCAGTCCTTGCATGGAGCGATACGGATGGAACGATCCGTGTCGTATTGGATGCAGCGGATTTTCAGGCGACATCTGCCAGCTATGAGATGAATTTGTCAATTTTACGGGACACATCGAAAGCAAGTAAGGTTGCCAATGCAAACTTTAAATTCAAGTCAACCTATACATTCCATCGGTTTGGGCTGGATGCAAATAAGATTAAATGCTCCATCAAGGGGTATGGTGCTGCATATGATACAACAACGGAACGGCAGAGCAACCAGTCGTATGTTTATTTTGCCGAGGAAAATAACAACACGGATGCTGCAAAGAAGGTTGTAAATTACAATTATTCGATTGCAAATGCAAGACATCTTTATAATATGCGTTACGTGACAGACATTACAGCGAATACTGAGAAGTCTGTGGATGAACTGCGCTTGAGCAGTGCGCATTATGAGCAGGATACAAAGAAAACGTTAGCCTGTCACTTCCAGTTGGCGGAAGATATCGATTGGACGAAATTTGTGGCGTCAGGGGCGTTTTATAATACAAATGGAAATGATATCAATATCAATTTAAATGATGAGACAGAAAGTCTGGCAGAATCCTTTATCTCGATGAAGCAGCTTCGTGCGGAAGATTCTCTGGATGGTAAGAATACGGATGGTAAGTCTTATACGATCAAGGGACTTACTATGTCGCAGGCAGGAAATGCCCTGTGTAGGTTGTATACAGACATGGATACTGGTAAAGCGGATGATGAGAAAAAGCCGGTTGGTTTATTTGCCACGAATTATGGAACTATTGGGAATCTGAAACTGGATGATGTACAGATAACGTCTCCGGGCGATTATGTTGGCTCTTTTGCCGGAATCACGATGTATGGTAAGGATTTGACTGGAGAGACGGCGGGAATCTTAGAAAATCTCGAAGTCGTAAATGATGATGTAGACGCAGAAACAGCCAGTTTTGTAAAAGGAAAGTCTTATGTCGGTGGTATTACCGGAACATTGATTGCGGATTCGGATTCGGTTGTGTCTGCAGTCACATGGAAGGAGCTTTCCAATGCTGCAAAGGTAACCGGACTTTCACATGTGGGAGGTGTTGTCGGCGAGCTTCGGACAGAGAAGAATCGGTCAACTGCCATCACATTGGAAGACTGTGAGAATACAGGAGCTGTATATGCAGTCGTGAAGGATGGCGAAGATAAAAAGGACAGTAAATTCGTTGGTGGTATAGCAGGAAGCTGTGTAAACGAGTATGCGGCAAATCATACAGATGATACATCAGCCCTTGCAAATATTACAATCAAAAACAGCAACAGTACACCGTTTTATTCGAGAAAAGATTTACAGGCATTCCTTGGAAATCAGGATGGAACGGCATTTGCAACTTATGCGGACAAGGTAGCTGGAACCTATGTAGGCGGTATTACCGGTTACAGTTATTTTAGTACGCTTCAGGGTGTGCGTGCAGAATTGGATAATGGCAAGCACAGCTATGTATTTGGACATGATTATGTCGGCGGTATCGTCGGCTATGCAACTGGTTCTGCGGAGCTTTCGGGTACGGACGATACGAATACAAATGGCAGAAATGACAACTATGTCATTGGCTGTTCCTATGTCGGTGGTGTGATTGGCGCGAATGCAGATATAGATCTGACAAAAACACAGGAAGATACAGGAAATAGTAGCGGAGATACTTTGGTATTGGTTGAAAAGGGCGCAAGTCCAATTGTAGTATC
>OGGJ01002398.1_pt1 | contig 13233 bp, 9 predicted proteins | sample 1571071 | NCBI WGS metagenome assembly OGGJ01 (sample SAMEA2581954, study PRJEB24529) | metagenome | biome: Human gut stool | place: China | collected 2011
GCCGCTGTCTGTGGGGAACACGCTCTCCAGCTTGCTGCTCCAGGCGGCGATCAGTTCGTCCGCGGTCAACACATCGCCGTCCAAAATAAAGATGCCGTTGCCGTTGACGGTGCCCAGGGCGGTGGCATAGGGTGCCAGGCTGTCGGCCAGGACGCTATCCTCGGGGATTTCTACCACAAAGCTGCCCTCATAGGGCGCAAACAGGGTGGCAGCGTCCAACCCTTGGGCAAAGGTAAAGCCCAGTTTGCTGCCGAAGGCCATCTTGCACACGGCGGCAGCGGCGCCGCCCTCTTTCACCACAGCGGCAGAGAGAACGGACTTGTCCTGCACGCCGGCGCAAACCGCCTGCATCAGGGCCATAGCGTTTTTGTAATCCGGCAGACCGGTGGCCTCATTTACCGGAATTTGCAGCAGATACACTTTGCTGCCCGAGTGCTGCAGCAGGGCGGTGCCGGTGTGAGACGCCTTGCTCATACCCACGGCGAAGCTCACCAAGGTAGGCGGTACATCCAGTTCGTTAAAGGAGCCGCTCATAGAGTCTTTACCGCCAATGGAGGGGGTGCCATACCCGGCCTGTGCGGTCAGGGCGCCCAGCAGGGCGGCAGCGGGCTTGCCCCAGCGCTCCGGCTTGTTGCCCAGGCGCTCAAAATATTCCTGGAAGGTGAGCCGTGCTTCTGCCGGGTCGCAGCCCACGGCAGCCAGTTTCGCAAGGCTCTCCGTTACTGCAAAGGCGGCGGAATGGAAGGGGCTCCAGCGAGATACGCCGGGGATAAAGCCGTAGGCCATCACCGTAGCGTCGTCCGTTTGGCCGTGCTCCAGGGGCAGCTTGGCCACCATGGCCTCCTCCGGGGTCAGCTGGTACACGCCGGCGTAAGGCATATTTACCGTGGCGGCACCGATGGAGGAATCGAACCGCTCCACCAGTCCCTTTTGGGAGCAGACTTCCAGTCGGCACAGATTGGCTTTCAGCGCAGCGGACAGGGACAGCCCTTGCAGCTCTGCCGGTACGGTATGTAAATAGTTTTTGCTCTCATCAATGGGGGCAATGGACGCGGTGGCGTGCTGGGTCACACCGTTGGTGTTCAGGAAATCCCGGCTGATGTCCACGATCTTGTCGCCACGCCAGGTCATTTCCAGTCGATTGTTGTCCGTGACCACGGCCACCGGGGTGGCCTCTAAGTTCTCTTTATAAGCTGCGGCAATAAAGGCGTCCACATCCTTGGGATCCAGCACCACAGCCATGCGCTCCTGGCTCTCGGAGATGGCCAGCTCTGTGCCGTCCAATCCCTCGTACTTCTTGGGTACCTTGTCCAGATCCACGGTCAGGCCGTCTGCCAGCTCGCCGATGGCTACACACACGCCGCCGGCGCCAAAGTCGTTGCAGCGCTTAATGCGGGTGGATACATCCTTGTTGCGGAACAACCGCTGAATTTTGCGCTCGGTGGGAGGATTACCCTTTTGCACCTCGGCACCGCAGGTCTCGATAGATTCGGAATTGTGGGCCTTGGAGGAGCCGGTGGCGCCGCCGCAGCCGTCACGGCCGGTGCGCCCGCCCAGCAGCACAATGATATCGCCGGGCGTAGGACACGCCCGCACCACATTCTCTTTGGGAGAGGCGCCGATCACTGCGCCGATCTCCATACGCTTGGCCACATACCCGGCGTCGTACAACTCAGTGACCTGGCCGGTGGCCAGTCCGATCTGGTTGCCGTAGCTGCTGTAACCTTGGGCAGCGCCGGTCGTGATCTTCCGCTGGGGCAGCTTGGCCTCCAGGGTGTCTGCAAAGGCGGTGGTGGGATCGCCGGAGCCGGTAACCCGCATGGCCTGGTACACATAGGCGCGCCCGCTCAGCGGGTCACGAATGGCGCCGCCCAGGCAGGTGGCCGCGCCACCGAAGGGCTCAATCTCCGTGGGGTGGTTGTGGGTCTCGTTCTTAAACTGCACCAGCCACTGCTCGGTCTTGCCGTCCACCGTTACCGGTACTTCAATGGAGCAGGCGTTGATCTCCTCGCTCTCGTCGAGCTCGGGGAGCAGCCCGCGGGCTTTGAGCGTCTTTGTGCCGATGGTCGCAATATCCATAAGCGTCTGCGGGCGCTGGGTGGCCTTCTCCGCGCCGTAGACCTCCTCGCGCGCGGCGAGATAGCGCGCATAGGCGCCCTTGACGGCGTCATCGTCGATGCGGATCTCGTCAAGGTGGGTGGAGAAGGTCGTGTGGCGGCAGTGGTCGGACCAGTAGGTATCGACCACGCGCAGCTCGGTCACGGTGGGGTCGCGGCGCTCGGTCTCGCGGAAATAGTCTTGCAGCGCCTTGAGGTCGGCGATATCCATGGCAAGCCCCATGGAGGAGAGCAGCGCGGAGAGCGCGGCCTCGTCCATGGCGGTAAAGCCCTCGACGGACGCAACGCGCTTTGGCTCGGCAAGCTCCTCGGCGAGCGTTTCGGGCTTTGCAAGGCTCGCCTCGCGGCTTTCGACGGGGTTGATGACATAGCGCTTGACCGCCTCGACATCGGCATCCGTCAGCGTGCCATAGAGCGCGTAGAGCTTTGCCGTGCGCACGGTCGGGCGAGCGCCTTGGCTCAAAAGCTGGATGCACTGCGCTGCGCTGTCTGCGCGCTGGTCGAACTGACCGGGCAGGGGCTCGACGGCAAAGACCGCGCAGGCGTCCTGCGTGTCCGTCGCGTCGGACACAAGGTCCAGCGGCGGCTCGGAGAACACGCTCCTGCAGGCATTTTCAAAGAGAGGGGCCTCGATCCCCTCCACATCATAGCGGTTCCAGATACGCGCGGCGCGCAGGCCCTGCACGCCGAGAAAATCGTGGCAGTCCGTCAGCAGCGCCTCGCACTCGGGCGCGAGACCTTGCCGCTTTTCCACATAGGTCCGAAATACCATTTTATCCTCTCTCCTCCCGCGCCGCGAGCGCGGCGCTGCCGATGTCGCCGCGGCAGTATTTGTTGGCAAAAGCTACGCCCTCCGCCAGCCGGTACGCCTCCTCGACGGCGGCCCTCAGCGTGGGGGCGGCGGCGGTGATGCCGAGCACGCGCCCGCCCGCGGTCAGGAGCGTATCGCCGTCCTTTTTTGCGCCCGCGACATAGCAGTGCGCGGCGGCCTCCTCGCTCATCGTGATGGGAAAGCCGCTCTCATACTTTTTGGGGTAGCCCTCGGACGCGAGCACGACACAGCAGGCGGAACCGGTCGAAAATTCCACGCTCGCGTCCGCGAGCGTACCGTTCGTCGTCGCCTGCATGACGGTGAGCAGGTCGCTTTTGAGCAGCGGCAGCACCGCCTGCGTTTCGGGGTCGCCGAAGCGGCAGTTGTACTCCACGACCTTCGGGCCGCTCTTGGTGAGCATCAGCCCGAAGTAGAGGCAGCCGCGGAAGGGGCGGCCCTCGGCGCGCATCGCGCGGATCGTCGGCAGGAAGATATTCTCCATGCACTCCGCCGCAAGCTCCTTTGTATAATACGGGTTCGGCGCGACCGCGCCCATGCCGCCGGTGTTGGGACCTTTGTCGCCGTCGAGCGCACGCTTGTGGTCCATGGAGGAGACCATCGGCACGAGCGCTTCGCCGTCGGTGAAGCTCAGCACCGAGACCTCGGGACCCTCCATATATTCCTCGATGACGACGCGCGCGCCGCTCTGACCGAAGGCCTTATCCTCGATCATCGCGCGTACGGCGGCCTTCGCCTCCTCGACTGTCTGCGCGACGACGACGCCCTTGCCGAGCGCGAGACCGTCCGCCTTGACGACGATGGGCGCGCCCTCGGCGTCGATGTAGGCGCAGGCGGAGGGCGCGTCGGTAAAGACGCGGTATTTTGCGGTGGGGATGCCGTATTTCTGCATCAGATCCTTTGCAAACGCCTTGCTCGCCTCGATGACGGCGGCCTTTTTGTCAGGGCCGAAGCAGGGGATGCCCGCCGCGCTCAGCGCGTCCACCGCGCCGAGGGCAAGGGGGTCGTCCGGCGCGACAACGGCATAATCAATGCCGTGCGCCTTGGCAAATTCGACCTGCGCGGGGATGTCCTTCGCGCCGATCTCACTGACGCAGACTGCGTCGGCGGCGATGCCGCCGTTGCCGGGCAGACAGTAAATTTTCTCGACCGCGGGATTTTCCTTCAGCTTTTTAATGATGGCGTGTTCGCGGCCGCCGCCGCCGATGACCATGAGCTTCATGGAGAAATTCCTCCTTGCTTAATGATGGAACAGGCGCATACCCGTGAACGCCATAGTGATGCCGTATTTGTTCGCCGTCTCGATGACATTGTCGTCGCGGATCGAGCCGCCCGGCTCGACGATGTAGGAAGCGCCGCTCTTACGCGCGCGCTCGACATTGTCGCCGAAGGGGAAAAAGGCGTCCGAGCCGACGGTCACGCCGCGCTGCTGCGCGAGCCAAGCGCGCTTTTCCTCGCTCGTGAGCGCCTCGGGGCGCTCCTGAAAGACGCGCTGCCATGCGCCGTCGGCGAGCACATCGTCGCACTCGTCGGAGAGGTAGACATCAATGGCGTTGTCGCGGTCGGGACGGCGGATGCCGTCCACGAACGAGAGAGCGAGCACCTTCGGATGGCGGCGGAGGTACCAGTTGTCCGCCTTCTGTCCCGCAAGACGGGTGCAGTGGATGCGGCTTTGCTGGCCTGCGCCCACGCCGATGGCCTGACCGTCCTTCACATAGCAGACGGAGTTGGACTGGGTGTATTTCAGAGTGATGAGGGCCACGATCATGTCAATCTTGGCAGCCTCCGGAAGCTCCTTGTTTTCAGAGACGATGTTGGTCAGCATCTCCTTGTCGATCACAAGGTTATTGCGGCCCTGCTCGAAGGTGACGCCGAACACATCCTTGTGCTCCACGGCGGCGGGGACGTAGTCCGCGTTGATCTGGACCACGTTGTAGCCGCCCTTCTTCTTGGTTTTCAGAATTTCCAGCGCCTCGTCGGTATAGCCGGGGGCGATGATGCCGTCGGACACCTCGCCCTTGAGGTACTGGGCGGTGGCGGCGTCGCAGACGTCGGAGAGAGCGGCCCAGTCACCGTAGGAGCACAGGCGGTCAGCGCCGCGGGCGCGGATATAAGCGCAGGCGATGGGGGAGAGCTCGGCGGCGTCATCCACGAAGTAGATCTTCCGGTCCACCTCGCTCAGGGGCCGTCCCACGGCGGCACCGGCGGGGGAGACGTGCTTGAAGCTGGCGGCGGCGGGCAGGCCGGTGGCGGCCTTCAATTCCTTCACCAGCTGCCAGGAGTTCAGCGCATCCAGCAGGTTGATATAGCCGGGCTTTCCGTTCAAAACGGTAAAGGGCAGGTCAGAGCCGTCCTGCATAAAGACCTTGGACGGCTTCTGGTTGGGGTTGCAGCCATATTTCAGTTCCAACTCGTTCATTTCAGCACCTTCTCCTTAATCTCCCAGATTTTTGTTGAACAGGCGCACCTCGCCGTTCACGTTGGTATAGAGGGACACCTTGTTGTCTCCGTTCAGAGCGGCCCAGACTTCCTCCGGCTTGGGAACGGTGACCTCCAGAGGCTCACCGGCAAAGGTGGGCAGAGGATTTCCGTCGCCCTGATAGGTGCTGATGAAATAGCCCTGATTCTCGTCGCAGCCCTCATAGCAGAAGAATTCCCGCAGGCAGCGGCCGTTCTTGTGCTTCAGAATGGACATCTCAAAAGAGCCGTCGGCATTCAGAATGGCGGAGATGCGGGGGGTCCAGTTGGGCTCGTCCGGCTCGTATTCCCGGGTCATCAGACCCTTGCGGAAATCGCCGTGCTGGCAGATGGTGTCCGTCTGGTCGCCGTTGGTGACCACCAGCGCGTCGCCCATGGTCCGGACGGGATGATAGATGATGAGGCTGGGATCTTCCAGCTTGGCGGGATCATGAGCCTCGGTGCGGATGCCGTCCTCCGTTTTCACGAAGATCCGGTTGCGGCTGTTGGCGCTGCGGCCCATGATGAAATAGTAAACGAGGTCCCGGCTTACAAGGATGCCCCGGCCGGGGTAGGGATTCTCCCGCAGAAGGGTCAGAAAATCAAGCATTGCTCTTCTCCTTTACGATTTGTTCCGAGACCAGCTCCGCTGCCCGGGGCAGAAGTTGCCATTCGGCCTGCTCCATGACCCGGCGCTGAAGGGTTTCGGGGGTGTCGTCCGGCAAGACCTCCACAGCTTTTTGCAGCAGGATCTCTCCACCGTCCGGGATCTCATTGACAAAATGCACCGTGGCTCCCGTGACCTTCACGCCCTTGGCCAGCGCGGCCTCGTGGACCTTCAGACCGTACATCCCCTTGCCGCAGAAGGCGGGGATCAGAGAGGGATGCACGTTCAGGATGCGGGAGGGCCAGCGGGCGGTAAAGTCCGCACTGAGGATGGTGAGGAAGCCGGCCAGAACAATGAGGTCGATCTCATGCGCCGCCAGCAGGTCGGACAGGGCGGACTCAAAGGCCGCCTGACCGCCGCAGCGCTTGGGGGAGACCGTCTCGGCGGGAACGCCGGCGTTGGCCGCCCGGGTCAGGGCGTAGGCTCCTTCATTGGAGGAGACCACCAGCGCGATCTCTCCGTGGGGCAGCAGTCCCGCCGCCTGCGCGTCCAGCAGTGCCTGTAAATTTGTGCCGCCGCCGGAGACCAGCACGGCGATCTTTGCTTTTTTCATAGTCATGATTTCTCCTTTGCCGCCGATGCGCCGATTCCTTTCAGCGCGCCGGAGCAGTATACGTCAGGATACCGCGGAAAAGAGGAACAGTGCGTACCGGGAGCGGTTTCACTCAGCACAAAACAACTTTTTCTTCGCCGGCAACGATCTCACCGCAGACATAGGCATCGATCCCCTCTGCCTTCAGAGCGGAGAGGGCCGCGTCGGCGGTCTCGGGGCTGACGATCACAGCCATGCCCACGCCCATATTGAAGGTGTTGAACATATCGTGCTCGTCGATGCCGCCCTTTTTCTGGAGCAGACGGAAAATGGCGGGTGTTTTGACAGCGGCCTTGTCGATCCTGGCGCACAGGCCGTCGGGGATGCAGCGGGGGACATTCTCATAGAAGCCGCCGCCGGTGATGTGGCTGACGCCCTTCACGTCTGCGGCCTCGATGCAGCGGAGGACGGGCTTGACATAGATGACGGTGGGACGGAGCAGGGCCTCGCCCAGGGTTTCACCCAGCTCGTCATCATACCGGCCCAGATCGGCGTTCTCCACGTCGAATACCTTGCGGACCAGAGAGTAGCCGTTGGAGTGGAAGCCGGAGGAGGGCAGAGCCAGCACCACATCGCCCTCCGCCATGCGGCTGGAGTCGATGACCTTGGGCTTGTCCACCACGCCCACGGTGAAGCCTGCCAGATCGTAGTCATCGGCGGCCATCATGCCGGGGTGCTCGGCGGTCTCACCGCCGATGAGAGCGCAGCCGGCCTGGACACAGCCCTCTGCCACGCCGGAGACAATGGCTGCCACCTTTTCCGGCACGTTCTTGCCGATGGCAATGTAATCAAGGAAAAACAGGGGCTTCGCGCCGCAGCAGATCACGTCGTTCACGCACATGGCCACGCAGTCGATGCCGATGGTGTCATGCTTGTTCAGCAGCTCAGCCAGACGCAGTTTGGTGCCCACGCCGTCGGTGCCGGAGACCAGCACCGGCTCCGTCATACCGGTCAGATCGGGGGCAAACAGGCCGCCGAAGCCGCCGATGTCAGAAACTACGCCGGGAATGTGGGTGCGCTTGACGTCCGCGCTCATCAGCTTGACGCCCTTGTAACCGGCAGTGATGTCCACACCGGCTGCCGCATAGGCGGCGGAGTGAGATATTTCCATGTCGATCATTCCTTTCCGTTCCAGCAGTAGGTACAGACCTTATCCCGGTCGATGCCGATGGCTTCCAGCACGCCGTCCAAAGACTGATAACCGAGAGAATCAAAACCGAATTTTTCACAGATGGACTTGAGCAGGCACTGACCCCGCTCCGTGGAGGAATCGGAGTACTCGTCCAGATGCTTGTGTCCTTCATCACCCTCCAGCTCCTGAATCACCCGCCGGGCCAGCAGCTCCATATCAGAGTTGCCCCGGGAGAAGTTCAGGTACTTGCAGCTATACATAATGGGCGGGCAGGCGGAGCGCATGTGGACCTCTTCCGCACCGGACTCATAGAGGAAGTCCACCGTTTCCCGGAGCTGGGTGCCCCGGACGATGGAATCGTCCACAAACAGCAGCTTTTTTCCCTGAATCAGCTCGGAAACGGGGATCTGCTTCATTTTGGCCACCTGATTGCGGACCTCCTGATTGGCAGGGGTGAAGGACCGGGGCCAGGTGGGGGTATACTTCACGAAGGGGCGGGCAAAGGGCTTGCCGCTGCGGTTGGCGAAGCCGATGGCGTGGGGGACGCCGGAATCCGGCACGCCCGCCACATAGTCCACCTTAGGGAGCCGGCCCTGGGCCACCTCGTCGCGGGCCATGATCTCGCCGTTGCGATAGCGCATGACCTCCACGTTGACGCCCTCATAATTGGAGTTGGGGTAGCCGTAATAGGTCCAGAGAAAGCCGCAGATCTTCATTTCCTTACCCGGAGGAGAGACGGTCTCATAGCCGTTCCGGGTCAGGGCCACGATCTCACGGGGACCTAACTCGTAAGCATCCTCATAGCCCAGCTTATGATAGGCGAAGGATTCAAAGGATACGCACAGGCTGCCGTCCGGGTGCTTGCCTACCAGCACAGGCAGGCGGCCCAGCCGGTCGCGGGCAGCCAGAATACCGTCCGGCGTCATCAGCAGGATCGTGATAGAGCCTTTGATCATCTCCTGCGCGTACAAAATGCCTTCCACGAGGTTTTCCTTCATGTTGATGAGGGCGGCGACCAGCTCCGAGACGTTGACCTTACCGCTGCTCTGCGCCATGAACTGGTGTCCGTGGTCGGAGAAGTAGGTGTCGATCAGCTCGTCGATGTTATTGATGATGCCCACCGTGCAGATGGCATACAGACCGAGGTGCGAGCGCACAAGCAGCGGCTGCGGGTCCGTGTCGCTGATGCAGCCGATGCCGACGTAGCCCTTGAACTCGTGCAGGTTGCCCTCAAACTTTGTGCGGAAGGGCGTGTTTTCAATGTTGTGGATCTCACGCACAAACCCGTTTTCGTGCCCGTAGACCACCATTCCGCCCCGGCGTGTGCCGAGGTGGGAGTGATAGTCCGTGCCGAAAAACACATCCAGTCCCACCTCACGGTGGGAAAACGCTCCGAAATATCCGCCCATTACGCGAAAAACAGCTCGGAGAGCGTCATGGGGTCGATGTACTTTCCGTCCCGATAGACGCGCATATTGCCGGAGGAGATCTCGTCGATCAGCATCACGCTGCCATCCGGCGCGTAGCCGTATTCAAACTTGATGTCGTAGAGGACAAGGCCCTTTTCGCGCAGGTCATCCGCGACGATCTCGGTGATCTTCTGCGTCATGGCCTTGATGTCGTCATACTGCTGCTCGGTCATCACGCCCAGCGCCACAAGACCGTCCTTCGTCACCAGCGGATCGCCCAGCGCGTCATTTTTGAAGGTCGTCTCCACATAGGCGGGCAGGTCGGCGCCCTCTTCAATGTACTCGCCGTAGCGGCGGCGGAAGCTGCCCACCGCCTTGAGACGGCAGATGACCTCGAGGCCGTGTCCGAAGACCTTCGCGGGCAGGACCTCCATCGAGGTCTCCTTCAGGTCCGCGGAGACATAGTGCGTGCGGATGCCGGCGGCGTTGATCTTTTCAAAAAAGTGCTTGGTCATGCGCAGGTTGACATTGCCCACGCCCTCGATGGTCAGGCCCACGCTGTTCTCGCCGGGGTCAAACACGCCGTCCTTGCCCGTGCAGTCATCCTTGAACCTGAGCAGGTAGTTGTCGTTGTCCAGTGCGAATACATCCTTGGTCTTTCCGGTATATACGAGTTTCATTGCTTTCCGCTCTCCTTTTATTTCTTGAAGTGTATTCCTTATTTACTGATAAAGTGCTCGAACCTCTTCGTCCGCGCGCAGCACGGCGTCCCGCTCCCGCGCCCGCGCTTCGTCCAGCTTTTGGGCGAGCTCCGCGTCGGAGACCGCCATGATCTGCACCGCCAGCAGCGCGGCGTTCTTCCCGCCGTCCACCGCCACCGTCGCCACAGGGATGCCGCTCGGCATCTGCACGGTGGAGAGCAGCGCGTCCATGCCGTCAAGCTTCGTCCCGCTGCACGGTACGCCGATCACCGGCAGCGTGGTGTTTGCCGCCATCGCACCGGCAAGATGCGCCGCCATGCCGGCGAACGCGAGGATAACAGAAAATCCGCCCTCCCGAGCCGACGCGGCAAATTCCCTTGCCTCATTCGGACAGCGGTGAGCGGATAATACGCGCACTTCCATCTGGACGCCGTAGTCTCGCAATACGCCTACGGCCTTCTCCGCGACGGGCAGATCACTCTTGCTGCCCATAACGATCGCAACCTTTCTCATCTGCGTTCCCTCCCTCAAACATAAAAATAGGCGCTCCGCTGCCCTTTGCAGTTGGAGTGCCCAGACGGTCGGCCTGTGAAACGCGCCGCCTCAGAGCGATGCTCCCTGCTCCCCCGTGGTAGCCCACATTCCGTCAGTTACAAAGAGCTCAACTTGCTTTCAGTGTACCATACGCCCCGCTTTTCGTCCATTCCGCAAAAGGGAGAAAGAAGATAGAAAATCTTAGCTACATTTATATCGTTGTGACAATTCATAAGATACACTTATATTTCTCTTTGAAAAAACTTATCATCGAAAAACCATTTTTTGTCTTGACAAGGCGATCCTCGCGTGGTATTCTATCAAAAATTTGAGGAAAGAGAGGCGATAGTCGTGACCGTGGTTTTGAAGGGTGCGCAGGTGTTCCGCCGAGGTGCTTTCAGCGGCGGTGATGTTTCCGTTTCCTTTGGGGATCGTGTTTTTTGCAAGGATATTGTTTTTCCTTCGTCCCTGAATGTTTCTTCCTTTACCATATTACCCGGTTTCGTTGATGTGCATGTGCATCTTCGGGAGCCGGGTTTTTCTTATAAGGAGACCATCCGTACCGGCTCTTTAGCGGCGGCCCACGGCGGCTATACCGCCGTATGCGCCATGCCGAATCTGAATCCGGTGCCGGACAGCATGGAGACGCTGCAAATGGAGCTGGACGCCATTCAAAAAGACGCCGTGATCCGCGTTCTGCCCTACGGGGCCATCACGAAAGGCGAGCAGGGCAGGGAACTGGCGGACTTGGACGCCATGGCCCCCTATGTGGTGGCCTTCTCCGATGACGGAAAAGGCGTTCAGAATGAAGAAATTATGCTTGCAGCAATGAAAAAGGCAAAAAAACTTCACAAGATCATTGCTGCTCACTGCGAAGACAACAGTCTTGTTCGCGGTGGATGCATTCATGACGGGAACTACGCCGACAGGCATTCCCTGCCCGGAATATGCAGTGAAAGCGAATGGCGCCCTATTGCACGCGATATTGAGCTTGTCCGTAAGAGCGGATGTCCATACCATGTTTGCCATGTTTCGACAAAGGAGTCCGTTAATCTTATCCGTAAGGCAAAATCTGAAGGCCTCGACATAACATGTGAAACTGCACCGCATTATCTTGTTCTGTGTGATGAAGATCTTGTTGACAGCGGAAGCTTCAAAATGAACCCTCCGATTCGTTCCGAAGCGGACAGAGATGCACTCATTGAAGGCATACTTGATGGCACGATTGACATGATCGCAACCGATCATGCTCCGCATTCGGAAAAAGAAAAGTCAGGCGGACTGCGCAGCAGTCTGAATGGAATTGTGGGACTTGAAACCGCCTTTCCGGTGTTGTACACTCGGCTCGTGCGCAGAGGAATACTGTCGCTTAATAGACTTATTGAACTGATGAGCACCGCGCCCGCCCGCAGATTCGGCATAGATATTGGAAACAGAACTGCCGAATTTGAAATCTCCACCCCCTATATCGTTGATCCCGCCGAATTTCTGTCTCTCGGGAAAGCATCCCCCTTTGTCGGCATGCAGGTTTTCGGCAAATGTATAAAAACAACCCGCAATGGGAAAACAGTTAAGGAAGATAAGGTTAATTGAGGAGTAATTTGCTTTTGCGCGACGGCCTGATTAATCGGCGACAATACGATTAATGAACACTGAATATAGGAAAGGAACTTGAACATGATTCAATCACTGTTTCAGATTGTTTCAAACGAGTGCATAGCACGTAATACGTATAAAATGGTGCTTTCGGGTGATGTATCGTCAATAAATCGACCCGGACAATTTGTGAACATAAAGCTTAAAGGCTTTTTCCTGCGGCGTCCGATTTCCGTCTGCGATATTGACCGGAGCGAAAACACGCTGACGATTGTTTACAAAGTTGTCGGCAAAGGCACGGAGTTCATGAGCCGCCTGCCGATGAATGAACAGCTGGATGTTTTGGCCGGTCTCGGAAACGGTTATGATACTTCACTCTGCGGTGAGCACCCGCTCCTTATAGGCGGCGGTGCAGGTGTCCCTCCAATGTTCCTGCTTGCTAAGCAGCTGATTTCGGAAGGAAAAATACCGATGGTTATAGCGGGTTTCAACACATTTGACGAATGCTTCTTTGAAGATGAATTTAAAAAAATCGGAGCAAGGATAATTGTTGCAACAGCGGACGGAAGCTGCGGAGTGAAAGGGTTTGTTACCGATGCAATGCGCTGTTTTAATGCCGAAAGCAATGACGGCATCACTGCTTACACTGATTACTGTGCGTGCGGGCCGGAGCCGATGCTGAAGGCAGTGTTTGATATTGCGGAAACAATTGAGTTTTGAGGAGCGCATGGGCTGCGGCTTCGGTGCATGTATGGGTTGCAGCTGCAAAACAAAATACGGTTCGAAGAGAATCTGCAAAGATGGCCCCGTTTTGGTCTCCGAGGAGGTAATATGGTGATGAGCAGCACAATGCAGGATGGAATGAATATAAGTTTTAACAAATCCCTTGTAATGAATGAGCTTCCAAGCGGTGATGCGCTCAAAGTTCGTCTCGGAAATTGGCTGCTTGACAACCCTGTCATTCCCGCAAGCGGAACATTCGGCTACGGTTACGAGTTTGCGGAGCTTTACGACATCAATTGTCTCGGCACGTTTTCATTTAAAGGGACAACACTTGAACCGCGTTTCGGCAACCCCACTCCACGAATTGCAGAATGTCCGGCGGGCATAATCAACTCCATCGGCTTGCAAAATCCGGGAGTTGACGCAGTAATAAACAACGAGCTTCCGCGGCTCAAAAGATGCTTTTCGAAACAGGT
>OGGJ01002400.1_pt1 | contig 13232 bp, 8 predicted proteins | sample 1571071 | NCBI WGS metagenome assembly OGGJ01 (sample SAMEA2581954, study PRJEB24529) | metagenome | biome: Human gut stool | place: China | collected 2011
GAAGGCGATGGTCAGGCAGAAATCCTTGAAGATCTGACCCGCGATGCCGCCGGTGAGGCCGAGCGGCAGGAACACCGCGACGGTGGTGAGGGTCGAGGCAGTCAGCGAGAGCGTGACCTCCTTCGTGCCCTCGACGCAGCTGGTCATGCGGTCGTGTCCCTCGGACGCCCAGCGGTAGATGTTTTCGAGCACGATGATGGAGTTATCCACGATCATGCCGACGCCCATGGCGATGCCGCCGAGGCTCATCATGTTGAGCGTCAGGTCGCAGACGTACATCAGCACGAACACCGCGAGGATGCACACGGGCATGGAGACCGCGATGGTCATGGTCGCGCCGCCGCGGCGCAGGAACAGCCACACCACGAGCGCCGCAAGCACGACGCCGAGGATGATGCCCTCGAGCGCGGCGTCGACGGCGACGTTGATGTACTCGCTCGCGACATAGGGGATGGCGTAGTGGATGGAGCCGTCCTTTGCCGCCAGCTCCTCCATCGCCGCAACCACCGCCTCGGCGGTCTTGACCTCGTTCGCGCCGGAGCGCTTGCTGACCTGTAGGATGATGCCGGGCGTACCGTCCATCGCGGCGATGGCGTCGCGGTCGGAGGTCTCGAAGGCGACGTCGGCGACCTCGCCGAGGCGCACCGTGCCGCCGGTCTGGAGCGGGATGTTGATGTTGGCGACCTCATCGACCGTGGAGAGCTGCGCGTCGGTGGTGACGGAGAGCTTCTGGCTGCCGTTGTAGACCTCGCCGGCGGGATAGAGCAGGTTCTCCGCCTGGAGGATCTGGGTGATGTAGCTCGTGGAGAGGCCGTAGCCCGCGGCGCGCTGCGCGTCGAGCGTGACGGTGATCTGACGCTCCACACCGCCGGAGACGGAGACGGACGCCACGCCGTCGATGCGCTCGAGCGCGGGGGCGACCACGTTCTCCGCCTGCTGCTGGAGGGCGGCGAGGTCGTCGCCGAGGAGGCCGACGATGGCGCTCGGCATCATCTCGGACACGTTGATGTTCAGAATGACGGGAGAGCCGCAGCCGTCGGGCAGGCTGAGCGCGTCGAACTTCTCGCGCAGCTTGGTCGCCGCGATGTCCACATCGGTGTTCTCAACGTACATGATCTGGATGGTCGAGATGCTGTCGGCGCTCGAGGAGGTGACAGAGTCGACGCCGGGCACCGACATGATGGCGGACTCGAGCGGGCGCGTGACGAGCTGCTCGATGTCCTCGGGGCCCGCGCCGTTGTAGTAGCAGTACACATAGGCCGCGGGGTACTCGATGTTCGGCAGCAGCGCCATCTGGAGCTGGGTGGTGTAGACCGCGCCGAACACGGCGATCATAATGACCGCGAGCAGCGTTGTGACCTTATGCCTGATGCAGAATTTTGCAATGTTCATGGAGCTTATCCCTCCACGACGCGCACGGCGTCGCCGTCGGAGAGGTACTGCTGACCCACGGTGACGAGCTGCTCGCCCGCGTCAAGACCGCTCGTGACCTCGGTCATGCCGCTGCCGGTGAGGCCGGTGGTGATGTCGACGCGCTTTGCCGTGTCGTTCTCGACGATAAAGACATACTGCTTGTCGCTGCTCGTGAGGATGGCCTCACTCGGCACGACGACCGCGCTCTCGCTCACGGCGGTGTGGAAGGTGACGTCGGCAAACATACCGGAGAGCAGGCCCTCGACCTCCGCGGGCACCGTGACAGTGACGGTGTAGAGCTTTGTCACCTGATTGGCGGTCTTTTCAACGGAGCGGATCACGCCGTCAAATTCGGCGTCCGCCGCGCTGACGCGGACCGTGACCGTGTCGCCGATGGCGAGCTTGGGCACCAGCGCCTCGGAGACCATGACGGTGACCTTCATCTGCTCCGCGCCGTCGATGACGGCGACGGCGTAGCTGGGCGAGACCATGCCGCCCTCGCTCGCGGTGAGCGAGGCGAGCACGCCGTCCACCGGCGCGATGACGTTGCCATGGCTGTCGATGTTCTCCATCGCGAGGGCAAGCTGCTCGTAGCTCGACTTCGCGCTCTGCATACTTGCTTCAAGCTGGGCGAGCGTGGAATCACGCTGCGCCTTGGTGGAGAGATATTGCAGCTCCATCTGGTCGACCTCCGACTGGGAGGCTGCACCGATCTCGAAAAGCGCCTTGGTGTCGTTCCAGTTTTTTTCGTACAGAGCGACCTGTCGGTCCAGAATGTTCTTCTGGTCGCTGTAGCTCGACGCGGCGCTCGTGTAGCCGATCTCCGCCGCGCGGTACTGCGCCAGCGCGCTCTCCATGTCGAGCGAGCAGATCACGTCGCCCGCCTTGACCGCGTCGCCCGCCTCGACATAAACGGCGGTGCATTTGGCCGTGGCCGTGACGTAGACGCTCGTTTCGCTGCCGGCGGTCACCTGACCGGAGACCGTGTTCTCCGAGGCGATGTCCTGCGCCTCGACCGTCTGCACCTGCACGGCGACGCCGGCGGGCGCGGTGACCATCTCTTCCTTTTCGCAGCCCGCAAGGCTCAGAGCCAGCGTGAGCGCCAGCAGCAGGGAAATCGTTTTCTGTTTCATCGTCTCAGCCCTCCTCAGCCGGCCAGCAGGCCGTAGTCCACGGCCCAGCGATAGTTGTTGTATGCGGTGAACAGGTCGCGCTCCGCGCCGGAGACGGTGTCCTGCGCGGTGTAAAGCTCGTCCTCCGCCGTATGCAGGGCGTTCTCGGAGATCGTGCCCTGCTCGTACCTGAGCTGTGCGGCCGCGAGGTCGCTGCGCTCGCACTCGAGCGAGACCTTCGCCGCATTCAGCGCGCTCGCGTAGCTCTGCACACTGTCATAGAGTGAGCGGAAGCTCAGCTCGAAGTTCTGCATGGCGGCGTTGTAAGTATACTGCGCCGCCTGCCACCGGTGCTTGACGGCAATATACTCATAATTGTCCTCGTTGTAGCCGAGGTCGCCCGCCTTGTCCTTGTATTCCTCATCGGCATCGTCGAGCGTGAGCTTGGCAGCGTAAAGGTCGTAGCTCACTGCCTTCGCCTTTTCCAGGTCCTTCTCCACATCCATGGCGGCAAGCTGCTCCGCGGTCACCTCGGGAAGGGCATTGAGCGTGAGCGGCGCGGTCAGCTCCTCCCCGATCATGGCATTGAGCTGGCGGCGCAGCTGTGCGACGGCGGCATCGATTGCCGCTTTTCCGCTCTCCACCTGCGCCTTGCCCGCTTCCGTCTGCTGAAGCGTCATGGCGCTGACCTGACCGAGCTCATAGCGCAGCTTCACTTCCTCGATCGTGCGGTCAAGCGCCGCGGTCTGACGGGTCAGGGCCGCGGACTGGTCCTCCAGTGACAGAAGATTCACATAAAGGGATTCCCCCATCGCCGTAAGAGAATCCTGCATATTTCGCAGCTGGCGGACGAGGTCGGCGTTGTCCTGCTGGAGCTTGCCCTCCTTGATGTCGTCGAAGGTCTTGCGCAGGGCGTCGTAGCGCTGTGTAAGGGTCTCATAGGTGTAGCTCTCGCCCTGTCCCATCTGGATCAGACCCCACTGGGCGGAGGCGATACTGTTGAGGCCGTCGCGCAGGTCCTCGTACATTTTGTCGTAGTCTATGCACTCGATCGCGGCGATGTTCTCCTCCAGCGACATGACGGTGTAATAGCCCGTTTTCATCCGCGCGCTGAGCTTTTCAAAGCTCAGCGTGCCCTCCGCGTCCGGCGCGGTCTGCGCGGTCTCCTCCGCGGCGGGTTTCTCTTTGTCCTGTTCATCTGCCAGCGCGCCGACCGCCAGCGCCGAGAGCATGGCGAGCGCGAGCAGCAGGGCTGTCCATTTCTTTTTCATTTCAGGCATCCTCCCTCCGGCACGGCAGCGCTGCCGTTCTTGATGATCTCGATGCGCCCGCGCATCCGCTCGCGCTCGAGCGCGAAGCTCTCCGGCTTTTTCAGCGTGCGGGCTATGGCGCAGGCAAGCGCTCCCACGAGCAGGGTGAATACGTCGTCCACAAAGCCGTCCTCCTGCGTGCGCAGGAGCGCGGGGTCGATGTGCTCGAGAAGCTTCTGCGGGCAGAGCTCCCCCGCCGCGCGCTCAAAGAAGAGCTGCTGCACGTCCATATTGACGTTCAGGCTCAGCAGCGCGAAGGCGCGGGAAAACGCCGGCGTGATGCAGCCACTCGGGGCGACCATGGCGTCAAGCAGCGCAAGGGGCATGGAGAACAGGTCTCCGCCCGAGCGTTCGAGCGTATCGTGGAACAGATCGAGAAACTGGTCGCGGATCTCGTCGATGAGGGTGAGGAACAGGTCGTTCTTATCCTCGAAATACTGGTAAAAGCTGCCGCGCGGGATGCGCGAGGTCTGCACGATGCGGTTGATGGACGCCTCGGCGTAGGGCACGGCGGTAAATTCTCTCCACGCGCCCTCTAAAATGCGCGTTCGCTTCTCCTCCGGCAGACGGAAAAAGGTATCGGTCGGCATAGGCACCTCCTGTATGACAAGCTGTCGTAAAATGACAATCTGTCATATATTATACGAGCACTTCCCTACTCTGTCAATAGGTCAAATCGTTAAGAAATCATGGATAGTTAAGTTTATCTAACCGTATTCCGCTGAAAAGCGCCGTCCGTGGGACGGCGCTTTCGTCTCAGCCAATGCCGCCGAGGAGCGCGCCCGCGATGAGCGCGAGCAGCGCGCAGGCGCAGTAGACATATTTGCTCAGAGGATAGAACCACGCGCCGATGGGCTTGCCCGCGCCCTTGTTGACCGCGGCAAGGACGAAGTCCTTCCCCGCCACCCAGAAGAACAGGATGCCGGCCAGCAGCGCGCCGAGCGGGCAGATGTAGATGGACACCACGTCCATCCAGTCGGAGACGATGGCCTGAATGCACAGCGACACCGCCGTGCCGATCACGGCGATGACCGCGACCGCCGCCACGCGCTTGAGGTGCAGCTTATCCTGCAGCGCCTCGACCGAGACCTCGTAGAGGTTCACAAGCGAGGTGAGCCCCGCGAAGAGCACGCAGAGGAAGAACACCAGTCCGATCACGCGCCCGCCGGGCATCCCGTTGAACACGTTCACGAGGAAAATGAACATCAGTCCCGGGCCGCCGTCGGAAAGGTCCGCGCCGCCTGCCGCCATCGCGGGAATGATGACGAGCGCCGCCAGCAGCGCCGCCAGCGTATCGAACAGCGCCACATTGCGCGCGGCGGAGGGGATCGACTCGTCGTCCGAGAAGTAGGAGCCGTAGATCACCGTGCCGTTTCCCGCCACGGAGAGCGAGAAGAACGCCTGCCCGAAGGCGTAGATCCACAGCTTCGGGTCGGCAAGGCCCGCGGGGTCGAGGGTAAAGATGTAGCGGTAGCCGTCGCCCGCGCCGGGCAGCGTTGCAATGTAGACGCCCAGTCCCGCAAAGAGAAAGAACAGCACGGGCATCATGACCTTGTTCGCCCGCTCGATGCCGCCGCCCACGCCGAAGGCCATGATGGCGAAGTTGACCGCCAGCGCGATCACCAGCCAGAAATTATTGCCCCAGCCGCAGGCCGTGCCGTTGAAGCGGTCGACGATGACATTCATATTCTGTCCCATGGCAAAGAGCCCGCCGCCGAGCGCCAGCGCAAAATACTTGAAGATCCAGCCCACCACGCAGCTGTAGCCGATGGCAAGCGCCAGCGAGCCGAGCACCGGGATATAGCCGACCGCCTCGCCCGTGCTGCGTCTGCCGCGCAGGGCAGCCGCCTGTCCGAACGCGCCGATGGGGCCGGAGCGGGTGGAGCGGCCAAGCGCCATCTCGCCGATGATGCCGGTCGAGCCGATCAGAAGGACAAAGAGGAAATACGGCAGCAGGAAGGTCATGCCGCCCCACGCGGACACGAGATAGGGAAAGCGCCAGATATTGCCCATGCCCACCGCGCTGCCGATGCAGGCGAGGATAAAGCCCCAGCGGCTGCGGAATGCGTCGCGCTCCGTCTGCTTGCTCATGGTGTCGTCCTCCAAATTACACAACTGTCTCTCCGTCGATGCACACAAAGAGATAGTTTAGTCTATCCCCCAAGGGCTGTGTTTGTCAAGGCTTTTCCCCTCCATCCGGATGGAAATGTCGGTTTGGACCGAAACCCAAAAAGAAAAGCACCGTTTTGCGGTGCTTTTCTTTTTGGCGCAGTGGGAGGGATTCGAACCCTCGGACGGCTTTTGGCCGTCACACGATTTCCAGATATAGCAAATCACGAAAGATGCTAAAATAGCATATAACGTGTTATTTTAGCATCTTTTGCCGCATTTAATACTCTGCGTTCCTATCTATATTAGAATGTATGTTAGAACCCCGAACGCTCACGCTTGAGCGTCGGGGTTCTAACATCATCTAATCAGAGAGGACACATATTCAATGTGTGCTAAAAGTTTTTTTCTGTCCTTGGATGGCATTTTGTCTATCAATTTGCTTACTTTATAACCCTCTAAAGTGCCTGGCTTTGTCGCTTTATCCCATTCTTCTAATAAGTCGCGTCTTTCTATTTCATCTATTAGTTCATCTTCTTTATTGGTATTTGTTTCCCTTTTTTCGAGTTCTCTTTCTAAGCGAAGATTTTCAAATTCTTCATTTGATAGTCCTCGCTTGTAGCTTTCCGCTTCATACCCCATGATATAGCCGATTGAAGCACTAAAAATTTTTGACATTTTATGGAGAGATTTGCTGTCTGGTTCGTTTTGACCTCTTTCCCATGCGCTTATTGTTGTCTGTCCTACTCCTAATTTCTCCCCTAATTCTTTTTGGTTCAGTCCGTCAATGTGTCGTAGTTCTGCAATTCGGTTTTGCTGCATGGTTACACCGCCTTTCTTGCTAAAGAATATCAGTAAAATTGCTAAATTTCAATAGAAGAATCATAAAAAATGCTTGACAGCATAAAATATGCTATGCTATTATGCACTTAGCAAGTTTTATGCTATTTGTGGTGTATACATTGCTTGCTTTATATTTTATTGCAGGAGGTTTTTTATGATGCAAACAGTTAATGGAAAAAAGGTAGTCGGGGTCATTGATTATGATTTGGCCTATTGCGAGGATTTATTTACTACCTTGTATTATCAATGCTTCGGCGAAAATCATATTATGCGGTCTGATCCTCTACTTTCGTTTTATTTTACCCAGCTTGTACGACGGCTTGAAGAGCTCGCACATTCTAATGAATGTACGGAACACGCTGTTGTTTGCCTTTCGGATTTATGATTGAGATTGCGAGAGCCGTGCGGCTCGTCGCTCCCTCGTCCCCTGTCCATCGTTCCTTGCTCTTTACCGACCGTAAATAAAAAAGAAAAAATTTCTCTTTAAAAAAGGATAGAGGGGGCTACAAAAAGACTTTGCTCCGCACCGCGCTTATGCTGGGGGCGAAGCCCACCGCAGGCAGTTCGTCCGAGTGTCCCCCTCGTCCCTCGTCCCCGCGCCGTGCGCGGAAAAAGAGCCGCGCGGCTCTCTTCGCGTTCCTTGTCTCCCCGCGGTGGCAGCCGTGGAAAAGGAACTATCCCTATTTATCGTAATACATAGGGATAGTTCACTTTAGGAGTGATTTTTGATTGGTTTTAGGAGGTGTACTTAATACAATATAATCGCTACATAATCGATGATGATATGGTCTATTCCATTGATTTCTTGCAGATAGATTTTGGTTTGTCATGCCTGTCTGATAACGTGGTCGGTCTGCTCTTCGGCTCTTTTGATTTCGAGATGGTCAAATATAGGGCAGCGCTGGAGTGCTCTTCCGGTGTGAAGCACCTCGCAAAGTATGATTTGCATTGGTGGCAGTTCGGCGGTCTCCATGTTGAGGTATGGCCTAAGAGCATTTCAAGAGATATCGGTGTAGCTCGGCCAGATGAAGATGGAGAATATAAAAGCTCATACGTCAAGGGCTCTGAAGTGCATTGGTTTTTGCGTCTGAAATTCAATCCAAACAAGAACGCTGATAATCCCGTTTTGAAACTTGTCTTTTCTTTCCTTTACAAATGTGGCTGGGTAAATGGTTGGCATTTTTCGCGTGTAGATTATGCCCTTGACATTCAAGGACCAATCAAAAACTTTTATGTGCTTTCTCGCAAGGCTGAATCCTATTTTGATTCCACTCGATATTATGGCACTCGCGGCACGTCGGGCTATCTTCGCGTATACGACAAGCGTAAAGAACAACGCGAAATAGCGGGCGAAGATATTGGCTTTGAGCTAACGCGCTTTGAGTGGGAGCAGCGAGGAAATAGAGATTTCGACTTTACTTTCGACCAATTTAGTCGTGTGGATATTTCGGGGCTTGATGGTGCAACTCGCTTAATGAAATTTGTCCCTCCTGAGATGGTTAATCAGGCGTTATTAGAGTTTCATGCTAATATTCGTACTAAGATTAGGCGAAAACTTTTTGCTCCGATTACCCCAGATGTTGCGATTTTTCGTCAGCTTCTTGATGAATATGTAAAAGAGTATGGTTTATCTGGTATGAGGGTATTTACTGATTCACAACGTTTTGATTTTGAACAGGGAAATTTATCGCCGGCTGCTATCTAAAATATTGATAAGTTATTGAATGGAGAATTAGTTATGGATTTTAATGCTGATAAAAAGGTTCTAACCGTTAAAGAAGCTGCCGCTATTATGCGGATTAGTTCAAGTGCGATGTATAAGCTTGTCCGAGAGGAGCGTGTTCCCTATATTGCGGTTGGTAAACGTCGCGTTATTCCTGCTGCAAGTTTCTTGATTTGGCTTGATAAAGCTACTGTTGGGGGTGTCCGCTGATATGCGCGGAACTGTCACAAAGAAGCGTGACCGCTGGTACATTGTCTATTATATTGGCAAAGACATAAATGGAAAATGGAAGCAGAAGTGGGAGGGAAGTTGGGATACAAAGCGCGAAGCTGAACGTGTTCTACGCTCCCGTATTGACGAGGTAGAGAGCACCTTTGAGCGTAAAGCGGATATGTCCACCATTGCCGTTTTCATGCGTCATTGGCTCGCTACTTGCTGTGAGCCGAAACTTGCGGTTAATACCGTGAGCGGCTATCGCGTTAATATCGAAAAGCATATTATTCCGTACATTGGCAGCATTTCTCTGAATAAGCTTACTCCTGCGCATATTCAAAAGCTGTATTCAGACTTGCTTGCTGCTGGCCTTTCGGGTACGTCTGTCCGCTATGTCCATAACAATTTGCACCGTGCCTTAAAGTATGCTATGAAGCAGGAGCTTATTTCTCGCAATCCTGCGGACTATGTAGATGCTCCTCGCATAGATAGACCTGAACCGCGTACACTTACACCGGACGAAGCGAAACGGCTTATAGGTGCGTCTATAGGTCGCGACATTTATATGCCCGTTCTCCTTGGTCTTGCCCTTGGTTTGCGACGGGGTGAAGCTTTGGGGCTGCAATGGTGTGATATTGATATGGCTGCTAAGACGCTTACGATTGTCCATTCTGCAAGTTTTCATAAAGGTGGTTTTTCGCTTTCGACTACTAAGCCGCGAAACAGCCGTCGCACCTTGATGTTTCCTGATGCTCTACGGGATGCCTTTGAAGCAGAACAAGCGAAGCAAGCGACAGAAGCTGCGCGGTTTGGCGCGGGATATAATCCGTACAATCTTGTTTGTTGTCTGTCGGATGGTACACCGATAACAAGCGGAATTTTACAACACCATTTTCAAGAAGTGCTTTGTTCTTGTGGTTTGCCCTCTATCCGCTTTCATGATTTACGCCATACAAATGCCACGCTTATGCTGCGCCACAATGTTCCGGCAAAAATTGTTTCTTCTATGCTCGGTCATTCGTCTATTGGTATCACAATGGACACTTATTCTCACGTTATGACCGATATGCAAGCGGGGGCTGTTGGCGTGATGGATTCCCTTTTGAAGTAGATTTGTTAGAACGCGTATTAGACGCTTCCCCTCGGCTGCATATCCTCCACATAACATGAAAAGCCCCGCAAGCCTTATGGCTTGCGGGGTCTGGCGCAGTGGGAGGGATTCGAACCCTCGGACGGCTTTTGGCCGTCACACGATTTCCAGTCGTGCTCGTTATGACCACTTCGATACCACTGCGTATCTCAATGCTCAACAGCAAGCATCATTATACCAAAATTGGGCGTGAAGTCAATACCCAATTTTTGCTTTTCCGCAAAAAAGAGGCGGAGCGGCGCTCCGTCTCTTTCCTTTTTGTCCTTACTTCAGCTGTTCGAGTGCGGCGAGCTTCAGGCAGCAGCAGAAGACCTCCATCGCCTGCTGCAGCTCCTCCACCGGCGGGAGGGACGGAGCGACGCGGATATTGCTGTCCTTCGGGTCGACGCCGTAGGGGAAGGTCGCGCCCGCGCTCGTCATAATGACACCCGCCTCCTTACACAGCGCCAGCGTGCGCTTGGCAAGGCCCGGCAGCGTATTGACGGACACGAAGTAGCCGCCCTTGGGGTCGTGCCAGGTGGCAAGGCCCAGCGGACCGACCTCGCGCGTGAGCGTCTCGGTCACCGCCTTGAACTTCGGCCCCATGATGGCTGCGTGCTTCTTCATCAGCTCCAGCGTGTGCGCCTTGTCCTTGAGGTACTTCACATGACGCAGCTGATTGATCTTATCGTAGCTGATGATCTGGACGTTGATGAGCTTCTCCATGTACTCCATGTTCGCCTCGCTGCACGCGAAGCACGCCACGCCCGCGCCGGGCAGCGTAATCTTGCTGGTGGAGGCAAACTCAAACACCATGTCGGCGTTGCCGTACTTCTCGCACAGGCTCAGGATATCGGGGAAGGGCACGAACTCGCCCTCGAACTCATGGATGCAGTAGGCATTGTCCCACATGAGCAGGAAGTCGGGAGCCGCAGGCTTCAGCCTGGCGATGCGCTCGATGGTCTCGTCGGAGTAGATGATGCCGTCGGGATTGGAATACTTCGGCACGTTCCACATACCCTTGACCGCCGGGTCCTTGACGAGCTGCTCGACCAGATCCATATTCGGGCCGGTCTCGGTCATGGGAATGGTGATGAGCTCGAAGCCGAAGCTCTCCGTGACCTTGAAGTGGCGGTCATAGCCCGGCGCAGGGCAGAGCCACTTGATATGCTCCTCGCGGCACCACGGCTTTTCGCTGTGCAGCAGACCGTTGGTGTACGCCTTGGCGATGGTGTCGTACATGAGCTGCAGGCTGGCGTTGCCGCCGACGAACACCTGCTCCGGCTTGCAGCCGAGGATCTCGGCAAAGAGCGCCTTGGCGCTCGGCAGGCCGGAGAGCTGGCCGTAGTTGCGCACATTCACGTCGCCGTCCACGCAGTCCGCAGGATCGGTCATCACCGAGAGAATATCGGACACCAGATCGAGCTGCTCCTTGCCCGGACGCCCGCGCGCCATGTTGAGCTTCAGGCCCTTGGCCTTCCACGCTTCAAATTCAGCGGACACCTTTTCAAATTCGGCCTTGCGCTGTTCAGCCGTCATTTCCCTGTATTTCATCGGAACGGACCTCCTATTTCAAATGTTGGAGAAATTATAGCATACCCTTTTCCAAAACACAATGTGCAAAAGAAAAAGAGGGCAAAGCCCTCTTTTTCTTTTGTTCTCTTAGCCGAAGAGCGCCATGAGGACGCCCGCGGCGATCGCGGAGCCGATGACGCCAGCCACGTTCGGGCCCATAGCGTGCATCAGCAGGAAGTTCGCGGGATTCTCCTTCTGGCCCACGACCTGGGAGACACGCGCCGCCATCGGGACGGCGGAAACGCCGGCGGAACCGATCAGCGGGTTGATCTTCTCCTTCAGGAACAGGTTCATGAGCTTGGCGAGCAGAACGCCGCCCGCAGTGCCGAAGCCGAACGCCACGACGCCCATGCACATGATCTCGATGGTCTGGAGGGACAGGAAGGTGGTGGCCGTCGCCGTCGCGCCGACGGTGAAGCCGAGGAAGATGGTGACGATGTTCATCAGCTCGTTGCCGGCGGTCTTGGTCAGACGCTCAACCACACCGGACTCCTTGAAGAGGTTGCCGAGCATGAGGCAGGCGATCAGAGGAGCGGCGGAGGGAACGAGCAGCGCCACGAACACGGTGATCATGATGGGGAAGATGATCTTCTCCTTCTTGCTGACCTCCCGGAGGGGCTTCATAACGATCTGGCGCTCTTTTTCCGTGGTCAGCAGCTTCATGATGGGAGGCTGGATCACGGGGACCAGCGCCATATAGGAGTAAGCCGCCACGGCGATGGGGCCTAAGAGGGCCGGTGCCAGCAGAACAGTGACGAAAATGGCCGTGGGGCCGTCTGCGCCGCCGATGATGCCGATGGCGCTGGATTCCGGGCCGGTGAAGCCCATGAAACGGCAGCCCACGAAGGTGATGAAGATGCCCAGCTGGGCGGCCGCGCCCAGCAGCAGGGACTTGGGGTTGGCGATGAGGGGACCGAAGTCCGTCATAGCGCCCACGCCCATGAAGATCAGGCAGGGATAGATGCCCAGCTTCACACCCAGGTAGAGAATGTCCACCAGTCCCGGGGTGATGGTGATGTCAGAGAGGGTCATGCCGTAGTAGGCAGCGGCCTGCTCCGCCTGCACCAACGCCTGAAGCTGTGCTTCCAGAGGGGTGATGGCGGCTCCGGCCTCCTCCGTGACGGCGGCGATGGCCTGTTCCACCATCTCCGGGGAGAAGGCGGTCTGGGCGGCGGTCATCAACTGCTGGATGTAGGGGGCCAGCACGTTTTCTGCTACGCCCTGACTGTGGAGGTCCGCCAGCAGCGACGCCGTGACGGGTTGCCCGCCGATGAGGTCCCAGTGGATGTGGCCCCCGGCGAAGAAGATCTCGTGGAACATATTGGCACCGGGGAGGTTGGTGATGAGCATACCGAAGGCGATGGGCACCAGCAGCAGCGGCTCAAACTTCTTTACAATGCCCAGATACAGCAGCACGCAGGCGATGCCCAGCATGATGAGGCAGCGCCAGTTGCCGTCCTGGGAAAAGAGGTAGAAGCCGGTGTCCTGTAAAAAGCGAATGATCGCGTCCATATCGGCCCTGCCTTACTGGAGGACGCACAGCAGCGTGCCGGACTCCACGGAAGCGCCCTTGGAGGTATTGACGGAGGCCACCACGCCGTCCCGGGGGCACATGATCTCGTTCTCCATCTTCATGGCCTCCAGAACCATCAGCACGTCGCCCTTTTTCACGGCCTGACCGGCGGTGACGTTGACGGCCAGAATGTTGCCGGGCATGGGGGCGCAGATCTGCTCACCGGCAGCCGGTGCGGCAGGTGCGGGGGCAGCGGCGGGAGCCGCCGGGGCGGAAACGGGGGCGGAGCCGG
>OGGJ01002401.1_pt1 | contig 13230 bp, 8 predicted proteins | sample 1571071 | NCBI WGS metagenome assembly OGGJ01 (sample SAMEA2581954, study PRJEB24529) | metagenome | biome: Human gut stool | place: China | collected 2011
TGGAAGACCACGTAAGTATGGGCGCCAATGCCGCGACTAAACTTTATAAAGTGATGGATAATCTGGAGCATATCCTTGCTATCGAACTGATGAATGCCGCACAGGGTATCGATTTCCGCCGTCCGTTGAAAACCTCTCCGCTTTTGGAGAGTTTCCTGAATGCTTATCGGAAAGAAGTGCCTTTTGTGAAAGATGACATCGTGATGTATAAAGAAATACATAAAACAGTCGCTTTTTTAAAAAGGACTAAGTTAGAGTACTAAACCTCCTTTTGTTTATCGTTAATAATGGGTGACTGTTACTGCCGGATAACATATCGATTCTTATCGGTATTTATCCGGCATTTACCGGTTATTTCCCTCTTCATAACGATAAAACTTTACTTCATATACCGCTATTCCTTACTTTTGCTCTGTATTTCCTATTAACACTTGTTTTCATATACCTCTAGTGAATGATAATATTTATCAAATGGGCTATAAATAAAAGGAAACTTGATTTGTTAATTGAGTTTTCTATATATCTTTGTTCCGTTTTTCCCCTAAAGTGGTGAATTTATAGTAAACTGAGTCTAACAAAATCTAAAAAAGAGTGATGATGGAGCATGGAAGAGACGCGTCCCAAAAGGCAGAGTTGAGAGAACGGATCATAATGACCGCGACAGAAGCTTTTACTTTGAAAGGTATCAAGTGTATTACGATGGATGACATTGCGGCAGCATTGGGCATTTCCAAACGTACGCTCTATGAGGTTTTTGCAGATAAGGAATCATTATTGAAGGAGTGTATTCTGCATAAACAGGCTGAAAGAGACAAATACTTACAGGCAATATACGAACAATCTAATAATGTGCTGGAGGTTATACTTGCTGTTTTTCAGAAGAGTATTGAGATCTTTCACCAGACAAATAAACGCTTTTTTGAGGATATCAAGAAATATCCGAAGGTGTATGCAATGATGAAAGACCGTAGTGAAAGTGACTCGGAAAAGACGATGTCTTTTTTTAAGTCGGGTGTGGAGCAAGGTATTTTTCGTTCGGATGTCAACTTTGAGATAGTCAACCTGTTGGTACGCGAACAGTTCGATGTGTTGTTGAATACGGATATTTGCAACGAATATCCTTTTATAGAAGTATACGAATCCATCATGTTTACTTATATACGTGGTATTTCCACGGAAAAAGGAGCCAGAGTTTTAGAAGAATTTATATCAGAATATCGTAAAAACCGGGTCGAACAACAATAGGAGTAAGATTCGGATGACAAACAATTAAGGATCAAATAGAAACGAGTTTATGAACAGATTGAAAAGATTGACAGGCAAGAAAATGCTTCTGACAGCAATGGCGCTCTGTGCGTTTGGCTTTGCAAAGGCTCAGACAGAACAGACAGCGCAGAATACGCTGACGCTGACGCTGGATAAAGCCCTGGAAATAGCGTTGGATGAGAATCCTACGATAAAGGTGGCAGCAGAAGAAATTGCCTTGAAGAAAGTTGCAAGTAAGGAAGCGTGGCAGAGTCTGCTACCTGAAGCAAGCCTAAACGGATCACTGGATCACACGATCAAAGCGGCTGAAATGAAACTGAACGACATGTCGTTCAAGATGGGGCAAGACGGTACGAATACCGCTAATGCCGGACTGAGCATTAACCTACCTTTGTTTGCACCGGCAGTTTACCGGGCTATGTCAATGACAAAGACGGATATCGAACTGGCGGTAGAGAAGTCACGTGCTTCCGAACTGGATCTGATCAATCAGGTAACTAAAGCTTATTATCAGCTGATGCTTGCTCAGGATAGTTATGAAGTACTTCAGGGCAGTTATAAGTTGGCAGAAGATAATTTCAACGTTGTGAACGCTAAATATCAACAAGGAGCAGTCAGCGAATTTGATAAGATCAGTGCAGAGGTGCAGATGCGTAGCATCAAACCAAATGTAATTTCTGCCGCTAATGCTGTGACGCTGGCGAAGTTGCAGTTGAAAGTCCTGATGGGGATCACAGCCGATGTGGAGATAAAGATTAACGATAGTCTGACCAACTATGAGACGGCCATGTTTGCCAACCAGTTGAGAGAAGAAAATGTAAATCTGGACAACAATACCACCATGAAGCAGTTGGACTTGAACATGAAGTTGCTTGAAAAGAACGTAAAGTCTTTAAAGACAAACTTTATGCCGACTCTTTCAATGAGTTTCTCCTACCAATATCAATCACTGTATAATCCGAATATCAATTTCTTTGATTATACATGGAGCAACAGTTCATCTTTGATGTTCAATCTGAGTATTCCTTTGTATAGAGCGAGCAACTTTACGAAAGTAAAATCAGCCCGCATCCAGATGCGCCAGCTCGACTGGAACCGCATTGATACGGAGAGAAAGCTGAATATGCAAGTAGTAAGCTACCGTAACAATATGACTGCCAGTTCAGAACAGGTTGTCAGCAACAAGGAAAACGTGATGCAAGCTGAAAAAGCGGTGCAGATTGCCGGAAAACGTTACGAAGTAGGTAAGGGAACCGTACTCGAACTTAATAGTTCGCAAGTATCCCTGACACAGGCACAACTTACTTATAATCAATCAATCTACGATTACCTGGTATCTAAGGCTGACCTTGATCAGGTTTTGGGAAAACAATAAAGATAGACAACTAAAATTACAACTAAGGAATATGAAAAAAGGTATCCAATTAGTGGCTCTGCTATTGACAGTAGTTATGACCTCATGTACGGGTGGAAAAGATAAGGCTGCTTTGAAACAGGAAGACGAGAAGCCTAGAGTAAAAGTGGCTGATGTAACGGCCCGTCCCGTAGATCAGATACAGGATTACACAGCGACGGTGGAAGCTGAAGTAAAGAACAACATTGCTCCTTCGTCACCTGTCCGCATCGACCGGATTCTGGTAGAAGTGGGCGACCGTGTATCCAAAGGCCAGAAGCTGGTGCAGATGGATGCAGCCAACCTCACACAGACGAAACTGCAACTGGACAATCAGAAAATTGAATTTAATCGTATCGACGAACTTTATAAGGTAGGCGGTGCTTCCAAATCAGAGTGGGATGCTGCGAAGATGCAGCTCGATGTGAAGCAAACTGCTTATGATAATCTGGTAGAGAATACGTTTCTGTTGAGCCCGATCAACGGAGTAATCACTGCCCGTAATTACGATAATGGTGATATGTATAGTGGCGGAAGTCCGGTGCTGGTAGTAGAGCAGATCACTCCGGTCAAGCTGATGATCAATGTGTCTGAAACCTACTTCACGAAGGTGAAGAAAGGCGAACCGGTAGATGTGAAGCTGGATGTATATGGCGACGAACTGTTCAAGGGAACTATCAGCCTGATCTATCCGACTATCGACGCAACTACCCGTACTTTCCAGATCGAGATCAAGTTGGACAACAAAGATCAGCGTGTACGTCCGGGAATGTTTGCCCGTGCTACCTTGAACTTCGGTACGGCGGACAACGTCGTAGTACCCGACTTGGCTATTGTGAAACAGGCAGGTTCCGGTGATCGCTATGTGTACGTTTATAAAGATGGCAAGGTGTCTTACAACAAAGTAGAGTTAGGCAGACGTATGGGCTCGGAGTATGAGCTGAAATCCGGTGTGCCCGATAACTCACAGGTGGTAGTGGCCGGACAGGCACGTCTGATAAACGGTACAGAAGTAGAGATCGAGAAGTAAAATCACTATTAAACTAATCACGATAAAGAAATGAGTTTATACGAAGGTGCGGTTAAGAAACCGATTATGACCTCCCTCTGCTTTCTGGCAGTGGTGATTTTTGGTCTTTTCTCTTTGTCCAAGTTACCTATCGACTTGTATCCGGATATTGATACAAATACGATCATGGTAATGACCGCATATCCTGGCGCAAGTGCTTCGGATATAGAAAATAACGTTACCCGACCGCTGGAGAATACCTTGAATGCGGTGAGTAACCTGAAACATATTACCTCTCGTTCTTCCGAGAACATGTCATTGATTACGCTGGAATTTGAGTTTGGTAATGATATTGACGTGCTGACGAATGATGTGCGTGACAAACTTGACATGGTAAGTTCTCAGCTTCCGGATGATGTCGAGAATCCGATCATCTTCAAGTTCAGTACGGACATGATTCCTATTGTATTGCTTTCGGTACAGGCTAATGAGAGCCAGGCTGCGCTTTACAAAATATTGGATGACCGTGTGGTTAACCCTCTGGCACGTATCCCCGGTGTGGGTACGGTGTCCATCAGTGGTGCACCGCAGCGTGAGATTCAGGTATACTGCGACCCCAATAAGCTGGAAGCGTATAATCTGAGCATTGAGACAATCAGCTCTATTATCGGAGCCGAAAACAAGAATATTCCGGGTGGTAACTTCGATATCGGTAGTGAGACGTATGCCCTCCGTGTGGAAGGGGAGTTTGATGATTCCCGTCAGTTGGCAGATATCGTAGTAGGTACGCACAATGGAGCGAATGTCTTCCTGCGTGATGTGGCCCGCATCGTGGATACGGTGGAAGAGCGTGCGCAGGAAACCTATAATAACGGTGTGCAAGGTGCCATGATCGTCGTTCAGAAGCAGTCGGGAGCCAATTCGGTGGAAATCTCCAAAAAGGTGCAGGATGCATTGCCCCGTTTGCAGAAGAACCTGCCGAGCGACGTGAAGCTTGGGGTCATTGTAGATACCTCTGAAAACATCCTGAACACCATCGACAGTTTGACGGAGACGGTTATGTATGCCTTGCTCTTCGTTGTGATTGTGGTGTTCTTGTTCTTAGGACGCTGGCGTGCCACGCTGATCATCTGTATCACGATTCCGCTTTCTCTGATTGCTTCATTCATATATCTGGCAATTTCGGGGAATACGATTAATATCATTTCGCTTTCGTCACTCTCCATAGCCATAGGTATGGTGGTGGACGATGCCATTGTGGTGTTGGAAAATGTCACGACACATATCGAGCGCGGTTCCGACCCGAAGCAGGCGGCGGTTCACGGAACGAACGAGGTGGCTATTTCCGTAGTGGCTTCTACGCTGACGATGATTGCCGTATTCTTCCCGCTGACCATGGTAACCGGTATGTCCGGCGTGCTGTTCAAGCAGTTGGGCTGGATGATGTGCGCCATTATGTTTGTATCCACCGTTTCGGCTTTGACGCTGACGCCGATGCTCTGTTCGCAACTGCTCCGCTTGCAGCGTAAACAGTCCAAGATGTTCCGGATATTCTTCGGACCGATAGAACGCACATTGGACGGTTTGGACAACTGGTATGCATGTATGCTCAACTGGGCGGTACGTCATCGTATGGTCGTGCTTGTCGGTTGTGTGATATTCTTTATCCTGAGCCTGTTCTGTGCAAAGACCATTGGTACGGAGTTCTTCCCGGCGCAGGACAATGCCCGTATTGCCGTACAGTTGGAGTTGCCCATCGGTACGCGTAAAGAAGTGGCGCAGGAGGTTTCGCAGAAACTTACCAATCAGTGGCTGCAGAAGTATAAGGGTGTCATGAAGATATGCAACTATACCGTAGGGCAGGCCGATTCGGATAATACCTGGGCTTCCATGCAGGACAACGGTTCGCACATCATTTCCTTCAATATCAGTTTGGTAGATCCGGCAGACCGTGATATTACGCTGGAGACTGTCTGCGAGGAAATGCGCGAAGACCTGAAGGCTTATCCCGAATTCAGTAAGGCACAGGTTATTTTCGGAGGTAGTAATACGGGTATGTCGGCCCAGGCATCCGCTGATTTCGAGGTATATGGCTACAGTATGGAAGAAACCGATAGCGTTGCTGCCCGCCTGAAGCGCGAACTGCTAAACGTAAAAGGCGTGTCCGAAGTCAACATCAGCCGCAGCGATTACCAGCCCGAATACCAGGTGGACTTCGACCGCGAGAAGCTGGCGCTTCACGGACTGAACCTTTCTACTGCCGCCACCTATCTGCGCAACCGCATCAATGGCGCTACGGCTTCCAAGTATCGTGAAGACGGCGATGAGTATGATATCAAGGTGCGCTACGCCCCCGAATACCGTACCAGTCTTGAAAGTATCGAGAACATATTGGTATACAATGCCAAAGGCGAGGGCGTCCGTATCAAGGATTTGGGAAAGGTGGTGGAACGTTTTGCTCCGCCTACTATCGAGCGTAAGGACCGTGAACGTATCGTAACGGTGTCTGCCGTCATCTCCGGCGCTCCGTTGGGTGATGTGGTGGCTGCGGGTAATGCCATTATCGATAGAATGGAGAAACCGTCCGATATAACCATTCAGGTGGCGGGTTCCTTTGAAGACCAGCAGGATTCGTTCCGCGATTTGGGAACACTCGGCGTATTGATTATCATCCTCGTGTTTATCGTAATGGCAGCCCAGTTCGAGTCGCTTACCTATCCGTTTATTCTGATTCTCTCCGTGCCGTTTGCCATGAGCGGTGTGCTGATGGCGCTGTTCATAACCAATACGACGCTGAGTGTGATGAGTCTGCTGGGCAGTATCATGCTGATCGGTATCGTGGTGAAGAACGGTATCGTACTCATTGACTACACCATTCTCTGCCGCGAACGCGGGCAGTCGGTGCTGAATGCCGTGGTTACGGCAGGCAAGAGCCGTCTTCGTCCGGTGTTGATGACGACCATGACTACCATTCTCGGTATGATTCCGATGGCCATCAGCAGCGGTCAGGGTTCTGAGATGTGGAGTCCTATGGCGATTGCCGTAATCGGCGGTCTGGCGGTTTCCACCATTCTGACTTTGATTTACGTTCCTACGATGTACTGTATCTTCGGTGGTGTCGGCATCAAACGCCAGCGCCGCAAGATGCGCAAGCAATTGGATGCTTACTTCGAGGAACAGGCTAATAATTAATAGTTGACATTTAATAATTGAATAATGAAATCAGTATTAATCACATTCGATCAGGCATATTACGAGCGTATCATTGCTACACTCGACCGGCTCAATTGCCGGGGCTTCACTTATTGGGAGCAGGTTCGCGGACGCGGTTCCAAAACCGGAGATCCTCATTACGGCAGCCATGCCTGGCCTTCCATGTGTTCCGCCATTCTTACAATGGTGGAAGACGGAAAGGTGGACTCCCTGCTGGAAGTCCTTCACAACATGGACAAGCAGACCGAGCAATTGGGGCTCCGGGCATTTGTCTGGAACATAGAGCGGACTGTTTAAAGTTTCTGCCACATAAACAGCAGTCAAGGCTGTGTTAAAATGAACCTGACGATTTCTTTTTAGGAAGGACGATATTTATTTTCATCCGATTCTCTATCTTTGCGCCCGGATTGGTTATGGAAAAGAGTGTTTTGAAACATACAGGCTGGTTGATGTTTATTGTGGTGGCCGTACTTCTGCTGATGGGATTGTTGCCGGGAACCACGATAGGCACTCATGTGCTGAGGCGTGTGGACATACTGGGCGATGTGCGTCCCGTGCCGGAAGTCGTGAGCGAACCGGACAGTCTGTTGCCGCCGCCCCCGAAAGTGAAGCCCGCCTTTGTGGATACCTGTCGCAGCGGCATGACCTGCATTGAGGATTACAGCGACTCCACCCTGCGCGGCATGACACCTTTCTATCGCGCGCTGGATGAGTTGGCGGCAAAGCCCCGTCCGGTGCGTATCGCCTATTTCGGAGATTCTTTCATCGAGGCGGATATCCTGACGGCCGACCTGCGTGCGATGTTGCAGGAGCGTTATGGCGGCTGCGGGGTAGGCTTCGTGACGATTACTTCTCCGGTCAACGGCTATCGGCCTACGGTGCGGCACAGTTTTGGCGGCTGGCAGAGCCATTCCGTTACGGACTCCGTATTCTTCGACCGTGGCAAACAAGGTGTTTCGGGCCATTATTTTATTCCGACTCCCGGAGCGTACGTAGAGCTTGGCGGACAGAGGAAGTATGCTTCCCGGCTCGATACTTGCGAACGTGCTTCTATTTTCTTTTATAATAAAGGCGAAGCCCGCCTTTCGGCATCCGTAAACAAGGGCGAACCGCAGACCGGAACATTCCCGCCTGCCGACGGACTTCGTGAAATGGATGTAACGGGACGTATCGGCTCTGTGCGTTGGAAAGTGGAGAGTGCCGATTCTACCTTATTCTACGGAGTGGCTATGGACGGCACGCAAGGGATTGCCGTCGATAATTTTTCGCTTCGGGGCAGTTCTGGTCTGTCTTTGCGTTCCATACCTGTCCGGACTATGCGCGAATTTAACGAACTGCGTCCGTACGATTTGATAGTCCTTCAGTACGGACTGAACGTAGCTACGGAACGCGGGCGTAATTACGACCGCTATCGCGACGGTATGCTGACGACCATTGCCCATTTGAAGCAAGCCTTCCCCCAAGCCGGAATTCTCATTGTCGGTGTGGGCGACCGCGAGTATAAAACCGAAGAAGGCAGCCTGCGGACCATGCCCGGCATTAAAAACCTTATCCGTTACCAGCAGAATCTGGCGGCCGACAGCGGGGTGGCTTTCTGGAATATGTTCGAAGCCATGGGCGGTGAAGGCAGTATGGCGGATATGGTGCATGCCAAACCTTCTTTAGCCAATTACGATTATACGCATATCAACTTCCGTGGCGGCAAGCATCTGGCGGAACTGCTTTATGAGGCTCTGGTTTATGGCAAAGAACAATACGACAGGAGGCGTGCCTATGAAGCGGAGCCATAAAAGGAGCCGGTACTTGGCCGATTTACGGTTTGCCGTTTGCTGTGCGGTATTGGCGTTGCTCTTCCTGCCGGTGCAACGGAACTATGCCCAAGATGTGCTTCCGGGTTGTCCCCGGCTTCAGAAAACGGCATTTGATTGCGACACGCTTAGAATCTACGGACAGCGTACGGACACGCTGCCCATTCCTCTCATCACCCTGCCCGCAGCCTTTCGGCAATTGGGCGGGAACGAGCTGATAGACAGCATCGGCATCCTGAAGCCCTTTTGGGAGAAACTGCGCATGCTCCGCCTGGGCATCGCTGCCGATACGGTACGCATCGTGCATGTGGGCGACAGCCATATCCGTGGCCATATCTTTCCCGAAACCACGGGCGGGTTGCTTCAAAGAACATTCGGAGCACTGTCTTATACGGACATGGGGATAAACGGTGCGTTTTGTACAACCTTTACCCGTCCGGACCGTGTGGCGGATATTGCTGCGTTGCATCCCGACCTTGTCATTCTCTCTTTCGGAACGAACGAGAGCCACAACCGGCGTTATAACTCCATACTGCATTACCGGCAGATGGAAGAACTGGTGTGCATGCTTCGCAAGAGTCTGCCCGATGTTCCGATGTTGATGACTACTCCGCCCGGTTCATACGATAGTTTCCGTCAGCGCCGTCGCCGGCGTACCTATAAGATTAATCCCCGTACTGCTGTTGCCGCACAGACCATCCGCCGTTTTGCCGATGCCAACGGACTGGCGGTGTGGGATATGTACGAGACTTTCGGCGGTGTCCGCCGGGCTTGTCTCAACTGGCAGGAAGCGCGTCTGATGCGTCCCGACCATGTGCACTATCTTCCGGAAGGATATGCATTGCAGGGCGAGATGTTCTATCGCGCTCTGCTGAAAGCGTATAATGACTATTGCAGTCAGTGAATGTAGTTAACTCATTTAGCCGTAAACCGACCGATGTGGAATATTAGCGAACTTTTGAACAAACTGAATATAGACCTTACCCGCCTGCACGACCTGCTGGTGTACGATCCGCATGCACCGATGATATTCAGCAGCGGCATTTTCCTGTGGCTGTTTGCAGCCTTTATCCTGTTCTACCTGCTTTTGCAGCGCCGCACCACCGCCCGCCTGATGTTCGTCACCCTGTTTTCTTACTATTTCTATTATAAAAGCAGCGGTGCTTATTTCTTTCTGCTGGCTATCGTTACGGTGAGCGATTTCTTCATAGCCCTCCTTATGGCGCGTGCCACCGTGCAGTGGCAACGCAAAATGTGGGTTGCAGCCAGTCTGGCGATAAACCTGGGACTGCTGTGCTATTTTAAATATACGAACTTTCTCTGCGATTTCTTTGCTTCGCTCACGGGCGGCACGTTTACCGCAATGGACATCTTCCTGCCTGTGGGTATATCCTTCTTTACGTTCCAGTCGCTGAGCTATACAATCGATGTGTACCGCAAGGAGATAACGCCTCTCACCAACTTGTTGGACTACGCATTCTATGTATCATTCTTCCCACAGTTGGTGGCGGGTCCCATTGTGCGTGCACGCGACTTTATTCCGCAAATCCGCCGTCCGTTGTTTGTTTCCAGAGAGATGTTCGGCAGGGGAATTTTCCTTATTGTGAGCGGACTGTTCAAGAAGGCGGTTATCTCGGACTATATCAGCATCAACTTTGTGGAGCGCATCTTCGATAATCCTACCTTGTATTCGGGTGTGGAAAACCTTATGGGTGTTTACGGCTATGCGCTGCAAATCTATTGCGACTTCTCCGGATATAGCGATATGGCTATCGGCATTGCCTTGTTATTGGGCTTTCACTTCAACATAAACTTCGACTCGCCTTATAAGTCGGCATCCATTACGGAGTTTTGGCGTCGTTGGCATATCTCGCTTTCCAGTTGGCTGCGCGATTATCTCTATATATCCCTGGGCGGCAACCGTAAGGGCAAGATACGCCAGTATGCCAACCTTATCATTACCATGTTCCTGGGCGGCTTGTGGCATGGGGCTTCCTGGAATTTTGTGTTTTGGGGAATGTTGCATGGCGTTGCTTTGGCTGTCCATAAGTTCTGGATGGGCATTACCGGACGGAAGAAGGGCGAACGCAGTCGTGGCATCCGCCGCTTCTTCGGTATCGTCATTACGTTCCACTTCGTCTGCTTCTGCTGGATATTCTTCCGCAATGCCGATTTCTCCGCTTCGCTGGATATGTTGAGGCAGATATTCACGACTTTCCGTCCCGGGCTTTTCCCGCAACTGATAGTGGGCTATTGGGAAGTGTTTGCCTTGATGGCGCTCGGCTTTTTCCTGCATTTCGTGCCTGACAGTTGGGAGCACGCTTGCAGCAAGGCGGTTGTTCGCCTTCCGTTGATAGGGAAGGCATTGCTGCTGGTTGCCATAGTCTATCTGGTTATTCAGATGAAGAGTTCGGAGATACAACCGTTCATTTACTTCCAGTTCTAAGGGTGGTACTGCCGGTACCGGCTGCTGGTATTCCCTGTACCGCTCTTTGGTAGCTCATGTACCAAAGGGTGGTAGGTCTCGTACCTTAGTAAGGTACTGCTCGTACCACAGTGTGGTACGGCGTGTACCACGGCGTGAAATATCTTGGTACACGTATCCCTTTCATTATTAGCATGCTGCCGGTATTATTCTTTCCTACCGGATTAATATGTGTAAATAGTATATGTCATGATACATACAGTAAACTTTATGAAACATTTGGCACAATGGTATATCGGGTAACCCTGTATCTTTGTACGGTAAATAAATCTGATTACTATCATTAAAACAGCAACAACCATGAAACGGAAACTTATCTGTTGGTTGCCTCTTCTATTGCTGATAGGGTGCAGCCAACCTACGTACAGAACAACCTCTTTGACTCCGGATAAGCGGGCGGAACTTTTATTGAAAGAACTTACTTTGGAAGAAAAAGTAGCATTGATGATGGACACTTCCCAACCGGTGGAGCGCTTGGGTATCAAACCCTATAACTGGTGGAACGAGGCGCTGCACGGTGTGGCACGTGCCGGATTGGCTACGGTTTTTCCGCAACCGATAGGTATGGCAGCCTCTTTCTCGCCGCAAACAGTATATGAAGTATTCAATGCCGTATCGGATGAGGCGCGTGCAAAAAATACATATTACGCATCGCAGGGCAGTTACGAGCGTTATCAGGGACTTACCATGTGGACGCCTACGGTGAATATTTACCGTGATCCGCGTTGGGGACGGGGTATTGAGACCTACGGTGAAGACCCTTATCTCACCAGTCGCATGGGTGTCATGGTAGTGAAAGGTCTGCAAGGAACCAATGACGGAAGATACGATAAGTTGCATGCTTGTGCCAAACACTTTGCCGTACATTCCGGTCCGGAATGGGACCGTCACTCTTTCAACGTGGAGAACCTTAGCACACGTGATTTGTATGAAACCTATCTGCCGCCTTTTGAGGCGTTAGTGAAGGAAGCCGGTGTAAAGGAGGTGATGTGTGCCTATAACAGTTTCGAGGGAGAGCCTTGTTGCGGCAGCAACCGCTTGCTGATGCAAATTCTCCGTAACGATTGGGGGTTCGATGGTATTGTCCTTTCCGATTGTGGTGCTATTGCCGATTTTTATAATGAATACGGGCATAAGGCATATTCCGATGCAGAGTCTGCTTCGGCAGCCGCAGTGCTGAACGGAACGGATCTGGAGTGTGGCTCCAGTTATAAGGCATTGGTAAAGGCAGCTCAGGAAGGCAAGATTGATGAGAAAGACATAGACAAGGCTGTGCTCCGCCTGCTGGAAGCCCGTTTTGCTTTGGGAGAAATGGACGCTCCGGAAGATGTGTCTTGGACGAAGATTCCTTTCTCCGTAGTAGCTTCGGCTGCACACGACTCATTGGCGTTGGATATGGCCCGCAAGTCCATGACATTACTGCAAAACAAGGACAATATCCTTCCCTTGAAACGTGGCGGTCTAACTGTAGCTGTCATGGGACCTAATGCTAATGACTCCGTAATGCAATGGGGCAATTATAACGGTATGCCGTCACATACAGTCACCATTCTGGATGGAATACGGAACGCGTTGGGAGCGGACGATAAGCTGATTTATGAACAGAGTTGCAGTTGGGTGGAAAGAACACTGATTCAAAGTGTGTTCAACCAGTGTAAGTCGGCAGATGGACAGGGGTTTACGGCACGTTATTGGAACAATGTAAAGCATGAGGGCACCCCGGTGACTACTACACAAGTAACCACCCCTTTCCGCTTCTGTACCTCGGGAGCTACGGTTTTTGCACCGGGCGTAAACCTGACAGACTTCTCTGCAACTTACAACAGCGTGCTCACCCCTCTACAATCGGGCGAAGTGGTATTCGAAATTTATACATACGGTTCCGGTTGCCTGCGTATCAATGGCGAAGAAGTAAAGCGTTTCCGCAATACGCATGGTGGCAGGTCACTGGACTATACGCTACAGGTAAAAGCGGGTGTTCCTTACGACATCGAACTTGACTTTGACCTCAAATCCGCAACTAAGCTCTTCAGCGTCCTTCTTGCGTCTAAACGTC
>OGGJ01002407.1_pt1 | contig 13193 bp, 10 predicted proteins | sample 1571071 | NCBI WGS metagenome assembly OGGJ01 (sample SAMEA2581954, study PRJEB24529) | metagenome | biome: Human gut stool | place: China | collected 2011
CCAGTCCTGTTTCTCGGCATTACGCTGATAAGGGATAATAGAGCGACTGAAATACAATGCGTTCATATTCTTGTTAACTACCACCTTGGGAGAATTTACATTCTCCAACGCTGCAAAGCCATCTTCGGGAGTGAAAGGTTTCACTAAAGTAGCAATTTGCGTGGAGGCATCATCAAAACAAGACTTGACAGCCTCCAGTTGCGAATGCCGGATAAAAGGTTCGTCCCCCTGAATATTGACAATGACATCATAACCCTGTCCCACCTTGGTAAAAGCCTCATAACAACGGTCGGTGCCACTCTTATGGTCGATGGAAGTCATCACAACCTTACCTCCGAACGCCTTTACAACAGCTTCTATACGTTCATCATCTGTAGCCACATAAGCCTCATCCAAAACACCGGCCACTTGTTCATAAACTCTTTGAATCACAGGTTTGCCTCCCAAAAGGGCTAAAGGTTTAGCCGGGAAACGCGTGGAGGCGTATCTTGCAGGAATAATTCCGATAAATTTCATGGTTCTATTTCTTTTATATAATCACGCAAAAGTACAAAAACATTTCTTACTTTTGCAGCATAAATGCAATAAATGTTATGAACGAACACCACTGTTTGCTTTGTATGGGCTCTAACACAAACCGTTTCACACAGCTTTCGGATGCACGAAAAGTTCTGAGTGAAGCCTTCCCCGACATTCATTTCGGCGAACTTATGGAAACACAAGCTATCGGAAGCGGATTCCATTCTCCTTTCAGCAATCAGTTGGCCAGCTTCACCACAGCACTGTCACCGGGAGCGGTTCATGATTTATTCAAAGTATTGGAACATCGGAGCGGACGCCTCTCAACAGATAAAGCGGCCGGAATTGTTAAACTGGATATTGACCTGCTGATGTATGATAATGTCGTGCTAAAACCGGAAGATATGAAACGGGAATACATCAAACAAGGGCTAACCAAACTTAGAGCCTGTTTAAATTTTCCTCAATACTAATCTTATAGTTGCCAAGCTGACCATTTCTTCCGGAGACAAACGGACCAAATCCCGGCACAGAATATAGACGGAACCTGACACAATGACATATATACGTGCAGGCTTATGCGTACGTACGTGCAGACTTATACGTATATACGTGAAGACCGATGCATACGTACGTATCGGCTCACGCATGACTTATACTGAAAATGGTTGTTACTTTTCGAGGCTGGTTACTAAATACGTTGTTATTTTTAGTTACTCCTTACTAAACAGGTTGTCTATTTTCGCTTTTTCCAACTAACTAAGTTGTTATACACGAAAACAATGGACAATCCTAATTGTTTTCAGTTCTCGGTAAAAGTCAATAGGGTTCGATACCCTATTGACTTTTGTGGGACAATGGCATAAACCGTCATGTCTCCAGTTCTCGGTGTTACAAATATACCATTTATTTGTCATCCGCCCTCTTTTTCCCTTCTTTTTTCCACATACACTTTCCCGGCACCTCTCCATAGTATACATCCATCGGTTTCTTCATTCCGATACTCATATGCGGTCTTCCGTTGTTATAGAAGTCTATCATCCGGGCAATCTGCTGTCTTGCGTCATCCTCATCCTTGAACAGGGACATGCCATATATCCATTCACATTTCAATATCCCGTTCATCCGTTCGGCTACCGCATTGTCGGTCGGCTTGTAGCTTTCAGTCATGCTTATGCGTATGTGATGTCCGGTTAGGACATTGACATAGGCATCACAGGCGTACTGGGAACCACGGTCAGAGTGGTGGATTGTACCGCAGAGGTTGCCTCCGCCGCTTTCCGATATTGCCTGTTCAAGTGCCTGTATCGTATAATCGGCCTGGAGTCCGGGGGCGAGCACCCATCCCAGGACGGCATGCGAATATGCGTCCGTAATGAGATGTAGGTAACATACCCCTCCTTCAATCCAGATATAAGTGATATCGCTCACCCAAATATGGTTCGGGTATTGTGCCGTTATGCCTTTTGTCAGATTCGGATATTTCTTGTACAGATGGTTGGAATCCGTCGTATGCCGCGGCTTTTTGGGAGGCAGCATGAGATGACGGGAACGAAGCAGGTTGAGAAAGGCATCCCGACCGCCAATCAACCCACTGCCATAAACAGAACAGAGTTCGTTATAGAGCTTCAGACCACCGATTCCGGGGTCCTTGGAACGGTAATATTGGACAAAGGAAAGCATGGTGTCTTGTATCTGTCTGCGTGAAACAAGCGTCTTCTTTTTTTTGTAATAGGCCTGGGGAGTCATGCCAAACAGTCCGCAAAGAGTTTTCACGCTGATGCGGGGAAACTCTTTGCGAAGGCCTGTCACTGCCTGTCACCATCTTTTTTTAAGATGGAAATCCCCTCTTCTTTTTCAGTCAGCTCAATCAATTGCTGAAAGGCGCGGGAACGCAATTTCTCCGTTTCCAAAGCCTTTTTAAGACGCAAATTCTCTTCCTCCAGAATTTGTTCTCTTGATTTAGGATCATTCTTCATTTGACCTTGTGATATTGGTTCGGAAGATAAAGATAGTAATTCCGAATCAATAGGATAGCACTTCTGCCAACGGCTAATATAAGTATTACTCGTTAGCCCCCATTTTTTCGCAGTAGAATTCATTGACAAACCACTTACATAATAATCTCTGAGAACTTCTAATTTGAAGCTCTCAGAATAAGTCTTACGATGAAATTTAGACATAATATTTCTTTTTTTATGCCTCTTTTTAGGTGTAAACCTATACCAGTGTAAGACATGCCTACGTACGTGTTTTTTAAGAATATACAGCTCACACTGAATGTTGCAAAAAGACCTTTGTGTTTTCCAAAAAGCTCGGTATGTTTTCTAAAAAGCTCAGCACCTTTTTAAGAAAGCCCGGCATGTTTTTCATGCAGTGGCGGGTGAGATTATCCCCTCATTAAGCCGCTCATCACCTCTTTTCCGTTCATCCTTACATTATAATTAAAACATTCAGATAATCAATCGGTTAAGAATGACAACACATCCCCTCATCCTCCCTTCATCCGTGCTTTTCAAGTCCCTTCACAATCTGCCTTCAGCAATTCCCTGTGTACTCCGTTTTTTACAAATGAAAGGAGGCTGAAGGGGTGGTGACGGAATGCCCATTCACTACCGATTTCCCCATCAACAGAACGTTTCAACAGCTAATGAAAGGAAGAAGGAACGCCCCCACTGATACAGAAGCTTTGTAATAAAAAGACTTCAGCCATTTTTAAACAAGGCTCTAAAAGATAAAAAAACTTATTTCTACCTTTCTCCCCTCTTTTTCTCTTGATTATTCAAATTATTCCAAATACATTTGCGCTTACCGACAATGCTGTTAAAAACACTCCTCAAATTCAAGTTGGCGGCAAAATACCTTGAACAATCCTTGAACCAAGACTATCATCAGTACCTTGAATGAAGGAAACAAGAAAATGTAGAAACCATATAAAGCAGACTAAGGATATGAAAAAATTATTCATTTTGGCAAGCTTTCTACTTATCCTCCCGACCGCCATGTTACGGGCTCAGGAACTGACCTTGGAAGAGTGCCAGCAACAGGCCCGGGAGCACTATCCTTTAATAAAGCGATACGGATTGATTGAGAAAACAAAGGAATATAATATTTCCAATGCCAATAAAGGGTATCTGCCACAACTGTCATTATCAGCCAAAGCCAGCTACCAATCAGAAGTGACGGAAATTCCTTTCGACTTACCCGGAATCGACATTCGTGGGATGCGTAAAGACCAGTATCAAGCCATGCTCCAACTGGACCAAGTAGTGTGGGACGGAGGGAATATACATGCACAAAAAGCTGTCACCCGCGCTGCATCCGAGGCAGACAAGCAGAAGTTGGAAGTAGATATGTACGCTATCAACGAAAGGGTTAATCAATTGTTTTTCGGTATTCTGCTTTTGGAAGAACAGCTGAATCAAAATCAATCCATGCAAGAAGAGTTGCAACGGAATTACGATAATGTAAAAGCATATATGGCAAACGGAATAGCCAACCAAGCTGATTTGGATGCCGTTAAAGTGGAACAACTGAATACCATCCAACAACGCCACGCCCTCGAAGCCTCCCATCGCGCTTATTGCGATATGTTACAGACAATGATGAACCATCGTGCCCCCCTCACCCGAAACACGTTGAAAAAGCCGAGGGTTGATACCTTATTATATAGAGGTGAACCTTATACTCCGGAGTTAATACGACGGCCCGAACTGAACCTCTTTGCCGCACAAAACAATCAGTTGGAAGCCCGCCGCAAATTACTTTCTGCCAAAAATCTTCCCCGGCTGGGCTTGTTCGTACAAGGTGCTTATGGTAATCCGGGACTGAATATGCTGAAAAATGAATTTTCAGCATACTACGTGGCCGGTGTCCGTCTTTCGTGGAATTTCGGCAATCTATATACCCGTCGCAATGAATTCCACCAAATTGCCCTCGACCAAGAAAATGTGAACGTACAGAAAGAAACTTTCTTATTCAACACTCATCTTGAAGTCACTCAGAACAACAGCGAAATCAGAAAGCTCCGCGAGTTGATGAAAAACGATGATGAAATCATTGCCTTACGAAACAACATAAAGAAATCGGCACAGGCAAAGGTAGCAAACGGCACACTGACCGTCACCGAAATGCTGCGCGAGGTAACCGCCGAAGACTTGGCCAAGCAGGAAAAGGTATTGCATGAGATACAACTGTTATCGGCTATTTACGAACTTAAAAATACAACCAACCAATATGAAAACAAATAAATATTATCTTTTATTCGCAGCCACTCTCCTTGTATTGACATCCTGCGGAAACGGTAAAGGAGACTATGACGCATCCGGTACCTTTGAGGCTACCGAAGTCATTGTGTCGGCCGAAGGCAATGGAAAATTGCTGCAATTCAATGTGGAAGAAGGCATGCGACTGAAAGCCGGAAAAGAGGTAGGATATATCGACACTTTACAACTTTACCTGAAAAAATTGCAATTGCTGGCAAGCGGTAAGGCCGTTGCCCATAAAAGTATGGATATCAATAAGCAGATTGCTGCTACCAGAGAGCAAATCAGCAAAGCGGAATATGAGAAAAAGCGTACGGAAAACTTGCTGAAAGAGAATGCCGCCACACAAAAGCAGATAGATGATATCGACTCCCAGATAGCTGTTCTGCAAAAGCAACTGGAAGCACAGATTTCTACGCTCCAACGGGGAAACGCCAGTGTCACGGAAGAAAGTTCTGCTTATGAAATCCAAGTGGCACAACTGGAGGACCAATTGAACAAATGCCGTATCAGCAGTCCCATTAACGGAACCGTATTGGCTAAATATGCCGAAACCGGAGAACTCGCCATATCAGGCAAACCTCTTTTTAAAGTAGCCGACATACAGAATATGTTTCTACGTGCCTACATCACCGCCGACCAGCTCTCACAACTGAAGTTGGGCGACAAAGTGAAAGTATTCTCCGACTTGGGTGACGACGACCGACGTGAATACGAGGGAGTCATTACCTGGATTTCGGACAAATCGGAGTTTACCCCAAAAACCATTCAGACCAGAGATGAACGTGCCAACTTGGTTTATGCTATCAAGATAGCAGTCAAGAATGACGGTTATCTAAAAATCGGTATGTATGGAGAAATAAAAAAAGAGTAAAATGGAGAATATCGTTTCTGTCAGGCAGATAAGCAAAAGCTATGGTTCGGTACAGGCTTTGAAAGATATCAGCTTTGATGTAAAGCCGGGAGAAATCTTCGGATTAATCGGACCGGACGGTTCGGGAAAGACAACTCTGTTCCGCATCCTCACCACACTTGTACTTGCCGACAAAGGAGAAGCCCGCGTGTGCGGGTATGAAGTGATGAAGGAATATAAGGACATCCGTAGACTGGCCGGCTATATGCCGGGACGCTTTTCCTTATACCAAGACTTGTCTGTAGAAGAAAACCTCACTTTCTTTGCCACTCTTTTCAATACCACCATCCGGGATAACTATGCCCTTGTGGAAGACATTTATCGACAAATAGAACCGTTCAAGCATCGGCGTGCCGGAAAGCTATCGGGAGGTATGAAACAGAAATTAGCCTTAAGTTGTGCCCTGATTCATAAACCCTCTATTTTGTTTTTAGACGAACCGACCACCGGCGTAGACCCTGTCTCGCGGAAAGAGTTTTGGGATATGTTGCTGAAACTGAAAAAAGAAGGAATTACCATCATCGCTTCCACTCCTTATCTGAATGAGATGAAATGCTGTGACCGCATCGCTTTTATCCGGGAAGGAGAGATACAGGGAATCGATACTCCCGAACGTATCTTGCAGCAGTTCAGCCATATTCTTTCACCCGAAGGATTGAAGCACAAAGGACAAAAGACATCGGACGAGTATGCCATCCAAGTAGAAAACCTGACTAAAAAGTTTGGTGACTTCACCGCTGTAGACCATATCTCTTTCCAAGTGAAGCGCGGAGAGATTTTTGGTTTTCTCGGTGCCAATGGTGCAGGAAAGACTACTGCTATGCGCATGTTGTGCGGGCTTTCCCGACCAACAAGCGGAAAAGGCAGCGTGGCGGGATTTGATATCTCTACGCAATATGAATTGGTAAAAAAGAATATAGGATATATGAGCCAGAAGTTCTCCTTGTATGAGGACCTGAAAGTGTGGGAAAACATACGCCTGTATGCCGGCATCTATGGCATGAGCGATGAAGAAATTGCTGTCAAGACCGATAAAGTGCTGGAACAGTTAGGCTTTCTACATGAAAAGAACACATTGGTTCGTTCGCTTCCATTGGGTTGGAAGCAGAAACTTGCCTTTTCCGTAGCCATCTTTCACAATCCTAAAATTGTCTTTTTGGACGAACCCACCGGAGGTGTAGACCCCGCCACCCGCCGTCAGTTCTGGAAACTGATTTATGAAGCTGCCGAAAGAGGGATTACCATATTTGTCACCACCCATTATATGGACGAAGCAGAGTATTGCAACCGGATATCTATGATGGTAGACGGAAAAATAGAAGCATTGGATACACCGGACCATTTAAAAGAGCAGTTCGGGGCAAAAGACATGGATGAAGTGTTCAGACGGCTGGCACGCAAAGCGGTAAGAAACTGAACCGAGCTCCACCCCAAACGAAAAATAGTAAAAGAAAGATTATGAAGCAATTTTTATCTTTTGTACAGAAAGAATTCCATCACATCTTCCGCGACCGCCGGACGATGCTCATACTGCTGGGGATGCCTATCGTGCAAATCATTCTCTTCGGCTTTGCCATCACCACCGAGGTAAAGAATGTAAAAGTGGCAGTATTGGATTATTCAAAAGATATTTCAACCCGACAGATTATCGACAAACTGGATGCCAGTGAATACTTCGATGTTCGACGGATATTACAAAACAGCAACGAGACCGAAGAAACATTCAAAAGAGGAGAAGCCGACCTTATAGTTGTCTTCGAACCGAATTTTGAGAATAACCTGCGCCACACGGGGCAAGCCAAAATACAATTGATAGCCGATGCCACCGATCCCAATAATGCCACTATCCTGACCGGATATGCCACCAGCATCATTACCGACTATCAACAAAGCCTGGCAGCACATCCCATTTCCATACAGATTATCCCTCAAGTGAAGCTACTTTACAACCCCGGCATGCAGAGTGCCTACAACTTCGTCCCCGGGGTTATGGGATTGATTCTGATGCTGATATGTGCCATGATGACCTCCATCTCCATTGTCCGCGAAAAAGAGACAGGCACGATGGAAGTACTTCTCGTCTCACCTGTACGCCCGCTAATGATGATTATCGCCAAAATGGTGCCCTATTTTTTTCTGTCCTGCATCAATCTGATAACCATTCTGCTGCTGTCTGTATATGTGCTTCATGTCCCGGTAGAAGGAAATCTGCTTTCGCTGGCTTTCCTTTCATGGATATTCATTATTGTATCTTTATTATTAGGGTTGCTGGTATCCACCATCGCCAAGACACAAGTAGAAGCCATGCTGTTCTCGGGTATGGTACTGATGATGCCTACAGTCTTACTTTCGGGCATGATATTTCCTGTCGAGAATATGCCGCTGCCGCTACAGATTATCTCTAATGTCATTCCGGCCAAATGGTATATCATCGGTGTAAAAAAGATTATGATAGAGGGCCTGAGTATCAGTTATACCATGAACAATATCAGTGTACTGACTTTGATGGCCGTCATATTAGTCATTATCAGTCTGAAGAAATTCAATAAACGTTTAGAATAAGCTCAAAACAAACAAAGAGATATGATTAAATATTTATTAGAAAAAGAGTTCAAACAAATGCTCCGCAACCCGATGTTGCCCAGAATGCTTCTCGTATTTCCCTGCATCATCTTGCTGGTACTCCCTTGGGCTGCTAATTTTGAGATAAAGAACATAAACCTAAGTGTAGTAGACAATGACCATAGTCCCTATTCCACTCGTCTGATTCAGAAAGCCGGAGCTTCGGAATATTTCCGGATAGTGGATGTGTCCGACAGCTATAAGGAAGCCATGGAAAGCATTGAAGAAGGGAAAGCCGACATCATCCTCGAAATACCGCCCCATTTTGAACGGGATATACTAAAAAGCGGAACTGCCAGAGTCCTCATATCCGCTAATACCGTGAATGGAACCAAAGGAGGGCTGGGCAGTTCATATCTTAGCAACATCATCCATGATTATGCCGGCGAAATCAAACCGTCAGACAACAGTATCATTTCTGAGCCTAAGATTGAGATAGATACACAGGGGCGATTCAATCCGCACCTTGACTATAAAATATTTATGGTTCCCGCATTGATGGCTCAATTGCTGATGATGCTTTGTGGCTTTCTCCCTGCACTTAATATCGTAAGCGAGAAAGAATTCGGCACTATCGAACAGATAAACGTTACCCCGGTGAGCAAGTTTACCTTTATTCTTGCCAAACTCATTCCATACTGGATTGCCGGACTTATTATCCTCACCATAGGCATCCTTTTGGCACGAGTGGTGTATGGTCTTTCGCCCGCAGGCCCTTTATGGTTGCTCTATTTCTTTGCGCTATTGTTCATCGTTGTTATATCAGGAATGGGACTGGTGGTGTCAAACTATTCGCAGACCATGCAGCAAGCCATGTTTGTGATGTTTTTTTTCCTTATTATCATTATGCTGATGAGTGGTTTGTTTACACCTATCAACAGTATGCCCCAATGGGCACAAACCATCACCATCTTAAACCCTTTAAAATATTTTATCCAAGTCACCAGAACCGTATATCTGAAGGGAAGCAGTTGGGGCGACCTGACTGCACAGTTTACAGCGCTGCTCATAATGGCGGCCACCTTGAACACTTGGGCTGTATTTAGTTACAAGAAGAATTCATAGCCAACCCAATATTTGCAATGACGGCATTAAGTTTGGTTATCATTTTCCGGCTATTTAAACTTAAGATAACCGATGCGGGTACATTTAACTCCTCTGCTTTCATAATGTGACAGCACCTTGGCCGACTTAATATATAATGTGTCCTTTGGGTTAATCTTCTTGGTATAGCAGTTCAGCGTATCCGGCGTCGGACTGGGGGCTGCCGCTTTTATAACAAAGGAAAAGCGATTGCCGTCCGCATCTGCCGCCAACACACTTTGATCCACATAATAGTCATGAGTTTTGTAGACATCCAATTGCAGTCTTACCCCTAACACTTCCAAATGCAAATCGGTCAGTTTCTCCCCCTTCTCGCCTATAAAACGGCTTCCGCCGGACAAGTGGTGCTTTCTAATCACAGTGTCATAATGTACCACTGCAAAGTCTTTGGCAATCACAGCCAGTTTTCTGTCGCGGGGATTTCGCGCTTCAAACTTATGCGCCAGCCATAACACGTAATTAGGGTCGACGTAATACACCTCCGCCAACCGCTTGCCTCTATATTTGCCGAAAGCCACAATGTCTTCGGAAGAACCGTAATAAGGCTCAAAGAAACTGTTATCCTTTACCTTCAGCATGATATTGCAGTTCTGCAAATACAAAAACGCACGCTCGGCAGCATCATCAAAAGTGACAGCCAGCGTGCATACAAACAAGGGAGAATGACTATTGTCAGGGAAAATGCGCCACAAGGCATAATAAGAACGGTAGGGAGTGGAAACGCTAATCGCATAATATCCTATATCTTCCCTGCGGCCCTTATTGAAACGGTCTATTTTCTGAAAGACTTTCTCAGCCATCTCATTGGTTATCTGATACAGAGTTATATTTTTATCCATCGTCTCCTCCTCTCACATTCGGTTAAGGTTTTCTTTCTCGTAAATATAAGGATTTACGAGGAATATTCCAAAAGAAGACTCGTCTTTTTTCCCTTTGAAACCAAGCTTCGGCTGTGTGTCGCGAAAAAGAAAATATCCATATGGGCAGGCACAAGAAAGCCCGCGGGCTTTATCACAATCCACACGGGCTTTATCATTTATTCAAAGATAGCATCCAGACCGGTATTGTCTTCGCTGCTCGAAGAACTGTCCATCAGTGTATCCTTGCAAGGGTCGAAATCTTCAGGTATATTGAAATGTTCCTCCTGTGAGTACCCCAAGCTCTTATCCTTATATACTTTCTGCATATAGAGCCCCCATACCGGCAACGCCATGGCAGCTCCCTGACCGTTGACCATCGTATCGAAATGAATATCGCGGTCTTCACCTCCCACCCATACACCGGAAACCAGTGAAGGCGTGAAGCCCATAAACCAACCATCGGAATTATTGTTGGTGGTACCCGTCTTACCGCCCATATCGGCAGTAATGCCGTACAACCGACGAACGCGTCCACCCGTACCTTCATTGATAACCGCACGCAGCATTACCAACATCTTATACGCACTCGATTCACTGATAACTTCATCCATCTGAGGAGTAAAGTTGGCAAGTACATTTCCCTCGTTATCCTCTATCCGAGTGACAAACAACGGTGCAGTGCGGATTCCTCTGTTGGCAAACGCAGTGTAGGCACTGACCATCTCGCCTACCGATATTTCGCAAGGACCGAGACTCAATGACACCACCGGATCTATTTGCTTATTCAATACACCAAACGAATGAATCAAACGAACCAACTGATAAGGATTCAACTTACTCATCAGATATGCCGTTACCCAATTATCGGAATTGGCCAACCCCCATTTGATTGTCACCATTTCACCATAACGTTTCTTGTTGGCATTGCGCGGAGTCCAGGGACGTCCGTTTTCATCTATTAACGTTTGTTCCACATGGCGCACCTCGTCACAAGGAGAAAAACCATTTTCCATCGCCAGCGTATATAGATAAGGTTTGATGGTAGACCCCACCTGGCGGCGTCCTGTCATAGCCATATCATACTGAAAATAATTATAATTAGGTCCTCCCACGTATGCTTTTACATATCCGGTTGTGGGATCCATCGACATGAATCCGGCACGCAGAAAATGCTTGTAATACCTGATAGAGTCCATCGGTGTCATAATAGTATCTTTCTCTCCCTCGTATGAGAATACAGACATCTCATACTTCGTATCAAACGCCTTACGGATTTCAGCTTCCGAATATCCGGCTTCTTTCATAATACGATAACGGTCGGTTTGCTTCATGGCTCTGGTCATGATAGTATTTACCTCTTCCTGAGTCAGATTCCTAGTGAACGGAGCTGTTTTCTTCTTCGACTTTTCTTTGAAGAAACGCGGTTGCAGATATTTAGCTACGTGCTCACTCACAGCTTCTTCGGCATAGCGCTGCATACGTGAGTCGAGTGTGGTGTAAATCTTCAGTCCGTCTGTATATATATTATAGTTCGTACCATCTTTCTTCTTATTCTTGGCACACCAACCAAACAGCGGATTATTTTTCCACGCCAAAGAATCTTCATAATATTTCTGCATCTGCCAGCCGCGATATTCACTCTTCTTCGGCTCCTTGGCTGTCATTACGCCACGCAGATATTCACGGAAGTAAGTTGCCAAACCTTCCTTGTGGTCCACACGACGATACTTCAACACCAACGGTAACTTCTTCAGCGAATCCGCCTCAGCATCACTTAGATAACCGGTTTTTCGCATCTGATCAAGCACCACATTACGACGCCCACGGGAACGCTCGTTAAAACGTTTCGGGTTATATAGCGAAGGATTTTTGCACATACCCACCAGCGTTGCCGCCTCTTCCGTTTTCAGGTCTTTCGGTTCCTTAGAGAAATAAGTGTTTGCTGCCGTCTTGATTCCCACAGCATTATTAAGGAAATCAAACTTATTGAGATACATGGTCAGGATTTCTTCCTTGGTGTAATAACGCTCCAGTTGCACAGCAATTACCCACTCGATAGGTTTCTGCAACAGACGTTCCATCACATTGTCTGCTGTAGGAGAATAGAACTGCTTGGCCAGCTGCTGCGTGATGGTACTACCACCTCCCGCATTTTTCTGCATCAAAATACCGCGTTTCACCAATGCGCGGATAAACGCACGTGCATCAATTCCTGAGTGTTCTGAAAAACGTTCATCCTCGGTAGCAATCAAGGCATGAATCAAGTTAGGTGACAACTGGTCGTATCCCACAAAAACACGGTTTTCCTTACTGATTGACCAAGTGCCCAGCATTTTGCCATCATCGGATATAATCTCGGTTGCAAACTTCAAGTTCGGATTCTCCAACTCCTCGATAGGAGGAACATAACCAATCCACCCCTTGGCTATCGCGGTAAAAATGAAGGCTATAGCTAATATTACACAGGCTACCAACGCCCAAAGTACATAAATAAACTTCTTCCTCATGTCTGTTTCTAGTAATTATCACTGCAAAAGTAAGGAAAAACTTTGAGATAGAAGGCGTTTCTAACAAAGTTCAACTAAATATCTTTAGAAGCTTCGTCATTTTATTTTTTTTTCATACCTTTACGCTCCGTATAATTGTAATTATAAATACAAATAGGTATGGAAAATAGAAGTTTAGTCACTATTGCCGAACACTCCAAAGAGAAAATTCTCTATTTGTTGGAAATGGCAAAAGAGTTTGAGAAGAAACCTAACCGTAAATTATTGGACAACAAGGTGGTAGCCACTCTTTTTTTCGAGCCATCCACCCGAACGCGACTCAGTTTTGAAACAGCAGCCAACCGCTTGGGAGCCCGTGTAATCGGGTTTAGTGACCCCAAAGCAACGAGTTCTTCGAAAGGCG
>OGGJ01002417.1_pt1 | contig 13163 bp, 10 predicted proteins | sample 1571071 | NCBI WGS metagenome assembly OGGJ01 (sample SAMEA2581954, study PRJEB24529) | metagenome | biome: Human gut stool | place: China | collected 2011
TGGAAACGCATACAATAACGATATTTTTATGAGAATGTACATTTTAACATGATTTTGTAGTGTACCAATCACTAAAATCGATAGCAAAAGCAGAAATACCTCATAGAATTGAGATAATCTGTACCAAATTAAAGCACATAAAGTCAAAATTCCTAAGCAATAACAGTTAAAGTCTGTTTTGTACTTAGGAGTGGGAGTAACTCTATTAACTCGATAAACGCCTTATTTATAAGGCTTTCGGTAGTTTTGGAGCCCTAAATGGTAACATTTTGGCAACAAAATAATATTCACATAAAGGAAAGAGCCATCAGACATCAAGTCCGATAGCTCTTTGCGTACTTTTTGTTCAGCTTTTTTGTAATGCAGATAACTTCGCTTCTAAAATTCCTTTCTGCATATCAAGTTCAGCGACAATTTGCTCGTCTGATGACATATAAAATGGTATAGATGATATTGCAAGATTGGCAGTTGTAACTTTTTCAACTTCTTTATCTTTAATTCTTAATTCTTGAATTTTATTAATTGCTTTATCCCTATCTAAAATGCCGTATTTTTTATAATCAGAAATAATTTTTTCTCTTTCTACTATGTCCTTAATTAGAGAATTTATATAATTCCTATAATCAGTTGATGTGTTCATTATATATTTCTCCTATCTGTTAAGTAATACTTCCATAATGTTAATCATTTTTGTATATACATGCATTTCTTTAGCATATTTTGAAAGATTTAAAAGATTATTTTTGTCGTCTGAAACATATGCATTAAGTGCTTTATTAAATGTTTCACTATCAAGCTTTGTGCGATACTTAAAACAGTCGCAAATAGTCCTTTCACGGTCGTAAACAGGGAGTGTTACACCATTAAAATCACCTATTGTTTTTCCGAGTTCAATTATATTCTTTTGAACATAATATGCTTTGATAGGCACTTCTTGGATATTTGAAATTTGATTTCTGTAAGTTCGAGGAACTGCTATTGACCATTCTCTTGGAGCAAAGTCACTGTATCCATAATGAAACAAAGCCGATTCAACGCAAACTGTTCCATAAGGTAATAAATTTGATATTAGCTGTTCTTCACTTATGTTGTAATTATTAGGAAGTTGGTAAAATCCATTTCGTATTCTCTCGATAACACCATCTTTGCACAATTTTGCAATATCATAATTTGTAAGTCCCACATTTTTAAAATCGGAAGTTTTTGCGATTGCGCCAACATTTTGAAAAACATTTTTTGCAATTTTTTCTTTAGACAACGGCTCACCAACTTTCTGCGTACAGTTATCAAAATTTGTACGCAAATTTATTATAGCAATATTTTTAATAAAATACAACATTTTTTGAAAAATAGCCATGCAATTATAGATATAATTATAGGAACGGCAATTAAACAGATATAAAAGATAGCTTTATCACTTTAAAGTGTTGACTTCGGTATGCACCTATGATACAATACAAACGATATGGCAGATGGTGATACTGTTTTGATACTGTAAACTTTGAGTTACAAAAACTCAGTAAAAACGGTTAGATTATCTGTATAAAAACAAAATATTTACTGAACAAAAAAGTTTAGCAAAGAATCGAATTGAGCGAGTGGGAATAAATTGAAAAAGTCTGAATCCACGGCAGCTATGCGGTTTCAAGATTTTCAAAGAGCACTTTGTGGTACGCATACCCGTGGAGAGATTCCGGAATTTATCTTTTCTATGTGATTTTGGCGGTAGCGGTTCCGATTGTAATCAAGGATATTTCAAATAAAGTGATTTTGCGTGCAAACAGTCGCAAAAATATGTCCGCCGAGGATAAATGAACGTAAAATCACACGGCTTCGATTTTTCGCTTGATATGAACACACTTGCTCAAGGGCTTCGTAAAACGGAGCCCTTATTGTTTATTTTGCGATACCGCATTTTGCGGACGCCGATAAATTTTTAAATAATGCGGACAGTTTCCTCTTCAATTTCGTCTTAATAAGTGAAACGCGCTTCAATAACTTTTAAGAGGAAAATTGAATTATGGATAAAATTGTTTTAATTCAGTTCGCCGACGGAGTTGTGCGGATAATAGCGTTACTTTGCATGTCGTTTGGGTGTGTAATCGCAAGTAAAAATAAATTGAAATAATACGGACAGTTTTTATTTTGAATTCGTCTTAATAAACGAAGTGTGTTTCAAAGCTTTTAAAGGGGAATGTTTATGCTTAGAAAAACCATAAAAAATATAGCTCTTCTTGATTTGCAAAATTTTACTGCTGAGGCGTTAAGGGAAATCAAGAAAATCGAGAGCTGTGCGATGCTTCTTATTCCGAAAAATGCGAGTGATGAATGGAAAAATGCCTATGCCAAGATAACAATCCGGAATGTTGCAAGCATTATAGAGGTCAGCTACAGCAAATACAGCGTTTTAAACGGAATGGTTACATTAAACGATAAAAATGTTTCCGATGATTGTCTCTATATTGTCAACGGCATTGTTATCCTTGAAACCGTTGAAAAGATTCCGGATTTATGCGTGAACGGGCTTCTGCTTAAAAGAAAAAAATCACGCTATGAGATGACGCGAATGAACGGCAGAAGTGTTGAGGTTGAGGATAACGTCGTAATAAAGCCTTACCCTAACACCATCGAAATCGACGGCGATACGGTGAGGAGCTTCGATTACAATACATTGGTGGCTGCGGGCAACAATGTCGATATTGTTGATGACGTGACCGAGCAAATGCTCTCCGATAAAAAGATAACATTTGCGGCAGGCAACGAGGTGAAATGCGGCAAAAGTATTTTGGGCTATGTTAAAGTCAATTCAACCGTAGGCAATAAAATCACGGAAAAAAATGAATAACATTGAACTGTTTAACCAAATTTATGAAAAGTATTATAAAAGCATAGTTTCGTATTTTTCAAGGCGATTTGACAGCGACGAGGCAGAGGATTTGGCTCAAATCACCTTTATGAAGCTGTGGGGTTATCTGCCGACGCTCGGTTACATCAAAAAAGAAAAGTCCTTGATTTTTAAAATTGCTAAAAACGTGCTTGCCGACAGACTTCGTAAAAACAATTTTGCCGACTCGCTTGATGAGCTTGAAAGCATTAAATGTCTTGAGGTGTTTGATGATATTACATCTGTTGAAATTCAGCAGATACTTTTGAAAATGAGCGAGCTCGACCGAGAAATAGTGACTCTTAAAAGCTACGGCTGGTCGAGCAGAGAGATCGGCAAGATAAAAAATATGCCGTCGTCAACGGTCAGAAACAGGCTGGCTGCGCTTAAAAAGCAAATTGAAAAGGAGCTCGGCGAGCCTTGCGGACGTCGAAAGCGCCATAATACATATAAGACCTAAGAGCTGTCGGGCTATATGTCCGACGGCTCTTTTGTACAGAGATGTTTATTGATATTTGTTGCTTTTTTTGATATTATATTTTTAAAACATAAATGTGTAAATCGGTACGTCGAAAACAAACGGGTATTAACAAAATTGAAAAACAGTGTGAAAAAGGGGAGGTACCTATGCAGCAAAAAACAGTCAGCAAATACACAAAAGAACAGACCCGCGAATTTGCAAAGGAAGTGCTTTTCAGACATTACGGGAGCCGAGCAACGCAGATTAAATACATAGGCGGCGGCTCCTTCGGATATGTTTACAAGGCCGAATTGCCCGTGATGCCGTACACTCTTACGGTAAAGGCCTGCCGCGTCGCCGGTATGCAGCATAATGAGAGCGCCGCGCTGAAAAAGCTTGCCGAAAGCTCATTGGTTCATATTCCCGAGGTCTATTTTACCTTTGACGCAACCGACGAAATCCCCATGGATTTTATAATTGAGGAATTTGTGAACGGAACAGACTGCTTCACCGACTTTTCAAAATTGTTTTTAAGCAAAAAAAGAAAAGCGAAATTTGCAGATGAAATAGCGGATTGTCTTGCAAATTGGCACAGCGTTACCTGCAACAAATTCGGCAGCCTCGATTTCCCCGAGTACGATAATTGGCTTGATTTTTACCGACCGTTTGCGCAGGATATTTTACAGACCGCCGCAGAGCTTAACAGAAAAAAACGGCTGAAGGACAGCACGCTTAATGTTATGCAAACGGCGTGGAAAAATTTTGATTACATTTTCAGCGAGCCCGTAAAAGAGGCGTCTCTTATCCACGGCGATTTGAATGTTATGAATGTAATGTCCGATAAAAGACTTAATATCACCGCGATAATCGACCCTCTTGAGTGCAAGTGGGCTGACAAAGAATTTGATTTGTTCCAGCTGAGAAACCTGACCGGGGAGTGCTTCGGGCTTTACGAAGCATATAAAAGGAAATATCCCGTTTCGGAAAAGTGTGATTTGAAGTGCGCGTTTTATGCGGTTTATCACGAGGTGTATTGCCTTATTTCAACCGGAACAAACACCGAAATCATACTTGCAGCGGCAGTCAAGAGACTGAAGAGAGAGCTTAAAAAAGCGGGTATTACATCTTGAAAATCCGACTCAAACGGTGATGCGAGCACACCTGAATGTGCCGAAAACGAGCACGTAGTTAAAAACCATCTAAACAGCTTATGCTATAATTTACAATCGGAGGATGACATTGAATATCAAAGCCACGGATTTCTGCGACGTCTCAAATTCTGCCGGAGGCGTTATAAAAGCGATAAATGAATTACAGAGCGGAGACACTCTTATTTTCCCGAAGAATGAGTATCATTTTTACAAGGACCGCTGTATTCACAAGGTTTGCCATATGACAAATACGGACTCCTTTAAGGCACCCGACAAGTATTTTGCGGTGCTTATCGAGAATAAGGAGAATATTACCGTGGACGGCTGCGGTTCAACCCTTGTGATTCACGGCGATATGTGTGCGTTTTCTCTGCGCGGCTGTAAAAATGTAAGGCTTGTAAATTTCACCGTAAGATATGCCTCCCCGACGAATTTTGAAATGGAGGTCGTAGAGCGTTCGCTCAATAAAATTACATATAAAATCCCGACGGGAAGCGACTTTGAGGTCAAAAATAACAAGCTTACGTTCTTCGAAAAAAGTCCGTTCAGCGGAGAGAATTACTACACCTATACAGCCAACGGCGAGTGCTACTGCAACGTAATTCACAGAGGCGACGAGGTTTTCAGAACGTTGCGCTCACCTACGAAAACCGCTTTAAAAATCAAAAAAACGGGGGCTCATACCGTCGAATGCAGATATTTTATGTCGCCTAAATTCAAGGTTGGAGACGTTGTTGCGATGTCACGTAATAAGCTGCGCGACAACTGCGGATTGTTTTTCGAGAACTGCTCCGATATCTTCTGCGAGAGGATAACCGTCAACTATATGCACGGCTTCGGGTGGCTGTCCCAGATGTGTGAAAACCTGAGCTTTGATAAGCTGACATTTAAGCCGGCGAGCGGTTACATAGTTTCTTCGTTTGCCGATTTGATTCACGTATGCGGCTGCAAGGGCTATGTGAAAATAACCGACTCGCACTTTGAACACCCGCACGATGACGCAATCAATGTGCACGGCGCATTTTTAAGGTTCAGAAAAGCTTGCGACGAGCGAACCGCCGAGCTTGAATTTGTACATCATCAGCAGGGAGGTTACAAGGCGTTTTACCCCGGCGATAAAGTGAAAATATACAGCAGAACCGATTTGTCGGAGCTTGACGGCGTTTATACCGTAGACAGCACGGACGACAACATTGATAAAAAGACGGTCATTGTGAAATTCAAAGAAAAGCTGCCGCCGATGAAACCGGAAATGTATGTCTTTGAGAACATCACGTATAACCCGAATCTCACCGTGAGCGGATGTACCTTTAATGCGATCCCGACGCGAGGCATTCTCTGTACTACCGATAAGGAGTCGGAGATTTTCGGTAACACGTTCAAAAGCGTCGGTATGCCCGATATTTACATCTCGTGCGATTGCAGGGATTGGTACGAGAGTGGCCCGTGCAGGAATATGAAAATTCACGACAACACGTTTTCTAAAAAAGACCCGATTAAGTTTGAGCCTATTTGTCTTTTGAAGCCCGTCAAGGATGTTCACAGAAATGTTCTGATATATGACAACATTATAGCCGAATGAGCATCGGCTCCGTTGCATATACGGCAAAGGCACGTTAGTTATTTTTTAACTAACGTGCCTTTTTTATATTAAGATATAATTTTACGCGGCCGGATTATTCGGCGGATACGGCGCCTTTAAACCTGCGCGACGGGTGATAGGCGAGCAGAGCTATAAATATCAGTACCGCCGTAAGCGACAGGCTTATCGGGTACGCATACATAATGGTTTTGAAGGTAGGCGACGACGGGAAAACGACGTATATCCAAAATACTCTTGTGCCGCAAACGCCTATTGTTGTGAGGAGAGCCGGTACCAAGGATATGCCGAAGCCGCGAAGATACCCCGACATAATTTCGTAAAGCATTGAAAACGTGTATGCCGAGAAAATCAGTAAAAGTCTGGTGTAGCCGAGCTCTATTACCTGTGGGTCGCTTGTGAATATCGAGAGCAGGAATCGTCCAGAGAAAAGAACAAGCCCTATTGTGACGGCTGTTGCGATTGTGTCCTCCGCAATCGACAGAAGCAGGGTCTTCTTGCAGCGGTCGAGCTTGCCGGCGCCGTAGTTTTGACCTACAAAGGTCGTGCACGCCTGACTGAACGAGTTAAAGACATCGTAAGCTATTACCTCTATATTAAATGCCGCGCTCGACGCCGCTATAACTATTGTTCCGAGGCTGTTGATAGCCGCCTGAATTATTATGTTTGAAATGGCAAAAACAGCACTCTGTAAGCCTGCCGGCAGACCGATTTCCAAAATCTGACCGAGTACTCTTTTGTCTATGCGCAGCTCCCTGAGCGACAGCTTTATGTACTTGTCGGACTTCATTAAAACAATAAACAGCACAATCGAGCTGATTGCGTTGGATATAACGGTGGCAATGGCAACTCCGTTTACGGTCATTTTAAGAACTATTACAAAGAATAAATTCAAAAGCACGTTGAGGCATCCGGAGAGCGCAAGCACTATAAGCGGCGTTTTTGTATCGCCCACGCTTCTGAAAACGGCCGACAGGAAGTTGTACAACAGTATTACGGGCAAGCCGAGCAGATATATGCGAAGATACAGAACGGCATACGGCAGTACATCCTCCGGAATGCTCATAGCCGATAAAATTTGCACGGCAAAAATTTCACCGGGTATCATTACAATAAAACCGCCGATTATTGCGGTGAGCACCGAGGTGTGAACCGCACGCTGTACGGTTTCTCTGTCGTCCCTGCCTATTGCGTTCGCTATTATTACATTTGTACCGAGGGCTATACCTATAAACAGGTTGAGTATCAGCCCGATTACCGGGCTGTTCGCTCCGACGGCGGCAACCGAGGCCGTTTTGGCTGCGCCCGTGAAGTTTCCGACTACGGCTATATCCGAGGCGTTGAAAAGCTGCTCAAGTATTGCTGTTGCGGCCACGGGCAGCGCAAATCGCGGAAGCTTGTTCCATATAGGGCCGTTTATCATATCCATTTTGTTACTGTTTTTTAACTTCGTCTTTTTCGGCATAATTATCCTTTTTGCATTTACGTATTTTTTTATTTCGGTATTGTTTTTTTAGCTGTGTCGCCTTGTAGGACGCAACACAATTATAGCACCAAAAAAATTAACATCAATATACAGATATGATAAATTTGAGCACCGCATCGTGCAAAGTAGTGTAAAAATCGCAAAGCACCGCTGCATTATGCGTTGAAGTAACCGAACTTACTCTTGGTCGGTTAAACCTATAAAATAATCGGCGGAAACATTATAAAATTGACAGAGCTTGATTAAATCCTCGATTTTCAATTCCGCTCTTCCGGTTTCGATATGGTTGTAGCCCTGTTGGGATTTGTTGATGATTTCACCTACTTGTTTTTGTGTTAAATCTCTGTCTTCCCTAATGTTTCTCATCCTTGTTCTGTAATCCATTTCCACAAAACCTCCATTGTAATTTGTGAAAATGTTAGCATACTCAAAAGCTGAGTATTGACATATACTCAATAATTGAGTATTATCATAAATGAAGTATTTTATTATTGAGAAGGAGTTGTAAATAAATGGAAAAACAGAAAACGTCATCAAAACGTAAAGCGGCAATCAAAGTGATTGTGGCGGTATTGCTGGTAGCTATAATGACCGGCATATCGTTCGCAGTCGCAAATTTTGTGCACAACAGAAAAAGCGTGCAGGCATCAAGCGTTAAAAACGGCTTGTCCGCATACGAGCTTGCGGTGCAGCAGGGATATGCGGGAAGTCTTGATGATTGGCTTGTTTCTCTCCAGGGTAAATCGGCATATCAGATTGCCGTCGATAACGGATATTCGGGCAGTGAAAAGGATTGGAGCAAAACCCTTACCGCAATGTCGAAAAAAGACAAATCCGATATCAGCTCCGCAGCATTTTCGGAAAAAGGCGACCTTGTAATTACGCTTTCCGACGGAACAAAAATCAATGTCGGTAAGGCGGTCGGTGCAAGCGGCAAAGACGGAAAAGACGGTAAGGACGGCATAGGAATAAAATCGGCAAAAATCAATGATAAGGGCGAGCTTGTCATTTCCTATTCCGACGGCAACAGCGTAAATCTTGACAAGGTTGTCGGTGAAACAGTAAACAACGGAGTCGGTATTGCTTCTTCGATTATAAATGAAAAAGGCGAACTGGTGTTGACTTATACAAACGGCGAAACTGCCAACCTCGGCGGAGTAGTCGGCAAAGACGGTCGTGACGGCAAAAACGGTGCTGACGGAAAAGATGGCAGAGACGGTACCGACGGTACGAGCGGAACGGACGGTATAAGCATTTCCGCAGCGGTTATAAATGAGTCGGGTGAGCTTGTTATTTCATATTCGGACGGAGCGACGGCAAACCTCGGTAAAATAGTAGGTTCCGACGGTATAAACGGTGTGAACGGCACAAACGGTAAAGACGGCATAAGCGTTTCTTCCGCCGAAATCAATTCGGAGGGTGAGCTTGTGCTTTCGTTCTCTAACGGTCAGCGCGCCAATGTAGGAGCGGTTGTCGGCGCAAAAGGCGACAAAGGCGATAAAGGCGAGCAAGGCTTGCAGGGAGCTCAAGGCGAAAAAGGCGACCAAGGCGAAAACGGTCTTAACGGTTCGGACGGTATAGGAGTTAAAAAGTCCGAAATTAACAGCGCAGGTGAGCTTGTAATCACATATACAAACGACCTTACCGAAAACCTCGGCCCCGTTGTCGGTGCAAAAGGTGACAAGGGAGACAAAGGCGACCAAGGCGTACAGGGTGAAAAAGGCGAAAAAGGTGAAAGAGGCGTTCAAGGCGAAAAGGGTGACGCGGGCCTTGGCGGTGCTGACGGCAAAGACGGAAAAGACGGCACCGGTATAAATAATATTGAAATTTCAAACGACGGAAATCTTTTGATTACCCTTACGAACGGAACGTCACTTAATCTCGGAAACATAAAGGGCGAAAAAGGTGACAAGGGCGACCAAGGCATTCAGGGCGAAAAGGGTGACAAGGGCGACGCAGGCCTTGGCGGTGCAGACGGTAAAGACGGCACAAACGGCACCGACGGCATAGGCGTTGCAAGCACCGAAATAAATGCTCTCGGCGAGCTTGTTATAACATACAGCAACGGAACCACGGTAAATCTCGGCAAGGTAGTCGGCAACGACGGCGCACAGGGAGCTCAAGGCGAAAAAGGCGAAAAAGGTGACAAGGGTGACCAAGGCATTCAAGGCGAAAAGGGTGACAAGGGCGACCAAGGCGTCCAAGGTGAAAAAGGTGACAAGGGCGACCAAGGCATACAGGGTGAAAAAGGTGAAAAGGGCGATAAGGGCGACGCAGGTATCAACGGTACTGACGGTATCAACGGTACAAACGGAGCTGACGGTGTAGGCATTACAGATGTTACAATAAATGCCGATAACGAGCTTGTGCTTTCGTTCTCAAACGGCAACGTTATAAACCTCGGCAATATCAAAGGTTCAAAGGGCGACAAGGGAGATAAAGGCGACAGCGGACTTAACGGAAAAGACGGCGTGGGCATACAAAATGTCGATGTGTCGGCTGACGGCGCATTGACCGTAACGCTTACAAACGACACGGTTCTTAACCTCGGCAACATCAAGGGTGCCGACGGCTTAGGCATAACCAAGGCGGAAATCAATACCTCCGGCGAGCTTGTTTTGACCTATTCAAACGGCGACGTCAAAAATCTCGGCAAGGTTACCGGTGAGAACGGTAAGGACGGTGCGAACGGCGCCGACGGACTCGGTATTAAGTCGCTCACACTCTCCCCGGACGGCGAGCTTGTGGTTACAATGTCCGATAATTCCATATCCAACCTCGGCAATATCAAGGGCGAAAAAGGCGACAAGGGCGAGCAGGGTCAGCAGGGACTTCAGGGCATCAAAGGCGCCGACGGACGAGGAATCGCAAAAACCGAGCTTGTTAACGGCGAATTGGTAATAACCTATACCGACGGAACAAGTGATAATTTGGGAAGCGTAAGCGGAACGGGAGAAGCCGACAGTACATTTATTATAAGGAATATGTTAAAATTTGACACCTTAGAAGACGGAACTCTTCAGGTATCATTACAAGATGGTTGGAAGGATATTGTTAGTTATATTACAATACCTTCAACATTTGAAGGGAAAACGGTCACAACAATAGCAAAAAGTGGCTTTAGCGGTGCAAAATCTTTAACAGAAGTATATTTGCCTAAAACAATAACTACTATTGAGAGTTACGCATTTGCACAATGTTCTTCATTAACAAAAATAAACATTCCTAATGGCATAGGTGAGATAAAAGAACGTGCGTTTGTTGATTGCTCAAGCTTAAATAGTATAACTATTCCTTCTACTGTAACGAAAATTGGTCCGATGGCTTTTGCGGGAACGGGTTTAACGGAAGCCGTGTTCGAAAATCCGTCAAATTGGAAGTATTATTATTTGAGTGATGACTGGGCATACGCAGACAACAAAAAGGATAAAGAAACAGAATTAACCAACGATCAAATGTCAAATAAAAAAACTGCAGCCGAGCTGTTATTAAGTGAAGAAACGTATCAAGTCGGCGCTGTGTCGTACCAAGGTAAGTCATATGCGGTCTATCGTTGGCGCACCTATGAACGTGTCGGTTGAAACAGTCATTCTATAATTTAAATAAAGCAGTAGCAAAAGGAGCGAAACAAATGAGAATTGAGTTCGATGAAGCTAATAAAATACTAAGAAGTAATAACGGCAAGCCCTGTAAACAGCATGATTGGGTCGAAGAAGTGCATAACGGTTCAAAAACAGGGGACTATCGTTGTAAAAACTGTGGGGCAACAATATACGAACAAGAATATAAACAGCAAAAATAAACGGAGATATTATATGGACTTAAAGTATAAGATATTTCAAGAGCTGTAGGATAAACAAAATACGAAAATAGTATTTGGTGCTTCCAAGAATGGCACAATTTTAAGAACAATTTGAATTTATCAGAAAGTTCACACTTTGAAAGTGTAATGAAAGAATTATACGAAAGCGGATATTTTACACAAGAATAACAAAATGATGGTGTGTATCTTTTTCGCTTGACAAAATTCGGTAGTGAAAAAATATATCAAAATTAAGGTAAGTGTTAGGCTTACAAATAAACACAAAAGCCACTGCATTACAGTGGCTTTTGTGCGTTGTAAACAATATAACACCCATACTTTTTGCATAAATTTACCAAAGTTTTATTTACAGTAAGAAAAATCATTGACAAAATCATAAATAGGTTGTATTACCGTGATATACAGAAGAATTACAAATAATAATTGCAATTACTTTTGTAAAAATAATTTAATTAGGGGGATTATTAGTATGTGTTCATCAATAAATGAGGAAACAGTTAACGATGCATATTTGATTGTTAAAGGCAAGGGGGAAGAGATGAAAAAAGTCTCATACCGCACCAATCTTATAGAAGCATTTAAGGATGATAATGCCGTATATTCTGAAATACAGCACATTGACACAGATGCAAAAGGATTAAGGAAAATAGCCGGCATTGCAGAAAGTCACGACTATAAGATTTATCATCTTACACAGTTGTAATTTGTAAATTTATTTTATACATAACAACCCCGCTGCGCAGCATCTACGGAGCGGAGTTGTTTTTATCTGTATGGTGTGAGATTTTTTTGCCGTGAAATTCGGCTTTTGCACATTAAACCGTTAAATTTATCGGCGATTTTATGTATTAAATCGTTGAAATATTTTAATTTGTGTGATAAAATAGCTTTTATCGGAATCGCATACGGCGATACGGGAATGAGAGCTGCCGAAGCATCTCGGCGGCTCGTTTTATTTTTGCTTTTAAGAGGAGTGCTGAAATGACGTCATCAACTGTATGCATTTTGGCGACGATATTTGTTTATCTCGTCGGAATGCTCGTAATCGGATTTCACTATGCCAAAAAGAACGAGTCCTCAACCGACTTTTATCTCGGCGGCAGAAAACTCGGCCCTCTCGTCACGGCAATGAGCGCCGAGGCGAGCGATATGTCAAGCTATTTGCTTATGGGCTTGCCGGGTCTTGCGTATCTGTCGGGTGTTGCCGACGTCGGCTGGACCGCCATAGGACTTGCCGTAGGTACATATCTCAACTGGCTTTTAACTGCCGGCAGACTTCGCAGATATACCCATAAAACCGACTCTTTCACCCTGCCGCAGTTCTTTTCGCACCGTTTCCGCGATAAGAAAAACATATTATCGTGTATGGCGGCTTTGATTATAATAATATTTTTCATTCCCTATACGGCGTCGGGCTTTGCCGCCTGCGGAAAGCTGTTTTCGTCGCTGTTCGGTATGAATTATATGACCGCAATGCTGCTTTCGGCAATAGTAATAGTCGGCTACACGGCTGCGGGCGGATTTTTTGCTGCCTCTACCACCGACTTTGTTCAGAGCATTATTATGACCGTGGCTATTGTGTTTGTACTGATATATGCCACCGTGTCGGCAGGCGGCGTCTCGGCTGTTGCGGAAAACGCAAAACAGCTTCCCGGTTATCTTTCGTTCGTTTCGTCATATTCCGAAACTACGGGCGAGAGCGAGCCGTACAACCTTTTGCACATAATCACAACTCTTTCGTGGGGACTCGGTTATTTCG
>OGGJ01002425.1_pt1 | contig 13140 bp, 7 predicted proteins | sample 1571071 | NCBI WGS metagenome assembly OGGJ01 (sample SAMEA2581954, study PRJEB24529) | metagenome | biome: Human gut stool | place: China | collected 2011
GCAGGACGACCGGGTGATGACCGAGGCCCCGGCCGAAGACAGGGAGGTCATCTGCACAAGGCCCGACATGGTGCCCAGCTGCCGTTCCAGCGGCGAGGTGACCACCGCGGCCATGACCTCGGAGGACGCGCCGGGGTACAGGGTCTGCACCTGGATGGTGGGGTAGTCGATCTGCGGCAGGGCCGCCATGGGCAGATAATGATAGGCCAGCAGCCCGGAAAGGAGCAGGGCCACCATCAGCAGCGAGGTGGCGATGGGCCGGAGGATAAAGATGCGGGAAATGTTCATGGAGCTGCTCGTCTGTCTTCTGGAAACGGCGACGGGACCGTCAGCGGGAAACGGCGGTCCCCTGCCCTGCGAAAGGACGGGAGGCCGGGAAAGGAAGGGGGAAAGGGCCTGCCGCTGCCCCAGGGGGCAGGAACACGGCAGCGTCAACACCGCCCCCGGCAGGAGCACGGCAAGGGAAGGGATGCCCGGCGGCCCCTGCACCGCGCTTTCACCGCATGACCTTTTTGCCAAAGGGCGGGCGGGAAAGCGCGCCGGGAAAGGGATCGAACCGGAGGGAAGGGACCATGCCGCACGCCCGCGTCACCGGATGGCGGCTGCAAGGCGCAGCGTCACGGGCATCGGCAGCCGTGTCGGGATCCCTCTTCCCTCCCTGAAGCTAGCCCTCACTCCCGGTGGCAGGCACGGTCACGCGCGGGGTCTCCATGCTGGCCGTCACGCGCACGCGCAGACCGTCACGCAGGCCCTCGAAAACTCCTGCAACCAGAGCTTCATCCAAATCGGTGCAAGGCTGGGCAAAGAGGCGTTCTGCGACTACTTTGCGGCCTTCGGCCTCCGCGCGCCCACTGGCATCGACCTGCCCGCCGAGCCGAAAAAGAGCCTCTACTACACCGCCGACCGGATGGGGCCGGTGGAGCTGGCATCCTGCGCTTTCGGGCAGAGCAGCAAGATCTCTTACCTCGAGATGGCGTCGGCGGTCTGCGCCGTGGTCAACGGCGGGCGGCTGATGCAGCCCTACGTCGTCTCGGACATCCTCGGCCCGGAGGGCGAGGTCATCGACCACCTCTCCCCCGTCTGCAAACGGCAGGTGCTGAAAGAGGAGACCTCCCGCACCATGCGGGAGATGATGGAGGCCGTCGTCCTCTACGGCGGCGGCCGGAACGCCCGGATCGCGGGCTACCGGGTAGGCGGCAAGAGCGGCACCAGCCAGAAGCTGGACAGCGCCGACGAGAAGGCCCGCATCGCCAGCTTTGTGGCCGTGGCTCCCATCGACGACCCCCAGTTTTTGTGTCTCGTCTGCCTCGACGAGCCCCACAGCTGGACGACAGCGGGCGGCAGCCTCTCGGCCCCGGTCTGCGCCGAGGTCCTCGAGCAGACGCTGGTCTATAAAGGTGTCCCCCGCGCCGCTGTCCCGGATATGCCTGCTTCCGACGCTGAGACTTCCGCCGACCTTCCCGAGGACGGCGACAGCTTCGACGGGGCGTAAAAATGGGCAAAAGAAAAGACCGCCGGACGGCGGTCTTTTCTCAAATCTTCATCACATCGTGGAAATACGGCAAGGTGGAATACTGATATTTCCGCGCATACTCTCTTGGGTGGAGCGTCCGGCTCCCGTCTGCATGGTGGATGTAGTCTTCCAGATAATCCAGCACCTCACCGGCTATCTTTTTGATGTTGCGGATGGTCTCGTTGTATTCGTCCTGGTCCACCACGACATTCGCGCTATCGAGGTATTCCGTCTTCTCGACCAGCACCATCTTCGAATAGTCCAAACCCGACTTCGTGCGGCGGGAGCGCTCTGTCCCGCTGAACAGAAAAGCGTTTTTGTGATGGATGGAAGAGCGATACGGAACGCAGATGAAATAGTCCAGATGCAGGTCGATGAGCAGGCAGCTATAGGGCCGTCCCTTCTTATACATCAGTTCCGGATACCGATGGGACGGGTAGTCCCGGATGAACTCTGTCGAGAGTTGATAGATTGCAACTTCAAATTCCATGTCCTGCCTCTTTCAACCAAAAAGCGGGGTCAGCCTTTCAGCTGACCCCGCCTGAACGCTTCGCCCGGTCAATTTTTATTTTACCGATGTGTCAGAACCGTCACACATCATCATCACTCGGTCAGTTTTTATTTTACCGACGAGTCAGAACCGTCACTCGTCTTCTTCAGCGAAGGAGAACAAGGCTGCGAAGCCTTTTCTCACTTACAGTATATCATATTTTATGCGAAAGGGCAACACTTTTTCAGCTCTGCTGCGGCTGGTCGCGGAACACGATCTCGCCGGTGGCGCTGTCCATCGACTCGACGATGGCGAGGCTCTCCAGCTGGATGCCCTTGCTGCGGATGAGGTCGCCGCCCTGCTGGAAGCCCTTCTCGACGGCGATGCCGATGCCCTCGACAGTGGCACCGGCCTTCTCGGTCAGCTCCAGCAGACCCAGCAGGGCGCAGCCGTTGGCCAGGAAGTCGTCGATGATGAGAACGTGGTCCTCGGGGGTGAGGAACTTCTTGGAGACGATAACATTATAAATTTTCTTGTGGGTGAAGGACTGGATCTTCGTCTCGTAGTTGTCATAGTCCAGGTTGATGCTCATGGACTTTTTGGCGAACACCACCGGCACGTTGAACTCACTGGCCACCACAGCCGCGATGCCGATGCCGCTGGCCTCGATGGTGAGCACCTTGTTGATGGGCTTGCCGTCGAACAGGCGCTTCCACTCCTTTGCCATCTCGCGGAACAGCGGGATGTCCATCTGATGGTTGATGAAGCTGTCCACCTTGAGCACGTTGCCCTCACGCACGATGCCGTCTTTGCGGATGCGGTCTTCCAGCATTTTCATAGTTCGTCTCTTCCTCCCAATTTTCCTGTCACAAAACGGTCGATATTTCATATCAGTATACCGGATACTCCTCCGGTTGGCAAGGCTTTTTCTGCCCAAATTTGACTCGTTCTCTCCGGTTTTTTCAGCCCTTTCGATTATAAGTACGACTTTTGCGGTACAGTCTGTGTCTCAGGGCGGGCGATTTGTGCAGTTGTCTCTTGTTTTCTGCGCAAAATCGAGTATACTGGTAGCAACCGGAAACGGCTTGCTGCGGCCGACGAGGGCCGCACCGGGAAAAGGAGTCAGTATATGAAGACAGGGTTAGTATTAGAGGGCGGTGCCATGCGGGGGATGTTCACCGCAGGCGTTCTGGATGTCCTGATGGAGCACGGCCTCACCACCGACGGCACCATCGGCGTATCGGCGGGCGCGGTGTTCGGCTGCAACTTCAAGTCACACCAGATCGGCCGCGTCATCCGCTACAACACCGAATATTGCAACGACAAGCGCTACGCCAGCTTCCGCAATCTGCTGCGCACCGGCAACCTCTACAGCGAGGATTTCTGCTACCACGAGGTGCCGGAAAAGCTGGACCCCTTCGATGAAGAGGCCTTCCGCGCTTCGCCCATGGACTTCTTTGTCGTCTGCACCGACCTGCGCACCGGCGACCCGATCTACCACAAGTGCCGCAGCGGCGACGCCGAAGACGTGCGCTGGATGGAGGCTTCGGCGTCCATGCCGCTGGCGGCGAAGGCCGTCAGGATCGGCCACTACTCCCTGCTGGACGGCGGCGTGGCCGACTCCATCCCCGTCCGCTTCTTCGAGAGCCTGGGTTACAAGCGGAACCTCATCATCCTGACCCAGCCCAAGGGCTTCGTGAAAAAGAAGAACCCCATGCTGCCCGCCATCCGTGCGCGGTATCTGCGCTATCCGGCCTTCGTGGCAGCGGTGGCCGACCGTCACGAGCGGTACAACGAGACCCTCTCCTACATCGCCATGCAGGAGGCATCGGGCAAAGACTATGTCATCCGCCCGCCCATCCCGCTGGAGATCGGCGCTATGGAGCGCGACCCCGCCCAGCTGCGCCGGGTCTACGAGACGGGCCGCGCCGTGGCGGAGAACCAGATCGATAAGATAGCGGCGTTCCTGAACGATGTGAAGGAGACGGAAGAATAACCTCTCCGTCACGGCTGACGCCGTGCCATTGTCCGGGTTGCAGTACCCAGCATCCGCTTCGCTTTACTTGCGTATTGCTGACCGCGGCCCCAACAACTCCTCCCTGCTTCCGCCACCGGCGGCGGTCGTCGTCGTTGCCCTATCGAGGGGAGGCTTTGGCATTCCGTAAAGCTTCGCCTCTTCGCCAGAGGCTCCCCTACTAGGGGAGCTGTCGAGCGGCAGCGAGACTGAGAGGTTGTACGAAGACGAGCCTGACCTACAAACAAAGCAGGAGCCCCATCCATTCGGATGAGGCTCCTGTTTTTCTTATTGCTTACTGCATATCCGTCTCAGAGATGGGGGTATCCAGCTCATCGGCGGGGGCGTTTGCCGTCTCGGGCTGTTTGCCCTTCTTCTCCCTGCGGGGCTTTTCGCCCTTCGGGCCGCGCTTCGACTTGATGCGCTTTGCCAGCAGCAGGAGCAGCACCAGCAGGGCTGCGCCGCCGGCGCAGAAGGCCCAGACGGGGAGCTTTGCGGGGACGAAAGCCACTTCGACCTCGGTGCCGGTGGTGGTGAAGGTGGTGTAGCTGCCGAAACTGCCCGTCTCCACCTTATGCCAGCTGCCGTCGGCCTGCTTGACGTAGACCTTGCCCTTGGCCTTGCCGGGGGTCAGATAACGGATCTGGTGGGTCTCATTGCCGTCATCGGTGAACTCCAGCAGCCACTGCTCTGTCACACCGTGGACATCGGCTGTGATGTCCTGCTGGGTGACCTGCACGGCGTTGGAACCGCCGAAGAAGCCGTCCACGAAGAAAACGGGGCGTCCGTTCTCGCGGGTGACGCTGCTGCTCAGAGACGGGATGTAGGGCGTATACTCCACATTGACCACGGTGTCGGTGTGGAGCTGGTCGAGAACGGGTGTACTCCACTCGGCGTAGTATCCATTCTTCTGGGGGATCTCGGGGTAGTCGTCCAGAGTGAAAGACGCACCGTAGTCAAAGCTGATCTTCTTGATGACGTGGCCGTCGGCCTTGAAGGTCAGGGTCAGCTTGCGGAAGGAGTCCGGCACATTCTCCTGAGCCAGCAGGGTCTCATAAGTGACCGGCTCTGCCTGACCGACGCGGCTCAGGCGGTCGATGCCCTGCAGATCGTCGGAGACGAAGAGGTTGCCATAGAAGCCGCCGTCCTGTCCGCCGGAGACAGCACCCACGTACTGCCGGCCTTCCAGCACAGAGACGATGGCGCGGTTGTTGATGGCGATGAGGCTGCCGTCGGTGAGGTCGCTGTCGGTACCCTGACCGACGATGCCGCCGATGTACTTTTCACCGCTGAGGGCGCATTTTGCCCAGTTGCTGCGGAGCTTGGCGCTGGCCGCACCGGCAATGCCGCCCACCTGATTGACGCCGGTGACGTCGCCGTAGGACTCGCAGGCCGTCACAAGGCCCAGCTCCTCCTGACCGACGATGCCGCCGACCATGTCCTTCTTGGCGGTGATGCTGCCCTCGTTGATGTTGCCGATGAGGACGGCGCTGACGGTATAGGAGGTGCGCAGCAGCGAAGTGCCCTCGTCCTTGTTGTCCTCCTCGGGGTCCAGCAGGTTCTCGACGCCCATGGTACCGGCGATGCCGCCCACGTTCATGTCGGCGTCGATGGTGCCGCGGTTGATGCTGTTCTCGATCTTGCCGTCGGACTGGGAAGCGATGAGGTCTTCCGACTCATCCTCGTAGATGGTCTTGCTGCCCGGGTCGCTGATCTCTTCCACGGCGTCCAGCATCAGGTTGGACACGACGCTGACCTGTGCGGTCACGGCGCGCATCTTGTCGGTCAGCTGGTTGCTGGCGGTGCGCATGGTGCTGTTGATGTCGTCCATCTTGTCGTTGATGGCGCTGACAGCATCAAAGAGGGAGTCCTTGGTGTTGGTCAGCTCTGCCGAGGGACGAGGCACCTTGATGGGGTCCTGCTGGTTGAGCCAGTGGAGGATGTCGCGGGTCTGGCCCATCATATCGGTCAGGCCGCCGAGGCCGTCCTGCATCTGACCCAGAGCCACGGAGGTGTGTGCCAGCGTTGCGCTGGTGAGGGCGGCGTCGGTCTTGAGCAGGTCGAGGGAGTCGCTCAGGTCATCCATGGCGTCGCTCAGCTTGTCGGAAGCATCGCTCAGCTGATCGAGACCATCCTTGATGCTGCCGCCGCCGTTATTGCCGACCCAGTCCTTGATGTTGTCCATGATACCGTCGGTGACGCTGCCCATGCCGTCCAGCGCGTCAGAGGCTTTGGTCAGAGCCGCAGCCAGCTCGGGGTGGTCGGAGGCCGAGACAGCCTTTGCCGCACTGCCCACGATGCCGCCCATCTGGGTGGCAATGGTAGAGATAGTGCCGATGGCACTTGCGATTTGGGAAGTAGCACGGGCAATGTCACTGTCGTTGGACAGGAGGGACGCCGTGCGCAGCAGGCCCATGCCTGCGGTGACGGCCTTCATTGCCGGGGCCATGCCGCTGCCCAGCGTGAAGACGCTGGCCACGGAGTTGGCCACCTTCAGCAGCTCAATGCCAGTCTTGAGGTTCTTGTCGGACTTCTTGTCCGAGGACAGGGAGTCGTAGCCGGTCAGGATGGTGGAGATCGCCTGCGAGGCAGCGCTGTCATCGCCGGTATCGACAGACTCCAACAGCTGTTTGATACCCTCAGAGATAGCCGACATCCCGTCACGGCCATCCTCGGCCGCGTCGCTCACCTTGTCCAGACCCTTGCTGGTCTTGCTGAGGGCGTTGGATGCCATCAGCATCTCAGCGGCCATCTCGCGCATGGCCCACTTGAGGTTTCCGGTGGCGTCGGTCAGCTTGGTCATGGCATCTTCGCCGGTGTCCATGACGGGTTCGAGTTTGGTGAGGGTATCAGCCAGCAGAGTGGAGGCGCGGTCGATCTCGTCGGCCACCTCGTCGCCGTAGTCGCTGGCCTGGTCGTCCAGCTGACGGGCCGCTGCAATGGCGGTGTCCATCTGGCTGGTCATGGCGCTGAAGGAGTTGGAGATGCTGGTGGTGGAGTTCTCGACGACGCCGGTGGTGTCATCGACAAGGCCGCGCAGGACCTCCAGCTCCGAACGGAGACGCTTGATGGTGTCCTTGGAGAGGTCGAGTTCGCGATAGGGTTCCGCCTGACCGGCGATGCCGCCCACGTCCTTGCGGCCCAGAACACGGCCCTGGTTGACACAGCCGGATACGAGGCCGTCGGTGCGGCCCACGATGCCGCCCACATTGTAGCCAACATGCTCGTAGCCGATGGTGCCGGTGTTGACGCTGGTCAGGATCATGCCGGAGGAGCGGCCTGCGATGCCGCCGGTGTCGGTGGCGACGTTGGTGACGGAATTGGTGGCGTCGTCATCGGCGGCGGCCATCTTGTTGTTGATGTAGTCCACCATCTTGGCCGTGAAGCCGTCGGTGTCGAGAGAAGCTTCCGGATATTCGGTGTTGATGCTGCCCACATTGGTGCAGCCGGTGATGGCACCGAGGTTGTAGCCTGCGATGCCGCCGGTGGAAGATTTGCCGGTGACGATGGCGCGGGCCGTGCTGTGGTCGATGGTGCCTTCGGACTCGTTGCGGCCCACGATGCCGCCCACCTCGCTGTCGCCGGTGACGACGCCGGTGAACTGGCAGTTGATGAGGGTACCGTGGTTGATGCCTACGATGCCGCCGGTGGTGGTGTCGGCAGAGTCAGAGACAGACACGACGCCCCGCACGCTCAGGGACTCGATGGAGCCCTGTTCCTCCACGATGCCGAAGAGGCCCGCCGGGGAATACTGGCCCGTAATGGTCAGGTCCGAGATGGTGTGGCCATTGCCCTTGAACTGTCCGCTGAAGGACGGGATGGGCTCCCACAGCATCCCCTCGAGGGAGAGGTCTTTCTGTAGAATAACCGTCTTTCCCACCGACCACTGGTCATAGGCACAGTTCCTGGCCAGCGAAAGCAGGTCCGAGACGCTGTTGATGTAAATGGTATCGCCGTCGTCGGACGCGAACACCGGCAGTGCGATGCTCAGCGCCAGCACAGCGGCCAGAAGCGCAGCCGTCAGGCGGCGCAGCAGATGGTTACTGGTCTTCATTCTGCACCTCCTGTTTTTCGTTGTCGTCCAGTTCCTGAGAGACGTTGCCCGAGATGACGGTCAGCTGGACGTCGCCGTCCACGATGGCGTTCATCGTACCGGCCACAGAGCCGTGGATCTCGCCCTGCACGATGCCGTTGACCCGCATACGGCCATTGCCGCTGCTGCGGGCCACCAGCTTCGGCACGGCAAAGGAGGTACGGTCCACGATGCGGGTGCCGATGAGCAGGATCTGAGGCAGGACGAAGAGGACGAGGAGGATGGAGATGATGGTGCCTCGGCCCAGGCACTGGCCGATGCCCACGATGCAGGCGTCGGAAGTCATCTGGCCGATGAGGATGCCGGACACGGTCATGATGGTGCCGGAAGTCAGGATGGTCGGGAACGCGAAGTTGATGGTCTCGATCATGGCCTGCTTGTGCTCCATCTTATCCTTCAGCTCGTTGAAACGGGTGGCGATGACGATCGCGTAGTCGATGTTCGCGCCCATCTGGATGGAGCTGACGATGAGGTAGCCCATGAAGTAGAGGTTGGTCCCCATGAAATACGGGAACGAGAAGTTGATCCAGATAGCGCCCTGGATGACCACGATGAGCAGGATGGGCATACCGACGGACTGGAAGGTGAACAGCAGCACCAGCAGGACGATAAAGATGGACACGACGTTGACGACGACATTATCGATGGCGAAGGACTTCTGGAAATCGTACTCGTTGGTGGCGTCACCGGCCATGTAGAGCTCGCCGTCCGGGTAATACTTCCGGGCGATGGAGCGGATGGTGTCGGTGAACTCATAAGTAGTCTGGCCGGGTTCCAGAGAGGGGCTCAGGTAGATGAGGACGCGGTTGTAGTCGTCGCCCTGCAGCTGGGCCAGTGCGCTCTCCATCTTCTCCCGGGCCTCGTGGAGGTCGTCCAGGTCTTCCTGAGAGAGGGAGACGATGCCGGTATCGGCCTCGTCGCAGACGTAGAGGAACATATCCACCAGCGGCACCTTATAGGAGGCGAAGTTGCCGATGATCTGGCCGTACTCCTCGTTCTCGATGGCGTAGGCGGTGTAGATCATCTGGGCGGCCTCGTAGTCCAGGTCGGCCATCTCGGAGAACTGGCGGGCGGTGAGCTTGTCTTCCAGCATATAGCCGTCCTGGGCCTCGATGTTGGACAGACCCTTGGTGGAGTCTATTTCATCATAGCGTTCCAGCTCCTCCAGCATCTTTTTCTCGATGCTGTAATCGTCGTTCTTGGGGTAGACGAGGGCCACGAGGTTCGACTTGGTGAAGTTTTCTTCGATCATCTGGTCCGCGATGAGGGATTCGTTCATCTTCGGCACCTTGATGACATCGTAGCCGTAGGCGTAGGGACAAAGGTTCGAGAAGTGGTAACCGATGAGGATGACCACCAGGAAGATGACAGGGATGACCTTGCGGGTGCGCCATGCAAAGCGGCCCACGAAGGGGATCTCCGGCACGAAGTTCCTGTGCTTGGTCTTATCCATGTAGGGTCCGAAGAGCATCAGCAGGCCGGGCATGACCACGAACACCGAGAGCATCGCAAAGAGGATGGACTTGATGAGGCAGACGGCCATATCGGAGCCGATGCGGAACTGCATGAACAGCATCGCCACAAGGCCGCCGACGGTGGTCAGGGAGCTGGAGCTGATCTCGGGGATGCTCTTGCTCAGGGACTCGATGACGGCCTCCTTCAGAGGCATGGTCTGGTGTTCTTCCTTGAAGTGGTTGCAGAAGATGATAGCGTAGTCCAGCGACAGCGCCAGCTGCAGGATGTTCGTGACCGAGTTGGACACGAAGGAGATGGTGCCGAGCATGAAGTTTGTACCCATGTTCAGGATCATGCCCACCACGAAGGTGAGGATGAGGACAGGCACCTCGGCGTAGGTCTGGGACGTCAGGAGCAGGACGATGACGATGATGACGGCAACGTACACCATGATGACCCGCACCTCGGCATCAATGGTCTCCTGCTGGGTGTTGCCCAGCGAGGTGGAGACATAGATGTCGTAGTCGGCGAGGTATTCCTTCACCCGATCAAGGGCCTCGAGGCACTGGTCATCGTCCTCGGGGTAGTCGAAGGTGATGGAGTAAAGGGCCGACACCGCGTCCTTATTATAATGGTCGGTGGTGTCGTCGTAGTCCAGCATCTGGACGCCCTTGAGCTCGGTGAGCCGGTCGGAAAGCTCATCGGCCTCAGCGGGCGTGATGTTGGCCACCATGACATCGGCAGAGCCGTAGGTCGTGAACTGCTCGTCCATGATGTCGAGGCCCATGCGGGTCTCCGAGGTCTTGGGCAGGTAGGTGGTCATGTCGGTCTCGACCTTGACCCACCGCACCGAGAACACCGTGAAGATGGCAGCCAGAATGACAAACAGGAACACAAGGTTGCGGCGTTCCACGATCTGGCGCGCAAGCTTGTGCATGAAGTCTATCTGTGGTTTTTCGTGTTCGTTCAAAGCGTCCGTCCTCCTTTGTCGTGATTTTTTTGCAGTTTCATCCCCGGGGATGGGCTGCACAGTCGTCTCATAAACAACCTCCGTCCGATAAACTACATTTGGTGATTTTGTGAAAATTTGAAGAGAAATATTTGTACAAATGATATAATAGAGCGCTGCCCATCAAAAAGCAAGCGACAAAACCGCGCGAATGATAAAATTTGCTTGTTTTTAGCTGCCCTCTCCGTCATCGCGCCTGAGAGGGCTAGTGTTTCCGTTTCCTGCGCGGCCCCGCATTGACGTAGCCGAACACTGTGCCGCAGACGCCGCCGACGATGTGCATGAAGTTGGCCACGTTGTCCCGCACAAAGATGATGTCATAGATCTGCTGGCCCAGATAGAGCGCCGCCACCAGCAGCATGGTGACGGGGATGCCGCCCGAGAAGCCGGACAGGGATGCCAGCATGATGAGCATGAAGACGATGCCCGACGCGCCCAGCAGCGCCGTGCGGGGGAACAACGCACACTGCAGAATGCCCGAGATGAGGGCCGTGAGCAGGATGCCTTTGAGCAGGGGCAGGCTGCCGTACTTTTCCTCCATCGGCGGGCCGACGACGAGGAGAAGCAGCATATTGTTCAGGAAATGGTCCCAGCTGCCGTGGCCCAGCACATGGCCGAAGAGCCGGATGTAAAACAGCGGGTCTTTCAGCGAGGAACGGTAGACGCTGAACAGATGTGTGGTCGTCCAGCCGCCGGTGTACTGGCCCAGGAACAGCACCCCCAGTGAGAGGAGGAAAAATGTCAGGATGACCGGCGAATTGTACTGCACAGACAGCGTGAATTTGGGTCGTTTCGTAGTTGTTTCCTTCTTTCCCGGCCCGTCCGGGGCCGCAGTATGAGTGATACGACCATCATATCATAATCTTCAAGGTTTTTCCACTACGTTCGTCGGTTCAGCCCCGGGTCTGCTCCCAATAGGCCCCCATGCTCTGGCCGGGCTGGTCGGTGACTTCGTCGCTGAGGTAGTCCGCGAGGCCCACGGCGGCAGGCTGCCAGCTGCGGGCTGCCTCTACCGTGGGGTACTCCACCTCGGCGTACCAGAACTCCGTCGGCTGGCCCTCGTCCACATGATTCACTTCCAGCACCGCACCGTCCGGCAGCAGATAGCTGCGGCGGAGCTTCGGGATGAGGGGCCTGCCGATGATCTTGGTCTCGAGGTCATTGAAAAGCGCAGGGTCGATGTCCCGCTCGATCTCTTCCCTCGCCAGCCCGCCGCCCGACTTGAAGCAGAGGACGTAGTGGGTCTTGCCGCCCGTCAGGGCCTCTTCCCGGATGCGGACGGTGGGCCGCACGCTGATGTAGCCCTGCCGCATGGCAAACTCCTCTTTCAGCGGCAGCCCCTCCGGCCAGCCGTTCACCATCCACTTGCGCTCGATCTCCATGATGTTTTCCTTCCTTTCGGTAGTTTTTGTATTTATTCTAACATATTTTTATGGTATTATAAATGGTGAGTTAGCATGTCACAAAAGCCTCTCCCCTTGGGAGAGGTGTCACCGAAGGTGACGGAGAGGGCAAGGACGCTGACGGAGATGTCTGAACACAGCGATAACATCGCTCTGATAAAGGCTTTTGACTATCGCTGTATTCCGTCTCTTTTGTCACACGCTTGCCCTCTCAGGCGCTCCGCGCCAGCTCTCCCAAAGGGAGAGCCTTTAACAGAAGGAGTTCACAGTATGAAATCAGAACGCAGCTATCCTATTTATAAAGTAAACAAAAAAGCCGAGGCCAGCCTCGTGGGCGGGCATCCGTGGGTATACGAGAACGACATCCTCGAGTTCCCGGAGACAGAGCCCGAGAACGGCGCCCTCGCCGACGTGGTGAGCCCGAAGGGCGCTTACCTCGGCACCGGCTTCGTCTCTCTCAAGAGCAAGATCCGCGTCCGCCTCATCTCCCGCAACGCCAACGATACCTTCGACGCCAGCTTCTGGCGCCGCCGCGTCGAGTACGCCTGGGCTTACCGCAAGACCGTCCTCGAGCCCGCCGACCTCTCGGCCTGCCGGGTCATCTTCGGCGAGGCCGACCAGTTCCCCGGCCTGACCGTGGACCGCTTCAACAACATCCTCGTCACCCAGACCCTCAGCGTCGGCATGGAGAAGCTGAAGCCCCTCCTCTTCCCCCTCCTCGCCAAAGTGCTGCGGGCCGACGGCCAGACCATCGACGGCATCTACGAGCGAAACGACGAGGCCCTGCGCGCCAAGGAAGGGCTGGAGCAGAACAAGGGCTGGTTCGACCTGCCCGGCGAGACCCACCCCGCCAGCACCCAGACCGAGATCTGCGAGAACGGCGTGTTCTACCATGTGGACTTTGAGAACGGCCAGAAAACCGGCTTTTTCCTGGACCAGAAGTACAACCGCCGGGCTGTGGCACGGCTGGCAGCAGGCCACACGGTGCTGGACTGCTTCACCCATACCGGCAGCTTTGCGCTGAACGCTGCCAAGGGCGGGGCCGCCCGGGTCACCGCTGCCGACATCAGCGCCGACGCCATCGCCATGGCCCAGCGCAATGCCCAGCGCAACGGCCTTGACAACATGGACTTTTTGTGCGAGGACACCTTCGCGCTGCTGCC
>OGGJ01002427.1_pt1 | contig 13125 bp, 9 predicted proteins | sample 1571071 | NCBI WGS metagenome assembly OGGJ01 (sample SAMEA2581954, study PRJEB24529) | metagenome | biome: Human gut stool | place: China | collected 2011
TTCATTCTCCCTCAAGCCCATATTACCGGCAGGCCGCCGGCCCGGCGAATCTCCGTTTCAAAGGTTTTCGTCCCGGAACCTCGACACTTCCGTGGAGAGCTCTCCGATACCCGCACCGCCCTGTATGTTCACGCCGGTCTGTACCTTGACGAAATCGATATAATCCAATCCGGCCGCTTCGCCCGCAGCATCCACGGCATCGGAGATACGGAAAAAATTCTTCTGTTTCGGGGCCTCCAGCATATCCTCTCCCCAATTGTCGGCATAGCCCCATCCGTAATCGCCCGTCGTAAAACGACCGTTCTCCAGCGTACCGCTCCGGTCGGGAAGCAGCGTGCCGGAGAGCGTATAAGACTCTTCCGTCATCCATTTCGGATAATAGGACTGCGGATGGGACGATACCCGCGCTATCTCCCCTTCGTGCCCCTCACTGTCGCGCCACCTGACTGCCGCATCCTCCCGGTCAGGACGGTAATAGGTCACCGAATAGCTGCGGACGGAGCTGTCGGAATACGCTCCGCGGAGCTCGTACCACGGCCCGTCGTCGGGCTCTCCGTTGCCGTTTTCATCGGGCATCACCCACACCACGCCCGGTTCGGAACTCCCGGAGAACTGGTTGCCGGTTATCGAGAAATCGTACCCGCCATACCCACCCGACGCCTGGATGCTGTGGTCGAACCCGACCACGATATAACCGCCGAATCCGCCGAGAGAAACCATGCCCCGCAGGGAAGCATCGACGGAATGCAGCCTCCGGTCGGCATACTCCAATGCAGACTGCGGGCCCGTCTCGTTTCCGTCGAACCCGACCATCGCATCGTTGATGAACTGTCCCGGAGCGGGAACATAGGCGATTACCCGGTCGCTGTAAGGCGAACTGCCTTCATGGGGTGGCCGCGGCCCGTAAGTTTCGGGCATTACCACGCCGGAACGGTTGCATCCGAGCAGCATTCCGGCCAACAACATCCAATATGCGCAACGTATCTTTTCCATAGTCATCTGAAACAAAAATCCGTCGGAATAATCCCGACCCGCAGCGTATCCAATCCACGCCCGTCGGCCGAAAAGCGGTAAACCACCCCCTGTTGCTGATAGTCTATGGCGTCGCCGACATAGATGTCGCCGCGGCGCGGGTCCACTCCCAGCGCATAGTAAATGGTATTCGACGCCGGGATGAAAGGCTCCCGGGGCAACTCCTCCGCATCCGTATCCATGCGCCATACATCCCCGTTGAGGAAGTAGACCGTATCTCCCCCAGCTCCGACAGCGAGTCCCCGCGGCGTATCGCCCATACGGAAGACGAATTCCCGCTCTATGCTCCCCGAAGCCACATCGATGCGGTAAAGCGCGGGCGGCTTCGGGGAACTGCCCTCGCCGTATCCGCCGTCGGTAAGCACCCACAACCGGCCATCGCCGTCGAGCGCAATCTGGCGCGGCTGGCTCCGCACCCCTATCTCTCCCGCCACCTCACCGGAGGTCAAATCCACCATCAAAACGGCATCGTCGTACGACCAGCACGACACATAGAGCGTATCGCCCCATATGGCCATCTGCTCGGTAGAGGTGTGGTCGGGCGTCTCGATATAATCCGCCACGGCAGCCGTTGCAACATCCACCACCGCAATCCGGGGCTCATACAGCGAAGTCACATAAGCCACGCTGTCGTTGAAACAGATATAGCGCGGCGAGCCGATACCCCGTATCACCCGCTCTATCCGGAACGTCTCCGGGTCGATTCCGAAAACGATGCCCGAATTATTCACCACGATGTAGGCCGTCCCGTCGTGTATCGTCATCGACTGCGCCACGTCGCCGAGTTTCATCCCGTTGGCCCGGGCGAAGACCTCGTTCTGCAGCTCGCCGGAGGAAGGAAGATAGAAAGAGAGCGACGCGTTCCCGTACATGAAGTTACCCTCGCAGACGATGAAGACCCCTTCGGGCTCCTCCCCCGGAGGCATCGGATACGAGAAGTGCTCCTCGGGTACGGGGCCGTACTTCATACATCCGCCCACCGAGAAGACGGCACCGCACAGAAGGGCCCGTACCGCCGTTTTCAGAATATATCCGGAAATCCTTTTCAATGCCTGCGGCAGTTCCCGGTGCATCCGGAACCCCTGCCGCACAAATATACCACAACGCCCGAAGATAACCAAAACAGCCGGGCGCCCCCCTACAAACAAAACAGGGGCGGCCTGCTGAGACCGCCCCCCTCTTAACCCAACCTGTCCCGGGCACTGCCCGGACGCATGAAAAAACTATCTCTGCGCGCGTTCCCGGTAGACTTTCACCGAAGCATCGTAACGCACGAACGGAGCGTTGTAAATATACTGAGCCGCCGCGGATGCGGGTTCCACGAATTCGGAAACGGGCGAAGCCCCCTCCTTCGTGAAAGTTTTGCTGAGCCGCAGTACGGGCCCGCTGTTGTCGTCGCTGCCAATGGCCACGCCGAGCACGGTGTACTCCGCATCCCATTCGCACCAATAGAGTTTGCCCGTCGGGCACCAGGTACCGGACGCCACGAGGGTTTCGGCTATCTCAGCATCGGAAATGGCCCCTGTCGGGTCGGAGGGGTCCTCCTTCACCATCGTGCCGTACCATACCACCGCCTCGTCATTGGCACTGAACGTCACCTCCACATAGGCCATTCCCCGACCGGAGGCATACTTTTCGGAATCGAGGGCATAAAGGTCGTCGCCGTTGAAATATTTGCCGATAACGGCGCTCACCCCGGCATCGCTCACCTGATTGGGCAGCGTCTCGAAGGGGGCGCTGACGACGACGTCCGCCGCAGGCTTCCCGAACTCGTCGATGCAGGCGGCCCAGACGTAATAGGTGGTTCCGGGCTCAAGCATCTTGGAGAAGATGTTGCCTCCCACACCGCGTTCGCGGTTGTAGTCGAGCGATTCGATATCAGCTGCCACATAATCCGTCACATACTGTTTCATGTTCCCTTTGAACTGTTGGTAATCGGCATCCGCTATCAGGTCCCACATATAGACCGACGTTTCGTCCGAAGGGGTTATCGCAACGGTCGCGCTGCGCGAAGTAAGTCCGGTTACCTCCACGTCGAAACGGCACTCCGATGGCGGGATATTCGGTTCAAGCGTACGGAACGGGAAACGGTGGATGTTGGTGGTCGCTGCGCCGTCGGCCCATCCGAACACCAACACGAGATAACCCGTATCGGTCAGCCATACGTTTTCGTTCTCATATTCGTAAACACCTGTCGTCGCATAGAAATCTATCATGAAACCGTCCTCGGCGACCACCTTTTCGAGCAGCTCCTGGTCGGAGAGCTCGTCGTACTGGAAGGCGGGACGTATCGTACAATAGTACGGAAATTCATCGTCGGAAGGCGTCACGGTAAAGTCCGCGCCGTCGTAATAACGGTTCGTGAACTCCACCTCGAAAGTCACCGCATCGGAGAGCTCCTCCGTCCGGAACGGTTCGCTGACCACCTCCGTATTCACCGCACCGTCGGCTCCGAGCCCCACGGCGAAAGCCACATGTTCGCTGGCCGGCGAGAGCCTCGTGAAGGAATGCTCCTGCTCCCCCCGTGAAGCAAGGTTGGCGAGCGCCTCCTCCATGCTCCCGTACATCTGCTCGGCCTCCGCCATCATACGCTCCATCATCCGGCCTATATCTCCGCCGTGATGTTCGTCGAGGGTGGCCTTGGCGATTACGTCGAAGTAATAGCTGCCCGCCGCATCGAGCGGAACGACCCGCATGTCAACCCCGGTAGCCGTAATGTTGGAGAGGGTTATCCCGAAAGGCGGCTCCTCAGGCACCACCTCTTCCGCACCCCGCTGGTACACCTCCAGAACGACGGTCCTGGCATTGTTTCCCGTCCCCGCAGTAACCGTCACTTTCGCCCGCGGCATATCGTCCGGACTCTCGTTGATACCCGCAGTCACCGTGAAGCTCGCATCATCCGCTGCCTGCGCGACACACCACGTCTGGTCGGAAAGCACACGCCACGTATCCTGATTCGTCGTGACGGCAATCACCCGCGTCCCTCCGGTCGCCTCGAAGACGAGCGCTTCGGCAGGCTCGATGGAGAGGGTCGGAGGAGCCGTCTTTGGCTCCTCTTGCCGGCATCCTCCCATGAGGACCGCCGTCACCAGCAAGAGTGTCGAAAAGAATAAATTTTTTTTCATTTCCATAGGTTTTAGATTAGCAATAAAAACACGTCTATAAGTATATAAAAAAACAAACAGCTCTCCCCACCTACGCCTGCAACAACAAATGTAATATATAAAACCATATATTGCAAACATTCCTGACTCTTTTATGGAGTAATTTTCCATTTTCCCGACCAAATCTTCCCCCGAAAAGGGGTATTTTGCCAATAATTATGCAAACAATACATACGAAACGACATACGACCGCCGTGCATTCGACAGATAAAGAGGCAACGTCATACCAAAAGGGGACGGTCATCACGACCATCCCCTTCCCTTCAACTAACCCATTAACTCTTCGGGCATCGCCCGAAAAACATGAAAATGAAAAAACTACTTCTGCATGTATTCCCTGCGACCTTCGCCGAAACCGGCGGGAACGGCGATACCACCATAGGAAGTCTGCAATTTTCTTATCCGGACCGTAGCATGCGCAACCGAACGCCGGCAAATTCACCGACGGGACGGCAACTCCCGTTTTTATCGTCTAAAGAACTAATCTCTCGATGACCGGTCGGCGTTCGCTGCTGACAGATGCGTTCGCCAAACCCACCTCATTCCACGAATGAGACCTTCCGCCATCACTCGTAAAATTTCTGCCGAGAGCAACCGAATTATTCTTTACCGATTCTATTTTCCCACCATATTCTATCACCGACAGCCTCTATCTGCTGCCCATTCTTATCCGTCTGCGCTTTCTGTGTCCAGAAATCGACGCTCTCTATCTCCGTATTCATTTTACCGTCCTCACTCAATCCGACCGCATAACCCACACACTCGACACCCGGTTGCAATTTATTAATCGTCTTCGTCTGTTCGCCCTTACCGGTTAGTATCAAAACCGCGGCCTCCATGCTTCCATACCACGATGCGGCGAAATCCATCAACTGACTCACAAACTCACCTATATCATCATTAAAATACTGGAGCGAATTCTTTTCTATGATATCACAGAAGTAACGGTTCTCCTTATCGCGCGGCACAACCGTTATGGTCGCTTCCGTATCGGTAATCTCGGTGATTTTTATATCAAACGGCGCCTGAGCTTTCCGTTGGGTTACCTCCAATACGACTCGTTTGGCATCACGACCTGTTCCAGTAGTCACCGTAACTTTCGTTTGCCTCTCTTCTTCTCTGTTCTTATTGACGCTGGCCTTCACCACGAAACTCGAACCTTCCACCTCCTCGACCGTGCACCACTTCTGATTTCGAGCGGCCTGTACCTCCCATGTCTTCTGATTCGTCGTCACGGTTACTTTCGTCGTTCCGCCTTCCGCTTCATACACGATAGGCCCGGACGGAGTAATGGACAAGGTCATGGCTTCCTGCCTCTCTTTTCGGCATCCCCCCAAGACGGTAGCCACCGCCGGAAGGAGCATAAGCAATAACAATCTTTTCATTTCAGTACAGTTTTTTCAATAATATTCGCAAACCGATAGGAAAGGCAACCCGCCTTCTCCTGTGATTCGAATGTCTACAAACCCGCTTCGGCGGGGGTGCTCGCCCGCTCAAACTTTCCCCTTTTCCACGTCCGCGGCCGGTCTGCACGGTCCCCCACCGCGCAGGCGAGCAGGAGCACCCCGTTCGTCGAGTGCAAATTTGATGAATGGAAACATTACCGACGAACCGTTTCGTTCACAAGAGCCTGCGTTCCTTTCAAAAACACCGGGCATATCGTACAAGGAAACGAACGGGATAGGGCAACATGCGCCGTATCTCTTTCATGCCGGAAATGCGATACCGCCATGCCGTCGGAACCCGGAACGAACTATGGAAAAACAGCCGGAAAACGTCCTGAAAAAATGCACATCCGCCGCTCGAAACAGATACGACACAAGGGAGAGCACGACCTGCAGGGACGGACACACCCCCGAACGGACGGGAACAGACGGCCGGACAACGACGCACACTCGGCGAGGATTCCGCCGATAACGAAAGAAACCGCTGAATAACAGCGGTTTCTCATTCAAAAAAGTAGTCCCGACGGGAATCGAACCCATATCGTAAGAACCGGAATCTTATATTCTATCCATTGAACTACGGGACCGAAGTCGATTGCGTCTGCAAATTTGCGATTTTTTTCCGGTATTTTCCAATAAAAATAGGGAGAATCTGCCTAATTTTGGCCTGAAGAGGCAGGAAACGCCCCCGAGACGGGGTAAGGGAAGCGGAAAATCCGCCTGCCGTATTCCGGCGCACCACTTGTACGCACACCGTTATGTTGCTGGACGACTGGCAGAGAATAGAGAAAATAGTCCGTTGGACGGGACTTTCGGTCAACTCGTTCGCCCTGAGTATCGGGCTGAACAGGAGCGAAAACCTCTACCGGATAAAACGGGGCGACAACGGCATCAGCAAGGAGCTCGCCGAACTGATAGCGGCCAGGTATCCGGAGATAAGCCGCGCATGGATAATCACCGGCGAAGGCGGGATGTTCATCGGCAACACGGAGGAGCGGAATCTGATTCCGGCCTACGACATCGACGCCTTGACGCTGGCGGGCATGGAACGGTTTCCCGAGGCATCATACGTCCTTTCGCTGCCCAGAGCGGAACATGTGACATTCGCGGCACTGATGCTGAACAAGGCGATGGAACCGGAAATTCCGGTGGGTGCCACGCTACTGCTGTCGGAAACGGAGGAGAGTGCGCTGATACCGGGCTATCCCTATCTCGTCGTAAGCGACAGGGTGACCGCCGTCCGCAACGTATTCCGCAATCCGGAGGCCGGAACGCTCCGTCTCCGCGCAGCCAATCCCGCTTTCGGCGACATCGAAGTGGAACCGTACCGGCTGCGGAAACTGTTCCTCGTCAGGGGACACATACATTACAACCGTTAGGCAAAGACGACGGGGATGGCATGCGGCCGACCCCGACAACCGATAAAAAACCATACGATTATGTTTTCAGGGATAATAGAGAGGATGGCCACCGTCGCGGACATCCGGGAAGATGGAGAGAACAAGACCTTCACCATGCGGAGCGAGATAGCCGAAGAGCTCCGGATAGACCAGAGCATCTCCCACAACGGCGTCTGCCTGACCGTGGAATCCATTGCGAACGACACCTATACGGTGACCGCCATATACGAAACACTCATCAAATCCAACCTCGGCCTGCTCCGGCCGGGCGACCGGGTGAACATCGAACGCAGCATGCGGCCGGACGCCCTGCTCGACGGACACATCGTGCAGGGGCATGTGGACCAGACAGCCACCTGCACCGCCGTGGAGAGTGCCGACGGCAGCTACTACTACACGTTCGAATACGAACAGCACGGCGACAACGTGACGGTCGAAAAGGGTTCGGTAGCAGTGAACGGCGTCAGCCTCACGGTAGTGAACTCCCGCAGCGGCTCCTTTCAGGTAGCCATCATCCCCTACACCTACGAGCATACGAACTTCAAGGATATCCGGCCGGGGTCGGTAGTCAATATCGAATTCGACATCATCGGCAAATACATCGCCCGGCTGATGAAAGGCTATACGGAAGGCCGTTAGCGCCTCTTCGCCGGGACAGCGTGCTGTCCCGGCAAGCGTGCGGTTCCGATATGACGGACGGCGCCGCAGCGAATCACTCGGTACGGCGCCGTCTGAAAAGAACCTATCAACTAACTAACACTTCGCTCTCAACCTACCCGGATATCGAACGTTCCCTTATAGGAACCCTCTACACGGTATCCGGCATCGCTTTCAAACTCGAACACGATTTCGTACTCATCCTCACCGATATTCGTCACGGTCATAGTACCGCTCCGGATACAGGCCTCGCCGTTGTGAACGCCGTTCTCCATGCGGACGAACCATGCGTAGCGCGGCCATATGGGGTGCAGGTAAGTCCCTGCGACGCCGGCGCTGATATTGCCGGGCTGCTTCAGGTCGGGATTGTCGTCGAAGTTCGCCACGACGGTATAGATGCCGTCCGGCAGAATGTACACATTGTCGTCATTCTTCTCCAACACTTCCGTGATTAACATGAAAGAGATTCTGCCTCCCGTGCCTTCGAAGCGAGGCTGCTCCGGGAAGGGCGGATTTTCTATAAATTCAACGCCTTCATCCCAACACATTATCTCCCATGCGGTCACCTCGTCATGACGCCAGTCGTCATTCGGACTGACAATAATCCTGCTCTTGGTAAATTGGCCGAAATCGACATCCTCCTCCAGCGTACTGATGAAGTCGGGTTTTCCCTCCTGCGTTACCTTTACTTCATAGGAGCCCACCCCCTCCGCATCGGAAGAGACGACCACCCAGCCGACACGGGGCTCAGGGGATTCGTTCTCGATACCGCCGACAATACTCACACGGGTATCGTCATCAAAGTCAATGGCATTAGCCTTAATCCATCCTTCGTCCGTACCGGACTCGTACCGTACCGATACACGCCACTCGACATTGACGGCAGTGACCAGAATATTGTAATCGCCGTCCGTCTGTCCGCGGTAATCGAGGACGAATCCCTCCTCGGGGGATGCGCCGTTATTCAGCGCTATGTCGAGCGACGGAGGCAGTACCAGCTCCTGCTGCGTCACCCGCACCACCTTCGGCGAGGCTGCCTCGCTGTCCGGCACGACGGTGATGTTCCCCGAACGGGGGGCCTGTCCGGGATTGTCCGCAACAACCACCGTGAATCCGCCGTCACGTTCGGTAACGGTAATCCACCCGCGTGCGACCTCCTCCACTTCGGTGCTCCACATAAGTCCCTCGCCTTCGGTGGTCACCTTCACCTCCTGCGCCGGAGCGTTCTCAGGCTCGAAGGTGAGTGCGGCGGGTTCCACCGTCAGCGAATAGACGACAGGCGTATCGTTCCCGGCCTGGGCTATTGTCACGCTGCGCGGTTTGACCTTGATATTCCCCTGCGGATTCACCGCCAGGGAGGCGGTGCGCCTCTCCTGTGCGGGGTTGTCCGCCACGGAAACGGTCAGGACACCCTCCCGGCTGTCGTCCACCGTCACCCACTCCGAAGCGCCTCCGGAGAGTATGTACTCCCACTCCACACCGACCGCCGTTACGGTGATTTCCTGCGGGGCCGCGTCCGCCGCGGCGAAATCGAGCTGGAGCGGCTTTACCTCCAGCGACGGCTGCTGTTCGGGTTCATCCCCGCCGTTGCAGGCGGCCAGCAGGCAGGCTGCCGCCAGATATAAAAACTTTTTCATGGTCCGAATCAATTAGGTTAGCGATGAAAACATTTCGTCATTCCATTACTCCGCCACGGGCGGAGCCACGTACCATCCGGGGAACTTCATGTGTCCGCCGGCCGAAGACTCCAGATACCGGCCGAAGACTACCGTTCCGTCGGGAGAGATGCTGGTGACATAGCAGTTCGGAATGATGATGCCGTAGTTATCGTACACCCACTCCTGCGTCGTACCGAGGTCGGTCCGCGTATTGCAGTCGTAAACGCGACCGGAGGAGATGCCGAGCGAACCGAGGCCGATGAATCCGATGCCGTCGTCGGTCACGTGCGTTCCGGTCGATTCACCGTACTCGTCCACGATGACGGTGGTTTCCGTTTCGACGTCATAGAAGGCGGCAACCTGCGACGTCACCGCATCCATCCGGTTTTCGGCGAGGGTCCACGTCCGGTACGACCCGGCTATCCATTTGCCCGAGGGGCTGATGTTGGTGCGGTTCGCCTGACAAATCATGCCGTCCGCACAATAGTAATCGTATTCGAGCCCCTGGCTGTCCAGTGCCTTCTCGACCTTCCGCACATGCACATCCTTTCCGACGTATTCCGCCTGGCCGCCGTTCTGCCAATCCTTCCAATAGACCATGCCGAAGTCCCAGTTCTCCCACGTCGTACCGTAGATGACGGAACCGTCGGCGGAGATGCCGCGCCCCAGAATACCGTACCAGAAATCCTCTCCGACGAAATTCTTGTCCGGCATGGGGAGCTGTTTGGCCAATACGCCGTCCTCCCACACCAATGTATAGTGCAGTCCGTCGTTGTTTTTGGAATAGCCGACCCAATACCTGCCGTCGGCGGAAACCGCCTGTATTTCGGGAAGCGTCTTATACCCCTCAGGAATCTCCGGCACGAACGAATTGCCCGTGATGTCGAAAGCGACCTGCCCGCCGTTCTGCCCGTCGGCGATGAACAGCAGTCCCTGGTCGCTTATCGCGTGGGGCTCGTGAAGCATGTGGAGCGACTGGTGAACGGGACCGAGCACAATCCGTTCGTCGGCCTCCACATCGATGATGACCGGCCAGAACTCAAACGTATTGCCATCCTCCAGCAGCGTCGATTCGAAGCCGCCCACATACCTGCCGCTCGGGGAGACCACCGCAGTTCCGTTGTCGAAAGCATTCGTCGTACGGTAACGGGCGATGCTGTTGTCCTTGGAAAGTTGATAAACCCGGATTGGCCTTACGGCTTCACCCGCCTGCACGGTAATATCGGCACTCCGCTCCGTTCCCGTATCGTTGTCATCCACCGTAACGGTAAGGGTAGTCGCATCGGTACGTTCCACTTTCACCCAGGATGCGCCGGGCTCGGCCGTCCACTGGGCCGGAGCCGCATCCACGACAATGGCGAGCGGTTTGCTCCCCTCGCCCAGGAACGAACAGGCCGCCTGGCTGACATTCACGTAATGAACCTCCTCGGCCGGATTGGTCGTACAACCGCCCGACAGCACAAGGGCGGCGGCCGCCAATCGAATCAGAATTGCATTTTTTTTCATAAGTCGTTTGGAATAATTTGTTAGGTTACTCTTCTTAAACCGCAGGCGACGCTGTTGTCACCCTACGAATGCAAATCTAATCATAAAACAATATAATAATATTCGGTGTTATAACATTTTCATATTTACCAAAAAGAGTTTTTTAAAACAAACCGCCACCGAACAAGCGACATTTATGTATAATTACCCGCAACAACATTCATTAAATCCAACAGACAGCGTACATATCATCGCTTTTTTCACGCTTTCCACGGCATTCAATTGTCGCGGTACCTTTCGCCGCCGCCATGGTCCCGGCGATATCCGAAAAATTCTGCATATATGCAAAAAAATAGATATATACAGGCCCCCATACGATGCCATGCAGGACAGGACGGCGGCGGCATTACGGCGGATGCAGCGGACAGCCGGCCAATCGGAACAAGAAATGCCCGGACACGCATCCGGAACAACCTCGCCGAATGACACGGGCTGCCGGGGTCATCCCGAAAATGCATCTCCGCCGCAGGGCCGTAAACGACAAATGCCGCAGCTTTCAGCCACGGCATTTACCCCTTGTTATTATCCCATCTCCGTCCATCCTGCATAAAAGCGGAAGGGGAGAGCCTCAAAGGCTCTTCCCTTTCCATGCAGAATACTTTCGGATTGTCTGCAATTATTGGGCACGAACATTGAGCGCACCCTCGAACGAACCGGTCACCTTGTAGCCGGCATCGCTCGTAAAGTCGAACGTCAGCGTGTAGGTCTCCCCGCTGCGGGCCACGGTCATCGTACCTTCCTTGATGCAGGCATCACCCGTTACGGCATCATCCTGCATCCGGATATACCACGAGCCGTTCGGGAAAAGCGGATGGGAATAACCGAACGCACCGCCGCTGATTTGACCGATTTCAGGCGTTATCGTTCCGCTGTCGAAGTTGGCGACTACCGTATAGGTTCCGTCCGCCAGATAATATTCGTTGTCATCGTTCTGAGTCAATACCTCGCCGGCAACCTTCAGGCACATCTTATCGCCGGAGCCTGTAAACACATTTACCCCGTCGTATGAGATACCCTCGTCCCACAAAATGAAATCCCACTCGGTATAGGGCATCTCCCTGTAGTCGTTGTTGGGATATACCAGCACCCGGCTCTGGGTAAGCACTCCGAAATCGACATCCTCTTCGAGCGTACTGAGGAATTCGGGCTTGCCCTCCTGCATCACGGGAATCTCGAACGGACCGATATCTTCCACATTCGTGGTGACCACCACTCGGGCGGTACGCGGGTCGGAGGAAGTGTTCTCCGAATTGAAGATACTGACGCCGATATTGATGCGATTGACTGCATCCCCTTCGATTTTTTCCGCCTGTAACCAATCGGAGCCTCCTGCGTCGTATTCCGTTTTTACGTTCCATTCGATATTGACGGGAACAACATCGATGCTGTATTGGTTTTGCCCCTTATAATCAATAATAAAAAAAGAAATACCTGTGTCTTTGGTCGCCATGCCGTGGGTTTCTTCCAAAAATTTTTTACCAAATAAGCCTAACAAGCTAACTTCTTTTTTCCCTCGGCCATTTTTCTTTCCCGTTTCCATGTTCACCTCCAAAGGGATATTTACTTGTAAAATAAAGACAAAAAATTTTACTTTTTTTACACTACACCCTACTTAGTATATATTTTATCATTGTTACACAAAAAATAAATTGGTTTTTTTGTGCTATTTCTCAATCATAGGAAAATATATTGCATTTACATGTAATTTTCTTGATTCTTTATTTGTGATAAGGAGAGCAAAATCCAACAAATAATTACCCCTCTTGTAATATGAGACAGACGAAAAATGAGAAGTCCTTCATTTCTGTTTTAGTAAACTAAACCTACAGATACCCTTCCCACCCCAACATCATGCATTTATATCTACTATCACCAAAGACCCCTCTTACTTATTTGTTTTATCAAAAAACAGAACCCCCGAAGAGAACCAATACCCTATATTTGTGGCCTTAGAGCGAGGATTGAATATGAGCGGTATAGCGAACATTCAACCCGCAGCGATAGAGTCACAAATATAGGGTAGGGTTCTCTTCGGGGGTTCGTCTCCCTTAATAAAAAATCAAGCGAATCAGTCTTTATGAATCAAAGCCATAAATGCAAGATCCTTACATGATGATGCATTCTCAATCGCATGGCACTGTCCCGGAAGAATTGTACATACATCTCCAGGACCTACCTTTGTACGGCTTCCATCATCATCTACGAAAATTCCCTCACCCTCTAA
>OGGJ01002429.1_pt1 | contig 13116 bp, 8 predicted proteins | sample 1571071 | NCBI WGS metagenome assembly OGGJ01 (sample SAMEA2581954, study PRJEB24529) | metagenome | biome: Human gut stool | place: China | collected 2011
TCTGCTGCACGTTGACAGCGGTGCCCCACTCGTAGGGGATCTCGTTCATCTTACGATAGACGTTTGCGCGGGGGTTGTCCCAGCTGCGGAAGACGGCCTTGACAGCCTCGATGAGCTGATCCTTGGGGTCCTGGGGGAAGGGTCTGCCCTCGTTGTCCTCATAGATCTTCTTGAAGGTGCCGACCAGTTCCTTCAGGTCGTCAGCAGTCAGGTCAACGTCGTTCTTGACGCCCTTGGCTTCCTTCATCTTATCGATCTCGACCTCGAACAGGCTCTTCGGGACCATCATGACGACGTCGGCGAACATCTGCACGAAGCGGCGGTAGCAGTCGTATGCGAAACGGGCGTTGTTGGTCTTCTTGGCCAGACCCTCGACAGCCTCGTCGTTCAGGCCGAGGTTCAGGATGGTGTCCATCATGCCGGGCATGGACTGACGTGCGCCGGAACGGACGGAGACCAGCAGCGGGTTCTCGTTGTCGCCGAAGGTCTTGCCGGTGATCTTCTCGAGGCCCTTGACGTGCTCGAAGATGTCAGCGGTGATCTCGTCGTTGATCTGGCGGCCGTCTGCGTAGTACTGGGTGCAGGCCTCGGTGGTGATGGTGAAGCCCTGCGGCACCGGCATACCGGCTGCAGTCATCTCAGCCAGACCAGCGCCCTTGCCGCCCAGAATGTTCTTCATGGTGACCTTGTCGCCGCCAAAGGCATCATTGCCTTCGCTGAAGTAGTACAGATACTTTTTGCTCATGCGTGTTTACCTCCCAAATGATGGCCCCCGGCGCGATGCTCCGGCGGTCTTATCGATGCTCTGTCTTGTCATACGATAAACATTTCTCTGTGAATGCTAAACCATTATACCAGAATTTCACGCCTATTCCATCGGGCAAAACACCGAATTTGTTTGATATTTTTTGTGCAAACTCTTGCATTTTACTTACTTTTTCGGTAATATAAAATGGGAAAGATTTCGAGAGGTTTTTTAAGGTTTTAAGCCATTTTTAGGGCGATGGATACAACTTTCCATCCATCAAACCCTTCGCCCTGTTTTTCCGGGGTGATTGCTCCCGAGTTTGTTCTGTCTTGGATACAACAAAACCCTTCTCCGCAGGGGCTCCGCCGCCGCTGCGGGGGCCGTTTTGGGAGGAGGTTTTTTTATTTATGCAAAACATTGACACATCCGCACTGGCTGCCGCAAAGGCAAAGCTCGACGCTGCCGAGGCCCAGCGCGAAGAGGTGCTGCTGCGCCACATCGCAAACGGCGTGGACATCCGCAGCCGCAATGTGGAGATCGGCTCCGAAGTGGTCATTGCCCCGGGAGCCGTCATCCTCGCAGGCACCATCCTGCGCGGCAAGACCACCATCGGCGCAGGCTGCGTCATCGGCCCCAACACCCTCATCGAGGACAGCACCGTGGACGAAGGCACCACCGTCAACGCCAGCCAGGTCTACAGCAGCCACCTCGGCCCCCACAACAACATCGGTCCCTTCACCCATGTGCGCATCAACACCGTCACCGGCTACGGTGTGCATCTGGGCGCTTATGTCGAGACGAAGAACTCCAACTTCGCCCGGGGCAACACCGTCAGCCACCTGACCTACATCGGCGACAGCGACGTGGGCAAGTACTGCAACTTCGGCTGCGGCACCGTCACCTGCAACTACGACGGCAAGGACAAGTTCCGCACTCAAATCGGCGACTACTGCTTCATCGGCTGCAACACCAACCTTGTCGCCCCCGTCACCATCGGCGACGGGGCCTACACTGCTGCCGGCAGCACCATCACCAAGGACGTCCCCCCGCAGGCTCTTGGCATCGCCCGGGAGCGTCAGACCAACCTCGACGGCTGGGCTGAGCCGAAAATGGAGGCGTACATTATAAAGAAGCAGAAACTGGAACAGGAGCAGGGCTGACCCCCGCTCCCCACGCCGCCGTGCCGCCCGCACGGCGGCTTTTTTGCTTTTTGTGTATCTTTTTGCGCGCGCGTATGTTATAATAACATATTGTTCGAAAACAGATCCAACGTAAAAAAGGCAGAATATATCATATGAACACCAATGACATCTGGCTCATTGCCGGCCTCGGCAATCCGGAGCCGAAATACGACGGCACCCGTCACAACGCAGGCTTTGCCGCGCTGGACTATCTGGCCGGCAAGTGGGGCATCTCCGTCTCCAAGACCAAGTTTCAGGGCCTGTGGGGGCAGGGCGAGGTGGGCGGCCACAAGGTCGTGCTCCTGAAGCCCCTGACTTATATGAACCTCTCGGGCGACTCCATCGGCCCGTTGGCGGGCTTCTTCAAGATCCCTGCCGACCACGTCATCGTCCTGTGCGACGACATCACCCAGAACCCCGGCAAACTGCGCATCCGGCCCTCCGGCTCTGCGGGCGGCCACAACGGCCTCAAGAGCATCATCGCCCGCCTCGGCGGCGAGAACTTCCCCCGCATCCGCATCGGCGTGGGCGCAAAGCCCCGCCCGGACTACGATTTGGCCGACTGGGTACTGGGCAAGTTCCCGCCCGACGATGCCAAGGCCCTCGCCGACCGCTGCCCCGACATCGCAGCCGCCGCAAAGCTCATCATGGACGGCAAGCTGGGTCTGGCGCAGAGCAAGTATAACGGGTAAGGCTCCCCCTTTGGGGGCAACAGCGACGACCGCCGCCAGTGGCGGAAACAGGGAGGAGCTGTTGGGGCAGCGGCCAGCAGGATGCGAGGTCCGCACCAAGGGCCGAAGCAGATGCTGGGAGCCGCAACCCGGGCAGTGGCACGGCGTCAGCCGTGCCGGAGAGGTTTAACCCCATCAGAAAGGAGGTCCACCATGTACGAAGCGCTCCTGAAAAACACCCCTGAATACCAGAAGACAGCGGCCAGCCTTGCCTCCCCCGGCCCGGCGGCGCTGTTCGGTCTGCCTCCGGCAGGCCGGGCATTGCTCTACGCCGCGCTCCAGAAGGACACGGGCCGCATCCTCTGCGTCGTCACGCCCGGCGAGGCCGAGGCCACCCATTTTGCCGACGACCTCAAGACGCTGGGGCTCTCGGCGGCGGTGTTCCCGCCCCGGGACTTCATGCTCCGCCCCGTCGAGGGCGCGGGCCGCGAGTACGAGTACCGGCGTCTGTCGGTGCTGGGCGCGCTGGCGGGCGGACGGCTGAACGCCGTCTGCGTCCCCGCCGAGGCCCTGCTCCAATACACTGTGCCGCAGGACGAGTTCCAGAAGAACACCCTCACCCTCAAGCCCGGCATGGTCTACAACCGCGAAGCGCTGGTGGAGCGGCTCTTTGCCGCCGGATACGTGCGGCGAAGTCAGGTGGACGGCCCGGGACAGTTCAGCGTCCGGGGCGACATCGTGGACATCTACGCCCCCGATATGCGCCAGCCTGCCCGTGTGGAGTACTGGGACGACGAGATAGACTCCCTCGCCTCCTTCGACCTGCTGACCCAGCGGCGGGACGGTGCGCTGGAAAAAATCTATCTTTCTCCCGCCCGTGAGGTGCTGTTCGGCAGCACCGCCGACACGGCAGAGGCCCTCCGCGCCGCCCAGAAGAAAGCCCGCGGCAAGCGCCGCACCGCCCTCGAAAAGGCCATGGAGTCCGACCTCGCCCAGCTGGACAGCGGCGTCATGCCCGAAGCCATGGACAAATACTACGGTCTGCGGTACGAAACGCCCGCCACATTGCTGGACCACCTGAGCAGCCCCATCTTCATCCTCGACGAGGTGGGCGGCATCCGGGACGCCCAGAAGGCCACCGAGTTCCGCCGCAGCGAAGAGCTGACCGGCCTGCTCGAGGAGGGCGTCATCTGCCCCGGCCTCGATGTGCTCTACCAGACCATGGACGACCTCGCCATTGCGGCGCAGGACCAGAGCACCCTGCTCTGCGAGAACTTCCTGCGGGGCATGAACGAGTTCAAGCTGAAAGACCTCATCAACGCCGAGGCATTCGCAGCCCCCAACTGGGGCGGCGACCTCGCTTCTCTGCGGGAAGACCTCGACCCGCTGGTCCAGCAGGGGTACGCCGTGACCCTTTTCGCCGGCACGCCCAAGGGTGCAGCGGCCCTCACCCGCGATTTGGCTGACAAGGGCTATGCCGTCAGCATGAGCCGGGACGTCCGGCCCGCGAAAGGTCTGGTTCAGGTACTGCCCGGCCACCTCACGGCGGGCTGCACCTTCCCGTTCGCCCGCGTGGCGGTCATCTCGTCCCGGCGTCACGGTCTGGACGACGAGGCCGCCGAAAACAAAAAGCGCAAGAAGAACAAAAATGCCCTGTCCAGCCTCTCGGACATCAAGCCCGGCGACTATGTGGTGCATCAGAGCCACGGCATCGGCATGTATGCGGGCATCCAGCGTCTCGAGGTGCAGGGTGCGATAAAAGATTACCTGAAGATCCAGTATTCCGGCTCCGACGTGCTGTATGTGCCGGTGACTCAGCTCGATCTGCTGAGCCGCTACACCGCCCCCGGCGACGAGGAAAAGGTGAAGCTTGCCAAGCTGGGCGGCACCGAGTGGCAGCGCACCCGCGCCAAGGTCAAAAAGGCCACCGAAGAGATGGCGCAGGAGCTCATCGAGCTCTACGCCCGCCGCCGTCAGGCCACAGGCTACGCTTTCCCCGCCGACGGCGAGTGGCAGAGCGATTTCGAGTCCCGCTTCGAGTACGACGAGACGGACGACCAGCTCACCGCCACCGCCGAGATCAAGAAGGACATGGAAAAGGGCTGGCCTATGGACCGCCTGCTCTGCGGCGACGTGGGCGTCGGCAAAACAGAGGTCGCCTTCCGTGCAGCCTTCAAGTGCGTCATGGGCGGCAAGCAGTGCGCCATTCTGGCCCCCACCACCCTTCTGGCGTGGCAGCACTACAACAGCATCATCTCCCGCATGGAGGCGTTCCCGGTGAAAGTCGGGCTGCTCTCCCGCTTCCGCACCGCCAAGCAGCAGAAAGAGACCCTGCGGGGCCTGCAGGCCGGCAGCGTGGACATCGTCATCGGCACCCACCGCCTCCTCTCCAAGGATGTCCGGTTCCACGACCTGGGCCTTGTCATCATCGACGAGGAGCAGCGTTTCGGTGTCAAGCACAAGGAGAAGCTGAAAGAGAGCTTCATCGGCGTGGACATGCTGACCCTCTCGGCCACCCCCATCCCCCGCACCCTGAACATGGCCATGAGCGGCATCCGCGACCTCTCCACCATCGAGCAGCCGCCCATCGAGCGCCAGCCGGTGGAGACATTCGTGCTCGAGTACAATGACGTCATCCTCGCCGAAGCCATGAAGAAGGAGCTGGCCCGGGGCGGTCAGGTCTACTACCTGCACAACCGGGTGGACAACATCGAGTCCTGCGCCGCCCACGTCAGCCAGATGGTGCCGGGAGCGCGGGTGGGCATCGCCCACGGCAAGATGACCGAGGAAGAGCTGAACCCCGTCTGGCAGCATCTGCTGAACGGCGAGATTGACATCCTCGTCTGCACCACCCTCATCGAGACGGGCATTGACGTGCGCAACTGCAACACCCTCATCATCGAGGACGCCGACCGGATGGGTCTGGCCCAGCTGTACCAGATCCGGGGCCGCGTGGGCCGTTCGGGCCGGAAAGCCTACGCCTACTTCACCTTCCGGCGGGACAAGACCCTCACCGACATCGCCCAGAAGCGGCTTTCGGCTATCCGGGAGTTCACAGCCTTCGGCTCCGGCTTCCGCATCGCCATGCGCGACTTACAAATTCGCGGCGCAGGCAGTCTGCTGGGCCACAGCCAGCACGGCCACATGGAGGCCGTCGGCTATGACCTCTATGTCAAGATGCTGGGTCAGGCCATCGCCCGGGCCAAGGGCGAGCCCATCCAGCGGGACAAGAGCGAATGCCTCGTGGACCTGCGGGTGGACGCCTTCATCCCGGAGAAGTATATCGCCGACGGCCCGGGCCGCATCGAGGCCTACAAGCGCATCGCCGCCATCCAGACCCCCGAGGACGCCGCCGACGTGCTGGACGAACTCATCGACCGCTACGGCGACCCGCCGCCCTCTGTCAGCGACCTCGTGAACGTCTCGCTGGTGCGGGTCCAGGCTGCCGCCGTGGGCGTCTACGAAGTCACCCAGAAAAAGGACACCCTGCTGTTACAGGTGGAGACGCTGGACGTGGCCATGATTCGCGGCCTGCTCATCGCTTTCAATGGCCGGGTGACGGCAGGAGCCGGCACCAAGCCCTACCTCTCGGTGACTCTCCAACCCGACGAAAAGCCGCTGGAACTGCTGCAAAGCATCCTCAAGGCGATGGCCGACATCCTTGCTGCCCCGCCGGAAGAAAACACCGGCAAAAAATAAATTTCACTAGGAGTACACTTATGAAGAAGAAACTCATCGCGCTCGTCTGCGCCCTCGCTCTGGCCGTCGGCCTCGTGGGCTGCAGCCTCTCCACCCCGGATTCCGTAGGCACCATCGGTAACGTGGACATCTCTTCCGGCCTCTATCTGCTGGCCCAGTTCGATGCCTACCAGACCGCCGCCGACCTCGCTTCCGACGACCAGGACGCCGCCAAGGTGTCCAGCTTCCTCAAGGCCACCATCACCGTCGATGACGCCACCGGTGAGACCTCCGTGGTCAGCGACTATGTGGCCCAGAAGACCCTCGAAAACCTCGAGTCCTACGCCGCCATCGAGACCCGTTTCGATGAGCTGGGCGGCGTTCTGACCCCCGACGAGGAGATGCAGGCCGACAGCTACGCCTCCCAGCTGATGGAGCAGAACGGCGACCTCTACAAGGCCAACGGCATCGGCCTCGACACCCTCAAGCGGTTTGAGCGCATCCTCATCAAGAGCAACGACCTGCTCGAGATGTGCTACGGCATCGACGGCGAGACCCCCGTCTCCGACGCAGAGCTGACCAGCCACCTCGAGGACGAGATGGTCTACATCCGCTATGTGGTCGTGCCGCTCTACAACACCAGCACCTTCGCTTTTGCTGATGACGCCCAGAGCGCCCAGATGCTCGAGCTGGCCCAGACCGCCGCCGAGAGCTGCAACGCTGCCATCCCCGATGGGGCCAGCGCCCAGACCTCCGCTTTCAGCGCTGCCGTCGCCGCTTCCCTGCCCGACATCTACGCGGTGCTGGATGGCGAGCCCTCTTCCGACGCTTCTTCTCTCTCCACTGCCCTGCTGGGCTCTGACAACATCGATTCCACCTTCTCCGAGGAAGGCACCGCCGACGCCGTCCGCGCCCTCAAGCCCGGCGAGGCCGCCGCCGTGCAGTATTCCAGCTATGCGCTGATGATGCTCGTCCGTCTCGACCCGCTGGACGCTGACACGCTGGACAGCCTCCGCGCACAGGCCCTCTCCGACATGAAGAGCGGCGAGCTGCAGGACAGCCTTCAGTCCTATGGCGCCCAGCTGCCCCACGCTCTGGACTCCGCCGCCATGAAGAAGATGCCGGCTTCCAAAATCAAGAACGAGCAGTAATTTTCCTTAAGAATAATACAAAAGCTCCGGGAAACTATTGGTTCCCGGAGCTTTTCTGTACTCATACTGCTTTTCAGATCCCGCTTCCAGCGCCGCGCGGATATGCATCGTGCGGCGTTGCTTTTTGTCGGTTTTTATGGTATCCTCTTAGCAGAAAGGCGCTGTCCAACCAAACGCAGGCGGCTATTGCTCCTCACCGGTCTCGCTGTCTTGCTCTTCGGAGCAAAGCAAGCGCGGGAGGGCAACTTTTTGGAGTTCCGCTCCCGACGCTCAAGGTGAAGGGAGGGATGCCTTATGACTACATCGGAAATTCTATTGCTTTTCCAGACGATCATCGCACTGTTGGCACTTCTCGTAAGTGTTGTACATCTGATGGACGACCGGAAAAAGGATGATTCTTATGGCAGCAAAAGGAAAAAGCACAAAAAGAAATGACCGCCCACAGTTCCCCAACTCGGTAGCGGTCATTACTTTTTGTAGCGACTTAAACTAGTGAGGAGCCAGCCGTTTGCACGGATAGCGCCTTTCCTTATCTTTATTATAGGCAGTCGTACGCGGATTGTCAAGCGCCAGAACTTCCAGGATACAAAAGATAAAAAACGGACCACCCGCTTCGGCCTTCTCAGGCTGTGGCGGGCGGTCCGACATTTTCTAACGCATTCTGATGCGATCCGACGTTTTTATCCGTTCTCTCGAAAACAATGCAGATGCATCATTTTTCTTATATTTCGGCGTTATTTCCGCCTTTTAGAGAATCTCAGAATGGGTAGTTTTTGCGCTTTTGAGTTCCCATAATTTTCCAACCCATACATCTTCGACTGGTCTGCACCCTGATTATAGATGAATCGCTCTCCAATGTCAATAGCCCGGCGCCTATAAAAAGCCCAAGGGCGAGGTCCCTTGCGGAACCTCGCCCTCAGACTATGTGAGATAAATCACTACATGCGCGAACATATAATGTTTATCATTACAGGCCGTGTGCCTGTAATACCTGTTTTATAGCAATTCAACTTTTTAACGCAACAGCAGCAGCGTTGAATTGCATATCGCAAATATGCTGTTACCTCGAACATTTTCATATACAAGAACTTCGTGGTCTTCCTCGATGGGTCTAGTATAGTGCATTTTTACAGAATTGTCAATATATGGTATTATTTTTGACATTTTAGCCAATCAGGAGCCGTGAAAAACAGCAAAATGCTCTGTCTGCACAGGGACAAATGGCCGTGAGCCCGTTCATGCTTTTACTGCCTTTTCAAACTCCGCTTCCAGCGCCTCGTTGACGGCGCGGACGGCGGCGGCATCGGGTTTGATGGCCGTGCGGTCGTAGGTGAACAGGCCGTTCACCTCGTCCTCCACATCGGTCAGCTGGGTGTACACCAGCGCCGACAGGCCCTTTTTCAGCTGCGGGAGAATCGTCTTGCGCTGCAAATCGCAGTAGCGCTCAGTCAGCTCTGCCCGGCTTCTGGCCGTGCCGTAGCCGTAGGTCTTCCGGGGCGGCTCATGGCCGGGCATGGGCCATGCAATGCCGCCGTACTCGCTGAGGGCCACCGTGCGCACCTTCGGGCGGATGCGGAGCGGATAGAAGTAGTTGTGGATGGAATGCACATCGCCCCCGCCCTGGTCGAACCAGCCGCTGGCCTCGTCCACCGGACGGGACGGGTCGAGGGCGCGGAGGGTCTCGGTGGCTTTCCGTGCGTCGAACTGCCCCCACCCCTCGTTGAACGGCACCCAGCACCCGATGCAGGGGTGCCGACCCAGCGCGGCTACCGTGTCGGCCAGCTCCCGGGCGTACTCCTCCCGGCTGTGGGCGCTGCCCCGGCCCAGAAAGCCCCACAGCAGCTTCCCGTCCGGGGCGCGGCGCATCAGGGGCTGTAAGGCGTTGGTCAGGTAGGTGACGTACCACATCGGGTAGGCCCCGCCGCCGTTGACCATATCCTGCCAGACGATGATGCCCAGCTTATCGCAGTGGTAGTACCAGCGCTCCGGCTCGATTTTAGCGTGCTTGCGCAACAGGTTGAAGCCCAGCTCCCGCACGGTGTGCAGTTCGTGCTCCACGGCGTCGTCGGAGGGCGGGGTGTAAAGGCCGTCGGGCCAATAGCCCTGATCCAGCAGGCCGTTAAGCAGGATGGGCCTGCCGTTCAGGAAAAACCGCCGGATGCCCTTTGCATCCTCTTTGCACTCCCACTTGCGGAGGGCGAAATAGCTGTGGACGGTGTCGAAGCCCTCTTCTTCGCCCTGGGTCGTTCCGACGGTCAAATCGTAGAGGAAGGGGCTGTCGGGGCTCCACGGGAAGAAATGCTCTTCGGCGATGTTCAGAGTCACTTCGCCGTCCCGGTCGGCCTCGTCGCTGCCCCAGTCCTCGGCGATGGTCACGCCGCCGGCCCGCACCACGGCCCAGAGGTTCACCGCGCCGCCGGGCTTCGAGGTATGGACTTTCACGGTCACGGTCCGGGCGTCGTAGTCCGGGATAACGGTCAACGTATCAATGTAATTTTCCGGCACCCGCTCCAGCCACACCGTCTGCCAGATGCCGCTCTGGGCCGGGTAGAACATCCCGCCGGGCCGGAGAGTCTGCTTTCCCCTCGCCTGCGTTCCGGTGCCGGTGGGGTCCTGCACGGCCACCCAGAGGGTGTTATGTCCCTGCGGGCGGAGCAGGTCGGTGATGTCCAGCGTGAAGGGCCAGTAGCCGCCCCGGTGTCCCCCGGCCAGACGGCCATTGACCTCCACCGCGCAGGCGTAGTCCACCGCCCCGAAGTGGAGCAGGACGCGCCCGCCCTCGCCTGCCGGGGGCGTGAAGGTGCGGTGATAGTGGAGCCACTGGCCGGGCTGCAGCGTCCGGCCCACGCCGGAGGCTTTCGCCTCGGGCGAATAGGGTACGAGGATAGCGCCGTCCCACTTTGCCGGGAACTCCGAGCTCTGGGTGATGGCGTAGTCCCACGGGCCGTTCAGGTTGACATAGCTGTCCCGGCGCATACTCGGGCGGGGATATTCGGGGAGCGGATGCATGGAACTACCTCACATTCACTTTTTATAGGCTGCAGCCAGCTTTTCCAGTGCGGGCAGGCTGCGCTTCACCTTCTCGGTGTCGATGCAGTAGGCAAAGCGGACATAGCCCTTGACGCCGAAGGTGTCGCTGGGGACCAGCAGCAGATCGAACTCCCGGGCCTTGAGGCAGAAGGCGTTGGCGTCCTCTTCCAGCGCCTTCGGGAAGATATAAAATGTGCCGCCGGGGCGCTCCACCTCAAAACCCAGCTCGGTGAGCTTATCGTACAGCAGGTTCATGTTCGTCTCGTAGACGGACAGATCACTGGTGACGTCGAGGCACTCGGCAGTGGCTTTCTGGATGATGCTGGGCGGGCAGTTGTGGCCGGTAAAGCGGGAGATCTGGGCCATCATGTCCACCAGCACGTCTTCGCCCTCACAGCCGGGCCGGACGGCCACATAGCCCAGACGTTCGCCGGGCAGGCTCAGGCTCTTGGAGAAGGAGAAGCAGGTCAGGGTGTGGGGGTAGAACGCTGCCGGATACGGCACCTTTTTGCCGTCGAAGGCGATGTCACGGTAGGGCTCGTCGCTGACGAGGAAGATGTTGTGGCCAAAAGCCTTGCTCTTCTCGGTCAGGATGTCGGCCAGACGGCTCAGGGTCTCGGCGGAGTAGACGACGCCGGTAGGGTTGTTCGGGGTGTTGATGAGGACGCAGGTGACGTTCTCGGTCAGCATCTCTTCAAAGGCGTCGAGATTCGGCTGGAACGCCGGTGCCTGAGGCGGCACGACCTTGAGCACAGCGCCGGTCCCCTCCACATAGGGGCCGTACTCGGGGAAATAGGGGGCGAAGGTCAGCACCTCGTCGCCGGGCTTGGTCACAGCGCGGACGGCGTGGGCGATAGCGCCCGCCGCACCGGTGGTGGGGAAAATATCCTTCTGCTCATAGGGCAGGCCGAAGGTCTTTGCCAGATGGGCCGCCACGGCGGTGCGGAAGCCCGGGTCGCCCTGACTGGGGCAGTAGCCGTGGAGGGCGACAGGCTCTTCCTCGGCCAGCAGGGTCTGCATGACTTTGGTGAACTCGTCCGGGCAGGGGACGCTGGGGTTGCCCAGCGAGTAGTCGAACACGTTCTCATAGCCGATCTCGGCGGCGCGCTGTTTGCCGTACATGAAAGTCTCGCGGATGACGCTCTTGTGGCCCAGCATGGCGCGGTAAGTCTCGTTCAGCATAATACTTTCCCTCTTTTTCTTATTGATCCTCTTCCGGCAGAGCGGAGGCATAGCTCTGCTCCACCTTCACCATACAGCAGTATCCCGGGTCCTGCTCCTTGACGAAATTGCACATCTCGGCCAGCCGCGCGTCCTTGTCGCCGGTGTAGCCCGCCGGGAACACGAGGTCGAACAGCACGTTGGTGTGGCTGTCCCCCGGCACGATGCGCAGGTCATGGATGGACAGACGAGGGTCCATCTGGCGGGCTTTTTCCATCAAACGGCTCCGCAGGACGCCTACGGCGGCGTCCGACGTCACGATGGGGTCGTAGTGGATGGTGACCTGTAAGTGGTCTTTTTTCAGGAAATCCCGCTCGATGTTGTCGATGATGTCGTGGGCTTCCAGCGGGTCGGCCTCGGCGGGGAACTCGATGTGGAGCGAGGCGAACTGATGCCCCGGGCCGTAGTCGTGGACCATCAAATCGTGGACGCCCAGCACCCCCGGGTAGCTCATGACGGTGTGCTCGATGTGCTCCACCAGCTCCGGCGAGGGGCTCTCGCCCAGCAGAGGGCTGAGGGTGTCCATCATAAGCCCCCAGCCCGACCAGAGGATGAACGCCGCCACGGCCACGCCCATGAGGCCGTCCAGCACGTCCCAGCCCGTCAGGTGGGAGAGAACGGTGGACAGGAGCACGGCGCTGGTGGTCAGCACATCGTTCCGGCTGTCGGCGGCGGTGGCCATCAGAGTCTCGGAGTTGATGCGCTGGCCGATGGTCTTGTTGAAGCGGCTCATCCAGAGCTTGACGCCGATGGACGCCGCCAGCACCCCCACACTGAGCCAGCTGAACACCACTGCCGTCGGGTGCAGCACTTTGAGCGCAGATTCTTTCAGCAGGGACAGGCCGATGGCGAGGATGGTGACGCAGACCACGAGGCCCGCCAGATATTCGTACCGGGCGTGGCCATAGGGGTGCTTTTCGTCCGGGCCTTTGGCCGCCAGCCGGAAGCCCACGAGGCTCACCACGTTGGACGAGGCGTCCGAGAGGTTGTTCAGGGCATCGGCCATGATGGCGATGGAGCCGAACAGCGTCCCCGCCGCCAGCTTGCCCAGACAGAGCAGGAGATTGCAGGCCATGCCCACAAGGCTGGCCAGATTGCCGTAGGCCGTGCGGACGGCGGCGTTCTTGGTATCGTCCGGGTGCCGGACGAACAGGCGGATGAGCAGTTGTGTCATAAAATTCCCTCTCAGCAGGTATTTCGATGCTACCAGTATAGCACTGCACTTTATGGTTTTGAAGTATTTCGGTAAAATTTTTCAGGTATGCAAAGCCCCCGGCGGGGAAGTTCCCTGCCGGGGGCGGCGTTTTCAGCGCAAAGGGCCTTACTTATCGGAAGGCTTGCTCAAATCGATGCTGCGGATGATCTTGCGCACGGGCAGCACGCTCTTGGCGTTCATGGACAGCTCGTCCACGCCCATCCGCAGGAAGGTCTCGGTG